>Ga0105047_10019640_pt1 | contig 10414 bp, 8 predicted proteins | sample MAT04_FD_78384 | JGI IMG/M metagenome (GOLD analysis project Ga0105047, IMG submission 78384) | Freshwater microbial communities from Lake Fryxell liftoff mats and glacier meltwater in Antarctica - MAT-04 (megahit assembly) | ecosystem: Environmental > Aquatic > Freshwater > Ice > Liftoff... | reverse complement strand
CGCAATAATAAACCACTTATACCTAATGGAGGGTAAATATAATGACTGGATACATCAACCTAGCCGATACACGGATTCTAACCGGCGACGGTCTTGACACCTTTGTTATTGACGAAATCGTGGAAAGCGACTTCCTATTGTCGAAAATCCCATTCCACGCAGCCGCAACAACAACAGGAATGGGTAGCGCGTACATCTACAACTATCCACGATTGATCTCCACCCCACACCGGGACCACCCTCCCCAACGATTCGACGTAGAGTGTAAAAATCTCGGCGGAGCATTCACTATTGACCGCGTTCTCGCGCGTAACCCAGCGGGCGTAAGCCTCAAGTTCAAGAACTTGGCGCTAGCGGCGCGTACCGCGTTCTCTGACGCTGTTATCAACGGACTATCAGAAGCCCTTGCAGGATCTTCAACAGAGTTGGATGCCAACTCTGACGACGGACTGGCGTGGGACTGGTCAGATCCAGTAAATGACGCGGAAAATATTGTCGCTAATCTAAAACACTTGGCTAACCTCGTGGATCCAAAAGAAAATGTTTATATCCTCTTGAATCGGAAAACCCGCGCAAAGGTTACAACCGCCGCGCGTAAGTTGGGATACTTCGAGCAGACCAAAGATGACTCCGGTCGAACTATTTCCACATTCAACGGAATCCCGTTGGTGGACTTGGGAAGTAAGCAAGATAGCACTACAGCGATTGTTGGGGAAACTGAGTTGGCCGATGCGGCCAATGATGACTATATAGCCTCTGACATCTATGTAGTTCGCTTTGGAGAAGACGGCTTCCACGCTGTGTCTCCCGCTGACGGGCATATTGTTCGCACTTACTTGCCAGATATGAAAACTGGCGGAAACGTCAACAAGTTCGGCGAAGTAGAAATGTTTGCCACTTTTGCGCTAAAGGCAACAAAAGCCGCGGCTGTTGCGCGCTCCGTAAAGATAGGCGTTCCAAGCACCCACCCTCTCTCACGATGCTTGAGGTTCTGACACAACATTGCGGATCTGTCGCGGGCAAAGTGTTATTAGAATAAGAAAAAACTATTTTCTTATTTAGTCTTGGAGGCTAACAAAAATGATAACACCCGTTTCAACACCTCAGTCCCGACTGCTCGACGCCGATAGGGCCGGAGTGACTGAAGAATTTTCGAAAAATAACTGGCTTCTACAGAATCTGCCTTTCGATGATGTCCAAGCGAGCTGGTCGCACGGCGTTGGTTTCGCTTACACTTACAAACGTGAATCTACAGACGTGGTCGCGAACACGCGTGTAATTGGTGGCGATTACCCTGCTTCGACCGCCGAAGTCTCTAATCACACTGTCTTATTGTCCGCGTTGGGCGAGGACTACGGTATTGATACTCTTTTGGATGGTCAGGATGCAGGCGCACAGATTGATTACCAAATACGGGAAGCCACGAAAGTAGTCGCTGCGAAATTCAGCGACCTATTAGTCAATGGCGATTCAGCGAATGATGGAGAGTTTGACGGTATTCTAAAAAGTATCGCAAACACGACTAACACTGTTTCCGGCGCAACAATCGACTTGACCGCGATGAACACTCAAGCAGCAGCGCAAGCATTCCTGCTCCAACTCGACAATGTTCTTTCATTGGTCCGCGAACACGATAAACTTGCTATCCTCACAAACAGAGTCGGGATGCTACAGATTAAGAGAGCAACAACTTTGGCTAGTGTAACTAGTTCTGCTGATGTTCGTGGTTCGGCTCCTATCCCAGCGTATGCCGGAGTTCCTATCGTGAATCTCGGAGCGAAAAGCGGTAGCAACAACGATATTGTTGCCACCGTGGCAGGCACTAGCGACTTTATCGTTGTTGGTCTTGGCAAGGATGCTTTCCACTGTATCTACCCGACCTGCCAACCTTTGTTCGAAGTTACTACTCCAAACTTTGACACTACCGACAGCGTAGCCTACGGACGGGTGGAGATGGTCGCTGCTGGCGTGCTAAAGAACTCGAAGGGTGCGGCTGTATTGAAGAGCGTCAAAATCGCATAATGATTTGGCTGGCTTCGCTACACTGTTCCCCTGTTTCCAAAAGAACACTAGGGGAACAGTGTATCTTCCAATCTGGGCGGTCGAGGTTGTGGATAAATCGAACCGTGTGGCGAAGGTCTGTTCAACGTCTGGATGGTTTCCAACACTGCCCCCTTATGCGAAGGAAAAAGATGAGATTTCCTGTCGCGGCGGGCGCTGATTTTGTCACGCGATACCGGCAAACAGTGTTCGCCGAGAATATGTTTGTCACACCAAAACACACGCCGCCAATTTAACCGAACACAACACTGTTTCAACATGCGCATAGATTATCCAAATCTCAATCTTTTAGAGCAAACAATAAGTGGTTACGTGCGTGGAGTAACAAAAGTTTGCGTACGACACGCGTGTCGCTTTATGACAAGATCTACCAAACTTTTACACGACGTTAACGCGTGTAGCATCGTGTACCGCCGATACTGAAAGTGAATCTTAAAAGAATGGAGCAACGCTAGTGCCATACAGTTTTAAAACTTTTGCTACTTTCGGAGCGGCGACCGTTCTAACCGTTGGGTTGTCTGCTTGCAGTGTTAACATACCACCAAACATGTTTGGTGGTATCCCAGCCAACGAGACGTTTGTGAGAGGAATGATCCCTCATCACAAACAAGCGGTTGAAATGTCTGTTTTGGCGCTAAGTCCAAGTGCTAAATCTTCACCACAAGTCAAAAAAATAGCGACACAAATTTTGAAGGCGCAAGGACCGGAGATCCAAGAGATGGAAACGTGGTCGCAGGAGTGGATGCAGCAAGACGCAGCACGTGGGGAACATCACGGCGATAATCATGGTGGGCACGATATGGGCGGGAAACCTATGCCAGGGATGATGACACCCAAACAAATGGTGAATCTGGAAGAAGCGTCTGGGGAAAATTTTGACAAACTATGGCTCAAAATGATGATTTCTCACCACAAAGGAGCCATCGTGATGTCTGAACAAGTCAAAGCTGAAAGTACCCACAATGAGGTTGTCGGGTTAGCGAACACTATCATCGATGGACAGCGCGCAGAGATAAAGAAGATGAGAAAAATTTGGAATAGTCATTGGAATCCTCCCCCCGTTAGGGGATGAATCCGGAGGAGGGCGAGCCGACGCTACCATTTGCTAATACACTAATATTCGTGTATAATCAAAATATGTTAGAAAAAGACGTTAATCCAGAGTCTTCCCCACGTGCCGAAAACATTTCGGACGAGCCTAACGTCAAACATATGTGGATCTTTTTTGGTGTCGGCTTGGGCGGCATGATGCTATGGAAAACTGTCAAAATTTTGGTAGGTACTTGGGCTGCCGTGATAGTGTATGCTTTGGTCAACGCATACACTCTTGGGACGCCTGTGCCCAACTTTTTGGGGGAACTGTTTTCAAAAACAGCTTTAGCCGTTGCCCTGCCTATTGGTCTAGTATTAATATTTGATGCGGCGTCCGCTATCATCCTCAGTATTAGGTTCGGTGTTCTACGTGGTCGCGAAAAGAGCGCGGAACGGTTAAATCATTTCACGGCCAGTGTCAGCGGAATGTTGCTGCTCTGGGGCGTGGGAACAATAGTGTTTGCGTGGACTGTTATGCTAATGTTCGGAAACGTTCATTCAAACTTGTACCAGCCGGTACCTCCCATTGGTTTTTGGGTGGCGTTATGCTGCGCTATTGTCTTACAAATTCCAAGTTTTATGCGATCTCGCCGCGGGAGAGCTCGGCGCAACCAAGCGTTGGACGTTTCGGAAAGTTCGGAAACATTTTGAACATTGTTCACGTGATTCTTGCAACGGGTAGTCGTGTTGTGCATGGTAGACCTCTGTGGCGCAACACAGCGCGCCTCGTTCCGGCAAGAGCCATTCTAGTGGTAACCAAGCCGATACCATAACAATGCGCACTTTAATGAACCAGCGTTCCAAAAAACAATCTCTCACACATTTGTGGTTGGCGTTCCCGTTAACTATCATCATGTTCACATTAGTAGCGTGCGGCGGAGTTGAATCTAAAAACGTCCATATTGGGAGCGGATTGGAACCCAACAGCGTCAATAACACTAGTCCAGAAACTAGTTCCGCCAACAAAAATGGTCAACAATATGATGCTGACAGGTCTGGTCAAGGGTCTAACGCTATCAATAGTTCTGGAGCAGAAGACACTTTTCCCGCCGTTTCTAAAGATGGCCAAAAAACGGGTCGCAATGGTCGCGATATTGTTCGCATTGCTACCATAAAACTTGTTGTAGCGTCTCCCGAACAGTCGATCGAAAAGTTGCAACAAATTACGGAAAATGTTGAAGGATATGTCGAAAACCTTGCCACAGGAAATAAATCCACGCTTGTCACAATTCGTATCCCAACAGACACGTACGACACTGCGATGCGGAACATAAGCGAATTGGGCGAGGTAATAGAGGTCAACGCTGGCGCCGAAGATGTTACCGAACAAGTCGTTGATCTGTCGGCTCGAATAGTAGCGCAACGAGAGAGCGTTATTCGCGTACGCCAACTAATGCGACAAGCGTCAGACTTGTCTGAAATTTTACGAGTTGAACAAGAACTCGCTAACCGCCAAACCCAGTTGGAAAGTTTGGTTGCGCAACAGAACCAATTAGAGAAAACTGTATCGTTGGCAACTATCACTACCACGATATTTGATGAGGACCCAAAAAATGTTCAAACTTCCACACCTCCTCGTTGGTGGGACACTCCCTGGCAACTGTTTGGTGACTCGTGGAAAACTATTCTGATAGTTTTCGCAGCATTGTCTCCCCTAATAATATTGTTGGGCTTTGCTGCCGCGGTTATAACTCTGGTTGTCCGCAAACGTCGCAAAAAATCTGACTCGGTAGAATCTGACTCGGTAGAATCTGACTCGGTAGAATCTGACTCGGTAGAATCTGACTCGGTAGAAAGTTTTGGGGATCCTGGGGACGCGCCGTAACTACCAGTTTAACCATTGTGGCGAGAAGCCGATACTACAACACGTCCAATCGCGTGGATTCAAAGTGTATCCGAGCGCGACAGGCAAAACCCTCCTGATAGTGTTTGGGATCAATATGATGTGGGTGAAATTTCGTTCGAATAGTGCTTGCAAAAGTTCGTCGCCGCTGGTAGAATTGTTGTCATGAGTAAAAGTAAAATGCACGCTCCCGTGGAACCAATGAGTGACCTTTTTGCGGAAAAATTGTCATTGCAATATCCGCCTGCTGGGAAAATGGTATTCACTCTCACCCGCGCTAATAAAGGTGGGCTTAAGGAAGTCCTTACGATGCAAAGGGTTGCGTCTTTTGGGAATCCAAAAATCAAATGGCTTGACGATTTTGCCGATCTGGGAGACGCGGATTACGTTTTCAACGCTCTATCAGGTTCCAATCAATCGGGTGGAGCGTTGAAGTCTTTGAATCACCTTGCTAGCATTACAGTATCTTCTGAACTTTTAAAAAGATTAGAAATTGTTCCGGCCGCAGGCAGCAACTCGTATATCTCAAAAACAATTCGGTTTGATAAGAGTTTCCCAAAATGGTTTAGAGGTGAGCAGTTCCCCGCTTGGTTCGCTCCAAACACTTTTCTCAATCCCTTAGCGCCATACTTAACACCTCGTGTCGCCATCGGCGGTGTCCAATGGGATTTGCGACTTAAAGGGATGTCTCCGTCACAAAAATCTTTACAATCGTGCGCCGCTGGAGATAATTTGGCGCTAGGGAAAATGGTTGAAAGAATTTTAGGTGAAGCAGACTTGCTGTCAGTGGAGTTGGCATTGCTAGACTCTAGTGAACTAGCGAGAGCGCTAGAGTTGGAGACTAGTAACATTGAGATTGAACGAGTCGGTAGACTATTGAAACAACATGGTGCCCGCCCGAACTTTTCTGCGATAGGGAAGAATTTGCCGCAAAATGTTGGGCATCCCCTAAATTTCCCCCAAAGTACCGCGTTCGATAACAGAACTGCACCGTTTGCATTCCGATTTTGGCCAGAAATGGGGGACGTCACCAAACCGACTGCCGCTATTCTAAACCCCCTCGACACCAACTCCGCCCCGATGGTAGCGCCAATTTTGAAAGATTATTTTTCCCAAGACTGGTTCACCAAAGATAAACGCATAAACCTTATTTCTTTCACAAAACAGAACTCTTTGATGAAAGAGTTCTGTTTGGTCGGCGATGTCAATATTGCACTTGAAGCATTGGACGTTTATTTTGTCAAAGCGAAGATTGCGTCTAACCGAACGTGGTCAGTGCGGGAATGGCTTCCCCATAGTGGAGAGTGGAAAAACTTGTAGTTAATGCCGACCCTAGTGGTAGAGGCGCCTCCTCTCGCGTGGCAGAGACTAAGCAGCACGGTGTGGCCCCTGAAAAGATTTTCAAAATTTTGATTACTAGAATTCCACTCTCGGTTACTGAAAACCGCATGGGGGGTAGATCTTATCGGTTTGTCGAGGAAGGCAAGCCGTGGGTTAGTGGTACGGGAACGGGTTTTGTACCATCGGGTAGCGGGTTAGTGTTCCAAAATAGTGGCACATGCTTCCCAAATAACATGAGTTGAAACCTTTTTTGAGGGTGGCGTATCACACACAGGAAAGGGTTTGGAACGTCTATCTTGTGCCGATACTAACAGTGTCGGGAAAAAATCACTGATTACTTTTCTTTCTAAATGAGAGAAAAGTATGTATCAAAAACAATCCTTTGAAAGGGAATTTGAATGTCTTTAGTTACGCCAAAATCAAGAACTCGTCTAATTTCAATGACGGCTTGCGGCGCTATTCTTTTCGGCCTCGTGCCACTGGCTGGCATGACTACAGCTTCAGCGTCAACAGTCACCACGCCTGTTTTCGCCACTGGAGCATCTTGGAAATACCTTGACACTGGCGCTGACCAGGGTGAAAACTGGGTAAACAAAAGTTTTGACGATTCCGGTTGGCAAGCTGGACAAACCCACATGGGTTATGGTGACGGCGACGAAGCCAAGGTTATCGGATGGGGACCGAACGGGAGCAACAATAAGAGTATGACCTCCTACTTCCGCAAAAACTTTAATGTTGTCGACGCTAGCAAAGTGCAAGCAGTTAACTTGCGTGTGAAACGTGATGACGGTATTGTTGTGCACGTCAACGGTGTTGAAGTTGGTCGTAACAATATGCCGGTGGGCGAAATCCTGCACTCGACTCCTGCAACGGTTGATGCTAGCGATGATGGTAACACTTGGCGTAACATTGTTGTTCCAGTATCCGCGTTGACTTCGGGCGAAAACACTATCGCTGTTGAAATCCACCAAGCGGCTCCAAACTCTTCGGACCTCTCATTTGATGCCGATCTAACTCTCACCGAAACGGCAGCAACTCCCGTTGGCTCTAACAATGGGTTCCCTGCGGGTTCAAACTGGCACTACTTAGACGCTGGGCAAACTCCCGCAACCGGCTGGAACGGCGATGCAGCGTTCAACGTATCAACCTGGGAGCAAGGCGTTTCCGAACTGGGATACGGCGATGCGGACGAAGCGACGGTCGTAGACTGGGCTGGCACTACCCAGAACAAGAATATTACAACCTATTTCCGCAAAAACTTCGAGATTGTAGACGCTAGCAAACTCGCCACCGCAACCGTCCGCGTGAAGCGTGATGACGGTATTGTCGTGTATGTGAACGGTGTTGAAGTTGGACGCAACAACATGCCAGCGGGCGCTGTTACAGCTACCACGCTTGCAAGCGTGGCGGCAGCCGACGACGGTAAAAACTGGCGTGACATCTCCGTTCCGCTGAGCGCGTTAACCAACGGCGAAAATGTTATCGCAACTGAGATACACCAAGCCGTGGCAAACTCAGAAGATATTTCATTTGACGCTCAGTTGGTTCTCACAGAAACTGTTGTCACCCCGCCGCCGCCGCCGCCGCCAACAACCGAAGGTTTCGCTCCTGGGGCTTCGTGGTCGTATTTGGATGCCGGTAACCAACCAGCTGCTGGTTGGAAATCTAACGGGCATGATGTTTCTACTTGGAAGCAAGGTAGTGGACAGTTCGGTTATGGTGAAGGCGATGAAGCTACTGTCGTACAATGGGCTGGTAGTTCAAGTAATAATAAGAATGTTACAACCTATTTCCGTAAAAACTTCACTGTTGCGAACTTGAATCAGTCTGGCGATATTGGTGCTGTCGGGTCCGCTAAAATGCGTGTGAAGCGTGACGATGGTATTGTCGTGTATGTGAACGGTGCTGAAGTTGCTCGCGACAACATGCCAACTGGCGATATTGACGATGCTACGTTAGCCGCAACTATCGCTAGTGACGATGGCCAAACTTGGCGCGATATTACTGTTCCAGTCGCCGCTTTAGTTCAGGGTGAGAATACTGTTGCAGTTTCAGTTCACCAATCAGCGAGAGCATCGTCCGACTTGTCATTCGACGCTGACCTAGCGTTGACTCGCGAAGAGGTTTTCGCTATTAACACCCCTACGCACAACTATACTGAGTCTTCTGGTGTGGAACAAGTCGGTAACACTAAAAAACTTTGGTTCACTGAAGACTTTATGAGCACGAAACTAGGTGTTGTGCATTTGCAGAACGAGGACGGTTCTTCTGACAAGTGGGTTCGTTACGACACAGGCTTGCCAAACGATTATGCGAACCGTAAGGTCGGAACTGTTGACACTGAGGCTATCGCAATCCATGATGGGTATATGTATGTTGCTGACATTGGTGACGCTTGGCGTGCAACGCAATCAATAGCGAATGGTGGGCTTGGGCTCCCCAAGCGTCCATACCAAACTATTACGCGTTTCCCAGTGCCTGACGTTTCGGCACTGGCTGTCGGAGAGAATATCATTGCACCATCGAGTGTGGAACAAGTGAAGTTTGAATACAGTAGACTCGGTGTCGGAGATTTGGCAGGCAGCAACCTGACAGCGGATCCCATTGGCACAACTAGGGCGAAGCGTAATGCTGAATCGCTCATCATAGATCCGAGCAATGGTAAAATGATTGTTGTCGAGAAGCGCTCGGAAGCAAGCAACCGCTCGCGCGTTTGGGAGATTCCTGCGCAATGGGGTAACAGTAACGCCGTGGTAGCACCACAAGTTGCTGGCATTGTCGCTACTGTTGACGGCACTCCCGCTTTCGCGTTCAGTGACGCGGCTGTCTCGCCTGACGGCAAGACAGCGTGGCTACGAGATGCTGCAAACTTGTATAAGTTCCCTATCAGTGTAGGAGAAACTGTAGTTGATGCGCTCAAGAAAACCCCAACAAAGACTGCGATTGCAGATCAGCCACTCGGCGAAGGTTTGGACGTGGATAGCACGGGACGTTATCTCATCGCACAGTCTGAAGGTCTAAAAGCGCCTTACAAGGTCATCAACACACCGTAAGTCAAATATTGTTGAAAAGCCCCGACATAAGAATTCTTATGTCGGGGCTTTTCAACAATACGAACACACCCGACCAGGCCACTCGGGCAACGATTACCCTGCCACACCCGCCAACAACGTGATACCTTTGTTTCAGCGTCCGGCGGGAACTAGTTGGAGTGTTATACCAAATTTTGGTGTGCCACAGGCTGGTATAACGTTTTCTACGGTCACCCCTCCGCGTCTACTCGGCGTGAGCGTTGTTTAAAAGGCAGAGGATTCCCCCTGCCTATTGCTCACCCGAGCCTGGGTTCCTCGGGCAAGCGTTAGTGTCACTCCTACAATGAAACCAAAGAAAACAGAGACGCTGTCACAGACCCCCATAACACGATCGCGTTACAGTGCGTACGAACTGAACTCCTGCGACCATTGTTGCGAGAAGCCGATACTGTAATGGTGCTCACTCTAGTAACCCAATACTGCATACCGTTCACCAATATTATCATCTTGCTCTGTGCCATTATCGGCGGCGGTGTCGGCGCTTTTACCGCTTGGAGCCGGAATCGTCAACGCCGAAACTGGCCCGCACTGATTGCCCTTATTGGTATCTTCTCAGCCGCGATTGTAGTCTTGAGACATTACGAAGAAGCCGATGCTGGTATTTGGCAGTACAACGCATTCTCCACTCTTATGTTATCCTTCATTTTTACGATAATTTTTTGGGACGCTTTGCTCTGGGTGAAGAAAAATCGCGCGGACGCCTGAATCGCTCGACGTGTCGTCAAAATTGTGCGCAGGGTTCTCTTCGTTGTGCTGATGTTCGGATTTGGTTGTTTGGCAGCGCGCAACGTAACTGTCCCAAAATTTTTACAATTCCCGAGCGCCTGGCGGACGGTTTGTGTCAAACGGAGGTAACGCTACACCTGGAACACCTAACCCAACATCGTCCCACGGTTGGGCGGGAACCATGGTTGACCTAAACCCTGCAACCAACCCGTCCGGCAACAACCCAAACTTGCCCGCCTCAGGATCTACCAAAATGGGT
>Ga0105047_10019639_pt1 | contig 10414 bp, 4 predicted proteins | sample MAT04_FD_78384 | JGI IMG/M metagenome (GOLD analysis project Ga0105047, IMG submission 78384) | Freshwater microbial communities from Lake Fryxell liftoff mats and glacier meltwater in Antarctica - MAT-04 (megahit assembly) | ecosystem: Environmental > Aquatic > Freshwater > Ice > Liftoff... | reverse complement strand
CCAAAGAATTCTCATTTCCAGAATTATGAGATTTCATTTATCATTCCGGAAGGAGGAAAAAGAATATTGCTTCTCAATGCCAGCCGGATTGTTCAGAAGACGAATCGGGAACAATTAATTCTTTTGGCCATTCATGATGTAACGGAAGTAAGAGCTAAAACACTACAATTGCAGCTCAGGGAAAAAGAATTGTTCAACAAGGAACGTTCCAAAGGGAAAGAGGAGAAGGAAAGATTGGAAAGTGCCGTAAAAGAGAGGACGAGTGAATTGAAGATAGCCAATGAAACATTGGAAATGAAAAACACGGAGTTGCAACAAATGAATAAGGAGCTTGAATCCTTTTCGTATGTCTCAAGTCACGATCTACAGGAACCTTTGCGTAAGATACAGACGTTTGCAGGAAGGATATTTGACAAAGAATGGGACTCCCTCTCGGAGAATGGGAAAAATTATTTTCAACGGATACAAATGGAGGCCGGACGTATGCAAACCCTCATTCAGGACTTGCTTTCTTTTTCACGTCTCAGTAAAGCAGAAAGAAAATTTGAGGCCTATGATCTGAAAAAAATGGTTGCAGAGATAAAGGGCGAATTTAAAACCCTGATAAAGGAGAAACATGTCACGATTGAGGTGCGCAAGATGTGTAAGCTCAATATTATTCCATTCCAGTTTCGCCAGCTTCTTGAGAACCTGCTCAGCAATTCAATTAAGTTTTCAAATCCTGATATTCCGACCCATATTATTATTGAGTGCCAGAATATTAAAAACAGGAAGGGAAGTCCGTCGAAATTTCCAGCGTATAAATCATATTGTCATATTACCTTCAGCGATAATGGTATAGGCTTTGATAAAGAATACAATTCAAAAATATTTGAGGTCTTTCAGCGACTTCATGGGAAGGAAGAATTTTCCGGAACCGGTATCGGTCTGGCTATTGTAAAGAAGATAGTGGAGAATCATAATGGCATTATAACCGCCAGAGGCATCGTGAATAAAGGGGCTTCTTTTGATATTTTTATTCCGCATAATTAGAGATTTTTCCTTTAAGGCGAGAACTATCTGGAAATGCTAAACTTAACTAACTCTGAAAAGGTGCCGCCTTTAATAGTCAGGAAATACAAACCGTTTGCGTAAGCTGATACATCAAGGATATATTTTTTGTTGTCAACGGAATATTCATCCAGTTTCAAAACCTTGCCACTTGCATCCATTACCTGCATCTGAAGTTTTGTATTCTGTATAAGACCGTTCAGCTCAATATTTAATAGGTTAGCAGCCGGGTTCGGATACACCACCATGCTTCTCTGGTCTTTCAGCAGTTTCAGTAGAATAATAGTACTGTATTTAAACTGTTGGTCTATGTCCACCATTTTTAGCCGATAGTAATTATTGCCCTGTACAGGTTTTTTATTCGTAAAGGAATATTTACTTTCTACCGAACTGTTGCCAGCAGCATTTACCATCCCCAGTTCAGAAAAACCGGTTGCATTAACTGAATGCTCTATTACAAAATGGGAAGAATTTAATTCCATCGAGGTCGTCCAATCAAGAGTATGCATCTGATTGATTTCTGTACCTGTAAATGAAAGCAGTTCAACAGGCAATGGGCCTAAAGGGATTACGTTACTAGCCCAGCCATCACCTATGCCTCCATTATAAAGTGTTTGCGAAAGAGCGGGTAAATAGGTAGTGATTGACCAGCCATCACCCGCACCGCCTGCATGTGAAGGCGTTGTTGTATTTTGTAAATAGCTACCCGCGTTCCATCCATCACCCGCACCACCACGATGAAGGGTTAGGTTAGAGGCTTGCAAATAAGAACCCATATTCCATCCGTCGCCGGAACCGCCCTGATTAATATTGGTGGAAGTCTGCAAGTAAGATGCTCTATCCCATCCATCACCTATACCTCCATGATTCATGGTAAGATTGGAAGGCTGAAGATAAGATGCTTTATTCCATCCATCACCCGTGCCTCCAAAAAAGATAGGATTGTTTTGTCCAAACATCGGCTGAGCAGATAAAAGTATCAATACGATGATTATTTTTTTCATTATATAATTTTTTAATCGTTAAAAAAATAACCTTCTATTGGCCTGTTCTGCAACCTCTGCCGCCGTAATTAAAATTAGTTTTTGATAGAGTTACATGGGATCCATTAAATCTGCTGGAAATAGCATTATACGAATCGGGTGTCTGGTATGCTCCACCTCGTATAGCCCATCCTGCGCCTGTTGAGATATTTGGCCAGTTTGCTACATTATGATCGCCTGTTGCCGATAAGGTTCCATCACCATGCGCACCTGTGTAGGATCTTCCGGTTATTTCCGCAGCACTCACCGCCCATTCCCAAAGATTGCCAGACATTTCCATAATGCCATAGTAGGTAGCGCCACTTGCTGTACGATCGGATGTTGCTGTAGCCAGCGCGCCGCATCGCATTGGTAAGGAGAGAGAACCAGCGTTATAATTACAATTCCCAATTGTCCAGGTTTCTGTGGCGGTGCCCTGATTGACAGGCGTATTCACATCCACCAACGTTGTATTACCCCATGCATATTCGTTGGCAACAGGTATCTGATTCGAACCCCTGCTCATTTTTTCATATTCCATTTCTGTAAACGGACGAAGTGCTGACCAATCTAAAAGAGACAACAAATCATTGCAACTGATGTAGGTGATCGCGCGTTCCGGATTGTCGGCAACCAGATTTGGATGAGTGCTTGTGAAAAAGTAATTATTAAAGGGAGCCCTGACAAGGAATTTATTATAGTCAATGCTGTTTAGGAAATCAATATATTGTTGCTGACTGACTTCATATTTCATAGACCACACTGCATTATATCCTTTTGGAAATGCCGTTGGCAAGGTGCCCGTAAACCAATATGTACCACCACTTGCTGTCCATAGATTGCCGGCTGTTGGACCACAGGCAATTGAGTTTTCTGACGTGACTGGGAAATAGGTATCGTTTACTCCATCTCTGAAACGGTATGTTTCTGAACCACCGCTACCGAGGTTAAAACTACCCTGAGGGCAGTAGGCCATTTCCACCGCAAACAATCTGATTTCCACACTGTCATTATCCAACACGCCATCCACGCCGTAGTTCCAGCGTATCCGTGCGTTTGCCCAGTTCACCGTTCCGCCGCCATTTGCACTTCGATACATGAACACACCTTTACCGTCTTGCGGTGTTTGAATTGTGCTTCCTGCGGGCTGCGTATGTCCGCAAGCTGCCGCTGTACCCGGACTAACAAAATTGATGGTTGCATGTTGCCAATTAGAGGCATTGACCTTTCTGAATTTTGCAAAGATCCAACAACCGTCGTAATTATTTTCATTGGTACTTGTACGCCATGAATTTTCCCATGTAATATTATAATTGATCAGCGTGAAATCACTAGCAACATTCTGACCAGTCAGGAAAATGTTAGAGGTTGATACATTATTTGCAAAACAAGCAAATGAAAAGCACACCAATAAGAAGGAGAGTTTGAAAATTTTTATCATTTTTTTATTGTTTTTTAGAATTCAAAAATAGGTGGAAAGGGTAAAGGATAAATACCCTGTAGAGGGTATATTTAGAAATGAATAAATCCATCAACCTCTTCCGGATGTTGACTGTCAACTAGTGCTATGTTCATTATAATGTGACGACAGCGTGATGGATTGTAGAGGAAAGCCCGTCTCGTCTTGAAGGACGAGACCCTGATCGGGAGCGGCTTGGAACGGAAAGCCTGCCCGGCTGAGCCATTCAGACAGGCCCGACCTGAAGTCTCGTTCTTCAAAACGAGACGAAGGTCACGCCATAATACATTGAACCTAACACTAATTTTAGGGGGCACATTGTTCTTACTTTCCGAAATGAAGTTATACCGATTCTGCCAAAAATATTGGACAATAAAATAAACAGCAATTAATATTATTCCATTTCTTCGATCAACTGTGCGATCTTTTCGTAGGCGTCTTCATCCTTAATGTAATATTGATCAGCGCCATGCTGTAAACTTTGCAACGCAATGCCATAGTGATCTTGACCCGATAACATGATGAAGTGAATATTGGAATAATGTTTTTTGATTTCCTGCATCGTATCCAATCCGTTGGCTGCATTTTTGTTCACTGCATTCAGATTGTAATCAAGGATAATGATATCCGGCATCTCAGAAAGATGGGCCATACATTCTTCTCCTGTACCAAAGCACATCACCTGATGCGGTGTCTTTCGTGTCAGATAATCTTCGAGGGTAGCTTGCAGCATTTCATCATCATCTACTATAAATATCTTTTTAGGCTTGTTGAAACTCATGTCAGGAACATTTTGTGAGGTTAAAAGTAATGAAAAATTGTATTTGAAAAGTGGGAGGAGGAAAAAAAGACGATAGGGGGCTTTAAACCTCTCAAAGGTTATAGATGTGTTTTGATGGGGTTCTTTCTAAATGCAACTCAGGCAAAATAATTTTTATTTCCTGTCCTGCATTTTCTTTCAGCCAGTAGACAATAAAATTCACCCGTATTTTCTTTATCTCAAATCCGTTTTGCCTTAGTCTATCCAATGTATTACGAAATCCAGTTGAGAACTTCAATACAGGTTGCCCATTTTCAGCTTGGCATTCATCTCCATGCATAGTAAGTGTATTTCCACCCATTAAGGTTGAAAGCAGCGGTTGTCGTGTTGCAAAATAGTCTAGCCACACATCTTTTAACGTAAGATGCATGGTCATTTCATTTGTTGGTAAATACATTTCGTTGTCTTGGATTCTCTCTACTTCTTCCGCTTCGATGTCGTCAAGAAAATTTGCATTTAAATGAATTGTCAGGTGCTGTTTCGCTCTTGTCATGGCAACATATAACTGTCGCTTTGCTTCGTCGGTTTCCGGATTGAAATTTTCCAGCATCAGAAAAACGTTATCAAATTCTTTTCCCTTTGCCTTATGAATGGTAGATACAAAAATAGTTTCTCCGTTTCCAGTAAAGAAATCTTCGAGTGTTGATTCCCGAATGAAAGTTTCAAGATCAGATTTGTATTTCTTTTGTGGATTAGTGGCTTCAAAATCTGCAATGAGGTTTATACATTCGTCTAACTTTGAACTGTTTTGGAATGTATTTATTAAGTCCTTTTTTGCAGTTGCCCAGACTTCATCACTAATGATAAAAATATCCTCAGCTAAATTCAACCGGTTTAAAAAGAACCTGACTTCCGAAAGATTATACAAACTGAATCCATCATTTCTTTGTATCAGTTTAGCCTGCATTCCTTGATGACAAAGCATTCCTGTAATCTGTAAGGCCTCCTCATTTGTCCTAGTAAGAACGCAAGTTGTTCCTGTAAGATCAGTTTTGAGTATATCATGAACAAGCGGTGTAATGAGATTCCCGTTTTGATAGCGGATCAATTTTATCTTCCCATTGTCTTTTTTAATGGCAATAATGGGAATGTTTTTAAGCCTGAGCTGAATCGATTTCACAAACTGATTCGTGAATTCTACAAGATTATTTTTGCTTCGGTAATTCTCAACCAATTCATGTTTTGCTGCCTTGTTGCGTTCAATAAATTGGTATAGATAGGTTGAACTCGCTCCTCTGAATCCGTAAATATTTTGGTCATCATCTCCAACCGCGATCACTCTCATATACTCGTTGTGTTCGATTAACACATTGAGCAAAGCAAACTCCTCCGCATTCATGTCTTGTGCTTCGTCAATCACTAAAACTGTTTTTGTGATTCCACTTAGTTCCACTTCCTTATTTTTGATTTTCTCAATCGTCTTTTTTAAAATAGCATCCGATTTCTCCAGACTGCCAACCTTGCCCAACAAGTCAAAACAATAGGAGTGAAAGGTTTTTATTTCAATGTAATTAGCGGCATTGCCAATAAGTTTGAGCAAACGTTTTTTAAATTCTGTTGCAGCGGCTCTCGAAAAAGTTAACATCAGCAATTGCTCATGCTTTATATCTTCCATCAAAAGCAGTGATGCTAATTTGTGTACCAACACCCTTGTTTTTCCACTCCCGGGCCCTGCTGCCACAACCATATACTTGGTTTCATTATCATTAATAATTTTCAATTGTGTTGGCGAAAGTTCTCCAAAAAGTTGTTTGAATTTATTCGGTGTCATTCTGAGTTTAAGTTCATCAACGTGACTGCCTGGAAAATATTTTTTAAGAAATGAACTGTAATTCAACTGGAAGTAATCGTCCACAAACTGTAACGCATCTTTATAATCAATGATCATCCTCCTTGCATATTCGCCAACGATATGAATTTGTTGAACTTTGTTCTCATAAAACCGGTTTAGTTTTTGATAATCATCTTTTGTGTATTGCTTCGCATTGTCGTGCTCAACACGTTCGACCGTTAATCGATTATACACCACCAAAAATCCGCCTTCAATTTTTATCGCATCAATTCGTGAAAGAAAGAACAGTGCATCTTCCACTTCCTCAATAGAAGTCTTGTTTCCAAAACTTGCAATTGAATTTTCAAAAAACTCTTTTAATTCATACACTGAAAATTCAACCAATACATCCTCTTTTCCCGCATCTTCGACAGAAATAGAGAGATTGCTTTTTTCATAAAGATGCCCCACAATGAATGAGGCCAGCGCTTGTCTCTTCACCAACTTCTCCTTCAGTATTTCTTTAGAATAAAGACAAAACACGGCCACATGATTTTTCGAATACGTCTGGTTCTTTCGATTAATCCAGTGTTTGATTGCCCAGAAATTGATTAGTGTTCTAATTTTAGACGGCGTTACATCTTCATAACCTTTTTCCTCCGCCTTCTCATTAAGTTCCTTAATGTGCAACGTTTTCTCTTGTTCTTCGAAAACGGATAGTAGGAAAATTTCGATTTTGCTGAATGTTTCAAGGATGTTGAGTGAACGGTTTTTGTTTTCACCTTTCTTAATGAATGCCGTCATGTCTTTCGTATCCGCTAGGATTTTTTCTTCACGTAAAAGGTTTACAACATCTATGACTTCTCCTTTTACTATTCCTAAATGATCACTTATATAATCAATTCTGGATTCTGCGGCTTCGTCATTGGCTTGCTTCCTGCTTTTACTTGAAAAAAGTTTCTTGATAATCCGGACACCTTTCTCTTTTTGCTTCTGGTCAAATTTTTCAGAGGCGTTAATTTTATCGATAGCTTCCTGTGAAGTCTTAGAGAGAATGCTGCTTGCAAAAATTCTCGGCTCGTTTTGTCCCCGTTTCAAATAGCCCGCTTCTTCCAATGCGGCGATGGCTGTGGTTACCCGCGTTTCAATCTCTTTAATATTTTCATCCCACCCCGCATCTCTCGCTATTTCCAATGAAGATTTTGAAATCCTTGATCTGAATTTTGTCGTGTTCTTTTTAATGGCTTGCCAAACCTGTTTTATTTCCTGAATGGTTAACTTGGTTTGATTCAGTAAGATGAAATGTTTACTCAGGTCTTCTTCATCAAACAATACAAAACAATCTGCCTGAATGCTTTCATCCCGTCCCGCTCTTCCTGCTTCCTGTACGTAATTCTCTAATGAATCAGAGATCTCATAATGAATAACCATCCCAACATCTTTCTTATCCACGCCCATCCCGAATGCGGAAGTGGCCACCATGATTTGAACGTCTCCTGATATAAACGCATTCTGATTTGCAGCTTTTTCTGTAGCCTCCATTTTGCCGTGATAAGGTCGTGCATTGAACCCATCTTGAGTTAATCGTTCAGCCAGTTTGAACGCTTTTCTCGTACGGGAAACGTATATGATCGCAGGGCAATTTTTCTCTTCTATTAATTCGCGGACGGTATTATATTTTTCTTCTTCGTCTCCTTTCTCATACACCTTATAATGAAGATTTGTTCTTGATGCTTTTGAAGTATAAAGTTCTAAATCTAGTGAAAGCTTTTGTTTGAAATAAGTAAGAATATCTTCAATTACTTTTTGTTTGGCCGTTGCGGTAAAGCATGAAACAGGAATGGGATCCTGAAGATTTTTTTTCTCTTGCAGGGATTTTATAAAATCTCCTATGTATAAATAATCAACCCTAAAATCCTGACCCCAGGATGAAAAGCAATGTGCTTCGTCAATCACAAAGCGGACAATTTTTCTTCCTAAAAGCAAACGTTCAATTGTTCGTGAACGCAGAGATTCAGGCGAAATATAAAGTATGGAAGCCGATCCGTCCTCAGCCCGTTCAAGTGATTTCGCTCGTTCAATCGGATCGAGCATGCCGTTTATAGTGACCGCATCAGTGATCCCGGCTTTCTCTAAATTATCTACCTGATCTTTCATCAATGATTGTAATGGAGAGATAATTACCGTTAACCCTTTTGAGTTTTCTCCACTCATTAAAGCCGGCACCTGAAAAGTGATAGACTTACCTCCTCCGGTTGGGAAAACTGCTAACAGCGATTTGTTGTCAATGGCGGCCTTCACTGCATTCTCCTGCAAAGGTTCACCCGCATATGTTCTGTAGGCATCAAAGCCGAAAAATCTTTTTAAACCTTTGTGAATATCCAATGCCTGATTACAATAAACGCAACCAGTTATACATGGTTTGTTTCTTAGTGCAAAAAGTATTCTCTCTACTTCCGGAAAATTTTTCAATACCCATGGCGGTGTGATTGAATAGCGGTTGTTGCAATTAATCAACGCTAAACAATAGGCTAATTCAATGGCGTAATCTGTAATTATGTTGGCAAGGTTTGCATGTTCACAAATTGCAGCATGAAATGTGGAGCGAATGATTTCTTTAATATTGATGTCAGTACATTCATACCCAATAAATTGAAAAAAAGAGCGGAACTCCTTTTTGTCATGTAATAGCAAATAAAAAATCTGTTTGATGGATACGTCTGATTGATTAAACGTGGAAACTTCGTCGTAAAAAAGGTCTTTAGCTTTTATGGAATCATTGAGCGGATTGTTGGTGTCTTCTACCTGGAGTTTATCATCTTTCAATAATGCATGATAAGGTTTAGCCGGAAAAATTAGTGGGGAAAGAAATAATGTGTCAATGGCATGTAACGGGTTTAGTCCTGCTTCACTAACAGCCTGCTGAATGTATTTTAAGTCGTGGTTAAAAATATTATGTCCGCAAATAAAGTCTGTTCCACTAATAAATTTTTTGAAGTCAGCAACAGAAGAAGAATGAAAGGAACTGCCGTTATCCTTTATGCTCCCTATGTCAAGTATTTTGTGGCTTTTGGCGTCAATCTCTGTATCGATGAAAGCAATTGAGTTCATTTAAAAATGTTTATTTGATGCCGACTTATCCTTGAAATTAGATGTTACCATTCGTTAGGGATTGTAGCGAAAATCCTTTTTGCTGCCTGAGCTTGTCGAAGGCAGGAAGCTGGGAGGGGAACGCCTTTTTTGTTGTTATTAATTTAGCTTCATAAATTTGATGTAGCATAAAATCTAATAGTTTATTTCCCTCCCATATACATCCCCAATTCTTCATTCGCCTTTTGAATCTGATCCAACAAATGTTGTATACTTTCAATAGGTTTCACGGGCAGGTTTGCATCACGGCAGAATTTTTCGATCTCGATGGAGAGGTTCTTACTATCTTCCATACCCATCATCACAAGGCGGGTGCGGGCTGCATGGACTTGGTTGGCGATTTCCTCATAATCATTCGTGAGCAAGGCCGACTGTATCTTTTGTATAAGTTCCGGTGCCGATTTTGTGAACATACCGATATACTTTTGCATTCTTGCGGTATTGCCTTCGCAAAAGGTGTTGAGATAATCCAGATTTGTGACCATGTCTGAAGATTTTTTTTGTTCTTTTTTTTTCTGAAAGATAGTGGGTATTCCTAAATTTAAAACGGACGCGATCCCGGCGATTAGTTCAGAAGCCTTGAAGGGTTTGGCAATATAAGAATTCATCCCGGCCTGCAGGCATTTTTCAATATCATTTCGTAAAACACTTGCCGTCAAAGCAATGATAGGAATCGTGCAAACAGGAGATTCAAACTGCGACCGGATATAACGGGTCGCCTCGTAGCCATCCATATCGGGCATCTGTAGATCCATTAACACCACATCAAAAGGTTGTTCGCGTAATGCATTGATCGCTTCCTGTGCACTTTCGGCGGTAACGATCTCCACATTTGCTTTTGAAAGAAGGGTGTCTGCGGCTACGATACGGTTGTATTCATTATCGTCCGTGATAAGAATTCGAAGTCCATTGAGGATAGATCCTTCTATGTGTTCTTCCGTAGAAATACGTTTCTGATAACGTTCTTCTGAACCTGTATCAAGTAAAATGGAAAAAGAAAAAGTGGTGCCATGATCGCTTGCATTCTCTTCTTGTTGTTCCTTACTTTCAATAGAGATCTTCCCTCCCATCATTTCTACGAGTTGTTTACTGATCGCCAATCCCAATCCTGTTCCTCCGAATTTTCGTGTGTCGGAGGTATT
>Ga0105047_10019638_pt1 | contig 10414 bp, 9 predicted proteins | sample MAT04_FD_78384 | JGI IMG/M metagenome (GOLD analysis project Ga0105047, IMG submission 78384) | Freshwater microbial communities from Lake Fryxell liftoff mats and glacier meltwater in Antarctica - MAT-04 (megahit assembly) | ecosystem: Environmental > Aquatic > Freshwater > Ice > Liftoff... | reverse complement strand
GTAATCGTGGGGATGGACTTTGGGAGCACTCATGCCTCATTGTAGGCCAGCCCGAAAACCAAGCGTAAACTACCCAATGTGACAGACTGCGTAACACCTAACGATATCGCAACTCCCGGACTCCGGACGGCGGAATGTCCGACTCGGCCCAGTCTTCCCCTGCCTTGAGTGCCTGCGAGTATAGCAGCGGTCTCTCACCCGGAGTCAACCGCCTGAACGTCGCGCAGTGGGCAAACCGGAGTTGCCGCTGCCTCCGCTCAACGCCAAGCAAACCTAGGCAGTCGATTAGCGCCTGGGGACGAGTTGTTGATTCCCACTCTCTTCCACCGAAGTCAGCAGTCTTTTTGGGAATCTGACGCGCGGTACACTTCCGGCATTCAACCACCTTGTGCTGGACTTCAGCGGCGATGATGTTCAGGTCGGCGCACGTTCGACAAGCGAACGACAATGCCTCGAACGTCGCCATTCTTGCTCACCCTCTCAAAACGCCAACGGGGCGAGCCTGATGGCCCGCCCCGCGTTTCGATTCGTGCTACGCCACAAGCGGCAATCTCAGATCAATTCCGGAAGTGCGGTGCCGTCCGTCAAGTGCTGCGGGCGACCCGTCGGGTCGGTGATCGCCGTCGTTTCCGGGTTCAGACCCAGGTTGCGATACAGCGTCGCGAAGATGTCGCCGAACGACACCGGACGATCCTTCGCATACGCTCCCGTGCGGTCCGTGCTGCCAATCGCCTGACCCGTCTTCATGCCGCCACCCGCCAGAATCGCACAGCTCACCGCAGGCCAGTGATCGCGGCCCGCGCCAGCATTGATCTGCGGCGTGCGGCCAAACTCACCCCATGCAATCACGGTCACGTCGTCGAGCATGCCACGAACTTCCAGGTCTTCCACGAGTGCCGTCAGGCACTGATCCAGTTTCGCGCCGTGATCGCGAACCATGTCGAAGTTCTTGCCGTGGCTGTCCCAACGACCGTAGCTCAGCGTGACCACCCGCGCCCCCGCTTCCACCAGCCGACGAGCCATGAGCAGGTGTTCGTTCACCGTCGGGGCACCATCGTACTGGAACTGGTACGGCTTGCCGTCGCCGTAACGGGCTCGCGTCTTCTCGCTCTCCTTCGAGATGTCCATTGCCTCGACCAGTTTGCTCGAGGTCAGCACGTCGAACGCACGAGCCGTGTGAGCGTCGGCCCCGCGAAGACTGCCTGCTGCGTCCATCTCACGCTTCAGGTCGTCGAAGCCCGTGAGCAACTTCTTGCGGTCCGGCAGATGATCTTTGTTCGCGGCATTGAGAACCATGTTCGCCATGTCCGGACCCGACGGCCGGAACGGGGCGAACGTGCTGCCGAGGAAGCCCGTTTGACCGGGGTCGCTCCACGGGCCGTGCTGCGTTTTCTCAGCCATGCCGATGAACGGCGGTACGCTCGGATCGACGTTGCCTTGCAGTTTCATCACGGCGCTGCCGAGACTCGGCCGACCACCGAGCGGGGCCAGCGATTGCTGCGGCCAACCGGTCGTACACTGGAAGGCGTCGTGACCGCCCTTTGCGCCGACCACGCTGCGGAGGAACGCGAACTTGTCGGCCATCTTCGCGATGCGGGTGAACGTCTCGCCGATCAGAATGCCGGTTACGTTCGTCTGAATCGGCTTGAACTCGCCGCGAATTTCCTTCGGCGCTTCCGTCTTGATTTCCCACATGTCCTGGTGCGGTGGTCCGCCGCCGAGGAAGATATTGATGACGGCCTTGTGATTGGTGCGTGGCAAATCGTTCTGCTTGGCGGCAGCCTCTGCTCGCATGATGTCGGCGAGTGTGAGATTCGCAGCACCGAACGAAAACGTGCCGACTTTCAAGAAGTTTCGGCGGCTAATGCCGTCACACAACCGCACGCGGCCGAACGGAATTGAGATCATTGCAGACGCCCCGTGGAATGAGTGGGGATGGCGGGAAGCAAGCAGGTCGAACACCAGCAGGCAGCCGAGGTATCGCAACACTTCGACCGATAATCGCAGGATACTCCCGTTTCGGGCCACCAGCAATACAAAAGAGCGGAAACGCAGCTTGCCTCTCACAATCGCCGCCCCGATGGGGTGGCCGCTACACGGTGCCACATGACTGCCGCCGACCTCCCCGCGTCCGTGCTGGAACAACTCCGCAAGTTCGACACGCCGACCGTGTGCAACGTGCTCGAACTTTTCGAGTGCCGACCGCGAACGGCCGGCTACATGGATGGTCGCATTCAGGCGTGCTACCCCGCGTTGCCGCCGATGGTCGGGTTCGCTTCGACCGCGACGTTCCGTGCGGGGGCCCCGCCCCGCGGCGGCGACACTTACATGGGCCTCGGCAATCAGGTCGAGTTGATCGCGAAGAATGCGCTGCCGAAGGTCGTGGTGTTTCAGGATCTCGATGACCCGGCGGTCGCGGCGACGTTCGGCGAGATCATGGCGACGACGTACAAGGCGTTCGGCTGCGTGGGGCTCATCACGAGCGGGGCCGGTCGCGACCTCGATCAGGTCGAGCCGTTGAAGTTCCCGTGCTTCACCTCGGGCACGATGTGTTCGCACGGCTACACGCAGATCGTGGAACTGGACGTGACGGTGCGTGTTGGCGGCGTCTGGGTGAATCCGGGCGACCTGCTGCACGGCGACCGCAACGGCGTGACGACGATCCCGATTGAGCTGGCGTCGCTGGTGGTTGAGGGCTGCGTTGGCTTCATGGCGGCCGAGGCCGTGGTGCTGAATTACCTGAAGGCGGGGAACGTGACGGCGACGGGTTACATCCCCGCCCGGGACGAGTGCAAGCGGCAAATGGCGGAGCTGGGAAAGACGCTACGGGCGAAGATGCCGAAAGTTGCGTGAACCTGGTGTGATTGACAGGGGTCTGTTTTGCCGATAGCATTCTCGTCGGTGAAGGGCCTCGTCGCCAAGTGGCTAGGCAACGGTTTGCAAAACCGTCAACCCCGGTTCGACTCCGGGCGAGGCCTCTGTCCTTCGCTGTGTCCGATCCGTAGTTTTCGATCGTGTTCTCGTGTTTGAAATGGCCTCGTCGCCAAGTGGTAAGGCAACGGTTTGCAAAACCGTTATTCCCCGGTTCGAATCCGGGCGAGGCCTCTCGAAGGAATGTCCTGACAGAACAAGTCAACCCCTGGTTTTTCCAGGGGTTGACTCATTTCCAGACCCTCAATGCCCCGCGTGCCACTAAAACACCCTCGTCATTCCCGGCCCCCACCCTGCACCGTTCCCTGGGTGACGATCAGTTCCTTCAGGAGGCTTCATGGACGATCAAACCAGATTCATCCTGGCGGCGGTGCTGACGCTCGCGATCGTGTACGTCTCGTGGCTGATCGTCCGGACGAAAAAGAAGAAGCACCGGACCGAGGTTCGACCGCAGAAGGCGGTGGAACCGAGGGCGCAGCCAACCGGCCCTACGGACCGTCGCACGATTTGGCAGATGATCGGCATCGGCACCCTGATGATCGTGGCCGGGGCTGCGGGGGGGGCGTCCGCCGAGTCCCCCCCCCCGCCGCACTCGACCGGCCCATCAATGTATGGTTGGCCGGCGCGATGGTTCGCCGCCGGGGTCGGCTGGATCGGGCTGATGCTCGTTGTGTTCGGTGTGGACGACCTGTTGGGCTTTGGCAGGGCGACGCGGCGGGCGACGCGGCGGGTGGGGCTCGGATCACTCGTGATGGCGTTGGCCTGCTGGGCGGCGTGGATCGTCAGCATGTTCCTGCGGAAAGCTGCCTGAGAAATGACGTGACGCTGAAGGGTCACTTCACATCCCACGCATCACGTCTGAAAAGACGAAGCACTCGACCCACGACTTGCCTCATCTGTTCAATAAGCCGCCACAACTCCGCGATCAGGATATCGACTCCGGCACGCCCCCTGGTGCTGCACGGTTGCCAGGATTTCCAGGCTATCGACCAGCCGTGGGCCAGGCCGGCTGAAGTAGGCTGATCCGTCCGCGAGGTAAACGCGGCGATCCCGGACAGCACGCATGTCGTGCCAGCCGGGCAGGGATTCCAGAAGCGGCATGTCTTGCCTGGTTCGCTCGACCCCGTGCCCGCAACACGCGATCAGCAGGATCTCGGGATCTACCGCCCGAAGATCTTCCCATGCAGCACGCACCGAATCCTTCCCCTCGGTGGTCAGCACGGATTTGCCGCCAGCCAGCCGAACCAACTCGGGCGTCCAGTGACCGGCGTTGAAGATCGGGGAGCACCACTCCATGACGAACACCGTCGGGCAGGGGAGGCCCGCGACGCGATCCACCACATCGGTGATTCGCCGTTCCAGTTCCACGATCACGCGATCAGCCCGATCAGCGTGTCCCATTGCGGCAGCGACTTCACGGATGTTCCGCAATACATCAGCGAGGCAACGCGGCTCAAGGTTCAACACTCGCGGGCACGACGGCAGTTGGGCAGCTAGCGCGGCTACTGATCCGTAAGCCGGGGCGCAGACGTCGCAGAGCTTCTGCGTCAGGATCAACTGGGGAGCGAGGCTGTCGAGCAGCGCCGCGTCGATGGTGTAGAGCGATTCGCCGGCGTGGAGCTTCTCCGATACCCAGCGGTCGATCTCGGCAGACGGAAGGCCCGCTTCGTGGATTTCGCATCGGGTTACCCGCGGCTTCGTGTTCACTTCCGGCGGGAAGTCGCACTCGTGGGCAACGCCGACCAGTTGATCGATCAGCCCGAGAGCAGCGACAATCTCGGTTGCGGCTGGCAGCATCGACACGGTTCGGATCATCAGGACGCACCTCGTGTTTCACCCGCATCGAACCGATTCGATCAATTGCCAGATCATACCCCGGCACGTGGCATGTCGGAACGGCGCTTTCAGGGCAGTCAACTTCCGGAGGGTGAAGCCAGTGCAGTTCTGGTATAAAGCGAGCCAGACAGCCTCGCTCCTCCGAGGAATGATCGTGTCCACCTCCCTCGAATGTGGCTTCTTGCCCGATGACCACTGGGCGAAACTGCCCCCCGGTTGGTCGTGGAAAGAGGCGACATCGATTGCCACGGATTCACGCGACCGTGTGTTTGTCTTCAACCGTGGCGACCACCCGCTCCTGATCTTCGACCGGGACGGCAACTTCATCGCGTCGTGGGGTGAAGGGGTCTTCACGCGGCCGCACGGCATCTGCATCGGTCCCGATGATTCGGTCTACTGCACCGACGACGGCGGTCACGCCGTTCACAAGTTCGCGCCAGACGGCAAGCTCGTGTTCACGCTCGGAACACCGGGCAAGCCCTCCGACACCGGCGCGACAAGCGTAGACTTTCGGACGATTCAGCGAGCGGGTCCGCCGTTTCACTTCCCGTGCAATGTGGCACTGTCGCCGACGGGCGAAATCTACGTCTGCGATGGCTACGGCAACGCACGCATCCACAAGTTCACGCCCGACGGCAAGTTGCTGTTCTCGTGGGGCGAACCGGGCAGCGGTCCGGGACAGTTCAACATTCCGCACGGCATCGCGATCGATCCGGATGGAACCGTGTTCGTCGCCGACCGCGAGAATAGTCGCCTTCAGTTGTTCGCGCCTGATGGCAAGTTCCTCTCGGAATGGATCGGCATCGCGAGGCCGTGTCAGGTGTTCATCGACGTGAACCGAGATGTCTTTGTTGCCGAGTTGGGTTACCGTGCGGGAATGTGGCCGGGCACTAGCGCTGCACCCGACGCCACGGGTGGCCGCGTGAGCGTGTTTGATCGCAGCGGGAAGTTGCTCGCTCGCTGGGGTGGCGGCGAGAATCCGTGCGAACCCGGCGACTTCTTCGCTCCGCACGATATTTGCGTCGATTCGCGCGGGGATGTTTACGTTGCCGAGGTTACGATGTCGGCGGGCGGCAATCGCGGGCTGGTGTCACCCGACTGTCACTCGTTGCAAAAATTCTCCTTGCGGAAGCCTCTCCCATGAAAGCCTGGCGATTCCATGCGTTCGGCGACCTCCGCCTCGATGACGTGCCCGAACCCGTTCGCGGACCGGGGCAGGTTCTCGTCGAGCCGATCTGCGTGCAGCCGAGCGTGACCGAAGCTCAACTCGCACAGGGCATCCGCACGCTCGCTTACGACCGCGTGAAGCGTCGGCTGGAAACGGAGCCGCCGGTGCAACTCTTCGGGCACGAGTTCTGTGCTCGCGTGCTCGACGCGGGGCCGGGACCGAGTCGCTTCAAACCGGGCGACCGCGTCGCGGCTCGTGCAAAGCTTCCGTGCGGGAAGTGTCCGCTGTGTCTGAGCGAACAGGGAAATCTCTGCCGGGCGGGGCCGGTGGTTGGCTTCGACCTGCCGGGGTGCTTCGCGGAACGAGCGTGCATCCCCGAGATCGCTCTCGTGAAGGTCGATGATCGCATTTCGGATAGCGAGGCCGCGTGCCTGCAATCACTCAGCGATAGCGTGGCGGCGGTTGAAACAGCAGAGCTGAAGATCGCGAATTCGGTGGTGATCTTCGGGCAGGGCAGCATGGGGTTGGAGTGCCTGCAAATCGCGAGGCTCAGCGGCGCCGGGTTGCTCATCACGGTGGACGTGCGACCCGAGGCGTGCAACGTGTCGCGGGAACTCGGAGCCGATCACGCCTTGAACGCTCGCGAGTACGACGTGGTTGCGACGATCCGTGAACTCACGGGCGGCAACGGTGCGGATGTTGCCTTCGAGTGTGCGGGCGGCAGTCCGAAGCAGGGGCTCGCGGGGCACACCACGGTGATGCAAGCGGTGGAAGCGGTGCGGTCCGGCGGCAAGATCATCGGCGTGTCGTGGTTCGGCGGCCCGATGGAACTGAACATCGACCTCTTCCGCGAACGCAGCCTGCGGTACCTGTTCCCGGACGTCAGCACGATCGGGCATCTCGAACACACGGTTCGGCTCGTCGCTTCGGGTCGCGTTCGCCTGAAGCCGACAATCACGCACGTTCTGCAGGGCATCGAGTCGGTGCCGAAGGCGTTCGAGATCACGGCGAACAAGGGCAAGTATCAGGCGATCAACCCCGCTCAGGTGATGATGCGTGGGTGAGGAGCACACTTGCCTTTCCCTGGGACCGCGGGCATCTTGCCCGCTCTTGTGACGCTTTCGAAGCAGCGGGCAAGATGCCCGCGGTCCCAGCGAAGAATTCCGTACACTTCTCGGGAAGAAGCTAATCTCCCGTGGAGTTCCGTATGTCTGAACCGAGTCGCTGTTTGCCGTCGAGCGCTCTCGTTGTGGGTTTCGACTTCAGCACTGGGGGCGCGAAGGCCCTCGCCTTCGACCTGCACGGCAACACCGTCGCGTCGGTCAAGCTGCCCACCGATCTGTGGACCGACTACCTTCCCACCGACGACCCCAAGTGCGTGCGTGACACCGGCAACCGCGAACTCAGCGGCCTGTTCCTCGAAGGGCAGGTTCGCGCTGCGACGCGTGCCATCGCGGCAGAACTCGCGGCTCTCGGTCGCCTCAAGGATTGGCTCGTCAGCGGCATCTCGGCGACACACCATTCCGCGGGTCGCATCGACGCCAACCACAACCCGATTCGCCGCATCATCTGCTGGAATGACCAGACGCTCGCGGAATATCACGCCGAAGGCTTAAAGCGACTCGGCGGGCAACCCCGAGCCGTCGAACTGACAGGTGGACCGTGGGCCGTGCGCTACTCGCTGTCGCATCTCGTGAAGGACTCGTCAGTGCTGCCGAAAGCAGACTGGGACCGCACGAAGTGGATGCTCCCGCACGGTCCGCTCGCGGCAGGCTACCTCACGGATCGCTGGGGCGTCACGTCGGTTTCGTCGGCGGCATCCACGGGGATCATGAACCTCCGCACGAACGAATGGCAACGAGAAATGCTCGACGCGGTGGCTCCCGAGTACCGCGAAAGTGCCTGGAACACGCTGCCGAAAATCATCGACATGAACTCGCCGGTTGGCCGCATTGCCGAGCATCTCGCGCTCGATGCAAACTTACCGCCGGGAGTGCGGCCGCTGGTGTACCCGACGCTCGACGATCAGGCTGCGGGGTTGATCGGTGGCGGTGCGGTCGATGCGGGGCAGGTCGCGATCATCCTCGGGAACTCCGCGGTCGTGAACTCGTCGTCAGCGACACTCCCTGGAGCGGACAACCTCGACGCGATGAAGTTGAACTGGGGTCCGTATCTGTGGATGCGGTGCTACTCGAACGGCGCACAGTTCCTCGACCGCGTGGTTGGTCCGAACCGCACGAAAGAGCAATGGCAGGAACTCACGGCTGCCGCGACGAAGGTGGAACCTCGCTGTGGTGGCACCACGGTGTTGCCGTTCTTGCTGTCGGAGCCGTCGCTGGGCGTCACGCAACCGCGTTTCAAGTGGACGCCATCCGAACCCGGTGCGGATGCGGGTGGCGTGCGAGTGCGAGCGAGCTTCGAGGCGATTGCGTATCTGATCGCATTGGGTGTTCGGGCTCACGAAGCAGCCGGGCAGAAGGTCACGCGAGTGAGCGTTTCCGGCGGTATCGCGAAGAACGACCTCATGGTGAAGATTCTGGCGAGCGTGCTGAACAAGCCGTTGGATCGGCTCGTTTCGGACGAGGGTTCGGCGCTGGGGGCAGCGGTCGTGGCGTTGGCGGGTGCCGAGGCGAACGCGAGAAGTGCGGCCCGTATCGCCGAACCGTTCACGGCTGCGGACGCGGTGGCGATGATGGTGAAGTTCAAGGACCGCGTGGAACCTGAGGCGAAGTGGGTCGAGGCATATCACACGGGTTTGACCGAATTCGAGAAGCAATTGCGGGGATAATCGTTTTGGCGAGCCACGGGGTTTACCCCCGTGGTCTGCTTCTCGAAAACAAAGACCACGGGGGTAAACCCCGTGGCTCGCCAAGATTGCTCACTTCAGCGGCGAGTAATCCGTCGGCTTCAGGAACTCGCTCACGACGCCGTTCTCCTTCTCGGTCAGGCTGCCGCCGCCCTTCTCCTCGCTGGCCTTGCGAGCCGCGATCCACGCAGGGTCCGCGCGGAAGCCATCGAACGACTTCTTCGCCTCATCCTGGCTCTTGTGCGACAGCAGATAGATCAGCATCTTGTCGTCGCCCTTCTGCCCCTTCAGGACGTTCCAGTAGATCAGGTTCGTCATGCCGTACTTCTCGAACAGCTTCAGCGTATGATCCTTGAAGCGTGCGTTCAGGTGCACGAGGTTGCCTTGCGTCGCGGTGTACGTCCGCAACTCGAACACACGGTCGTCCTTGCCCTGTGCCAGCTTCAACATCGGCGAATAATCTGTCGGCGTCAGGAACGTCGATTCGACCTTCGCGACGAGCTTGCCATCCTTCTCGCTCTCGGCTGCGGCCTTCTTCCATTCCGGGTCAGCCCCGAACTCCTTGAACGACTTGTCGCGGGCCTCCTTGCTCGGTGCCGCGATCCAGTAAACGAGCTTGTTGTCCTTGTTCTCGCCGACCGGCACGAAGTAACCGATGTTCGTGAGCCCGTGCTTCTCGAACAGCTTCATGGTGTGATCGCGGAAGCGAGCGTTGAGCGCGTCGAGCCTGCCGGGCGCCGCGTAGTAAACACGCATCTCGTAAATCTTGTTCTCCTTGTTCTTATCTTCAGCGACAACTTTCGGAGCGTTTGGCCCCGTGGTCATCAGCGCGAACGGGACGATCGCGAATGCGAACAGCAAACGACGCATGGGTGTCTCCTTGGTGAAATTGGGCCTGGTTACTTTACGCCGACAGTCCGCAGCGTTCGGGTGTATTTCGTGTTGCCGATCCAGAGCGTGAGTTGATCGCCCTCGAACGCGAGCCCTTCGGGCTTGCCCTCAGCGGCAGGCGTCAGCACGCCACACATGCGGCCGGTGGGATCGTACACCTGCACGCCGATCTCGGTTGCCGCGTAGATGCGGCCGTCTTTGTCCGCAGCCAAGCCCGTGACGCCGATGTCCTTCTCGCCGCGTTTCGACCGCAGCGGGGCATACGGGTAACCGGGCTTCAGTTCGCCGTCTTTGCCGACCGCGTGCGCCAGCAGATACGTGCCCTTGCTGTAGCCGACGTACACGGTACCGCCGTCGGCCGAGCGAACCGAGCAGGTTTTCCAGGGCGCGGTCGAAGGCTCGGCATCGGCGGTGCCGATGTCCTTGGGCCTCGTTGCGTTCTCGACCTTCTTCCAGCCTTCGCCGGGAATGAGGATCTGCGACAAAGGCATGTCCTGCGCCTGTGCGACAGGCACAAGGATGAACAGCGACATCACCGCGAACAGATTGCGTTTCATGGGTGGGCTCCGGGGTGCGTGGGGTGTGGTTAGGCGATCACTTCGTGTCACGCCACAGCCAGCGCAGCGAGTCCGGAAGGATCGCGCCGCCGTGCTTCCCGCCGTGCGGACCGTCACCCATCACCAGCTTGTAGTCGTAGTCCATGAACTTCAGCGACGCCGCCATCGCCAGGTTCGCCTGCGGCCAGTTGCCGTGCAGGTTGTCGAGGTCGCCGAAACCGTCCT
>Ga0105047_10019637_pt1 | contig 10414 bp, 9 predicted proteins | sample MAT04_FD_78384 | JGI IMG/M metagenome (GOLD analysis project Ga0105047, IMG submission 78384) | Freshwater microbial communities from Lake Fryxell liftoff mats and glacier meltwater in Antarctica - MAT-04 (megahit assembly) | ecosystem: Environmental > Aquatic > Freshwater > Ice > Liftoff... | reverse complement strand
CGTACGACTCGCCGCGCGTTCCTTCCGCGTACACCGCGACGGATTCACCACCCTGCATGCGGCGCGCCGCATCTTCGTACGCGCCAAAGGCCGCCTGGTGATTGATTCGATCGACATAAATGACACCCACGGCTTTGGCGGCACTGCCAAACAGCGGAATTTTTTCGAGTTCGCGTTTGGCAACGAAGCCGAAGTTCGGCAGGATTTCCAGCAGAACTGGCGTATCGTACCAACTGACGTGATTGGCGATGTAGACCTGGCTGGCATTATGCGCAATGCGCTCTGGATTGTGGACGACGATTTCAATGCCCGCAGCTTTGACCAGGCCACGCGCCCACCAACGCGGCGCCTTGTAATACAGGCCACGCGGCTTTGCTTTGACGCCAAACAGTTGGGCAAGCAAGACCAGCGAACCCAGCGCCAGGGTTGAGGCAACGACAGTGATGGCCGACAGCAGAGTGTTCATCTACTGCGAAAAGTGATCGTGCCCGCCCCCTATTTCAACGCGAGCGAGAGAATTGGTTTTGATCAGGCGCCCCACGCGTGCAAGCGGGAGCGCGAATTGCTTGCTGAATTCAAGCGCAATACGATCCGCGTCGCCCTCGTGCAGTGCGACCAACAGTTCGTATTCCTCGCCGGATTTCAGCGCCTGTTCAGCACTGACCGTGGCAAATCGCGGGACAAGCTCGGCCTCGAGCACGGCGGTCACGCTGCTGGCGGCGGAGAGGTGTTTCGCGTCGGAGCTGAGACCGTCGGAGATGTCGATCATGGCGCGAGCCCCGTGCTGAGCCAACCACTGCCCCTCCCGAAGCCGAGCGGTGGGCGCAGCAAATCGGTGTAGTGCCCAGGCGGGTGGTGTGTGTCCCCGCTCGAATGCGGCCACCGCAGCCTGCGGACCACCGAGAGTGCCGGTCACGTAGAGAACGTCGCCTGACGAGGCCCCAGAGCGCCGTACAGGGGCGGCGGAATAGCCGAGGACCGTCAGGCTCAGACAAAAGGTCATGCCTTTTGAGATGTTGCCGCCAACGATGCGTGCGCCGGCTGCAACTGCCGAGTGCTTGATGCCAGTCGCAATATCGAGCAAACTGTCACGCCATTGTTCCGGCACCACCAACGAGACAAGAATCGAATCGGCCGTGGCGCCCATGGCGGCGAGGTCACTCAGGGCGGCGGTGGTGGCGCGCGCGCCGATGTCGCGGGGGGAAATCCAACCACGTCGGAAGTGCACGTCTTCGACCGACGTGTCGGTGCTGATGACCAGTTGCTGGCCAGCCGGCACGGATACCACGGCTGCGTCGTCGCCAATGCCCTGCGCTACCGGTCCCCAGATATCGAGCATGGCGCGGATGACATCGAACTCCGCACCGGGTCCGAGAGCGATGTTCGGGTTGGTCACGTGTTCGGGTCGCTCCACACGCGTGGCAGCTGCGCGAGGATCACCGAATGATTCGTGCTTGCGGCGTGCGCGGTTGCGACTAAGCGCTCGCGTGATGGCGATGGTGATGGCAGTGGTGATGGCGATGGTGATGGCAGTGGTGCTGGCGCTGGTCGTGCCGCAATCTCTCGCCACGCGTTTGGCATTGCCGTCAAAACTTCTCCGAGCGTCACGCCGCGTACGGCTCCCGCGCGATCGGTGGCGAGTTCCGCCGCGCGACCGTGCACCCACGCGGCGATGGCAGCCGCATCCGCACCCCTCGCGCCTTGCGCCAGCAGCGTGCCAATCATGCCACTCAACAGGTCGCCACTGCCGCCTGTCGCGAGCACGGGTGTGCCTCGCGCCACAACCATGGCGCCGTCGGCTTTTGGCGAAACAACAACCGTGGGTGTTCCCTTCAGGAGAATCGTGCAACCCGTTCGCGCCGCGAGTTCTTGCGCTTGCGCAATACGATCGACGAGCGTCGCCGCTGCTGGCTTTCCGAGTAAGCGCGCGAACTCACCAACGTGTGGTGTACACACGACTTGACGCGCGCGCGCCAATGATTTCAGGCGCACTGCGTCGGTGCCAATCAACGTGAGTGCGTCGGCGTCGAGCACCAGCGGAACCGTGGGACTCTCGTTGATCAGAGTTTCGAGCAGCGCATCGAGCAACGCTTTGGATTGCGCGCCGCGACCAAATCCCGGACCGACAACCACTGCGTGTACACCGCTCAGTTGCTCGCGCAACGTGTCTTTCGACACCGGGTGCGCCATGGCCTGCGGAACATTGATCTGCACGGGCAACACACTCTCGGCCGCGACATAAGCGAACACCAGACCAGCGCCCGAGTGCAGCGCCGCGTCGGATGCGAGCACGACGGCACCGGCCATTCCGGGCGCGCCGCCAACAATTGCGATGCGACCGCGCGTTCCCTTGTGCGCTTCCCACGAAATACTGGGCACGCGTGTTCGGAGCATTGCGGCATCGACCAGTGTCCACGCCCCATCGTCCTTGTTCGCAAACGCGCCAAGCCCGATATCAAACACGATGATTTCCCCACACTGTTCGCGCTGCAACACGTGCGCACGTTTCATCGTGCCGAACGACAGCGTGTAGTCGGCGCGCACGGCATCTTCGACAATCTCGCCGGTGGTTGCGTTCACTCCCGTGGGTACGTCCAACGCGACAACGATACCCCCTTTGGCACCAAAGCTCGAAACGTGCGCGGTTAACGCTCGTTCGGGCGCGCGCAACGCCCCGTGCTGTCCGGTGCCCAACAGTCCGTCCACCAACACGAATTGAGTCTGGTCCGTGTCGGTCATCATTCGCGGTGCCGGCGGTGCCGTTTCGCGGGCCTTCACATACGCCTCGCGCGCACGCGTCGCATCGTCGGTTCGGGGCGGGCCGGTTTCGTTCAGGACGACGGGGATTGTGCTGTGCGTGAGGAGATGCGTGGCGACCACATACGCATCGCCACCGTTGTTACCAGTGCCGGCCCAAACAAGAACAACTTTCGCATCAACCTCGTGTGCGACGGTCGCCACAAACTCTCCGGCGGCAGTGCCTGCCGCGTGCATCAACGCCCACGAGTGTATGCCCGATGCAATCGCGTCAGCGTCGCGCGATGCGGCCTCTGCGGCGGTGGCTATTTGCATGACGCGTGTTCAAGAATGAAAGCGACGCCGAACTTCGAGCGTGCGATCGAGCGATTGCGCGTCCACTCGCGCTTGACGTACACCGTGCGCGGTTCGCGCACGGACGTATCAGACGTTCGCCACACTCCACGGATATTCGCGTTCGAATGCCTTCTCGAAATCGAATACCTCGCTGAAATCATTGCGCGAATCCTGCGGCTGGCTGATAAGCAGGCCGAGGTCGACGAGCGTGAACACAATGTCACCGATGTCGCTGGTGACTTTGACGCCCCAATGTTCCAACACCAATTTCGCCGTGACGCCAAACCGCTGCAGCGCCAGCGTGCGACAGGCGTGGGCCAATTCAGGGCCGGTGATGTGCCGACGTTCGGTGAGACGCGTTTGGCAATCTTCGAGCGCGTTCAACACGAACAGATACGCTTTCTCGTCGAACCGAGGTTCGCGGGCGCGTATTTGATCCATGATGCCGTCGCGAAATGCCAACTCAGTCACAGCTGATCGTTTCCCTGGTTGAGGCGCGTGTGGAGCGAAGCGTCCGGCAGGCCACCAGCGCGTTGCCGGTTGGCCTGCAGACGATTGGAAGATGCAGCACGCCACGAGCCGCCACAATAGCCGAGCAAGCCCAGGACACGCTCGGTGGTGACTTGCGGCTCACGTACAACTCTCGTGCCACTCATCTGGTAATTGTCAAGTGTGTTTTTGAGACGGATAAAGCGGGAAACGCGCGGCCAGTCGTGTCACATCCGCGCGCACGGCGGCGGTCGCCTCGGGAGACTCGGCCTTCAATGCGCGGTCGATCAGGGTCGCGATTGATCGCATCTCTGGCTCACCGAGTCCGCGGGTTGTAACCGCCGGTGTGCCAATGCGAATACCGCTGGTTACAAACGGCGACTGCGTTTCTTTGGGCACCGTATTCTTGTTCACCGTGATGCCAGCGGCGTCGAGTGCTTTTTCCGCGACCTTGCCGGTGAGATTGCGATTACGCAGATCAAGCAGCATGAGATGATTGTCCGTACCGCCCGATACTACCTGGAAATCCAACTCCATCAACGAGCTTGCCAGCACTTTCGCGTTGGCGACAATCTGTTGGCTGTAGGTTGTGAATTCCGGCCGGAGCGCCTCGGCAAACGCAACCGCTTTTGCGGCGATCACGTGTTCGAGCGGACCGCCTTGCATACCCGGGAACGTCGCCTTGTCGATGGCCTTGGCGTGCTGTTCTTTGCACAAGATGAGACCACCACGCGGACCGCGCAGTGTTTTGTGAGTGGTGCTGGTCACGATGTCGGCAAACGGAATCGGTGACGGGTACACGCCGGTTGCGGCGAGGCCCGCAAAGTGCGCCATGTCGACCATGAACAATGCGCCCACTTCTTTCGCAACATCGGCAAACGCCTCCCAATCGATGACGCGGGAGTACGCGCTGTATCCGGCGATGATCATCTTGGGACGATGGGTGCGCGCCTGTTGCCGCATCATGTCGTAGTCGATGTAGCCTTCGTCGGTCACGCCGTATGAAACGGCTTTATACAGCAACCCCGAAAAATTCACGGGTGATCCGTGCGTGAGGTGCCCGCCTTGCGAAAGGTCCATGCCGAGAAAGAGATCGCCGGGCTTGAGAAACGCGAGGAATACGGCGGCGTTTGCCGACGCACCAGAATGCGCCTGTACGTTAGCGTGTTCCGCGCCAAACAATTGCTTCACGCGATCGATGGCGAGTTGTTCGATTTTGTCGACCACTTCGCAGCCGCCGTAATACCGTTTGCCGGGCAGGCCTTCGGCGTACTTGTTGGTCAGCGGTGAACCCATGGCCTCCATCACGGCCGGCGACACGAAGTTTTCGCTCGCGATCAATTCGAGCCCGTGTTCCTGACGCGAAATTTCTTCGCTGATGAGGCTCGCGATTTCCGGATCGGTTTCGGTTAACGCACGCCCGGGCGGGCAACGATCCCACGACGACCAGTTCAGGCTACTCATGCAGACTCTCCGGGAAGGTCAACTGCGTCTTCGTCTTTTTCGATTTTTTCGACCCGTCGTTGATGACGGCCGCCCTCGAAATCGGTTTCGAGCCACGTGTTCAAAATAGCGAGCGCGTCTTCTTCCGACACAAAACGCGCCGGCAACACCAGGACGTTGGCGTCGTTGTGTTTACGCGCGAGTGCTGCAATTTCCGGCGTCCACGCAACGGCCGCGCGTACGTTCGGATATCGATTGGCCACGTACGACATGCCCAATCCAGTTCCGCACAGCAGGATGCCACGACGTACTTTTCCGTCGGAGATTTCCTGGGCGAGGGGGTGCGCGTAGTCGGCGTAATCGGTGCTGGCGGTGCCATGTGTTCCAACGTCCTGCACGTCAAACCCCATGTCGGTGAGCGCGATCCGCAGCCGCTCCTTCATCTCAAACCCGGCATGGTCTGCTGCAATTGGAATGAGTTCGCCCTTGCCTGCAGTCGTCACCTGTTACGCCTCGCGATTGGGATATTGGGGCCACGTGCGAATCATGCCGCGCACCGCGTGAATACGCTGTTCGGCGACGCGATCGGCGGCCTGATACGTCGGGATAGCGATGCTCTCGGCCAAACGAAATACGCTTAATACGGTTTCGTAAATTTCGTCGGCCTTTCGCAACGAACGATCGCGGCTCCAGCCAGTCAGTTCGCTGTACACGTTAATCACGCCACCGGCGTTGGCGACGTAATCGGGCGCGTACAAAATACCACGATCGGCCAGCGCATCACCATGGCGATTTTCGAGCAGCTGATTGTTGGCCGCGCCCGCGACAATTTCCACATTCAATTGAGGCAACGTGGTGTCGTTAATGATGCCGCCCATGGCGCACGGTGCAAAGATGTCGGCCTTGACGCTGTAAATCGCGTCGAGCGCGACGGCCTCGGCGCCAGTGATCTCGACAACTTTTTGCACACGCCCGGCGTCGATGTCGGAAACAATCAACTTCGCACCCGCCGCGTGGAGTTCGCGAGCCAAATGTGCTCCGACATGCCCGCATCCTTGAATGGCGACCTTGCGTCCGGCCACCGACTGCGAGCCCCATTTGTGAAACGCCGATGCCTGAATTGCGCGAAACACTCCGCGTGCGGTCACCGACGAGGGATCGCCCGACTTTGATCCGATGCCCGACACGTACTTCGTTTCCATGTGCACGAAGTCCATGTCTTCGACTGTGGTACCGACATCTTCCGCGGTGACATAGCGCCCGCCCAGCGAATCACAGAAACGGCCGTGTGCGCGAAAGATCATTTCGCGATTGCTCGTTTTGTTATCACCGATGATGACCGCTTTGCCGCCACCGAGGTTGAGCCCGGCAACTGCATTCTTGTACGTCATGCCACGCGACAGACGCAATGCGTCGATCAGCGCATCTTCGTCGGACGCGTACTGCCAGAACCGTGTGCCACCCAACGCGGGACCCAGGGTCGTGTCGTGAATGGCAATGATTCCGCGATAGCCAGAGGCTTTGTCATGACAAAACACCACCTGCTCATGACCCATCTCGGCGATCTTTTCAAAAAAGGGCATTGGTTAGTTGATGAGGGAACCGTCATTCGTTGCAGCTGCGGCCAGGATGCCGCGGGCAATAACAATGCGCTGCACTTCCGAGGTGCCTTCATAAATTTCGGTACCTTTGACGTCTCGGAAATAACGTTCGACGGGGTAGTCGGCGACGTACCCGTATCCACCCAGCACCTGGATGGCTTCGGTCGTCACCATCATGGCGGTTTCGGTGCAAAAGACTTTCGCCATGGAACTGAAGCGGCTGACGCCCTCGCCACGCACCTTGGCAGCGGCGGCCGCGTGCAACAATGTGCGCGCAGCGGTTAGTTGCGTGGCCATGTTCGCGAGCTTGAACTGAATGGCCTGGAACTCAGCAATCGGTTGCTGAAACTGTTTGCGGTCGAGCGCGTAACGCGCGGCGGTTTCAAGCGCGGCGCGACCAATGCCAATGGCCTGGGCAGAGATCCCCAGGCGCCCGTGATCGAGCGATGCCAGTGCGTAGATAAATCCCTGACCAACTTCACCAAGCACGCGACTGTGCGGCACACGACAGTTGTCGAGAATCAACGAAACGGTGGGGGACGAGCGCAAACCCATTTTCGCTTCTTTCTTGCCAACTTTGAATCCCGGCAAATCGGGCGAGAGAATAAACGCCGAAATTCCTTTCGCGCCTTTGCGATTGCCGGATTCATCCGTGCGGGCCATACACAGAATGACATCCGCTTCACTGCCGTGCGAAACCCACGCTTTGGTGCCGGTGAGCAACCAGTCATCGCCGTCACGCACGGCCTGGCACGCCAACGAACCCGCGTCACTGCCGGCTTCTGGTTCTGACAGCGCGAACGCGCCAAGCCATTCACCACGCGCCATCGGTTTCAGGAATTGTTGCTTCTGCGCTTCGTTGCCAAAGTGCAGTAACATCTGCGTGGGCAACGAATTGTGCACGCTCATAAGTACCGCGGCCGATGCGTCGGCCACCGCAATTTCCTCGATCGCCAGCAGATACGTGGTCGCGTCGAGACCCAGTCCGTCGTATTCCTCGGGAATCATCATGCCGAGGAAGCCGAGTTCGGCGAGTTGATTGGCCATTGAGCGATCGAAGCGTTGTTCGCGATCGCGCTCGGCCGCCAAGGGCGCCAGTTCTCGTTCGGCAAAACTACGCGCCGTGTTCTGTATTTCCTGTTGGAGCTCGGTAATCGGGAGAAGCGACATGCGTTGGATCCGGTGCCGTTAGTGAGAGAGCTGCAGTAGGTGTCGCGTTGCCGCTCGCGTCAGCGGGCCGCGTATTCGTAAAACCCGCGCCCGCTCTTTTTGCCGTACCATCCGGCCGCCACGTACTTACGAAGTAACGGGCACGGGCGGTACTTGGTGTCACCCAAGCCATCGTGCAGCACTTCCATGATGGCGAGGCACGTGTCCAGGCCAATGAAATCCGCGAGCGTTAGCGGGCCCATGGGATGATTCATGCCCAGTTTCATGATCGAGTCGATCGCTTCCGGCGTGCCCACACCTTCCATCACGCAGTAGATCGCCTCGTTGATCATCGGCATGAGGATGCGATTGGCGACAAATCCCGGAAAGTCGTTCACCTCGACGGGAATTTTCCCAATCGCTTTCGACAGCTGCATAACTTGCGCGGTCGTGGCGTCGCTGGTGGCGAGTCCGCGAATCACTTCGACCAGTTGCATCACGGGCACCGGATTCATGAAGTGCATACCAATGACGAGTTCGGGGCGTTTGGTGCGCGCCGCAATTTCGGTGATGGAAATTGAACTCGTGTTGGTGGCGAGAATGGTACCTGGTGCTGCGAGTTTATCGAGGTCTTCGAAGATCTTGAACTTGAGATCGAGGCGTTCGGTTGCCGCTTCGATGATAATGCTCGCAGTACCTACGGCATCCATTGTCGACGAGGTTGCAACGCGCGCGAGAGCGGCCGCTGCGACGTCCGGTTGCCACGCGCCTTTCTTGACCTGGCGATCCATGTTCTTTGCAATCGTCTCGCGACCGCGAGCGAGTGCATCGGCGCTAACGTCAATCATGGTGACGTTGTGTCCCGCGGCGGCGAACACATGAGCGATCCCATTGCCCATCTGCCCTGCCCCAATGACCGCAACGTTTGCAACCGAAACGTTCTGCGATTCGTCGTGCGTGTTTCCGTCAGACATCTATGCGCTCCGTGCTGCGGTCGTACCTTTGGCACGCCGCGGAAAGTTGGTCGAGGACTTGAGGAACCTGGTGGGAAATGAACCAAACGCGACAGCTGCCAGAAGAATTAGCGTGGCCGCAACGCCACCTTCTGGCCCCCAACTACCCCCGGCGAACCAATCCGGCCCATCGACAACGGCGCGATACCCGGGGGTCGACATGGGCAATCCGCTCACTGGCACGTGCAGCGCCGCGGCCATTACCCAATTCCACGCGAAGTGTGCAACCCAAGCGGCCGGCAAGCTGTTCGTGTGCAGGCGCAGCAATCCCAGCGCAACCCCCGCCAGCGTCACGTTGACGATTGCGAGGAGATCGGCGCCGGGATTTTGGATATGCGCCACACCGAACATCACGCTGGTAACAACGAGCGCCACGCGCGGTGAGGCCGAATCTTCGGCAACGCGCCACAGGTATCCGCGAAAGATGAGTTCTTCAGACAGCGCGGCGGGCGCGAGCAACAGCGTGATGCGCAGCGTTGACGACGCCCATGCGCCGGCCTGAGAACTGTTGACCGAATCGCCGCTTAAAAACGTAGAGAGCGTGTCAGGCTCGAATTGCAGATGGCCGAACAGCGCGAGCACGCCGGACGTTATCGCGATCGCCCCTCCACCCAGCACACCCGCGCGCAGCAGCAACGCCGGTTGCCACGATCGCTCTGGAAACCCCACCTCAGCCCACGTTTGCCGGTCAACCATATGCACGACAAAACCGACCGTGACGAAAGCCGTGAGGAGATCAAGCCACTCGTTGGGCGTAACGAGCCCACCAGTGTGGCTTGAGGCAAACGACAACACTGGCGCCGCGGTTGCGCTCAAGATGCCGTTGACCACGAAGTACACACACATGAATACTCCGATTCGCCACACCGCTCGCAGCGGACCACCAGCGCCGTATAGAAAGGATGCGGGCTCGGGCGAAATCGTATGACGAGTTAACACGTCACGTGAAATTGTGAGCGTGGAGAGCGTCGCTTAACCGGCGCGCTCCACCGTCATTGCGACGGCATCACCACCACCCAGACACAATGTCGCGAGACCGGTGCGAACGTTGCGATCGGCCATCGCGTGCAACAGTGTGACGAGCACGCGTGCTCCGCTCGCGCCCAATGGATGTCCCAGTGCAATCGCCCCACCGTTCACGTTCAGGCGAGCCTGATCCCACGCGAGTCCATCACCAACCGCGAGTGACTGCGATGCGAACGCTTCGTTCGCTTCGATGAGATCGTATTCGCTGATGGTGGTGCCGTTCTTCTTCATGAGGTTGTTCACGGCCGTGATGGGCGCGAAGAACAGGTCCTGGGGATTTCCGGCGCCGGTGGCGTAACCCGTGATACGCGCGAGGATGTTCAAGCCGTGTGCCTGGGCAAACGCTTCGGACGTCACAACCACCGCCGCCCCACCATCGTTCAGTGATGACGCATTGCCGGCCGTCACCGTCAGGTCACCCGCGTCGGTGCCCTTCAGCGAAAACGCGGGACGCAGTTTCGACAACGACTCGTACGTCGTATCGGCGCGAGGACCTTCGTCGGCTGCCACAATCGTTGGACCTTTGCGACCGGCGATTTCGACCGGCACAATTTCCGCGGTGAACTTGCCCGCTTGCTGCGCGGCAACGGCTTTAGCGTG
>Ga0105047_10019636_pt1 | contig 10415 bp, 8 predicted proteins | sample MAT04_FD_78384 | JGI IMG/M metagenome (GOLD analysis project Ga0105047, IMG submission 78384) | Freshwater microbial communities from Lake Fryxell liftoff mats and glacier meltwater in Antarctica - MAT-04 (megahit assembly) | ecosystem: Environmental > Aquatic > Freshwater > Ice > Liftoff... | reverse complement strand
CTTGTCGTTCGGCACGTTCTTGCATCGCTTACCAATGACTAGACATAGTTCGCCCTCGTAGTCGATCGCATCTGGTGCAATCGTCGGAATCCACACATCATCGCCTGGACCGACAATCGATGTCTGCTGCTTGTTGAACCAGACCTGCTGGCCGGGGCGAGCCATGCCCGTCTCTTTCAGATGGGCGGTGTAGTTGTATCCGATCGCCAGAAACTTCGGCGGACGCGGAACCGGGGCAGCTAGGTGCGTTCTGCCTAAAGGTGTCCGAGGCGCATTCAATGCAATGGTGGTGATTGCTTCAAGCCCTGCTTCGAGCGCGTCGATCATCGTAACGATCGCCGGATCGGCCGAAGTGACGTCCGCGATCTGGTCCTCAACAACGACCCCAACGTGCGCATCGCTGCCGGAATGCAAGGTTGCTAACTTCATTGTCGAAACTTCATCACCTCAGTGGCGTAGACGAGGCGAGATCAAAATACCGTAACTTGACGCCCCTCTTGGGTCACGATGCGATAGGGGACGCACCCCTACCGGACCGCCGGTGCGCGGCCTCGAAGTAGGCATCCGATTTCGGTTCCTCATGGCCGAGCCATACGCCCGAATCGCCACAGTGTGTAACTACCCACCTACATAGGGCGCAACAAGCGCATAATTCTTGCCCGTTTTGTCGTGTTCTGCCCTGCCTGTCCGGTACGAACGGCCTAAACCGGACGGCCGAAAACAGGCAACATTCAAGGATCCAGGTAATGCTTCCGAAGAAGGTTCCACAGATGGAAAAACCACTGTGACTTAAGGAGGCAAGCCATGACTACGATCAAGGCGACTTGCCCAACGTGCGGGGACGTTGACCTGAAACCCCGCGACATTCACGTGGTCTCGGCACCAGCAGCAGGTTGGGCCACGTATGCGTTTGCCTGCCCGAACTGTGAAGACCAAATCACTAAGAATGCTGATGATGAAGTTGTTACCCTCTTGCGCGGAGCCGGGGTCACAGTAGAACGGGTCCATGTGCCTGCCGAGGCATTGGAACTTCATTTCGGGCCACCGATCGCACACGATGACTTGATTGATTTCGGGTTGACGTTGCGGGCCAGTGACACGTTGGTGGAAGTGTTGTCCTCAGAGGCCGCAACCGGCCGCTGATTCACATCCGAATCTCAGCCACCACAACTACTCCCGGCAGCAGAACCTAAGGGTTACTCTGGCTGTATGCGCTTTCCACAAGGAGCCGAATGGCTCATCATTTTGGTACTGATTTTGGTGCTCTTTGGTGCCAAGAAGATGCCAGAAGCTGCCCGAGGCTTGGGGCGGTCATTGCGAATCCTTAAGGCCGAAACCAAAGGTCTGCACGATGACGATGAACCAAAAACCGCCCAGGTCGAAAACGCTGCGCTTGCTGACGATCAGCCGAGTGCAATAGCTGCCCCTCCCGTGGTGTCGGGGGAGGATCCCAACAAGGCTTCTTCCGCTAGCCGTCCCGCGTAGTTAGCCGACCCGGTCCGTGTCGATAGCCACACCCCGCGTTGCGGCGGGAGCCATGCCTTTGGGGGAGCACCTACGAGAGTTGCGCTCACGGCTAGTTAAGAGCGTTTTGGCGATATCCGTAGGCGCGGTTATTGGATGGGTGTACTACGAACCGATCTTCAACTTCATCGCCGAACCCTTCATGTTAGTGGTCAACCAGGCACGTGCCGAGGGGCGCGATGTTCAGTTGGTCATGACTGGAGTCACCGACTCGTTTGTGTTGCAGATGCAGGTCGCAGCAGTCACCGGCATCGTTTTAGCGGCACCAATCTGGCTCTATCAAGTGTGGCGTTTCGTCACCCCCGGCCTGCATAAAAACGAGCGACGCTGGTCGTTGTTGCTCGTTGCGACCGCGACGCCACTGTTTCTTGCCGGCGTGGCTCTGGCCTATTTTTTCATGCCCAACGCCATCGGGTTTTTGCTTGGATTCACGCCCAGCAGTGTTAGCAACTTGGTGGATGTCAGTCGCTATATCAGTTTCTTCCTCAACACGGTCATTGTGTTCGGTATCGGATTCTTACTCCCACTCTTCGCGTTAATGCTGAACCTCGTGGGGGTGTTGCCCGCAAAAACATTCATAAGTTCGTGGCGCTGGATTGTGATTGGGATTTTCGTTTTCGCGGCTGTGGCGACACCCGACGGCAACCCGTTCACGATGACGATGCTAGCGGGCCCAATCATGCTGCTGCTGACGATCGTCATGGGGATCGCGTGGCTGCATGATCGTCGAAAACTACGCCGCGCTGAGACGGTTGACTTGCGTGATGACGAAGCAAGCGTTATCCCTGACATCTCCGAAATCGACTAGTCACCGCTAGCGAGCGATAGAACAATTCCCGGACCAACCGCACCCCGTTCGCCTCTAGGTCGTGTGAGTTCAGTTACTGTGCGCGCATGGCACCTACAGTTGCAGTTTTGGTCAACCCGACGTCAGGGAAGGGCAAGGGCGGTAGATCCGCCCCTGAAATCGGTGAGTTACTGCACCGTCACGGTATCGATGCCGCCATTCTGGTCGCCGGTTCCGCGGCCGAATCCCTTCAGATGGCCCGCAAAGCGGTGGCTGATGGCGTCGATGCGCTCGTTGCTGCAGGGGGAGACGGCACGGTCAACCTGGCGCTGCAGGCAGTGGCGAACACTAACGTGCCGTTGGCGATCATCCCCGTCGGTACCGGTAACGACAACGCTCGGCTACTGGGACTGCCAAAAGACGACATCGCTGCTTGTGTGCAAGTGATCGCTGATTTCAACGTGCGCACCATTGACGTTGGGCACGTGCGTACGGACGCTGGCGACGAACTCTATTTCATGGGGGTTATGTCGAGTGGATTTGATTCATGTGTGAACGAAACCGCCAACAAGATGAAATTCCCGAAAGGTGAATCTCGGTATTTCATCGGGATCCTGAAGGAACTGGGCACGTTCAAGCCGCTGCCATACACCGTAACCGTCGATGGTGTTCCAACCAAAGGTCTGGGAATGCTCGTCGCCGTCGGCAACGGCACTTCATACGGCGGGGGCATGCAAGTGTGTGCTGGCGCGAAACCAGACGACGGCCTATTGACGGTCACCTGGTTACACGAAGTTGGGAAAGTGACGTTTCTGCGAGTGTTCCCTCGTGTCTACAAGGGCACCCACATCACCCACCCGTCCGTAACGCAAATGACCGGCAAGGTGATCCGACTAGACGCCCCCGGACAGATTGTCTATGCCGACGGGGAGCGCGTTGGCCCACTGCCAGCCGAAGCTACGATCCACGAAAATGCCCTGAAGGTGTTGGTTCCGGCCGGTAGCGACTTGGGGCACAAGTAGACGAGGGGTCGGTAGGCTCTCTGTATGGCGAAACCGTGTATGGAGAAACCGGCGCAGGCCAATCCAGCGCAGCCCACTCTAGCGCAGCCGACTCCCGCCCAGAGGTATGCGGCAGCAAAGAAGGCGAGCCAACTACGCAAGTCGCCCGTCGGAGACTTCGCCGATCACTACGATTTTCCGCTTGATCCGTTCCAAATTGCCGCATGTGTTGCGCTTCAGGAAGGCCGCGGAGTATTGGTTGCGGCGCCAACTGGTTCCGGGAAAACCGTCGTGGGGGAGTTTGCGGTGCACTTGGCACTGGCAGCGGGCCGGTCGTGTTTCTACACCACGCCGATCAAGGCCCTGTCTAACCAGAAATATCACGACTTGGTGCAGCGGTACGGGGCCGACAAGGTCGGGCTCTTAACCGGCGACAACAGCATCAACTCAGATGCCCCGGTGATTGTGATGACCACCGAGGTCTTGCGAAACATGATTTACGCTCGCTCGACGGCGTTGGTAGATCTCGCTCATGTGGTCATGGACGAAGTGCACTATCTGGCGGATCGTTCCCGTGGGGCGGTCTGGGAGGAAGTGCTAATCCACCTGCCCGACAGCGTCACCATCACGGCGTTGTCCGCAACAGTCAGCAATGCAGAAGAGTTCGGTCATTGGCTAGGAACGGTGCGCGGGCGCACCGACGTGATTGTGGAGGAGTATCGCCCAGTACCGCTTTGGCAGCATGTGATTATCGGGCAACAGTTGCACGATCTATTCGTCGATGACGAGCAGCAAACCATCAACCCGGAACTGCTCAACCGCGCCGCAGAAGAGGCACGTGCGGCTCGCCAAGATCGGTCAACGAGTCGAGGACGATCACGGGAGCGGCGGCCACGGGGTCGGGGGCAGGATCGAGTCTCGCGGGCTGCGGTATTGCGACGCCTGGAGCACGCGAACCTCTTACCAGCGATCTTCTTCATCTTCAGTCGCGCTGGCTGCGATGCCGCCGTGGCGCAATGTTTACAGGCGGGCACCCGGCTCACTACGGATTCCGAACGAGCACTTATCCGAGCCGAAGTCACCGAAGCCACTGCTCGCGTCGATGTAGCCGACCTAGGCGCACTCGACTTTGACCAGTGGCTCTTCGCTCTGGAACGTGGCGTTGCCGCTCACCACGCGGGCATGGTCCCGGTATTCAAAGAGGTTGTGGAGCGGTTGTTCCAGCAAGGTTTGCTCAAGTGTGTGTTCGCCACCGAAACATTGGCGCTGGGTATCAACATGCCGGCGCGCACGGTGGTTTTGGAACGACTTGTGAAATGGAACGGCGAAGGCCACGTTGATTTGACCGCAGGCGAATACACCCAGCTCACCGGCCGCGCCGGACGGCGTGGCATCGACATCGAAGGGCACGCAGTGGTGGCCTGGCACGAAGGTTTGGACCCCCGGATGGTCGCCGGGCTAGCCAGTACACGTACATATCCGCTGCGATCCAGTTTCCGACCGTCCTACAACATGGCGATCAACCTGGTGGCCACGACGGGTCGAACTCGAGCAACCGCACTGCTCGAAAGTTCGTTCGCGCAATACCAAGCAGACTCGTCCGTCGTCGAGATAGCGGCCGAAATTCGACGCAACGACGAGGCCCTTGATGGTTACAAGGCGGCGATGACGTGCCACCTGGGTGACTTCTCGCAGTACGCGTCGCTGCGCGAGATGCTTCGAAACGTCGAACGGGATGGTGATCGACAACAGCGAGCCGAACGCCGCGACAATGCTGATCGATCCATCCGAGCCCTCCAGCGAGGCGACGTGGTAAAGGTCGCACGAGGTCGCAGAGCCGGGCCTGGGGTGGTGATCGAAACCGTCAACACCGACGCCGCCGAGCCACGCATTGTTGTGCTCGACTTGGACCGAAAGGTGCGGCGCCTCGGTATCGCAGACTTCCCAGATGGTGCGACCGCGTTTCATCAGGTGCGTGTGGCTAAAGACTTCAGTTCCCGGTCTGCGAAGGGCCGTCAGCTACTGGCCGATCAGTTGCGCGAAGTCGCACGTGACTTGCCGACAGTGGATCGCTACCGAAGATCGCAATCCGATGTCGACGAGACCATCGCGGATCTGCAGCGCAGGTTGCGGCAGCATCCATGCCACGGCTGCGACGAGCGTGAGGATCATGCGCGCTGGGGTGAGCGGTTTCACCGCCTTGAACGCAAGAACGAGACCTTGCGCAAGCGAGTACATTCCCGCACGGCCACCATCGCCATCCAGTTTGATCAGATCTGTTCCCTGTTGGTTTCGCTGGGATATCTGTCGCCAGATGGGGAAGCTGTAACCCCCCAAGGGGCTACGTTGGCGCGCATCTATTCAGACACCGACATTGTTGTCGCCGAATGTCTCAAATCGGGGGCATGGGATGGTTTGGATCCGGCAGAATTGGCCAGTGTGTGTGCGGCCTTGGTGTATGAATCACGCGGAAAGGATGATGGCAGTTCACCGCGCCTGCCGCACGGAGCTGCCACGAATGCGATTCAGGACTTGCTCAAAACGTGGGACCGACTGAAGCAATTGGAGTCAGCAAATGGACTGCGTACTTTGCCTGAGGCCGATCTGGGATTGAGTTGGGGGATGTACCGGTGGGCGCAAGGACGTGGTCTGGAGGCCGTGTTGTGGGAGTCGGCCATGACGGCGGGGGATTTTGTTCGTTGGACCAAACAAGTGATCGACCTATTGGGTCAGATCGTGCAGGCTCGACCAGGGTCCCCGGTGGCCAAAACCGCCAACAAAGCCGCCGACCTCATCGACCGCGGGGTGATTTCCTACACGTCTGTGCGGGCTTAATGCTGGCGAGCTGATGCTTGCCAGCTGATGCTCAGTCCAGCGCCTGCAGCAGCCGATTGACGGGGCTTTCTAGGTCGTACTTATCGACCAATTCCACCAACCTCGCACCATGTTTGGGACGAGTCGGCAACGATGCGTCGTGGTCGGGGATTGGCACTGGATGTAACAAGCGCACCGCAGGATCAGCAGCAGCAATGTATTCACGCGCTGCCAGTATGTTGCGCCGCACCGCTGGGCTCATTGACGCGTCTGGGTTGTCAGCGGCTGCAAGAATTGCCGCGATACCACCGAATCGTTGCACTAAGGTCACCGCTGTTTTTTCCCCCACACCGGCCACCCCAGGCAAACCATCGCTGGCGTCGCCGCGCAAGATCGCCATGTCAGCGTAAAGATTTCCCGGCACTCCATATTTGGTGAGCAACCAGTCGTCAGTAGCGAACTGCAGGTTGTTCATCCCTTTCGAGGTGTAGATCACCCGCACCGGCCCAGTTTCGGTGACGAGTTGAAAGAGATCTCGATCTCCGCTGATGATGTCAACCGGTCCATTGTGGTCCCTCGCCAACTGGGAAATCACATCATCGGCTTCAAAACCGTCGGCGCCGATTCGGGTGATTCCGATGGCTTCTAAAACCGCGGCCATGATGGGAGCCTGAACCGCAAGATCGTCGGGGATCTCTTCTTCTATTTCGGTTTGGTCGGCAGCGGCAAGGCGATGGGACTTGTAGGTCGGCACCAGCGCGACCCTAAAGGCTGGGCGCCAGTCAAAGTCCCAACAAGCCACCACTTCGTCTGGCTGAAACTCGTTGATGAGCCGAGCGATCGTGTCGATGAATCCGCGAACCGCGTTGACCGGAGTCCCGTCAGCAGCGTGAAACCGATTGGGAATCCCGTAGAACGACCGAAAGTACATGGACGCGCTGTCGAGCAGCATTAAGCGAGAAGACACTCCGCCATGATGCCTTGTGTGGGCTCGGCCCATTAGGTTGGACCCCATGTCAGAACACATTGCCATCAGTGAACTGCAACGACGACTTGCTGCGGCAGAACAGGGCGCACAGGCACTTGGATTGGGTGCGCTTTTGGTGAGCCCAGGGCCAGATTTACGCTACCTAACCGGATATGAGGCGTTGCCGCTGGAGCGGTTGACCTGCCTTGTGCTACGAACTGATGGTGATCCGTTTATGGTCGTCCCCGAACTGGAGGTCGCAGCCGCGAACGCGAGCCCGGTAGGGGAGTTGGGCCTGGAGTTGGTCCCATGGGGTGAAACAACCGATCCATTTGTGATGACAGCTCAGCGGTTAAGTGCGCCGGAGGCGATCGCGGTCGACAACCACATGTGGGCTGAGAAGACCCTGCGTTTTCATGCGGCGATGCCCGGTGTGACCCAACGTCTGGGGAACGAAGTGCTAAGCCCGTTGCGCATGCGCAAAAGCGCAGAAGAGATCGAAGCATTGGCCTTCGCTGGCGCCGCCATCGACTCCGTGCACGCCAACATGGCGCAATGGCTCAAAGTTGGCCGCACCGAACGCGAAGTTGCCGCCGACATCACCGCAGCGATCATCGACGCTGGTCACGCTCAAATGGATTTCGTCATTGTGGGTTCGGGCCCGAATGGCGCAAGTCCGCATCACGAGGTCAGCGACCGGGTGATTCAAGCAGGAGAACCAGTCGTTATCGATATCGGCGGCACCACCCCCGCTGGGTACTGCAGCGACGAAACGCGGATGTATTCGATGGGAACGCCACCCGTGGAGTTCTTCGAGTACTACGAAGTGCTGAAGACCGCTCAATGGCAAGCTGTTCAGGCAGTTCGTCCAGGAATCCCATGCGAAGACATCGACAAAGTAGCGCGCGACATCATCGCCGAAGCTGGGTTCGGCGACTTGTTCATCCACCGAACTGGTCACGGCATCGGTCTGGAAACCCACGAAGAGCCATACATTGTGGCCGGCAACACCACCCCGATGGAGGTGGGCTTTGCATTCAGTATTGAACCGGGCATCTATCGTTCAGGTAAGGACGGTGCCCGCATCGAAGACATTGCAGTGTGTGGTGCGGACGGCCCAATCCTGATGAACCACCGATCCCGGGATCTGCAGATCCTGTAGCCACCTAGGAATCACATGTTGCCGGTTTCACGCCAGTTGCCGACGGAAGAAGCAGCAGATCTGTTGGCGTTGACGCGCGAGATCGCGCAAGCGGAGTTGGCGCCTCTCGCCAGCGAATACGAAATGAACAGTCGTTTCCCTCGAGAAGCCTTTCGAATGCTCGGCAAGGCTGGATTGTTGTCGCTGCCCTATGACGAGGCTATCGGCGGTGGCGGGCAGCCATACGAGGTCTATTTGCAAGCTTTGGAAGAAATCGCCCAAGCGTGGTTGTCGGTAGCGGTTGGCGTGAGTGTGCATGTGCTGTCGTGCTTCCCCGTCATCGGTTTCGGGTCGCAGTCCCAAAAGGACGAGCATGTGCCGTGGATGTTGTCAGGCGAGTCGCTAGGGGCCTATTGCCTGTCCGAACCACAGTCGGGTTCCGATGCTGCCGCGCTCAGTACCGCCGCCGTTCGAGAAGGTGATCACTACCGAGTCAACGGGGTCAAGGCTTGGATCACCCACGGTGGCGAAGCCGATTTTTACAATGTTTTGGTGCGCACAAGTGGACCAGGAGCACGTGGTATCTCGTGTCTATTGGTCGATGCCGCCACGCCGGGGTTGGTCGCTGCAACCCCGGAACGAAAAATGGGAATGACGGGATCAACGACCGCACAAATGATTTTTACGGACGCGATAGTGCCGGCCGATCGGTTAGTAGCGGGAGAAGGTGAAGGATTTCGTATAGCCATGGCCGCTCTCGACGGCGGGCGGTTGGGTATCGCAGCGTGTGCGGTCGGGCTCGCGCAAGCGGCGCTCGACGCGAGCGTGACGTATGCAAAAGAACGACGACAGTTCGGCAAAGAGATTGCGCAGTTCCAAGGCGTCCAGTTCATGTTGGCGGATATGGCAGCAAAGGTGGCCGCCGGTCGCGCACTTTACGTAGATGCCGCGCGACGCAAAGACGCCGGTCTACCGTTCGCACATCACGCCGCGATGGCGAAATTGGTGGCAACGGACAACGCCATGTCAGTGACCACGGATGCGGTACAGATCTTTGGCGGCGCGGGTTACACAAGCGACTTTCCTGTGGAGCGTTACATGCGCGAAGCGAAAGTACTGCAAATCGTGGAAGGCACGAATCAGGTGCAACGTGTGGTCATTTCTCGCGGGCTCTTGCAGTGAAATCGCGCCGAGTGTTGTTACTGAACGGACTGATTCACACCCCAAATGATCCAGGCGCTACAGCCATGTTGGTGCAGGGCGACACCATCGGTTGGGTCGGGCACGAGGGTGCAGCATTGGCGCAATCAGACGGTGTTGACCACGTGATCGATCTCGCGGGAAGCCTCGTTACACCCGCCTTCGTGGATGCCCATGTGCATGTCACTGCGACGGGGATGCGATTGCACGGCCTGGACCTGAGCGACTGCAGCAATGCGGCTGACCTACTCCAAATGCTGCGCCAACATGGTGCACCGGGACGAAGCATAGGGCCGGGACAGACAGTGTTTGGTTACGGCTGGGACGAAACCGCGTGGACGATTTCAACACTGCCAACTCGACGGGACCTCGATGACGCCCTGCCAGGGGTGCCGGTGTATTTGACGCGGGTGGACGTTCACTCGGCGTTGATTTCCAGCGCTTTGTTGGACCAAGATCCTCAGATTTCATCGTTACCCGGATTCAACAACGACGCACTCGTTCTCACGCAAGCTCATCATGCCGCCCGAGCAGTGGCACTGAGCACTATCAGCCCAGACCAGCGGCAGCAGCTACAAGGTCACGCTCTGAAGAAGTTCGCAGCGGCAGGAGTTGCAGCAGTCCACGAGCATGCGGGCCCGAATATTTCCTCGGCCGAAGACCTGAGCCAGCTTCTGACGCGAGGCCAACCGGCCGATCCACACATCAGCGGCTATTGGGGAGAATTGGGTGGGGCCGAGGCAGCGAAAGACCTAGGTGCCGTAGGCGCTGGGGGCGACCTGTTTGCCGACGGAACACTCGGTTCGCGGACCGCATCGGTGCGCGCCCACTACCATGACGATCCGACCACCTGTGGCAACCCATATCTAGAGTGGCAAGAAGTACGCGACCATGTCCTGGGTTGTGTGGCCGCCGGGGTTCAGGCTGGATTCCACGCCATTGGCGATGCCGCCATTGATGCGGTGCTGCACGGTTTCTACG
>Ga0105047_10019635_pt1 | contig 10416 bp, 8 predicted proteins | sample MAT04_FD_78384 | JGI IMG/M metagenome (GOLD analysis project Ga0105047, IMG submission 78384) | Freshwater microbial communities from Lake Fryxell liftoff mats and glacier meltwater in Antarctica - MAT-04 (megahit assembly) | ecosystem: Environmental > Aquatic > Freshwater > Ice > Liftoff... | reverse complement strand
GGGGAAGTGGTCAGTTTGCAGTTTTATGTGGTCAGTCGAGCAGTCGAGCAGTTCGGCGGGGCGGGCGTAGAACGGACGCTTGCGTCCGATCTCGTCCGGACCTGGGGGGTCCAGACGACGATCTCCCACACCCGTTCGTGAAGTGCTCGACTGAAAACGGATAACTGACAACTGACAACTAACAACTAACAACTCTTCCCCCACCCCTCACTTCCCCACCAGCTTCAGCCTACGCAGCACGCGAAATCCATTAAACAGGACGCTGTCTCGGAGCGGGTGAGTGCCGACCTGATTCGGAGACAGTCCCCACCGGCGAAGACGGTCGTGGATCTGGTATATCGCTCGGCGACGATCGAGATCGGGGGTCCGAAACGTCATACTAAACGAGACCGAGACTTCATCAAGGTTCTGCACCCAGTGGGGATAGGTCACCGGAAAATGCAGCCCATCGCCCGGTTGAAGTTCATTGACCCACGAGTGTTGGTCGAACTCAGGCTGAAACGGAATGTTGCGACCTCGGTCCGAATAGAATCGTTCGAGGTTCTCCTCGGTCAGGAGTGACTTGACCCGACCATCGTACAGATGGACCCGCTTGCCGCCTCGAACCTGCAACAAGAAGTTGTGCTCGGGATCGATGTGATATGGCGTGACTGAGCCGGGTGAGGTAATAAAGATGAACGCCTGGCCGCTGCACATGCCGGGGGCGATCGCATCGGAGTATGCTTTCACCTCGTCCAGGCATTGTTGTAACAAGGCTGCGTACTCGGGATCACGCTCGACGTACTTCAGAACCAGCCACGATTTGCACTCGGAGATACGGCGAATTGTCTCCCCGGCGGACAGCCCGTTCATGGGAGTTTGAGCATGCTCCATACTCATTGGAATCTGACCCGCGTTGTACTCGATACAACACGAGGGAAGAGATTGCGACAGCTTGAGCAGTCGCTCCATCTGAAACAGCGGATGGTCATTCAGCCGATGCCGAATCCGAAACGGTTCCTGGCTGAACTTTTGGGCGAACTCCTTCGGTTCAATCGAGAGCAGCGGCTCGCTCTCGGTGACGCCGCTCGGGAGATTCCGATCCCATACGACACTCGAAGTCGGCGCGGACGGTAATGTGCAGGAATTCATGTGCATCAGGAGTCTCGGGCGAAGCTATTGAATCGGTATGGAATGAGACGGCGGAGCATCAGTGGGGGTCTGCGGCGAAATCGTCTCGGGTGTGTTGTCTGGCCCAGTCTCCACGGCAACTCGCTTGCTCATCAGGCTGCGACGAATTGAACGCAGGAGTGTCCGCGCCCCGATTTCCAGATTGCCCAGCAGGCGACCGGTCGAGATCCGCAAGTGCTGGATGGTCCGCCGCTCTTTCCAGAGACGGTTAATCATGCTGTGTTTCGGGACGGCACAAGAGTCCATCCATGCGACCTCCGGGGACTCCTGCAAACGGCGCAGATTGTCGAGCTCCAGTTGCACGCCGGGCGAATACTTCGCGAAGCGTTCGTCGTAGGCGATCTTGAATGCGAACGCTCCCGGGGCGGCCAGAAAATTGACCTTCATGGCAATCGGTTCGCCATTCAGAAACAGGCCGAACATCTGCAACCGATTTCGCTCATAAGCCGAGCGCACGATCGATCGGAAATACTCTTCGGCACCGCTGGTGACGTTCACCGAAGACCCTTGCTGCCCCTTCCACCCCTGGGATTCCAGGTGTAGAAAACTGTCGATCCAGGACTCAACGGCACGCCCTTGATTCGCGCTCAGGGCGCGCTCGGTCAAGTCGCCTTGTTCCATCAGTCGCCGCCACAGACGCCGCAATTCCCTTCGATGGTGGGTCGACATCGCAGTCGCCGCGTATGCCGCCCAATCGGGTGACTTCTGTGTCAGAGCTCGGGTATGCGTCTCGACGTTTTCCACCAACGCTCGACGGTCGAATAGAACCTCCGTCAGGGCTCGAGCGAGTTCGCCCTCTCCCCCTTGGCAAGGAAGGTCCACTAAGGCTGGGGCCGATTTCGATTGTTCCAGGAAATCGAACAGGGCTTGCCATGTCTCGACGACATGCCCCTGGCGAACCAGCGGGCTGCTCAAGTAGCAATAATCATGCTCCCAGAGCGTCCACCGTCGAGGCCGCAGCCAGCGACCGCCGCTCTCCAGAAATGGAAAGAACCCACACAGCCGCGGCGCTACATCCTGACGCTTGCTGCGGCGGTAGACGAGTGCGAATCGACAACGCTCAGGGGCGAACTGCTGGATCGCGGGAACCAGCTGCCAGTGCTCATGGAAGACGTTCGGCTCGGTCGCGTGGGCCGCCAGATCATCCCAATCCTTGACCTTGTTCAACAGCCCGTTCGCCCCATCCAGCTGTTCGACAATCTCGACCCACAAATCTCCCGTCAATTCATCTCGGGTCTGCGGAGCGGTGGCGGGCAAGAGATCGACCAGCGATTTCGCAGGCTTCGCGGCAACCACAGGCACTGGGGCGATGGACACAGGGGGGGCTCGTGGATCCAGGTGGGGAGTGGCCATCAGAATTGGCCACTCTGCAAAACCTCATACATCACCCTAGCCCGCAAATCCCGCCGCCTCGAAAAAGAGACATCGTTTCCGATTCGCCGCGCCGGAACGATCAGCAACGAATCGCCACAACCGTTTCGATTGGCACGCCCCACCTGAGAAGTGTGGATCCCCCGCATCGCCGTAGAGAGAATTCTGCCTCCCCTGCCCCCACTGGCGACACGACTTTCGTCACACGCTCCGCTGTGGGGGCGAGAGAGTCGGAAAGTCATTACAGACGTTCGGCTCGCCCCTTTGAGACAGAAGTGGCCCCTTTCGGTTCTGTCCGAACCGGCGGCGGCCTGCTACGATTGAGGGACTCTGTTCGTCCGCCCGTCCGCACTCTGGCTGAGTACCGACAGCGGGCAGCTGGCTGCTGAAAGCTCCCCCTCCCATGCTTGAACTCCCGATTCTCTCCTTCGATGACACCCTGTCTGGGGCTCCCGCTTCCAGCGCGTCTGGCGGCTGTGCGTCGGAGGTGATGCTTGCTCTTGACGGCAGTGTCGCTCCGCGTCGCAGGCTACCCCCGTGGTTGAAGCGGCCGATGCCGACAGCGGAGATGTCATTCACGAGCCAGATCATCGAGGACCTGCGGCTCGAAACCGTGTGCGAGAGCGCCAAGTGTCCCAACCGCACCGAGTGCTGGTCGCAGCGCACTGCGACCTTCATGATCCTCGGCAACGTCTGTACTCGGCCCTGCGGGTTCTGCTCCGTGCAGAAGGGGAAGACGGAAGAGATCGAACTCGACGAGCCGGAACGTGTGGCAGAAGCTGCCAAGCGACTCGGCCTCGAACACGTCGTGATTACCTGCGTGACACGCGACGACCTGCCGGACGGAGGAGCTGAGCACTTCTACCGCTGCGTCCTGGCCGTGCGCGAAGCGACCGGCGCAGCTGTTGAAGTCCTGACGAGTGACTTCAAGGGGAACCGAGCTGCGATCTCGCGCGTGGTGCAGGCACGCCCCGATGTGTTCAACCACAATACCGAAACGGTCCCGCGACTGTATGAGCGTGTCCGCCGTAACGCGGTCTACCAGCGGACGCTCGACCTGCTCAAGCAGGTCAAAGACGAGGCCCCCGACATGCCGACCAAGAGCGGCCTGATGCTCGGCCTGGGCGAGACGATGGACGAAGTCCTCGATGTCGCCAGCGACCTGCGCGCGGTCGGCGTCGAGATGCTGACCGTCGGGCAATACCTGCAACCAACCCCGCAGAACCTCCCCGTCGAGCGGTTCGTCCCCCCCGAAGAGTTCGACTGGCTCGGCGACCAATGCCGCCGCCTCGGCTTCAAACTCGTCTCCAGCGGCCCCTTTGTCCGCTCCAGCTACCACGCCGGCGAGATGGCCGGGGTGCTGGGCCGGAAGTAGCGACTGTGGGATCGGCTTCCGGCCTGTCATTTCCAGATGTTCCACACTGGATCGCAACTCTTCGGGAGGGCGAAGCTCCTGCTGAGCCGCTTGTGCCAGACAACGTCCTTCTCTGCTCGTGGCTCAGCAGGAGCTTTGCCCTCCCGGCTGCATGTTCTGGCTCGAAGCATCGGCCCCCCATGAACCTAGACCTCACCCACAAGCATATCCTCATCACCGGCGGGGCCAGCGGCATCGGGCTGGCGGCGGCGCGGGAGTTTCTGGCGGAGGGCGCGCGGGTGACGATCCTGGATCGGGGGCCGGCTCCGAGTGATCTGCTCAGCGGCGAACTCGCAGAACGAGTCCATTCACTTCAGGCGGATATCACCGACTTCGAAGCGGTCCAGCAGGCTGAGGAGCAGGCGGTGGCCCACTTCGGGCCGCTCGATGGAGTGGTTCACTGCGCGGCCATCGGGTCGGGGAAGTTTGGGTTCCCGTTCACGAATCTCATCCCCTCCGATTGGGGAGCAACGCTGCAAGTCGACATCATGGGGATGGTGCATGTGGCCCATGCGTGTGCTCCTCGGATGCGGGAGCGAAAGACTGGGGCGTTTGTCTTCCTGGCCAGCGTCGCGGGCCAGATCGGCTCGCAGACCGACCCGCCGTATAGTGCGGCCAAAGCAGCGAATATCAACTTCGCGCAGTGCATGGCCAAAGACCTCGCCCCGCACAACGTCCGCGTGAACACCGTCTGTCCCGGCATGGTCCAGACCCCGCTCAACCGCTCTGTCTGGCAAGCCTGGCACGACCAGCAACCACTGACCGATCGCCTCAGTTACGATGATTGGGCCGCTCTGAAAATTCGCACGATCGTCCCCTTGGGTCGCTGGCAAACCCCCGAGGACATCGCCGCGATGGTCGTGTTTCTGACCTCCGAAAAAGCCCGCAACATTACCGGCCAAACGATCAACGTCGATGGCGGGTTTGTGATGCATTGGTAGGGGGGAAGTTTTTAGTTTTCAGTCATCAGTTTTCAGCTAAACAGCAACAGTATTCTCACCAAGCGAAATTCTGACTGACCACTGACGACTTCCTCCCCCTCACATCCGGAAACCCCGGAAGAACCCGCCCGTCACAGACTGTCCGACTGGCAGATTGATCGACTTTTGAGTCATCCGCAGTGGCCAAGATCGATCGCGTACAAATCATTTCGCAGACCTGTTAAGATGATCGCAATCAGGGTTGAGCAGCGGGCGCCGCCTTGAACAGCATTCATTTCTCATCGGGAGCCAGAGCCTCATGGCTGGTCAGGTTTCGCTGAAGTGGGGCCACGTGAGCATCACGGGCAACTTTCGCGACAACAACGAAGACAACTTTCTCATCGATCCCCAGGCCAGATTCTTTCTGGTCGCGGACGGGATGGGGGGACAAAGCGCCGGTGAGAAGGCCAGTGAGATGGCCATCGATCTGATCTCCGAGAAGCTGCTTCAATGGTTCAACTCCCAGAAACCCGATAAGAAATCGCCAGCTCATGCGATTGAAGAAGCCATCACGCACGCCAATAGCGAGATCATGGCCCTCGGCGGACTCGACTCTCGCTATCACAACATGGGCACCACCGTCACGTTCATCGTGAACGTCGCCGGACAGTTTTTCGTCGGCGGCGTCGGCGACAGTCGCACCTACCGCCTTCGCGATGGCAAGCTCGAACAGCTGACGAAGGACCACTCGCTGACTCAAGCCCTGGTCGACGCGGGGACGATCTCGGCGGAAGAGGCCCTGACTCACCGCTACAAAAACGTGTTGCACAAGTACCTCGGCACCAAGGAAGGCAGTGGCGGATCTGAGCTAAAGTCCGTGACCCCGCAAGCCGGTGACCGCTACCTGCTCTGCTCTGATGGAGTCACCGACGGAGCCTCGACAACGGTGATTCGCGATCTGCTTTCGAACACCAACGACCCGCATGTCGCCGCACAAAAGATCGTCGAAGCCGCCCAGCAGGGTGGATCGCGAGACAACATTACGTGTATCGTCGCCCACGCCGGGTAGACAGAATCGCTCGGCCAAGCCATTGCGTCGTGGCGAGTCCGCTTTTTGTCCTGAGCCAGACTTCCAAAGACTTCGGAAGTCGTTGCCGTGGAATCAACGCCGAGTTATAACTGCGTTTCCCGTCACCGATTTGGCTGCTCACCAAGCGAATCCCTCATGACCGACGCCGCTTCCTACGATCCCTATGCCCTGCCCGAGAGCGAGATCCAGGAACCGCCGGTCTCCCTGTGGGCCGCTCTCAAGAAGATCGGGCCGGGGATTATTCTCGCCGGGACCATCGTCGGCTCGGGTGAGTTACTCCTGACCACATCGCTCGGGGCGCAGCATGGCTTTCTGTTCCTTTGGTTGATTCTGTTCAGCTGTGTCATCAAGGTCTTCGTCCAGACGGAACTCGGGCGGTATGCGATTTCGTCAGGAAAGCCCACGCTGGGGGCCATCGACGAATTGCCGGGGCTACGAGTCGGAGCCCACTGGCTGGCGTGGTGGTGGCTGTTGATGATGCTCTCCACCATCTTTCAACTCGGAGCGATGACCGGTGCGATTGGGCAGGCTCTCAATTTGTGTATTCCTACGTTTTCGGTCGGCGTCGCGAACAGCTTGGAGGGCATTCTCCCCGGTTTGGCCGCAGCCGTCCGTGATCGACCGGAATACCCCTGGGCGGTGCTGACCTGTTTCACCACGATCGCCCTGCTGTGGCGCGGCGACTATCGCCGCATCGAGATCGTGACCACCGCACTTGTGGTCGGAGTCACCCTGCTGACCGTCAGTGCCGCGCTGGCCCTCCCCTTTACCAAGTACCCAATCCCCTGGCCCCAGGTGGGAAAAGGGCTGATGTTCGGAGTTCCCGCCGAGGGAATCGCGGTCGCATTCGGCGTGTTCGGCATCACCGGCGTCGGGGCAGCTGAGCTGTTCTATTACCCCTACTGGTGCCTCGAAAAGGGGTACGCCCGCTACGCTGGAAAACGGGACGACAGCGAAGATTGGAGCCGCCGAGCCAAGGGGTGGATCCGCGTCATGCATCTCGATGCGTGGGTCAGCATGATTGTGTTCACAGCCTCCTCGGTCGCATTTTACTTTATGGGAGCAGCTGTCCTCCATCCTCAAGGCTTGAAGCCCGAGAAGAAGGACATGATCGAAACATTGTCACGGATGTTCATCGACACCTTCGGCGGATGGACCCAACTGGTCTTCCTGATCGGTGCCGCAGCTGTGCTGTTCAAGACGTTGTACCTGTCGAGTGCGGGCAACGGTCGACTGGCGGCAGACTTTCTCGGTCTCGCGAAGTTCGCGACTTACCGCGAACCGCGTGACCGCGCCCGGATGATCCACTGGTTGTCGGTCCTGATTCCAGTCTTGGCTCTCGGACTCTTTATGGCCTTCAAAGAGCCGAAGTGGATGGTGGTTGTCGGAGGATTCGGTCAGGCGCTCACTCTCCCGATGATCACGTCGGCGACGATCTATTTCCGTTATCGCAAACTCGATCGTCGCTTGACGCCGGCGCTGGTACTCGACATCTGCTTGTGGGTGGCCCTCGTGTCGATCACCGTGGTCGCGGGCTATGCGCTCAAGGACCAATACCACAAGTTCACCACTACACCCGTGCCTGCGGCGACTGCTCCGACCGGAAAATGATCTGAAACTCAGTCATCCCAGTCCGGAAGTTCTGCCCGGTACTCGGCATAGACACCGTCAAAGCTGATAGAGTCGTCGTCGATCTGCACGACGGTAATCATTCGGGCTGCGATCACGCCATAGATGACCCCACTCAGGAACATGACGATACCCGCGATGAATGTCATCGCGGGAGCGTCCCCCTCCGGGGTGGCGAATCCGCCAATGATGACTCCCAATCCGGCCAACACCGGCAGCCACGCCACCAGAATGACGTGGCGTCGTCTTCTCACCCACTCGTTCGTCAGACCGTTTTCAATTTTCGCTGTCTTTTGAACGAAGAGTGCTGCGATAATATCAATCAGCGGACTTAATAAAAGAAAGAGATAAACCCAGCCAGGATGCCAGGTCAGTGATCGCTTGAGGTGCGTCTCGGCGGGCAGGTTCGTCTTGATACAGCGATCGGGAAGTACTGCATCAGACCGCATCACTAACGTCTTTTCATTGCGCCAGACGCCCTTGAAGTTCTCCTGATAGTGTGGACAGATCTTCGCATCGGCCTCGATCTCTTCAGTACACATCGGACAACGGATTGTCTGGGCCATGAACGGCCTCCTCGATTCGGTGTTGACCAGGACGCCGAGAATCGGTCCCCGAAGCAAGGGCGACCGCAGGGTGGAAGCTGATTCGCGGGGCGGGTGCAGCGATTGAGCGTTTCCACAGGGCTGGCCCGCAAAACACGGTCCCCAGCCATCGCCCTGGCTGACGCTGTGGGTGGGTGGCCGGAGCGAAGTGGGGACCGACGGACGTTCAAAGACCAACTCGAAATTCGCTTGTTCGGTCGTTCGGTCGTTATATCCGCCTTACCCCAATATCAGCCAGCCAATCACAAGAGCGGCACTCAACGCAAAAATCGCTAGCAAAGCCCAAGCCCAGTTGGGCCAACGGAGCGGGGGGCGGCGGATGGTAAATTGCGTCTTCGCCGACAGCTCGATCCTGTCACCGATCTTTGGAAGCGTCGTGCGACGGCTTTCTCCGTTGCTGGTCAGGGGAACGCCGCCCACAGAGGTTAAGACCCACTTTTGACCGTCAAACACAAGCTTACAATGATGCAAGGCCAGATCCAGGTCATCGAACTGTGCGGTGCAGTCATTCGCCCGTCCGAACAGCGTTTCGGCGTGACGGATTAACAGTTTGTCCCCTTGATCGAAGACCAGTAGCAGCCGTTGTTCGACGGGGACACTCGCTCCTCGTTGTGACCGGGGGCGTGATTTTCCAGCCGCGGGAGAGCTGTCCGAGGCAAGTGGAGTCGGGGCGGCCTTACGATCTGGCCGAGCCGGGTCTACGGTCGTCGGGCTGCCGTTGACCGCCGTGGACAGCCGAGCGGTCGAGGAGCGGCGCGTCGGCATCGAGCCCGCCAGCGAGGTTTGGATTCCGCGCTGCTTGGCTTTCTCCCGGCGCTCGTGAACGATCTCGGCAAAGTGGAAAGGGATCGGCTTGCGCTTGGCGAATTTCGACAGTGCCTCCACCACTTCCAACATCGTCGACGGACGATCCGCAGCTGACTTCGACATCATGCGGGCCACGAGGTCACTGAGTTCCTGTGGTATCCCGGGCACAATTTTCGCCAGCACCGGAACCGGATGCTTCTTGTGGGCTTCAAGGACCGCCTTCGCATTGGGCTGGTTGTAGGGACGGCGGGACGCCAGGATCGCAAAGAGCGTGCAGCCGAGGCTGTAAATGTCGGCCCGGGCGTCGACGTGCAAGCTGTCAACTGCCTGTTCGGGAGCCATATAGTCGAATGTGCCCAGGCAGTCCTGGCCAAAAATCATCGACAGTGAGAATTCATCGTCATAGGAGAGTCGATCCGCCAGCGTCAATCCGAAGTCGACGACTTTGACCAGCCCCTCGCGGTCCACGAGTACATTGTCCGGTTTAATATCGCGGTGGACCATCCCTAACTGATGAATCTCATGAACCCCCAAAGCCGCTTGCGAGATCATGTCGCAGGCCGCCCCATACGGCAGCCGACCCGCGAGGGCGACCAGCTCCTGGAGTGTGATCCCCTCGAACATCTCCAGAGCGACGTAGTCGGCTTGTCCAAATACCTCTTCGGTCGTGCCAGAGTCGTACGTCTCGATTAAATGAGGGTGCTTGAACTGCTTCCCTGCCTTCGCTTCGAGGCGGAATCGAGCTCGCATTCCAGCCTCATGACGGAAGCGGTCCGACAACACCTTCAGAGCGACAACCTGCCCGGTCTCCGCCCGGATGGCCCGAAAGACGATCCCCATTCCGCCCCAGCCGAGTGGGTCCTGAATCACGAAGCCCGCCAGCTTCAACCGGCGATAGTTGCCCCGCAACAGCTCTTCCGCCTGAAACGGAGTCAGGAAGTGCCGCTCGACCAGAGCCTGTGCAAAGACCTCGGGAGCGACAGCGGGGTTGGCTCGCCGGAGAATCTCCGCCATCCTCTCCTCGGGCAGCAACTGGCTGCGCCGCAGAGACTCGACGAACAGAGAATCTTCTAACGTCGGCATATCACTTCCATCGGGTAGGAGGCTCCTCAAAGCACAGAGAAGCTCCTGAGTCGAACGGGCCATTTCTAATATAGGGCCAAATTTCTCGTTCTGCAGGGAAAATCGGGACGAAGTGGGCACTCGACCGAAATTCGAATTCCCGCCGATCATCGTCCCGTTGAGGGAATTCCGCGAGTGAGGATCACCACCTGGCCCACGCCAACCTCGGCAACGACCCGCCGTACCTCCAGAAACATGGCCTGTACTTCAGCCAAAGCATCGTCTGGGACAAGCCACATCCCGTCCTCAGCCTTAAAGATTTCATGGGTGCTTTCAGGCTCGCGTTCT
>Ga0105047_10019632_pt1 | contig 10418 bp, 13 predicted proteins | sample MAT04_FD_78384 | JGI IMG/M metagenome (GOLD analysis project Ga0105047, IMG submission 78384) | Freshwater microbial communities from Lake Fryxell liftoff mats and glacier meltwater in Antarctica - MAT-04 (megahit assembly) | ecosystem: Environmental > Aquatic > Freshwater > Ice > Liftoff... | reverse complement strand
TACTTCTTCCATCTTTGACACATTCGCGTATATAATTCTAGATCAGTCACATTAATTCCAGAAGGTCCGCAGTCCCCTTCGGCATTTTTTGTGACTTCTCTATATTTTTAACTTTCGTCATTTTGTTAAGCAGACAAGGCAGCTCAATAAAAAAGGCGGGATCGTTCCCGCCTTTAAGTGGAAGAGGCAGATGCAGGACCGCCCCTTTTAATGTCTAGGCCTAACTAGTTGATCAACCAATTCATGCCGATGCGTATTACAAAGGCATCGTCAATACCGGTTGAATCGCCAGTTGAAGATTCTTCAAAATCCTCGATGCTGTTTTTGTCATCGAACATGTAATACAAGCCTTCGGCTCTAAGGGAGACGTTATCAACCACGGCGTACTCGAGACCGCCGCCAAACACGCCACCCCAAGCATTTAAGTTCTGGCTTCCACATGCTTCTGCGCAATATCCGGTGAACTCACCATCGGCATAAGCAAGTCCGCCCGTTGCGTAGAGTAATCCCCGTTCCATGAAAGCTACGCCCAATCTGGCGCGAATGGAGGCAAGCGCGTCAATGTTAGCCGTGCCGTTTGAAGTGCAATCTCCGTCGCAATTGCCTTGTGTATCGGACCAAGCGGGGAAGCTTATATCTCCCTCGATGCCCAAAACCAAAGAATCCATTTGCCAATTGTAACCTGCCTGAGCGCCGCCGAGGAAACCGGACATATCAAGGTCGCCCATGGAAAATTCGCATTCGGAGGGGCACCAATCACCCTGCAAATCCGCTTCACCGTAACCTACGTGGCCACCAAGATAAAAACCGGTCCAGTCAAAAGATTCTGGAGCAGCATAATCCGCCGCCGAAGCATAGCCAGCACTCAGCCCAATTATCGACAAACCGGCTACGCCGGATATGAGAATATTTTTAAATTTGCTCATAGCGAATCTCCCTGCTAAAATTTCTAGGTATGGTTGTAACAAAATGAGCCGCGTTGGCAAACCAAATCTGGGCCGATACTCAAGAGGAAAATCACAACGCACAACCCATTTAAATCGGTAACAAATGTTTATATTCAATACCTTGGCAAAAGATGTTTCAAACACTGCCCTCCAATAACGGGAAGGATGAGCTGCGATTTCTGTTAAGTGTTGCCCAAGAGCAACGCATCCTAAGGTCAAATGGGCTTACCTAATTGTACTAGCTTATTGAGAAGAATTGTCGATGCTGGCTTCAAATACCGTCTCAGACGCAATCAAAGAGGAACATTGGGCAACCGCAGTAAGGGCGAAGCTCGCGCAAGCTGAATCGTTTCGGCAAGCCGGTAAGATTGATAAAGCGCTCTCCATTTGTGATGCCCTGCTAAGTAAGTATCCTAAGTACGTGGGGGCTCTGCATACGGCGGGGCTGGCTTATGCGGACAAGCGCGATCATCAAAACGCCCTCAACCATCTCGTCCGGGCGGTCATGTATAGTCCAGAAAATTGGCGAGCTACCACGGCGCTCGCAGCAGCCTATCTGGAAGTGGCGGCACCCGAAATGGCGGCGACCACACTCGAACGCGCCGCCGCTCTTGCACCCGACGATTTATCCATACTGGCGCTGCGGGCCATGGTTTTTCACGAGCAGCGTGATTATGTCAGCGCAGCCGAACTCTTCGCCACGGTTTTAGCGCGTGATGCGAACTTTTCTGGGGCCGCAATTGGACATGCGCTGGCATGCATTGAGATGGGACAATACGCCGAGGCAACGGCTAGTTTAACGCCTTTGATTGCGCGTGGGGAGCGAAGCATTCGCGTCATCCAGCTTCTGACCAGAATCCCCCAGCAAATCCACGGCCTTGATTTGCGTCGACTGACCCTCGAAGCAAAAGGAACGGCGTCGCATAAAAAGGGTGAGTTTGAAACTACTCTTGCCTTTGTCAAAGCAAGTTTAGCTGCGTCGGAATACACAGTGGAGGAAACGTGGGGCGCAGTTATGGCAGCAAACAAACTGGCGGCGGCTGGTACGGAAACTCAGCGAAGGCAAATAAATGCGCGTCAGTCTGAGGCGCTAATCCGGTTGAAGTCTTCCCGACTGCGTCCAAGGCCGTTAGCGCCTGTGGCGGGGTTGCCTCTGTCGTTATTCATTTTAGGTAGTTCACGCTCAGGCAAGACTACGCTCGAAAGTCTGGCGGGCAGATTGCAAGGAATTCAAATGGGCTATGAAAATCCTATTGCCTTTAAGGCCGCGCAGCAGGTTCTTCGGTCGGCGGGCTTTCCAGATAGTGGTTACGCTGGACTTCCACCCGATCTTGAGGGGCCTTGTCGGGAGATCTACAGCGCTAAGCTCCGAAAAAGGGCTGGTGCTTGCAGAGTGTTCACTAACACCGATCCAAACCTGATCTATGACGTTTTGAGTATCGCTTCAATCATACCAAACTCTCGATTCGTCTTTGTGAAACGCAATGTCTACGACACAGTATTTGGAATACTAATGACGCTCTACCGCTTCGGAAATGAATACTCTTATGATCTTAAGAGCGTGTGGGATCATGTTCACTGGTATCATGAAATGATTGATGTTATTGCCTCCCGACTGCCAGAAATTTCCCTCGTGACAACTTATGAAGATACTATCACCAGCCCGAAAGATATTCTGACGAAAGTTGCAAATCTTTGTCAATTGGACCTTGTGCCCGACAATCTCATTGAAATAGGCAATGATGTTGGTGTGGCGGATTCTTTTCGCGATATTATCGACTCGAGTATTGAAAGCAGTAAGCATAGCTGAAAAGATGAATAAACTGTAGGTGACGTTTTTGCGGAAAATGTAGGTGATATTTTATATTGTCCGCTATAAAACCCTTATAAATTGGGAATTTTAAGACGGGAAAATACCTGTTTCCGTCTCACCTAAGTGTCTGTCCCGAGAGTTCTTGAATCGGATGAATCGTTTGTGATTCTATGTCGCCGGAGTGATTCTTCCGGAGGCCGCCGATGTGGACGCAAGAGAACCGAGGCCGCTATGACCGCAGCGGGCTGCGTTATCCCAGCGATTTGACCGATGCGGAGTGGTTCGTCATCGCGCCGCTGATCCCGCCGGGCAAACGCGGCGGCGACAAGCGCACGGTGAACTTGCGCGAGGTGCTGAACGGGCTGCTCTATGTGCTCTCGACCGGCTGCCAGTGGCGGGCGATCCCCAAGGACTTGCCGCCGCGCTCGACGGTGCATGGCTATTTCGACTTGTGGACTTGGGATGGGACGATCGCGCTCATCCATCACACGCTTTATGTCCTGTGCCGGGAGCGGGCGGAGCGGGAAGCCTCCCCCACCGCCGCGATCATTGACAGCCAGAGCGTGAAAAGCGCCGAAAAAGGGGGGCCTCGGACCCGCCTGGTTACGATGCGGGCAAAAAGATCAAAGGCAAGAAGCGGCACATTCTCGTCGATACCCAAGGCCTCCTGATGCATGCCCTCGTGCATCATGCCGGCATTCAAGACAGGGATGGCGGCGTGCTGGTGATGGCGACGCTGTTTGGCCTCTATCCCTTCCTGCTCAAACTCTATGCCGATGGCGGCTACAGCGGCGGCGTGTTCCAGCGCGGCGCCAAGAAGGCCATCGCCAAGCTCAACATCGAAATCGTCAAACGCTCGGATCAGGCCAAGGGCTTCGTTGTGCTGCCCAAGCGCTGGGTCGTCGAACGCACCATCGCCTGGCTCAATCGCTGCCGCAGGCTGGCCAAGGACTGGGAATGCCTCAACCGAAAAGCCCTCTCCTTCCTGCACCTCGCCTCAATCAGGCTCATGCTGCGAAAGCTATGCAAGCCAGTATGATCTTTCCGGACAGACTCTAAGCGGCACCAGTTTCTAAACAGATTGTTCACGTTTGGACGTAAATCGGGGACTCTTGGTCAGCGGTAAAGGGTTTTCCCATTTTTAACTTTCTCCAGGCAAGAATCTCCGGACCGCGTCCGGGAAAAAAACCCTCTTAATACCTTGATAATATCAAGCTTGTAGGATTTTGCGTGGAGCAATCTGTTTCGCTCCGTACCCGGATTCTGGCCAACTTGAGTTTGGATTGCATGCATCTCACGATCGACGCCGCCCTGAACAAAATGTCTTACGCCGATGAAAGGCTGGATGCCCTTCTGAGCATAACCGGACGCATGGACGGCTTTCTCTATCGTTGCCGCAATGACCAGTCCCACACCATGCTTTACATCAGCGACGGAATCTCGAACATCAGTGGCTATCCGCCGAGTGATTTCATTCAGAACAAGGTGCTCGAATATGTTTCGGTGATCCACCCGGATGACCTGGAGAAAGTGTTTGCTGCCGTCAACACGGCGCTGGAGGCAAAGCGTAACTGGAACGTTGATTATCGCGTCGTTCCCAATTACGGCCGGGCAGTATGGGTGCGCGAGATTGGCGGCGGAGTGTTCAATGATGCCGGGGAACTTGTGTTTCTCGAGGGCTTCGTGACTGACATTAGCGACCGCAAACTGATCGAGGACAGGAATGCCTATCTGTTGACACAGCTGAAAGACGTCAATGAATTGCTCTCCGCACAGAAGCGCGAACTTCAGCTTGCAAAACAGAAGAGTGATCATTCTGCAAACCACGACTTGTTGACGGGATTGCCAAACAGGCGTGCTTTTCATATCCAGCTGAAAGCGGCGATGGATAAGAGTCTCGCTGCAAATACCCCGGTCGGCTTATTGTTTATTGATCTCGACCGGTTCAAAGAGGTGAACGACACGCTTGGCCATGAGAGCGGTGACGCTCTCCTTCAGCACGTCTCGCGTCAGCTGCAAACGCTGCTTCGAAGCACTGACTTTGTTGCGCGGCTCGGCGGGGACGAATTCGCCTTCCTGCTGTTTGGAGATCCGGAGCTGACGCGCGAAACAGCAGTTGCGGCAGCCCAGCGTATTGTGGAAAAATTGCGGATCGATGTTCCCTCACCGGCGGGGGTTATCCGGGTCGGCTGCACCGTTGGCGTTGCCATGTACCCAACTGATGCCAGCGACCCAAAGGGGCTTCTGGCACTCGCTGACCGCCTGATGTACGTCGGCAAAAAGGGCGGCCGTAACCGCCTGATGACGGGGAATGAACTGGAAGCCGCCTGATTGCTGCGGCAGAAAAATCCTCGACATTCAGCCAAAATAAGAACAAACCCCGGCCTTAACCAAACATCCCCCTCAGCCTCGGCAGGCAGGCTTGCCTCGCGGACGGTGAAAGAGAAGCATACATCATGGCCAAGAAAAAGCCGCGCATCGACGACAGCATCATTCTCTTCGACGTGATCTACGAGGACGGCACCAGGAGTTCCCGCCGGAAGGTTGCCGCGGCGGATTTGGCGGATTCTGATGGTGACGATCATGCCAAAACCCTGATCATGGAGCAGGACCGCGAGATTGCGAAGATGTCGGGCAATCAGCGTGGAACCGTCAAAACCATCACTCGTTCGCCCACCTGATGGGCGTTAACTATTGAGGGCTTGTATTCCGGCTCAAAAGAGCCCATATGACCGTTATCGAGTTTCGGCCGACTGGCTCGGCTTCGCGCTTTTCAAGTCAAAGTGCTTCAGCCCTCCCCTTATTTCCAAAACATCGACACGTCACACCGCGCATAGTGCGCGGGTGGGGCACTAAAGCATTTCGTCTTGAAAGGAAGAATTATGCAAACAGGTACAGTTAAGTGGTTTAACGCGCAAAAAGGCTTCGGCTTCATTCAGCCAACCACCGGTTCAACCGACGTTTTCGTGCACATCAGTGCCGTTGAACGCGCCGGCTTGAGCGGTCTCAATGAAGGCCAGAAGGTCTCCTACGAGATTGCCACCGACAAGCGCACCGGCAAGGCATCAGCTGATCGCCTGCAGGTAACCAACTAATACAATCTCGTTCAAGCCCGTCGACCGCGGATGTACCGGCGGCGGGTGAGAACAGGATGGATCGGCGCTCCCCGGCGTTAATCGCCGGGTTGCAAGCATCGATCCACAGGGGCCGTGTTCTTCGCAAGGGGAGCGCGGCTTTATTTTCATTTGTGCAAAGGAGTTCCACCATGACAGCCAAGTCCAATCTTTTCATGTTTCGCTCGGAAAAGTCCGCCGCGTTGCATGGGTTTGCAATGGAATCGGCAGGCGTCAGCCTTCCGCAGAAATTTGGCCCCTGGGCTGGCGTTGGTGTCGTGCGCCCCGATCAGGTTCCGCCCCACGGCCTGCGCCGCGAAGCCATTGAATCAGGGATAGCCGCGAATGGCTATCAGCTCTGGCGGAAGAAAACGTCCTAGTCTTCTGAATGAAAACGGGGAGTCTCGACTGGAGACTCCCCGCGAACACACTGGGGTCCAGGTACGCATTACCAAAATCCCGGACTGGCCCTGACACATCCCCGCAAAGGTTCCGCGTGTCATGGGTTCATCATGGGGCAACAGGGTTTCGAAAGCGTTTCCAAAATTGCCAAAAGTGCTTAACAGCCGGTTTATCCGCTGTACCGCTTCGACCGATTAGGCTGTTTCCTGCAATTTCTTTGGAGCTGGCGTGAGCCAGCGCTCCAAAAATTGCGAAAGCCACTGTTTCACTGAAGCGTCATGAATCAGGTTTCCGTGCAAGTGATCCGGTGCCGGCTGTGCATGCGGCAGTGAAAACCGGTGCGCCCCCGTAACAACCCAACGGTGCATGGCCAGGCGCGTTACCTCCGGATGAAATTGAATGCCATAGGCAGACGGGCCGTAGCGAAAAGCCTGGTTTTCAAAATGCTCGCCTCTTGCAAAAAGTTTGGCCTCGCGTGGCAGCGTGAAACTTTCGCGGTGCCACTGGTAAACTTCCTCGGGCCAGTGAGTGATTCCGCCGCCGCCGTTCACCGGATAAATGGGATAGTAGCCAATCTCAACACGTTCCTCCGCGTGGCCGCCAACCGTTCCGCCCAGATGCTTGGCCAGCATCTGCGCGCCAAGGCACACGCCAAGAAATGGCTTCTGCTCTTTTAAGGGCACGCTTATCCAGTCGATCTCGCGGGCAATCCACGGTTCCGGATCATTGGCGCTCATCGGCCCGCCAAAGACAACGGCGCCCGCATGCTCATCCATCGTTTCAGGCAAGGCATCGCCGAGGCAGGGCCCGCGGATATCGAGCGCAAATCCCAGGGCCCTGAGCATGATGCCAATGCGCCCCGGGGTTGATGTCTCCTGGTGCAAGATGATCAGGATCTTTTTATTTTCCGAAACTTCCATTCACGTTGCCCGGCGTCTGCCCATAACCTGTTTTATAAGCGGCAGTGATATGCGCCGTGGCGTGAGGCGCAGGCCATAAGCGATGATCTGATTAAGGAAACCGGGAACAACAACCCGGCGCCTGGTCTTGAATCCAGCCCATCCCTGGCTCGCCACATCAAAGGCAGACAGCGTAGAACCCCGTTCATTTTGCCCGGCTCTCGCCTGAAAGGCCGTCTTCACCGTGCCGGGGCAAAGCGTGGTCATCGTAACCCCCGTGCCCCGAAGCTCCGAACTCAGGGCGTCACTGAAACTCAAGACATAGTTCTTCGTGGCAAAATAAACCGCCATCATGGGCCCGGGCATGAATCCCGCAATAGATGCCACATTGATAACCCCGCCGGATTTTCTGGCCACCATGGCGGGAAGAAAGCGCAGGGTGAGGTCGGTCAGCACCCGCACATTGAGATCAACCATTTGCAATTGCTCGTCCCGCGAGAGTTCCACCGAAAGGCCGGCAAGGCCAAAGCCCGCATTATTGATGACAATAGCCGGAATCAGGTTGCGGCCAGCCATCTCACTCACCAGAGAGTCAACCGCCCCTGTCTCGCTGAGATCAAGCGCAATCACATGGACGGCAACCGGGTGCTTGGACGTGATCACCCCTTTGACCCGGTGCAGTTCCTGGTCCCGCCGCGCAACCAGGACCAGATCATGGCCGTCAGCGGCCAGCACATGCCCAAAGGCTTCGCCAATTCCACCCGAAGCACCGGTAATGAGAGCAACTTTATTTTCCATGCCTTGTCCTTAAACACCGGGAATGCCGCCCCAAACGCTATCAGACTCACACCCACCTTGCGTTAAATTTCATGTTTTGTCATGAAATCGCAAATAAACCCGTCTTAGGGGTTCCCAAAGGCCCGGCAGGTTGCTACACACCGCCAGCGTCATTGACGCGGGATGGAGCAGCCCGGTAGCTCGTCAGGCTCATAACCTGAAGGTCGTCAGTTCAAATCTGGCTCCCGCAACCAAATAAAAGCCCGTTATCTCAATGAGATAGCGGGTTTCCTTTTTGTACCAAACAACCAGAAAAATCGCGCTGGGTAACACCTGGGTAACATTTGAAAAAGAAATTCCAGGTTATCCACAGAATGTCTCGAACTCAGATCTTGCAGTATTCTAGCTATGCCACTTATTCATGTGGAAAGTGACCAATAAGCTTCGGTTTGCAGGCGTGATCAAAGTTATCGCCCCAGAGTTGATAGCCAGTGCTTCATCTGTTTCATTAGCCCATGCGCTTTGAACATTTTCCTTTGAGTCGGTGATACACTAGCTGGCTGAATTGGGTCAGGCGTCCGATAATGCTTCACCTTGGCGATGCGGTCCCGACGGCGTTCAGCTTCGACCTGTTTGTCCGTCCATGGACCTGCCTCAATCACCAGCCCCCGCTTGATCACATAATGAGAACGGCAAGCGAGCGTCCAGTTTCCAATGGACGGATTGAGTGACACCGTTTCGCCGTCAAACGTCATCTTCCAGTCGGTCGGCGTGAACGGCGTCACCACCTCCTCGCCGCAGCCGCAACAACAGCTGTGGGCGGCCGTTCCATATTCCATCGAAATATAGAGCACGCCGGGTTCAAGCCCATCAGGAATGTGTTGCACGAACCGATGTTCGAGGTGGCCGTGCCGCATCATGGGAGGTCACTATTGAGCAGCATATTGCCATCCGTCGTGTAGGTGCTGTGGTGTTCCTGCTCCAGGTCACGGTAAAATCCGCGCAGCTTCTTCCACTTGATTACAGCCAGCACCGCATTGAGCGCATTCAAGTCGGCAACCTGAATGTTTGACGCATAAATATCCTTCTCGCCGCCGCCAGCGAAGGAAATGCGACCCTGATGAACGTGATCACGCTTTTCCGGCGTGCTCGTGGTGACCCGTAGAATGCCGCCCAATGAACCTCCATCCAATTCCAGCCCCATGCCCACATCGACAAAGGCCACACCCAGAGCTTCGAGTTTCTCGACAACCAGACGCTTTTCCTCGCCTGCATCCATGCTGAGGAACGCGAAGGTAATCCCGTCGAGCAAATGCAGATTATCGGCATTCAGCGCCACGGCATGAGTGACGATCCCCCGGTGCATCCTTGAATAGATACCCTTCAAGTAATCGACCTTTTTCGGCGCTTCGCGGAGTTCCTCAATGGTCGGTGCGCCAGGGGCGCGGAACGCATTGTGCTGGAGAAATTCATCACCATCAAACAGCCGGATCTCACGAACCGGCGTCTTGGCGACGAAGTCCAGAACGTAAGAACCTGTGCCACCGAGGCCAATAATCGCGACAATCTCGCCCTCCAGCTTCTCGGTCAGAGCGCCGATGCCCACACGATCCGATGCTGTCTCCGTGTAGTTGAAGACGCTGTCATCCTCCGCTTCAGGCGTCCTAAAGGTCCGCGGTGACGCTTCGGGCTTCAGAACCTCAGCAGGCCCTGACAGGATCGCCGCATAGGTGGTCATCTTGTGAAAGTAATCCGTGTATCCGCCTTCCGGCTTACTCGAAAACGAGTGCTTCGCCTTCAGACCATGCCCGAGGTCGAAGTCGCCAGTCTGGTGCGAAATCTGCTGGATCGACGCCCCATCGGCACGGCAGGGAAAATCGCCGTCAAAGTACATCACATGGGTGTCGGGCGTGCGGGTTTCATCTCCAGCCATAGTCAGGCTGGAGATGAGCGTTCCGGTCCGCACTTCCCGTTGAGCATTGACGTAAGGTACGTCACGCATCACCAGAAACCCGCCCCGGATCTGCACGAAATAGCCCTCGTCACGAAGACGCTTGAGGTCAGCGTTACGACTGAACGGTGCGGGTGACATTGAACACGGTTCCCTTCTTTTTCACTTCGACACTGCCACCGGCGCCGAGTTCACCGGCATGGGGCGTCGAGGCGGCGTGGCGGTAGGTCATCGAAAAGACAACGTTGGTTTCGTGTGGACCGGGAAAAGCCAGTTGCACGACCTGTTCGAACGTAACCTGCTGAGCCTCGACTTCCCGCAGCCGCGAGTTGACAATGATCTCGAACGTCTTGGACGAGGCACGGCCTTCGTGCAGGGCCTCGTCCGGGTCATCTAGAGCGGTTTCCGTTTAGTTTGCATAGCCACATTCGTTGAAAAAGGCGGCGCATTCCTTGGGTTGAAATGACTTGATGGCCTTGGCGATTTCGCGCCAGAGGCGCTTGATGGTGCGGGCGG
>Ga0105047_10019631_pt1 | contig 10418 bp, 7 predicted proteins | sample MAT04_FD_78384 | JGI IMG/M metagenome (GOLD analysis project Ga0105047, IMG submission 78384) | Freshwater microbial communities from Lake Fryxell liftoff mats and glacier meltwater in Antarctica - MAT-04 (megahit assembly) | ecosystem: Environmental > Aquatic > Freshwater > Ice > Liftoff... | reverse complement strand
GCCCAGCCTTCGAGATGAGCGAACCTACATCCAGCGCCTCGCCCGCGAAGAAAGACGAGGCGACCCGTGAACGAAGGTGCAATGGACCGATCGACTCGGCGGCGCAGGTCGGCAAAGGTTGAGTGAGATTCAGGGGCCTCGCCCGGATCACGATGCCTTCGATCCGGAAGGGTCGATCCGTGCTGGTGACGCAGGCTTCTTCGCACAGCCGGCCGTAGACGTCCTCCTCGCCACAAAGCGCCTCCGCATGCGCCAGGGTGACGAGAAACAGATCGCCCGGGCCCGGCTGGGTTCCCGGTGTGTCGGCGGTCGCCGCAACGCAATTAGCGAACGCCGCCGAACCCACCGCCGATCCAGCCCCGTTCCCGGACCCGTAGACTCCACCCGTTCCCCGCGATTTCTCCACGAGCTCGGCCACTCCCACCGAGAGCGCATCGGGCAGGAGCAAGACCCGACCCGCCGGATCGATGGCAAGCCCCGGGCCGATGGTCAGGCGGCCGGCACCGGCTTCGGTGACATCGTAGCCATGCACCACGCCGTGGCCGCCCGCCTGGTTCGAGAGTTCGACCAGCGATCGCAGGTAGCGCTGCTCCTTGTTCAGGTCGTCGGCCCGAAGGAACTTCCCGTCGAAATAATTGAGACGGGCAAGCGGTGTGCTCGCGGGAATGACCGTGATCCCGTTGTTCTGGCCGACGAGGACAATCGGTCCGGTTGGCGATGAAGTGATGGAGGGCGACATACTCAGTTCCGTTGGTCGTGGACGTAATCCTGTCCGTGGTTGAAGGGTGCAAGGTCGGCGCCGAGGAGAGGCTTGGTTCCGGAACCCCTGATGATGAAGCGGACGAGCGCGCCCGCGGGGAGGGGTCCTGTGAAGGTCATTGCGACCGTCGAATCAGCGTCGCTCAGCGTCGGCGGGTCGAGTACCAGATCGGTCCACCCGGTCGCCGGATTGAACGCGGTGAGCGAGAAGACATCGGAAGTCACGCTCTGGGGAGCGAGTGGCTGGTCGAGGCCCAAGATCACCGACGCCGGCGGGCCTTCGGCGATGACGATCGAATTTGGAACGATCCGGGGACCGTCGGACCTCAACTGGGAGCCGGTCAGCAGTTCCTGGATGGTGGAAGTGGCGACGTGGGTAGGTCGGACGCCGACGTCGACGGTGGCCGCCGACAGCGCGAGGGCCGAGCTGTTCCTCGTCAGGGTGACGCCGGTGACGTTCGCGAGGGTCACCGGGAATTCCCCGGGTTCGGGCGGCTCGAGGTCGATCTCGTCGAGCGCGGCGAGCAACCGGAACTGGGCCAGCGTCCGCGGCGCTTGCAGGACGGCGATATCCTCGGCGAAAAGGTCCCCCGACTCCGGGTCGCGTCCCGGTTCCCTAACCCCGAGGAGAAGGCGGAGCCGGCGGTACGGCTTCTCGCGGGCGGGCGCAAGGCCGGGGCGCAGGAGAATCTCGACCGTTTCGAACTCGCGCGAGTACGCGGTGGCCGCGCTGGAATGGTCGCAAGGTTCCGCGAGCGCGGGAACCTGGCGGGTGAGGCAGGCCTTGAAGCGGACCACGACGTGGGCGTCGAAGGTGAACGTGCCGTCAGGCGCCTCCACAAGCTCGAACCCGGGATCCTCACGATGGGCGGCGAACCACGCGGGAACGGAAAGGCACGCGTCGGCTTCGAGGTGGAGTTCGCGGCCCAGCCGGTCGAGCGCCAAACCCCGGGTCACCCGGATTTCACCGTTGGCCGTGTCCGCGAGCACGTTAAAGCCCCAGACCACGCCCTCGCGATGGAGCCACGCGTTGTGGAGCCACATCTTGCCACGGTGGTAGGCCTGCTCGGTCTCGAAGTCGGTGACGCCGAGAAGCATCCCGAAATGGTAGTGGAGCGAGGTGTGGGGCGCGGAGGCGCCGTCGGCCGGTTCGCTGGCGGTGCAGGATTTCACATCGGGTGTGTCAGACATGGCTGGCCTTTCGTGGTGTCAAGGGTCGGGTGTGCCCGCCGGGAAGCCGGGAAAAGCCCTGCCGGACTTCTCGTACTCGCGGCGAATGGCGCGGAGAAAATGGTTGCGACCGATCCGGCATCCGTCGGCGGCGGCAAGGAAAGCGGCGGCGACGGATGCGTTGCGGATGAAACCTCCGACGACCGGATACAGGGCGGCGAATTCGTACAGGTTCACCTCGGGGTCGAGCAGGTCCTGGCTGGGAATGTGGCACCGCCAGAGCCGATGACGCTCCTCGCGGTCGGGGTCCTCGAAATCGACGACGAACTCGAGCCGGCGAAGGAAGGCGGGATCGATGTTTTGCCGCAGGTTGGTGGCCAGGATCGCCAGCCCCTCGAACCGTTCAAGCGAGCCAGGAGATACGCTGTCTTGAGGTTAGCGTAGCGGTCGTGCGCGTCCGAACCGCCTGCGCGACGTCCCCGAACTCGGCCGGGCGCTCGTCCGTGGCAGCAACAGAGGCCAGGTCCGAGGCAATTTCCGCAGCCGCCGCGGGTTCGACCGGATAGCGGGCCGCCAACAGATCCGCGGAATCGGCGAAGGCTGGAAGCGCCGCCCGCCACATCTCGCGCCGCGCCGAAGGCGCCAGCCGTTCCACGGCCAATCCCAGGAGCGGCCGACCTCTACGGAAGGCGGCCGAGCCGGTCCGGGCGCAGACCACCAGAGCGTCCGGGTGCAGGCCGGTTTCCGGGATCTCACTCTGGCCGGCGCCGTCAGCCGGCGACAGCCGGAGGACCAGGACGGACCGACGGACCAGCGCATGCAGCAGAAGGGTCCGAAATCGGTCGGCCTCCAGAGGACCGGTCCACCGGACCCCGGCGGCCTGCCGGCCAGAGTACTGCACCAGCGCGAGTCCCCGTTGAAAGGCGGCTTCCTCTGAGTCGCCGGTGAGCAGAATGGAACAGGGCCGCGCATCGCGAAAGGCGCGCGAGGCGCGGGCGGCGGGCGGTTTGCCGAGCCAGTCCGAGAGTCCGAACGACGGGGCCGCGCCTTCCACGGCGGGCACGAATCCCAGCCACACCTGGATGCCGTGCAGCGCGGGCCAGAGATCATCCGCCAGTTCCAGGGAACGTTCGAAGAAAGGGCTCGTGCCTGTGACGCGCACGATTCCGAGACGGCGCACCGACGACGTCTCGAACCAGGACCGAAATTCGACACGGCTTCCGTCGTGGAGCAATTGCGCCGCAAGACCCGCGGGAGGACGGGGTTCGCCCCTGGGATGGAGACTTCTCAGGACCGCCGCGTAACCCTCGTGCTCCTCCGGCATGCCGGCGAGCAGGACGAGATCCACCTCCGACTGCGTAAGCGCGAGCGGTCCAGTGAGCTGTTCTAGGGGCTCCGTCTCCTTCGCTGGGCTACAGGGTCTCCGCGGCGCCTGGGCGTTTGCCCGAAGGAAGGCGAGATTCTGCAGCAGCACCCCTTCCGCCTGCGGGAAGGTCGCGGCGAGGAAGTCGCCGAGCCGGCCCGCGAGCCGTGCAATCTCATGGCTCAGGCATTCACTCATAGACGAATTTCACCACACACCCGAGCCAGCGCAGGTAACCGGGATCCTTGTCCAGACCAGCGCGCCGCAGGTCCGTCGAAACCTCGGTCAATGCAAACCGAACCTCGATCCAACCGGGGTCGGTCAGAATTCCCGCCGGTCGCGCGCACACGAATTCCGCGGCGGCTTCAGGGGAAAGACCGAGCCGGTCCAACCTTCCTGCCAGATCTTCCCGGATCCCTTCTGCTAGGCGATCCACGGCGTCCCGCGCCTCCGAACTCAGCACGGCGTCGTTCGTGGGAATCGGTTCCGAACTGAGAGGAAGTCCCGCGAACGCCACGGTGGCGGGGTCGGTGGATTCCACTGGGGCCAACGCCATGGCGAGTTGGATCAGGACCCAGCGGAGTCCCCGGCCTGGGACGCAGGCGGCCAATCGATCGAGCCATGACGGGGTGTTGAGCACGTTGAGCACGAAGAGAAGCCCGCCATGCAGCGTCCGCTCCCGCCGTCGCGGGTCGGGCGTCGGGCCATCAGCTTCGGTTTCAACTTCGACTTCGCCCTGTTCCGAACGCCTGGACGCTGCCCTCTCGAATCCGCTCGTCGCCTCACCCGATTCGCCACCGACTTCGGTCGTTTCCCGCGTCGGGTGTTTCTTGGAACTCGCCCTCCCGGAGCCGGAGCTCTCCGCGTCGTCCGACGGACCCGTGGGGCAAAGTTCGGCCTCGGCTCGCGACTCCCCGGCCGGCCGCGGATCGGCCAGTTCACTCAGCGCCGTATTCCAGCGGTCCCTCGAACGCAGGGTCCACCCAGGATCAGCGTCGAGAAGCACCAAGCTGGCCAGGGCGCGACGGGCGGCCGGCGGGACGGAGGCCATGGGCACCACTCGCCCCAGCTGTGAAAGATGAGCGATGCGATCGACCGGAGACCTTTCGATTACGGCCTTATCCTCGGGCCCGGCCGGCGAGGCTTTCGGCACCCGGAACTTATCCGTGCCAACCAGACCAGGGCCGGAACGCAGGTCGGCGGCATGGACAGCAACCCCGGCGCTTCCAAGCGCGGCAGCGGCCAGCGCGATCCAGTGATCGGCTTCGAACCGGCGAGCCAAGGCGGCGAGAGCGGGGGTGCCGGCGAGGAACCCGAGGGTGGAAACGATCCGGTCCGGGTTGCGAAGGAGTGCCCAGAGAAATTCCCGCAATGCTGCCGGCGCCGAGGCGTTTTCCTCGGCACGCCAGAGGTCCAGCTGCCGCCAGGCCCAGGCATGCCGCAGGTCATGGCGCGCAACCCGAAGGCCGAAGTCGAGGAATGCGTGGGCTGTGGACGCGAACCAGACCACCACCGGATTCCGACCTGAGCCTTCGCGGCGAAGTCCCTGCTCGGCCGCCTGCCAGAGCGCGTCCGCCAGCGCACCGCCCCAAGTGGCGACCAGGGATGGATCCGGCGCGGACAGTCGAAGCCGAACGGGGACCGAAAGCTGCCGGATGCAAAGGTGTTCGTCGGGAGCCAACCCGGCGCGATCGAGGGCCGGCTCCAGGGACTGGTTCAGGGCGGAAGCCAGCAACCCGTCGAGACGCCGCCGCTGGCCGCCTGCCGACGGCGGGAGGTGGTAGCGGGCCCGAAGTCTTTGAATGCGGATGGCGTGCATGGCTCGCAGAGTTAACCGATCCGGGTGTCGCGCCCCAGCCGGCTGGCGCCCGGGGATGTCCCCTGCCCGGGCCGGCCGACGATGGTGCCGCGTCCGAGGACCGAGTTGTCGACCTGAAGCGATAGGAAGCCACTGGTCCTGCCAATCAGCGAAGTCAAAGCGACGTGCAGCCCACGGCCGACCCGCATCCCGGCGGCGACGGTGCAGACTTCGACGAGCGTGTGGGCGGGCCGATGGATCTCCAGGATGTGCCGGACGGCGGCGATCTGGTCCTCATCGAGCACCCGCGGGATGATGACCGAGAAGCGATGGGCGTGAGTCGCAAAGGCGTCGTCCACATTCCCTTCAAGGAATACCGATCCGGGTTCGCCGATCGCGCCGCCGATCTGGAAGCCCGCACCGAGAACCGAGTTCGCCTCCAGGGCCGAGGACTCACCGAGGAGGGCGCCGCCGAGTCCACGGACCCGGAATTTCTCGATCACGATGACTTCGCGTTCGAGGCAGATCGCCAGGAACCGTGCGAGCCCGGGCACGGTTCCGCGGAACCGGAACAGCCAGATGCAGTTCTCGACGAGTTGCCGGCGCACCGAGGCCGGCCAGCCTGCGCCGAGAGTGAGCCCGAGAAAGCCCGCGAGCCACGGCAGGCCTTCCTCCGGCACACTGCGGGGATCGATCCACGCGTGCCGGGCGGACGCACGCGCGTCGAGGTGGGTCAGCATCCCGTCGAACGAAGTCAGGGCGCGCCGCAGGAAATCCGCCTGGTCCGCCGGACGCGAATAAATCTTCGGAATCCGGCGAAGGAGGTCGTGCGTGGGATACTCGGCGCGCAGGGAACGGAAGCGCGGTGTGAACCGTGAGTTGCCCTCCAGCCGGACGGTGATCCAGAGGTAACGGCCCGGTTCGGCACGGATCGGCGCCTCGTAGGTCGCCATCGGGGCGTCCAGCTAGAAGGGCGTCCAGGGCAGCTCACGCCCGTTCACACGTCGGTGAAGCGGCTGAGCGACGTCGTCTTCACCAGGCACGAGCGAAAACGGCGGCATGGGTGGGGAAAGGTCCGGGCGCCGGATCTCGACGGTGATGGAATTCGCCGGACCGGTACGCGGAAGGGTCGGCTCGGCGGACGCTTCGTCGGTGGTGACCGTGTGGACCAGGAGCCGTGTCTCTTGGGGAACACAGGCATCTAGGAACAGACCAACCCTGAATCGAAGGAAGTCCTCGCCGGGATGCCGCGCAATCACCAGGTCCGCTGCCGTAAGGAACTCGAAGTTGGTGGCGCGGGGCACCTCGATCGGGGGGCGACCCGAACTCAGGATCCGCGCCTGCGCCGTGCCCGCGCGTACGAGGAGGAACCGCTCGCCGGCCGACGACATGGCGACACGGGCCGGGCCGAGAAAACCCGGGGGCAATTCGGCGATGCGGAAATGGGACCGGGCGTCGAGGGTCACGATCCCGTCCGGGGATTCCAGGACGGCATGGATGACAGAACCATGGCAGGCGAGATCCACGGGACGACCCGGGACGGGAACCACGCGCAACAACCGCCGGCTCCAGAGGTCGAACACCAGGATGCGACGCCGGCCCGCCTCCGCGATGAACAGGCGTTCGTGGGGATCCACGGCAAGGCCCTTTGGGGAATCGAGAGAGGTTTCGACCGGACCTGCGGTCTCGAAATCGCCAAGACCCGCCGCCGTCGCCGGGGCGAAGACTTCCAGGGACGACGGTTTGACGGTGGCAGCCCAGAGCAGGCGCTCGACCCGACCTTCCTTCGGCACGCTATGAAAGAGGCGGCAATGCTCGTCGAAGGCCAGCCCGGCGCCAGGCGGTGGCGCCCCGGGGGGAAGGTCGTGGCGCGGCACGTCGGTCCAAGACAGCTGCACGACATCCCCGACCAGGGCGGTTCCCTGGTGGGCGGCGCGGCGCCACTGATTCTTGGACTGCACCAGCGCGAATGGACGGGGAAACGGCATCAGCAGACCTCACGCAGGACAGCGATGGGCACCGGAACCGTCGGAGTCGGAGGCGGGCTGATCGCGTCGCCCGGCGCGAATCCGAGAGGCCCCTCGACAACGGCCATCTCGGTCAACTCGGGCACTTCGTAGTCCTCGAGTTCGACCGTTCCTTGGATCCACGCAGCCACGGATTCGTCCCAGCCGGCGACCTTCAACTCCTCGAGATATTCGACGCCCTCGACCTGAAGCGCCGCGGCTTCGAGTTCGGGTCCGTGAACCCGCCGGCCGAGTGGCCATCCCTTGCCTTCCGGTCCGTCCGGCGGCAGGGGTGCCAGGTACTGGCGGATGACCAGTTCGACCCAGTTCCGGACGGCTTCGATCCCGTACCCGTTCTTGACCTGCAGTCCGACCGCCACGGCCACCTTCCTGTAGGTCGGCGGAATCACGTACAACTCGGTGGTGACCAAGCGGCGCTGGTCGAGCCATTCGCAGACGGACCGCAAGAGGTTGCGTTCCGGACTCGGCGCGCCGGGGTGAATCTTGTCCTCGGCAGGCCAGATGACGACGCTCACGATGCCGGGACGTTCACCGGTCCGGGTGGGCGGATGGAACCGGGGCAGGCACTCGGCCCGGCCAACATTCGCGCCGGGGGTTGCGAGGGCAAGTTCCCGGAAATCGTCCGCGGTGACAGCTCGATCCCGGCGGCGCAACTCGCCGGGAATCCGGTCGAGGGCGGTTTCGAGCGCCTCGGTATCGGCTCCTCCGTACGCGGCGATGCGGTTGGTGATCTTGACCGAAGGATGGCCCGGAAGCTTGGTGATGGCGACTGCGGCGACCTTGCCGGCTGATCCCCCACCGTACCGGTACTCCAAGGCGCGCACCCGTTGGCCGATCTGGGGCGTGCGCCCACGCAGACCGTTTCCGAACCGCACGCGGGCCGCCTCGGAATCCACCACGAAATGCCGGTCTTCGGGTCCGCTCGCGTGAAATCCGTAGACCTCTGTCCAAGTCGACCAGACCCCAGACTCCTCCACCTCGACGCGCAGGCTGCCGGCAAGCACCGGACCGTGGTTCAGGGAGAACTCCTGGCCGGGCTGGGCGTTCCCTGTTCCCAGCACCTGCGGTGAAGCTAGGCGCCGCTGATACACCTCGGTGGCGTTGACGGCGACATGCCGAACTCTGCCGAAGTGGCTGCCGTCGTGCCGGAAGGCGCGCAGCCAGAACAGGACCTTTGCCTCCGTTTCCTCGTCGAGCGCGGGAGGACGATCGCCGGTCCCGAGAAGATCCGGGTCCGAGGCCGCCACCACTCCGAACTCGGCCGTCTGCCGTGGAAGCCGGATCCGGACCACGCCCTCCTGGCTGAGGCCGCGCGTCGAATCACCTTCGACACGGACCGCGAGGTATTTCGGCAGGCCGTCGCCGGCGGGTGTCGCCGGCGACACCTGCCATTCGACCGCGGGACCCGTCGTCTGGAGACCGGCGCCGGGGCACGGATCGACGTCGCCCATGGACGGAACCACGGCGTCGGGAAAGAAGCCGATATTCATTAGACCGTCCGCTAGCTTCGCCTTGTCGGCATTCTTCTCTGCGAGAACCGCCACCCAGAGCATGCCGTCGACGGTGGCGCCGAAGTCGACCGGCGGCGTGGAGTCGTCGGTTGGGACCTGTTGGTTGCTGTAATAATCCGCGGACTCGCCGGCTTCCAATCCGCCGAGAGCGTCGAGGGTTCGGAGGATGTACTCATGGGATTCGGGTTCCGCATCGGGATCGGGCGGTGCGGTCCTTATCCGGGCGAGGGCGATGACGGAGACGGGCCAGGCGCGAACTTCGGTGCGGGTTTGAAACGAGACCGCGCCGGCCTTCGCTTCTGACGATTGCGGGACCAGCGTGCCGGCGGTGGCGTCGGACGTCATGCTGACCAGCGCCCGGGCCGGCTGCGCGGCGCGCAGTGGAATCTGGAGGAGCCGAAGGAACTCGATCCGGGTGGCTTCGGGAATCTGGTTGAAGCGGTAGAGGAGATTTTCGCCGAGGAACGCGAAGAATTCGATCAGGGTGATGCCCGGGTCGCTCGGGTTGTGGACGACGAAGCCGAAGCCGCCGGCAGCGCGACCCAGGCCGGTACGGTGGGGTCGCGGGTGGTCGGCACGGTCCGGCCCCCGGTCCGCGCCGCCAGGGGCACCGGACCCCGACCGTTCGAGGCGGCAGCCTCGGCGCTTGGCCGGACGGTGGCGCGGAGCGGTACCCCGAAACCAAAGGTCGCGGACCGCGGGTCGGCGACCGGCGGAGGGGGCGCCGAGGGAGCGGCCTCCTGGGCGGCGGGGGATGGAATCCCGGCGAGCCGCATCGGAGTGCGGGTCTGTGCGGGCAGGGATGGGCGCACAATTTCGGCGGTTGGGACGGAGCCCGCGGCGGACGCGACCGAGGCGATGGCTGTTGCCGGTCGGGACGCTCCACCCTTGGTGGCGATCGAACCGGAACCGGTTCCCGTTCCAGAAAACGATGGGGAACCGGATCTGGTGGTCGGTCCCGGGGGAAGGCCGAAGGCGGTCTTGGTGGCGGTCACGGCGGCCACCGCCTTGGCCGTCTTGACGGAGGCGATGGCGGCGTTCACGCCACCCGCGGCGGCCAGGCTGAACCCAGCCTGGAGGTCCGCGCTGATTACCACGTTGGCGACGGCGGTGACGCCGATGTCGACGTCGAGACCGAAGGACGCCTCCAGGGAAACCGACAGACCGGCGCTGGCTCCGACGCAAACTCCGAGCCCGACGTTGGCGCGGAGGCCCGCGCTGAATCCGACTTCGAGTCCCGCCTCAAATGAAAGGGACCCTTCGAGGCTGGCGCCGAAGGAAAGTCCGCGCCAAGCCGCCGGATCGAGTCCCAGACGCGCCGTGGATCCGGCCGCGCTCTCGCCGCCGATCGCCAGGGCCACGCGGGCTCCGAAGCCGGCATTGGCTGTCCCGACCGACCCCGAACCCGCTTCGCCCGGACGGGAGGCGCGGGAGTTCGTATTCGCGGCGTCGCCCGCGATCTTGAGCTCGTAGCGCCGGTCCTGCTCCTTCAGGGAGAAGCCGACCTTGGCGCGGAGCGGGAATCCGTTGGACGCGAAATGATCGAGATCGATCGTGAGACTCTCGACCACCCCTTCGAGAATCAGATCGCCCCACTCGAAGTGGAGCTGCGGAGGCGCCTGTTTCTGGTCGTCGTCGCCCCTCGGGTAGAGGAACTGCTCGGCTTGCATCGTTTTCGAGCGAACCGACACCAGCGCCTCGGTGGTGCCCTCCTCCGCCGTGTCGAAAATCAGTTCGACGGTCAGCTGGGTCGAACTCGACCCCGTGTACTGCCGGACCTGTCGTCCCCG
>Ga0105047_10019630_pt1 | contig 10419 bp, 8 predicted proteins | sample MAT04_FD_78384 | JGI IMG/M metagenome (GOLD analysis project Ga0105047, IMG submission 78384) | Freshwater microbial communities from Lake Fryxell liftoff mats and glacier meltwater in Antarctica - MAT-04 (megahit assembly) | ecosystem: Environmental > Aquatic > Freshwater > Ice > Liftoff... | reverse complement strand
ATGCCGCCTCTCAGTCTTGGGCTCAATTCAGCGTCACCTATCTGCCCCACCGGTTGCGCTCTTCCACTAATCACCTTTCGCGGAACAAATCTGATCGCGTTGATTTTTGGACTTCGCACAACGTGACTTATCCGCAAGGCGCAGACTGGTGACTTGCTACGCTCCAAAGTGTGCGTCTGGCCAGAGGACTCAGTTTTGGCGGAGCAGCGTCCCTGGCAAAGCGCCGGTGGTCATGCGCTGATGGAGTACGGGCATGCCGTTGACGATGACCCACGCGATCCCGTCCGGCAACCGGGTCGAATCCTCGAATGTTGCCCGATCAGCCACATGGTTGGCGTCGAAGAGACAGAGATCCGCCTTCATTCCCACCGCGATCTCCCCGCGGTCCGGGAGACGCAACCGCTGAGCTGCGGCGCTCGTCATCTGGCGAACGGCTTCCTCGAGCGTGATCACGCCCAGCTCCCGGACATAGTGACCCAACACACGCGGGTATGAACCGTAGGCACGAGGATGAGGCTTTCCACTCAGGAGGGCGTCCGTTCCGCCCATGCGCCAGGGTTGCCGTAGAATCGTCTGCACGTCGCGATCGTCCATGGCGTGGATTACCATCGTCACGGCCAGTTCGTGCTCGAGGAGGAGGCGAACGACTGCTTGAAATGGAGAACATCCCCACTGCGCCCCTAGCTCGACGAGCGAGTGGCCAACTGCCTGCAAGCGATCATCACCACCGACATGGGAGATCGAAACGTTATCCCAGCCGGCAAGGGCGACGAAGCCCTCCCACTCCATCGTGCCTGATTCGATCTCAGGTTCCATCCGCGCCAGCGCCGCTGGCGTGCGAAGGTAGTGAAGCAACGCTTCCGGTCCGTCCGCATGCGCCCACGGTGGAAGCGCCGCGGAGAGCATCGTGCTTCCCGCCGTGTACGGGTATTGATCGACCGTGATATCCATTCCCTTCGCCCGCTGGGTCTCGATCGCCTCGACAATCTCCGGGGCACGTCCCCAATTGCGCTTGCCGAGCAACTTGAAGTGAGAGATGTGGAGCGCAACCCCGGTCGCCTCGACCAAACGAAACATCTCGTCGAGCGCCTCAATGATGCGATCTCCCTCGAACCGCACATGCACGACCCAAATCTTGCCGGCGTTCGCCACGATCTTGTTGAGCGCGACGAGCTCCTCGAACGGCGCGTAGGCGCCGGGCGTGTAGACGAGCCCGCCGGATAGGCCGAACGCCCCGGCGCTGAGGGCTTCGTGAAGCAGCGCGGTCATGCGCTCCAACTCCCTCGCGGTCGCAGGCCGGTTTTCCATACCGATGACATTGAGTCGCAGGGCGCCGTGTCCGACCAGCGCCGCCACATTCGCGGCCGTCGGGCCGAAACGATCCAGGTAATCGCCAAAGGTGCGCCAGTTCCAGGGAACGTCATAGTCACCCGTCAGACCGCGCAGGTGCTGTCGCCAAAGGTCGACGGTCGCATCGGAGAGCGGAGCGATCGAAAGTCCATCTTGGCCAATCACTTCGAGAGTAATGCCCTGGTTGAGTTTGCAGGTCACGAAGGGATCGGCCAGAAGCGCCAGATCCGAATGGGTATGCAGATCAATGAACCCTGGCGCAACGATGAGGCCTGTTGCGTCGATCGCGATATCAGACGGCGTGTCTATGGGCGCGGTCAGGGATGGGGCGATCTCGACGATCGTGTCGTCCACCAAGCGCACGTCCGCCCGGACGCGTGGCGCACCACGGCCATCGATCACCGTTCCCCCGAGAATCCAGCGTTCCATCATTGCACCACCTATCGAAGGGCACGCACCGGCGTCACCCCGCCCAGGATATGCTGTCGACCAAGTGCTCCCAGCCGGTGAGAAATTTCTTGACCGGCATTGCGCACCGCGGGGATCACCAGCGCAATCTCCTGTTCATCCACGATGTGCGTGGGAAAAACAATGGCGAGAGCGGCAACAGTATCGCCGTCAGCATTCCGAATCCCGACGGCGATCGAACTGGCTCCCGGAATTGACTCCTCGCGATTGAAGGCCACTCCGGACGCACGCACCTCGTCAATCTCTTTGAGGAGAGCGGCGCGCGAGGCGATCGTCCGTGTTGTCACTTGGGGAAGTGGATCCGGTCCGACGAGCTCGCCGATGCGGTCATCGTCCATATCAGCAAGCAGGATCTTACCGATCGCCCCCGTGTGGTAATTGCGACTCTCCCCTACTTCGATCGAGACGCGGATTGAGCGAGTGCTTTCGACCGCGACAATGAAGACATAGTGGCGTCCGCCGGGAACACCCAGATATGAGGCATGTCCACACTGCGACGTCAGGTCTTCCATGGTTGAACGGGCAATACGATCGAGCACCGTCAGCGGCTCATACGCGCTGCCCACCGCGAATGCCTGGGGACCGATGCAATAGGCCTTGGTGACGGGATCCTGAACCACGAACCTATCCAGGGCCATGGTCGCCATCAAGCGCGCGGTCACACTTTTGTGCAACCCGGAGGCCTTGGCGAGATCGGTCACGCTCCACTCTTTGCGCGGCGGCGCCAGTTGCATGCGATGGGGCGCGAACAGACGCAGGAGTTGGAGCGCGCGTTGGACCGATTGAATCGTGCCGCGATCACGGGGATCAGACACGACCTCGTCCCCATCTCCGTTGATGCCAAGGGGCACGGTGGATTCGAAGGTGGGCCGCGGCATGGATCTCCTCCCGGTCCGCGAAGGCATTGTCATTGACACACTCCAATGTTACATTATCACGCAACGGCGTTGCACAATGCGAGACATACGACAGAGCGAACTATCGCGTGCTCTGATGAACTGCACCCAAACGTTACGGGCAACGCTGAGCGTACTCAGCGAGCTCATGAGACGGGAGGTTCTCCATCCTATGGCCGTCGCTCCATCTTCGCATCTCGATCACCAGCTCTCGGCTTTGCAGCGGCGCTTCTCTGGCACGCTCGCGGTGGCGGCCAAAAATCTTTCGACTGGTGAGGAGATCTTGCGCGATCCGAACCGCGTGTTTCCAACCGCGAGTGTCTTCAAAATCCCGGTGATGATCGAGGTGTTTCGTCAGGTCGGAGAAGGAGCGCTCGCGCTCGATGAGCGTATCGGGCTGCGTCTGGAGGATGTCGTGCGAGGGTCGGGGGTATTGCGCGATATGCGACCCGGGCTGGCGCCGACGATTGATGATCTCGTCACTTTAATGATCATCGTCAGCGACAACACCGCGACAAACATGCTGATCGACCGGGTCGGCGGTATCGAGGCGATCAACCGGACAATGCGAGCTTACGGTCTCGACGCCACAACCGTCCACAATCGTATCGATTTTGAACTAATCGGTGATGACAATCATCGGCTTGCGGTCGCGTCACCTCGCGATCTCATGCGCATCGGGGAGTTGCTAGTGCGCGGTGAACTGATCAGTGCCGGGGCATCTGCCGCGATGCTCGATATCCTCGGCCGGCAACAGTACCTGAATCAGGTTCCACGATATTTCGATTACAACCCCTACGGACCTGAACTCGGGGTTTCGCAACCCCTCTGGATCGGTTGCAAAACCGGCGCGCTGCCCGGCATGCGCGCCGATGCGGGAGTCATACGCATCCCAGGTGATGTTGCGATCGCCTACGCGGTGATGAACGAAGGCAGCCAGGATACCGGTTTCACGAATGAAAACGAATCCGATGTCGTGAACGGCGCGGTCGGGCGGCTGCTGCTTGAGCACTGGTGGCCAGCGGATACGGATGGGCCATTGCCGGTGTGGGAGTCGCCATATTTAACCAACCTTCTCGAGGAGCGTCCATAACACCGCGAACTCCGAGAAGTAACACGCGTTCGAGGCTATTGAACGGGAGTCAATTATGCGGGCGAGTGAATCCACGGTGGGCTTTCGTGTTGAACTCATTCCGGACGTTCGCGTGCCGATGACTGATGGCGTTGATCTGCTCGGCAATCTCTACCTGCCAACCGGTCCGGACGCGCCAGCAACTTGCCCCGCCATCCTCACCCTGATTCCGTATCAGAAAGATGGCCGCGGTGGACTTGGCATGCTCGACGGCTATCATCGCCATTTTGCCGCTCGCGGCTACGCGGTCTTGCATCTCGACATTCGTGGCACGGGAAGTTCCGAGGGGAGCATCATGCGCACCCTCGACGGTCGCGAGCGTCTGGACGGGCATGAGGCCGTCGAGTGGATGGCGGTGCAGCCCTGGTGCACCGGCAATGTCGGCATCTGGGGCATCTCCTACGGTGGCATCACGTCAATGGCGATCGCCGAAACCGCGCCGCCGCATCTGCGCGCGATCGTGCCGATTCATGCACCGACTGACAACTATGAGTCAATGATCGTGCATAACGATGCCCGCTTGATGTTCTGGCCGGATCCCCATTGGGGCGCGGGCATGGCGGCATCGAATCTCATGCCTTCCCTGCGGAGCGCTGAGGGTGACGGATGGTTACGCCAATGGCAGGAGCGGCTCGCTGCTGATCCGTGGATCTTCGACTGGTATGGCGATTTTCCGGATCCGGGGCACTGGGAGCGGCAACGGGTCGATGCGAGTCGGATCACAACGCCGAGCCTCGTGATCTGCGGTTGGCAGGATGCTTACCCCGATAGTGTGCATGCGCTCTGGCCACTCCTCAACGGTCCGAAACGTCTTCTCCTTGGTCCATGGAAACACGTCATGCCAGAATTCTCGGTGCGTGAACCGGTGAATACACTCTCATTGATCGATCGGTGGTGGGACCGCTGGTTGAAGGATGAAGCAAACGGCGTCGATACCGAACCGCCGGTCGCGATCTTTGTTCAAGGAGAGGAGAGGTGGCGTCAGGAGTCTGAGTGGCCGCCCGCGCGGACCTGCGAGCAGGCGTTGGTGCTTGGCGCCGATGCCACCCTCGGAGAGGTCGCAGCATGCGGCTGGAATGGCTATGACTACGATGCCCGCGTTGGTCTTGGCGCACTTCCCTACGACGCCTGCACCGGTCCGATTCCGTATCCCCAGGATCAGAGTTTCGACGATCTCCTCTCGTTGACCTACACATCTGAACCGCTCGAGGCGGCGATGGAGACAACCGGTGTGCCCCGTGTGCGCCTGGTCTTCACGGCAGACGCCCCGCTCGACAAGATTGCGCTGAGCGCGAAACTCTGTGACGTCGGTCCCGCCGGCCACTCGTTCCTTGTCGCATTCGAACATGTCAGTGGAAAACGCGCCCAGGAGATCGAGTCCATCGACGGCAAGCGTGCCTATGCGGTGGAATTCGATCTTCGGCCGACCTCGTATCGCTTTCATACTGGGCAACGAGTGCGTCTCAGTATCGCGGGCGGAAACTTCCCGTACCTGTGGCCGACACCGTTTCGCTACTCGTTAGAGTTGCATTGTGATTCGGTGACCGGGTCATGGCTCCGGCTCCCGGTCGTCCCGGAACAATTGCCACCCCTGCCCGAGTTTGAACCTGGACCAATTCCCGTGCTAACGCCAGGCGGGCGATTGCGAAACGCGGATCGGTACTGGATCCATCGGGAAGCGACCAGTCGAACAGTGAGCTTTGAGGGCAGGCGCGAGAACCTTGTCGCGGTGGAACCAGGTTCAACGCTCTCCGTCCTGCAGCATTTCACCATGACTGTGGATGCTGACCATCCTGCCCATGCCAGTACGCGCACGAACGTTGTTTGGAAACTCGATCGGCCCACGGCCAGTGTGGCCACACGCGTGACGACCGTGACCACGCTTGCTGACGTGCATGTTCAGGCCGAGGTTGATCTCGACGGTATGCCCTTTTTTCGGAGGGAGTGGCACAAGAGCCATCTCCCCGATCGGTGTGCAGATTCGGTGGAGTGACATGGCACAGGCGAGAGGAGGTGGCGCGTACGTTCATTCGACCGGTTGATGATCAGGATGAGGAGAATGCACCAATGTCAAACCCAATCCAGAGTTCGGTAAATCGTCGAACCCTACTCATAGGCACAGGCGCTGCTGCCGCAGTTGCGACGGTTCCCATGCTCGGGCGTCAGTCAGTTTCGGCTCAGGACACGCCAGTTGCGGGCGGCACGCTCCGGTACGGGCTGAACGTCGAGCCTAGACGGATGAACCAGCTCAATACGACCTGGATGACGGACGCAACTCAGCATCTGTATAGTCGGCTCGTCACCCGTGACGATTCCGGTGCATATGTGCCCGAGCTCGCGAGCTGGGAAATCTCCGAGGACGGGTTGACCTGGACGTTCACACTCCGCGAGGGCATCACGTTCCATAACGGTGATCCGGTGACCTCAGAGGCGATTGTCTGGTGGTTCAATCGGGCAAAAGACCCAGACGGATTCTATGGTTTCAAGGGAAGTTACTCCGCAATCGACACAGTCACCGCGACTGATCCGAACACGGTTGTGATCACGTTGAGTCACCCGGACGGGGCCCTCCTGTTCATGCTCTATACCGTTTACTCCTCCATTCACAATCCAAAGACCTATGAGGAGCTCGGTGATGACGGGTACGGAATACAAGGGGTCGACGGAACAGGCGGATTCAAGCTTCAGGAGTTCACACCCGGCGATAAACTCGTCATCGTCCGCAATGACGCTTTTGCGTGGCCAGCTGATTTGATTGCCAACAAGAGCGCACCGTACCTGGACGCGGTGGAATACCGCTATATTGCCGACGCATCTGCTCGAAGCGCGGCCATTGAGGCTGGCGACCTCGATATCGTCGTTGCCCCGAATCTCGCCGATGTCGAGCGTCTGCAACAAAACGCCGATCTCACCGTGATCACGAAACCGATGCCGGCTGCCCGAGTGGTGAATTTCAACTGCGAACGGGCGCCATTTAGTGATAAGCGAGTACGTCAGGCAATGGCGCACGCGATTCAGCGTGAACCGATTGTCGAACGCCTCCTCTTCGGCCTGGGCGTGCCCGCGACGAGCATCGTCCCGCCGATCTTCCCGGACATATTCCTCGAAGAATCGGCAACCTACTTCCCGTACGATGTTGAACGAGGCAAGGCGCTTCTTGCGGAAGCCGGTCTTACGGACAGCGATGGCGATGGCTTTGTCGAGTTCAACGGCGCCGTGTGGGAACCGGAGATGATCGTCACCACGGACACGGAACTTGTCACCCTTGCCCAGGTCATGCAGGCCCAGGCCGCCGAGATTGGGATCAAGGTGAGTATCGTGCAGGTTGACCTCGAAACGGTCAGTGCGCGCACGGCCAGTGGCGAATTCGACTTGCTCACCGGATTCTATCTCTGGGATGGGCCGGATACCATGTACGAGTGGTGGTTCCTCTCGACCAACATCGGCACCACGAACTCGGCCCGGATCAGTGATCCGGCGGTAGACGCACTCATTGAGCAGATGCGCAATACGGCCACAATTGAAGAACGCTACGCAGTGGTGAAGGAACTCCAGAAGTCAATCCATGGCGATCTCGCCCCGATCATCCCGGTCTATCACCCGCTCGATATTTACGTGATGAGCAACCGGGTGCGCGGCTACAATCCGAACGCATTCACGCTCTATCCCCGCATGTACGACACCTGGCTGGCTCAATAGCGACAATCTCTTCATCGCGATGAAACCGTCGCGTGGAGGATGTTCCCACGGCGAGAGGGAGATGTATTCATTTCCCTTTCGCCATTCCCCTGGTAGTCAATGAGGCGTGGTGATGTCCGGATACCTGATTCGCCGAGTGCTGTTGCTCTTCCCGATGGCGCTGTTGTTATCGGCGGTCGTCTTCTGGTCGATTCGCCTTATCCCGGTCGATCCCCTCAGTCTGGTTCTTGGCCCATTCGCCACGCCGGACCAACGCGCAATGGCCACGGAAAAACTCGGACTCGATAAGCCCGTGTATGTCCAGTACTGGCTTTACATGAAGAATGTGGCTCAAGGCGATCTCGGGCAGTCCACACGCTCTGGAAAAGAGGTCTCCGCCCTCATCAAGCACGCCTTGCCGTACACCTTACTGCTCGGCGGTGTCTCGCTCATCATCGCGCATCTGATCGCCGTGCCCATGGGAATCCTCGCGGCCGTCAAACAAAACACGATTGTCGACCAGGCGGCAATGGCTTTCGCGATGATTGGAATGGCTGTCCCAGCGTTCTGGCTCGGACTTTTACTCATCCTCTTCTTTGCGGTCGATCTCAAGTGGCTGCCAGCGATCGGCGCCGATTCCTGGCGTCATCTCATTCTCCCAGCAGCGACGTTGTCACTCGAAGGGACCGCGCTTACGGCGCGCATGACTCGCTCGTCGACCCTCGAAGTTCTTCGGCAGGATTACATCCGGGTTGCCAGAGCCAAGGGGTTGAGCGAACGGCGCACAATCCGGGTGCATGCGGTGCGCAATGCGCTGATTCCGATCATCTCTCTGCTTGGGCTTCGGCTCGGCTGGATTATTGGAGGTTCCGTCATCGTCGAGCAAATTTTTGCCTGGCCAGGAATGGGCCGATTGCTCGTCGAGTCGGTGCTCAATCGCGACTACCCAGTGGTGCAAGCGGTGTTAGTTATGCTCGGGATTTCCGTCATTATTGCGAGTCTCCTCGCCGATGTCTTGTATGCGCTGGTAGATCCGAGAGTTCGCGATGCCATTCGGTAGACATGGGGCCGTCGGGCAACTCCAGAATGGTGAGGACGCATGAGCCAGCAGTCGTCAGAGCCGCGAGCTGTTGCGACCGAGGCACGTTCGCCCCTGTTCGCTGAGGTAGCGAAGACACAACCCGGAATTTGGCGCTTGATGTTGAGTCAGTTTTTCGCTAATCGCTCCGCGATGGTCGGCATGATCATCATTCTCGTTTTGAGTTTTGTTGCGCTCTTTGCGCCTCAACTGGCGCCTCACCCATACGACGAACAAAGCCTCTTCGACTCGTTGATGAAACCGCTCAGCCCGGATCACTTTCTCGGGACCGATCAGTTCGGCCGTGACACCTTGAGCAGAATCATCTGGGGGGCGAGGGTTTCGATTCAGGTTGGCGTGATTGTCACGAGCGTCTCGATGGTGATCGGCCTCGTGATCGGTTGTTTGGCAGGGTATTACGGCGGAGTCACTGATCTTGTGCTTTCCAATCTCATGGATCTGGTGTGGGGATTTCCGTTGATTCTGGTTGCGTTGTTGTTGGTCACGGTGATGGGGCCGGGACTGGATGGAGCCATGATTGCTACCGGATTGGTCGCATGGGCGGGTTTTGCCCGGATTGTTCGAGGCGAAGTGTTGTCCCTGCGGGAGTGGGGCTTTATCGTCTCGGCTCAATCAGTTGGGGCGAGTGACCTGCGTATCATCAGCCGCCATATCCTGCCGAATATGCTCGGCCCGGTTCTGGTGATGGCCTCGTTCACGATGGCGGCCGCCGTCATCATCGAGGCGTCGCTCAGTTTTCTCGGACTCGGCGTGCAACCACCGCAGCCGAGTTGGGGATCGATGCTCAACGATGGGCGAGCGTTTGTGCATCGCGCCTGGTGGATGGCAGTCTTCCCCGGCGCGGCGATTGCCACTCTGGTCCTCGGGTTCAACCTGCTGGGAGATGGGCTACGAGATGTGCTCGATCCACGTATGCGTCGGCGGTAAAACGCGGCGCAGTCCCCACGATCCATGTCTGAAGCATACTGGGAACTGGAGTCTACTTGTTATCACTCACTGAAGGTCGACGGATGTTTCGATAGAGCGTGGCGCGTGAGATGCCGAGTGTCTGGCAGATCGTGGCGATGTCGGTCCCACCCTCGTCATACATCCGTTGAGCAAGGGCGAGCTTCTTGGGATCGGCCAGTTTCTTCGGTCGACCGCCAAGTCGCCCTCGCGCTCGAGCAGCTCGCAACCCGGCATTGGTTCGCTCGCTGATCAGGTCGCGCTCAAACTCCGCCAGGGCACCGAAGACGTGGAAGATCAACTTGCCGCCTGAAGTGGTGGTATCGATCTGTTCGGTGAGCGAGCGGAACCCCACTCCCCTCTCCTGCAGATCGGTGACGACCTGGATCAGGTGCTTGAGGGAGCGGCCAAGACGATCGAGTCGCCAGACAACCAGCGTGTCTCCCTTCCTTATATAGAGGAGGGCGGTGTCGAGACCGGGTCGACTCTCCTTGGTCCCGGAGATGACGTCGGTATGGATCGACTCGCAACCGGCGGCCTGGAGGGCGTCCTTTTGTAGGTCGAGGGTCTGTTCGCCGGTGGAAACGCGGGCATAGCCAATGTTCATGCTGGTATCGTCTCAGAATCCGTAATGGCGTTCAAGTACCGGAAGGATGATTCCATGACGACTTAAGGAACAAATGTCGGTGCCTGCGACAATGACGAGAAAGTGCGACGTTGGACGGTCGCACAAACGGCCGTTTGTGCGACGATGGCGTTCGGTGACGTCAGCCGCTTCTGTCGCACACCGTACGTTCAAAGTTATCCAGAGACACTATGGCACATTGTCTGCTACGATGCGCGGCAGTGAT
>Ga0105047_10019629_pt1 | contig 10419 bp, 7 predicted proteins | sample MAT04_FD_78384 | JGI IMG/M metagenome (GOLD analysis project Ga0105047, IMG submission 78384) | Freshwater microbial communities from Lake Fryxell liftoff mats and glacier meltwater in Antarctica - MAT-04 (megahit assembly) | ecosystem: Environmental > Aquatic > Freshwater > Ice > Liftoff... | reverse complement strand
GAGCGTCCGTCGATCTTGAATTTCCCTGACTTATCGGCCCATTTCCGTGGTGTTGCAAAGCCAACCAGTGGCCCCGTGGTTTCGCCTGCTTGGACGTTAGACCAAGGTAGCAGCAGGGAAAAAACATAACAACCGAGTACGAGCTTCGAGATGGCCATCCTAAAATTCTTAGCTACGCAAGGTTTGGAGAGGGGCGGCAATAGTATACCACAGGGGGCATTGCACCGTGGGTCACATCTGCCGGATGTGACCTTTGCAAACTAGCGAGCTTTGGATCCGGGAAGCGGAGCTTCCAGAGTGTGCGTTCCCAAGCTGGAGCTTGGGAACGAGGTCGATGCTGCTGATGCAATGCAAAGTCGCTCTCGGCAAGAGTGACACACCTTGGGCCATAACCTCGCCGTGCCGGTTGCTGGGCACGGAGTGCCGAGCTACTCTTTGGCCACTACAGATCTTGTCGCGACATGTACCAACAGCTCAACGATAACATCGCGATAACAAAGAGCAGGTTGGTCCAAATCGGACGCCATGGATCGACCTGGATGGTCGGTGCGTCCAAGTCGTTGCGATCCACTGCAAGGCTCTTGTTCTTTGGGTTCCGAAGGACAAACTCAATGGTCTCATTCACGGCCGCCGGTTTCGGATTCACCTCATAGAAAGGGCTTATTCCGTAGTCGTAAATCATTTCGATCACGCTGCTCTTAGGGCGAATCGACCGTCGAGAAGTTCTGGTTTTCAAGTCCCATTGGTCCGCTTTCTTGCCGGAATGCGCTACCCAAAGGGTGCCGCCTTTTTCAAAGTGAATCGCATGCGCACGGCCTTGACCCACCAGATTCGGCTTCGCGACTGTCGCTCCCTCCGCGTCGATGGTCCAGATCACTCCGTCAGGCGATAGCAAAGCAAAGTTCCCGCTTGCGTCGACGGCGATCTGTTTGATGGTCACCTCACCCATTTCTTTTAACCGCGAACGAACCAGCATGGTTTCGATGTCAATCAAAAAGGGCTTCAGACCGTTCGGACACACGATGCATAGCCGATCATTGGTGCCGATACTGGCAACGGTATCTTTGGGGACTTCCAAAACCAATTCCGATTCCCGTTCGATCGATTCGGAAGCCGACTTCCAGCGGACGAGCGTTCCATTGGAATAGGTCATGAGGTGGTCAAAGGTGGGTGATGCAGCGACATCCAACGGTTTTGAGAGTTGCCAACCTTTAGGGGCCAACTCAACAAAGACTTTGGACAGTTTCGAGGCTGTTGCCTTTCCATCACCCTCACCGCTGCCTAGGAATCCGGACAGGGCTTTGCTGAACGCGTTGGTTATTTGTTTTGTCTCTTCCGCCTGCGCTACCGCGGCGGGATCGAATCGAAACAAACCATCTTCGTTCAAAACCGCGAGCGAATTCTTCCAAGGGATGATTTGGAGCGGATCGGTCGGAAGATCTGGACCGCTATCCATGCGTGCGTCTTCCCAGATTTTGGAAGTAAAGGTGCTATCGGATGGATCTGCAAGCTCAGGCGTTCTGGCGAATTCTAGTTTGGGTTCTTGCCCACCTCCCAAGCCGAAAGGAGCGAAACGCGGTCTGGCGAAGTAAATAGCCTTTTCGCTTTCCAACCAAACCGGCCCGATCACTTTTTGCCCATCGTTGTTTCCGTAGGCAGTCTTCCATTCTCGTGACGACTCATCCCAAAACTGAAGTCTACCCTGTTGGGTAGTCAGGAGCAGCGTATCGTTCACGCTGTAGATCCGTTGCGTTTGTGGCTGAATATGCAGGAAAAAATCAAAATAGAAATGAATCACGCCGACGCCGAAGCAGAGCCCCCAGAAAAGGGCTGTTATTACCACACAGATGATTGGGTTCTTCCAAATCAAACCTACAAATGCAGAGACCGAATAGAAAATCATGAATGCAAAAACAAACAGTGGGATGCACCAGAGAATCCCATTGTTCCAAATCGAGAGTCGGATCCCCGCATAGAGATATAGACCGACCAGCAAGAACACGATATTGAAGGCCACGAAGATGCAGCCACCGAGGAACTTGGTCAAGAACAATAGATTGCGAGACAACGGCTTGCTCAGCAGCAGATGCAGGGAGCCGGTTTGGAACATGTCGGGGATCATCGGACTGGTGATAATGATCGAAATAAACATGGCACCGATTCCAAGTCCCAATCGCATCACCAGTGGAAAAACAAAGGACTCAATGAAGGGCCGGATGAGCGTTTCTGAAAACGGCAGCGCGGTTCCGAGTTTCAAGCCAGCGTAGGTAATCCAAGACGCTTGACCGGAGGCTGATTTGGTTCGGCCTGGGAATGCAAGATCGATCAGACTGCGGTTGAGCTTTTCGAGTTCGCCCGTGGTTTTCGTTTCCAGTTCGAGGAGTGGTTTCAACTCTTTCCGCCGGTCGGCAGTTGGCCAAGCATCTTTATCGTAGAGATCCTTCGCGGCCAGCAGCTTGTTAAACGAATCCACTAGTTTTCCGACCGAGATTCGTCGTTGGTTGGTTTGTCTTTGCTTGAGGAGCGACTTCATTTCGTCATCGAGTTTTTCGAAGACCGCTTTCTGCGAACGCGTTCCCTTACCCGTCGATGCAGCCGCCAGATTATCCATGATAATCCTGGGGTTTTCGATGTCGGCAAAAGTAAACGAGTAACTCTCTCCTCGCGATATCGAGAGCGGGAAGAGAGCCGCTAAGAGGAGAGTCCAACCTGCCAGGAGGACCCACAGTACTTTGGATTTGAGAGACTCTTGCAAACTATCGTACAGGACAGCAATGTACGGCTTCATTGTGGGAACCTGGACGGGGTTGGTGATGTTGGATTCAATAGAGGGGGCGAAGGGGCGAGCGGAGTAGGGTTCGTCGTAGCGCTGACAATGCTCATAAAGACTTGTTCCAGGCTAGGTCGGAAGCGTTCCATGCGGTAGATGCTAATCGATTTATCCCGCAGAACGTCGACGACTCGGTCCACACTAGATTGTTCCGTGGCGTCGACTACGAACCGTTGAATTCCGGCGGTAGACTCTAGACCATCGAGCACGGTTTCGAAATCGCGAATCGAACAATCGCGGATCGCGTCGCGAACTTGTTCTGCATTGCCAATGGCTTCTATACTGACGGTGGCTTTGCTGGCATGCGGATGCTTTTCGATAAGTTCGTCGATGGTGCCAACACCTCGGAGTTTGCCGAGGGCCATGATGGCGACTCGATCGCAGACCAGTTCGACTTCTTGCAGAATGTGGCTATTGAGAAATACGGTCTTGCCTCGAGCCTTTAGCTGGTCGAGAACGTTTCGAATCTCCTGTCGCCCCATCGGATCGAGTCCGTCGGTCGGTTCGTCGAAGATCATCAAATCGGGATCGTGCAGCATGGCTTGTGCCAATCCCAATCTTTGGCGCATACCTTTCGAGTAGCGACGCACTGGTTCCGTTTCTCGACCTTTCAAACCCACGATTTGCCACAGTTCTTCCTCTCGGGCACGGATTTGGGATTCGTTCATTTCGCTCATCCGGCCGTAAAAATAGAGAGCGCTTCGGCCGGTGTGATGGCGAGGGAAAACTAAATTTTCGGGTAGATAGCCGATCTTTCTTCGAGCCGATTTGGACCCGGCAGGCAGGCCCAGAACAGTGGCAACCCCTTGGTTTGGATGAAGAATTCCCAGCAAAACTTTGATAAGCGTTGTCTTGCCGGCCCCGTTTGGTCCGAGCAATCCGAAGACTTCGCCTCGATTGACGGTCAACGATACTTGAGTGAGGGCGTGATGGGATTTGCGAAAGATCACTCCTTCGCGATACGTTTTGGAGAGGTTGGAAACTTGAATGGCCGTGGCCGAGGAATGCATGAAGACTCTCTGGTGGGTGGTCCAAACACGTTGCAAGACATTCGGATCGTATCATAGGCCTGCACCGTATGGAATCCTGTCCACGTTTCGTTTCGTCACCTACTTTATTGGTTTCTAGTCAAGAGCCTGACCATTTTGTTCTGAAAAATGGATAAACTAAGACACAACCTGAAGCCTCGATTTCCCCAACCCATCCACCCGATCGAATTGCATGTACCTCAGGCTCGCCAAAAGACTCCTGTTTGAAACCGACAAGCGGCTACTCTTCAAGCTGGCTTATAACGCTGGCTACAAAGGGTTGCGCAGCGTCCAGAAACACAAAGCGCGACTCAAGCGAGGAGAATTCTTCCCCCCCTTTCTTTACATTTCGATCATCAATACTTGCAATCTGCGTTGCCAAGGATGCTGGGTGGATGTGGCTGCCAAGCAGACGAAGATCGATTTCGAAGCCATGAACCGGACGTTGACCGAAGCCAAAGCGATGGGGAATGTTTTTTTTGGCATTTTGGGCGGAGAGCCGTTCATGCACAAAGAGCTACTCGACATCCTCGCGGCCCATCCGGACGCCTACTTTCAAGTGTTCACGAACGGGCATTTCATCACCGACGAGGTTGCAAAACGTCTGCGTGAACTCGGAAATGTTACCCCGTTGATCAGCGTCGAAGGCTCGCAAATCGTCAGCGATACGAGGCGAGGACGGGACGGCGTGCTCAGCAAAACCATGGAGGGCTTGCAAAACTGTTTGAACAACAAAGTCATGACAGGCGTCTGTACCAGCGTCTGCAAAAGCAATATCGACGACACTCTCCAGGACGAGTGGGTAGATCGACTCATTGAGATGGGAGTGATGTACTGCTGGTTCCACGTCTTCCGAGTGGTCGGTCCCGAAAGTTCTCCCGAATTGGCCTTGGATACCGAAGAGCTAGCGCGTGTTCGAGAATTCGTCGTCAACACACGCGTCAAGAAGCCGATCATCGTGATCGACGCGTACCACGACGGTAAAGGCCGCGCTCTTTGCCCAGCCGTAACTGGCTTTACGCACCACATCGGGCCGGGTGGTCATATTGAGCCTTGTCCAATTATCCAAATCGCGAAAGAATCGATCCACGACGGTCGGCCATTGCGAGAAGTCTTCCAAGAAAGCGAGTTCCTCAGGGATTTCCGAGAAACCGTATCCAAACACACGCGAGGCTGTGTCGTTTTGGAGCGGCCAGATCTGCTCGAGGCGCTCGCGGCCAAGCACGGTGCCAAGGATTCAACGATTCGGCAAACTGCCTTGCAGGAAATTGCTGCAATCACCCCCAGACGTAGCCAATATGTGCCAGGAGCGGAGATTCCCGAAAAATCTTGGGCATATCGACTAGCAAAATGGTATGCATTTCACGACTACGGTACTTACACTAGGAACTTCGACGCTAAGAATTGGATCGATCCTGATGTTGCTCGCAACGCGGACCCTACATCGAATCCAACTGGTTCCGACCAGCCCCGTTTGTACTCACCTTCCCTTCCTTCCCAAACGACTTCCCTACCACGATGAAACGAATGTTGTACCAAAACGCACGGATCCTTTTCCTGTCCGCCGCATGTCTTCTACCAAATCTCTTTGCTTGCTGTTTCGCTGGCGATGTTCAGCTATTCAATGGCAAAGACTTGAGCAATTGGCACGGCCGACCTGATGTCGATCCAGCCAAATGGGACACGACCCCGAACGCAAACAAAGTGAAATGGGACCAAGAGGTCAAAGACCATTGGAGTATTGATGGTGATACAATTGTCAGCGATGGTCAGGGAGCGTACTTGACGACCAACCAAGACTTTGGCGATTTCGAGTTTTCGTTCGACTACAAGATCGTGCCTGGTTCCGATTCCGGAGTTTACTTGCGAGGCATTCCCCAAGTTCAAATTTGGGATCCCGATGCTGAAAACAATAAAAAGCACGGCAATGAGAAAGGGAGTGGTGGTTTGTGGAACAACCCAGCAGGCTTTGGCGGCAAAGATCCACTCGTTCGCGCAGATAAAGCAGTTGGGCAGTGGAACGCCATGCGAATCCGGCTCGTCGGTGAACGCTGTAGCGTATGGCTCAATGACCAATGCGTGGTCCGCAGCGAACGGCTCGCCAATTATTATGCCAAAGGGGAGCCGCTCAACGCTCGAGGACCGATTCAATTGCAAACGCACGGTGCGGAAATCCGGTGGCGAAATCTAAAACTTAAAGAGTTTTCGGTAGACGAAGCCAATGCGATGCTGAAACAAGCAGAAGACGAGACCGAGATGAAAGAAAAGTTCACGTCCCTTTTCAACAGTCGAGACTTGACCGGTTGGCAGGGTGCCACCCAAAACTACTCGGTCGTGGATGGAACGATCCAATGCTTGGCAGGTAAAGGGGGCACGCTTTACAGCGACAAAGTCTTCAGCGACTACGTTTTACGAGTGGATTTTCAATTGCCCGAGGCCGGCAACAATGGTTTGGTGATGCGCTACCCGAGCCAAGCGGAAATCGATCAAATGCCCTCGGATAAACGGACCGACGACGGCGCTTACGCTGCTATGACTGAGTTGCAAGTGCTGGACGATAGCCATTCCAAATACAAGAGCATCGATCCCCGTCAAGCTCACGGCAGCGCGTACGGCATGGTTGCAGCCAAACGCGGTTTTCTACGTCCGGTTGGACAGTGGAATCACCAGATGGTAACTGTATTTGGATCAACAATTATTGTCGAACTCAACGGCACCCGAATCTTGGATGCGGATCTTTCGAAAGTAACCGAGTTCATGGCCAAAAGCCCTCATCCCGGCAAGAACCGGTCCAGCGGCCACGTTGGTTTCGCAGGCCATAACGATCCAGTCCGATTTCGCAACGTAGAGATTCGTTCGATTGCGAAATGATGAGACGATTCATGAAACTATTGAAATTGCTAGGAATGGTCGTTCCGGCCTCGTTTGTTATCTCGTTCGCCCAAGCTCTCTCGGCGGTGGAGACGGATCGTGTGTTGGCCGTGCCCAATGCGACTGCCTCCAAACCGGACGAGATGAAGAAGTACAACGAGCTGATCGAGCATACGAGTGCGAAAATTGAGATGCTACCGATCGCAGGCGGTACGTTTGCGATGGGCAGTCCTGAGAGCGAGTCGGATCGAAACCCTGATGAGGGGCCGGTTCACTCGGTAGAGATCGCCCCCTTTTGGATGGCGAAGACAGAGATTACTTGGGATGCCTACGATGTTTGGATGTCGGACTTGGATGTTTTTGTAAGAGAGGTCAATAAGCTCCAAGCGACCGAGCGAGATTCAATTGCGGACGAGTTCCAAAAGAGTCAACCCACCAAACCCTATTGCGACATGTCATTTGGAATGGGCAAACGAGGTTTTCCTGCGATCTGCATGACACAGCACGCTGCCCGAACGTATTGCAAGTGGCTCTCTGCCAAAACAGGACGTTACTACCGTTTGCCAACCGAAGCGGAATGGGAATATGCTTGCCGAGCAGGGACCGAGACCGCGTATTCTTTTGGGGATGATCCAGATCAACTGGAGGAGCACGCTTGGTTCTCCGATAACGCGGGAGAAGGCTACCATGAGGTTGGACAAAAGAAGCCGAATCCATGGGGACTGCATGACATGCATGGTAACGTCGCCGAATGGGTACTCGATCAACATATACCCGAGGGGTATCCGCTGGGCCTACTTAAAACCAGAAATCCTTTGCTGATTCCTAAAACGTTGTATCCACGCACGGTACGCGGTGGCGGTTGGGATAAATCTGCAGAGGAGTGCCGCAGCGCGTCGCGCGAGGGCTCGACGGAGGACTGGATCTCGCAGGACCCTCAGTTTCCTGTCAGCATCTGGTATTTGACCGACGCACTGCACGTAGGCTTTCGCGTTGTAAGACCATTGATAGAACCCACGGACGAAGAAAAAAAAGCATATTGGGAAGCATCCGAACCGTTTATGAAAGAACGGCCCGTGCCTCTCGAACGATAGACCCATGCCTGTCGATTTTGTAAATCAAAACCTTCCTTCCAATTCCTTTCCTGGAGTAAACCATGTCTCAGCTTGAATCACAGCCCTCGAGCGATTCCAGTCGTCGCTCATTTCTCAAAAGCACGAGTGCCATTGCAACCGCCGGGGCGCTCGCGTCCTCCATGCGGAGCGTCCATGCGGGTGAAGACAACACCATCCGCGTCGCGTTGGTTGGATGTGGCGGACGAGGATCAGGCGCTGCCGCGAATGCGCTCTCGGTCAATAACGGTCCCATCGAGCTGGTCGCCATGGCGGACGTGTTCGACTACAAGCTGAGGAGCTGTTACGAGGGGTTGAGCAAGCAGTTTCCCGACAAAGTGAAAGTACCCGAGGACAAACGCTTCGTTGATTTCGAAGGCTACAAGAAAGCTATCGACTGCTTGCGACCGGGCGACGTAGTTGTGATGGCAACTCCGGTGGCGTTCCGAGCCGTTCAATTCGAGTATGCGATTTCTAAGGGGCTCAATGTCTTTATGGAAAAGCCGGTTACCGCCGACGGACCGACTAGCCGCAAGATGTTTGAGCTCGGGAAACTGTCGGTCGAGAAGAATCTCAAAGTAGGAATCGGCTTGATGTGCCGTCACTGCGATGCACGGACGGAATTGCATCGTCGAATCCAAGGGGGAGAGATCGGAGAAGTCCTTTTGCTCAGGGCGTATCGCATGGCGGGTCCGACCGGCTCTGCTGCCACCGGCAAGAAGCCTCAAGATATGAGTGAATTGATGTACCAAATCAATCGCTTTCACGGCTTCCTATGGGCGAGCGGTGGTGCTTTCAGTGACTTCCTGATCCACAATATCGACGAATGCTGTTGGATGAAGGACGCGTGGCCAATCAAAGCGCAAGCCAGCGGTGGTCGGCATTACCGCAACGAAGATGTCGATCAAAATTTCGACACTTACTCCGTGGAATATACGTTTGAGGATGGGACCAAACTCATGCTCAATGGCCGAACGATTCCTGGCTGCAAAGATGAGTTCGCTAGCTACGCGCATGGTACTAAAGGTTGTGCCGTGATCTCGACGGCCTCGCATTCGCCTGCCAAATGCAAGATTTACAGTGGCCAAAACTTTACTAAGGCCAATCTTCAATGGCAGTTCCCGCCGAATGAACCGAGCCCGTACCAGTTGGAATGGGATCACTTGATCGCGGCTATTCGCGACAATGAGCCGTACAATGAAGTCGAGCGTGGGGTACAGGCCTCGTTGGTTACGAGTATGGGCCGAATGGCAGCACACACCGGTGTGGAAGTAACGTACAAGCAGATGCTTAGTTGCGATCACGAGTTCGCGCCTGGCATCGAGAGCATGAATTTCAAGAGCGAAGCGCCGGTCAAAGCGGGCCCAGACGGCAATTACCCCGTTCCGCAGCCAGGAATTCTGACCGATCGCGAATACGCCTAGTTAGCAACGAGAATGACCCTCGTCACTCTCACTCAGCTATTTTTGGGGTCCGTAAGCTCGCTTTGCTCGGACCCGTAGTACCTCTGTTCAACACCGCTTTCTTTTTTGTCGCTTGTCGCTGACCACCACCACACAAGACTACTCATGGAAGATTCTGCATTGCAATACCTGGAGATTTTGAGCCTGAGGCGCTAGCCTGGGCTGTTAAAAAACGGTATTGACACGACTTTGCGTTGCGCAGTTTTTGTTCCAAACTACGACCCTAAGCGATCGCGACGGGAGCATCGCGAAGCGGTTGTTCTAACTCCCCTTCTCCTCGGGAGGAGAAGGGGTTGGGGGATGAGGAGGTGCATCCTGCTTGAGCAGTCGTTAAGACGGCATTGATTGCAAATAGATCCCCCCGCGTATCGTTTTCGATTTCATCTCTGGTGTAACGCATGACTTCGATACCCACTGGGTTAAGCCATTGGCTTCGGATTCGATCTTTCTTGATTCCTACTGGCATGAAGTGTGGCAGTCCATCGCACTCGATAACAAGTTTCGCGTCTGGACAAAAGAAATCTAAGAGGTAAGGCCCGAGTTTAGGTTGGCGTCGAAACTTGGCTTGGCAACGTTGCCGGTGCCTTGACACGGTTTCAGTACCAACATGCAGAGTCGATGACGCTTCGTTGGTGAAACCATGTTCAGCGTTGGATTCAAGGTCCACCCACTTTAGGCCCTCGCACTTTTTTACCCGTTCATTACGATGCACTGAATGAGGATTTCGATAAAACAATGCATCGAATTGCCAATTTCTTGGAGTTACCAATGCCATGCAATCCTGTACGCCCGGATCGAAACGTAAACGTTGTGCATTCGTCGCCTGAATCGTTAGAGCCCATGGAAGGATTTCCTCTGACAGCAAGTGATTTGGCGTTTGTCAACAATGCAACTCGTGGCACCTATAAATTGTTGCATGAGCAAACCCGGAAACTTGTTGGACGAGTTAATCCGGTCCTGTCCTAAGAAGGATAGCACAAGATCTATGAATTCTCACGACGACTTTGTGGCAAGGCCCTTGATGGAATTCAAATCGACATAAGTTGGAAGTAAACCTGGAATCACCGTTTTTGAACATGCTCACGAAGTGTGACGACTTGGAGCTCCAATCTTTT
>Ga0105047_10019626_pt1 | contig 10420 bp, 9 predicted proteins | sample MAT04_FD_78384 | JGI IMG/M metagenome (GOLD analysis project Ga0105047, IMG submission 78384) | Freshwater microbial communities from Lake Fryxell liftoff mats and glacier meltwater in Antarctica - MAT-04 (megahit assembly) | ecosystem: Environmental > Aquatic > Freshwater > Ice > Liftoff... | reverse complement strand
TGAAACGCTGGTCGGCGAACTCGGCCGCAGCCGCTTCGCCACGGGCAAGCGCGACATAACGGTCGTGTGCCAGCGGCAGCACTTTGTCTTGATCCAGCAAGAACAAGCGGCTTTCATGCGGAGCCGGCATGCAAACCTCTGACGGCCATCCGGCATGCCCCTCAGCCGGTCCTTGGTACACCGGAGCAAAGCCGCCACCGGGCGTGCGGAAGTTCGTGGTCTGGCCCTGGTACAGGCGCGCCGCCACCCATTGCACGCGGCCGTCGTAGGCGTAGTCGCGCAGGTCGAACTTGAGCGACTGCGCTGGTTCCTGATTCGAGATGACGCGGCCGCCCGGTGCCACCAGCGCTTGCGCCACATAAGTGCCGGCAAGGATCTCCTGCCAGACGCGCTGGGTGAGCTTGTCGCCGCGGTACGCCGCGCGCCCACCGAACCCGGCGAAAGGCTTGAAGAACAGTCGCCGCCGCTCGCGCCACAGGCGCTCGGCATGCTGCACCTTCACGATTTCGGTAGGGGGAATGCCGGCCAGCAGAACGTCCTGGGTGGCTTGTGGAACGCCCAACGCCTCCAGCCGCGTTGCATCGCTGAGCAAAGCCAGGTTGCGCTTGTCCGCGTACAGCGCGTGCGCCTGCGGGTGTGGCGTGAGCACCATCGCGTTGGCCAGGTAGGCCTGGCGCAGCGTCGCGCTGGCCGGCTCTGCCAAGGAAAAATCGGTCAATCGGTTGTAAACCAGGTCGATGGCCACCTCACCATGCCAGAGCATGCCGGCACGCAAACTGAACTCGGTCGGTCCCGCGATCACTGCCACCAGCCCGTGCCGCTGGAACAATCGCTGGAACAGCAGGAACTCTGGGTAGAGATACTGCTCCCCGGGATTCTCGTCCACGATGGCGATGCTGCGCAGTGGCCGGTCGTGGCCGCAGAGCGACCACTCGTTGCGAAACATCGCAACGATCTCCTCCTCGAACGCGTCTGCTGTGGCCGGCGGCGGCAGGAGGCCATCGACTGCCGCACAACAAGCGCGCTGTGCCCGTGCCAACACCGCATTGAGCATCGCACCGCCTGCATTGGTGTTGATCTCGATCAGGCCGAAGCTGCCCTCGGCGACGTGAAAGTCGTAGCCGAAGAACACGCCCTTGGCACCACCGGGATCGTGGCGAGCGATGGCGGGTGCCGTGGCAAGAACCTCATCGCGATAGGCCGGCAGTGCGACCACCGACTCGATGGCCTGCACCACTCGAGCCATGCGGAGCATGTGTTCGTGCGACAGAAACACGGGGCGCGTTGCGAACAGATAGGGGCAGCGCTGCTGGATCAAATCGAACAGACCCGGCTCGCCAATCTCCGACTCCAGTGCCTGGCGCAGCGCCGAGGTATCGAGGCTGATGCAGAAGCATTCACTGTTCAGCACCTCCATCGAAGTGGGGACGAGCGATTGGACGGTATCTGCCGCCGTCACTGGAAGTTGTGGAGTATTCATGAGAGGGCGTCGCCATCGACCCAGCCCTGAAAGTGTCGGGCGCGATCAAGAAGATGGACCATTTGTGCCGCCGCGCCGACCGTTCTGGGATGGTGGGTGAAACCGGGCCGTGGGGAAATGAAGGCGGCCATCTCGCGGCCCAGTTCGAGTTGCTGATCAGGGGCTTGCGCGAGTATCGTGATCAGCAGGTTCTCCATGGCGATCATGCGAATGCGCAAGTGCTCCAGTTCGGTACTCATCGATTGAGGCACCTCCGCCTGCAGATCGGCCGCCTCATTCATGCTACCGCTCCCGCGGGAGCCGGCGCGGAAACCGCCGCCGGTTTGGGCTTGGCACTCTTGATGCCGGCCAGCTTGGTGCGCTTGAGCAGCAGCGCGTTGATGGCCACCACGGCCGAACTGCCCGACATCGACAGCGCCGCGATCTCGGGCGACAGCGTGAAGGGATAGAGCACGCCTGCCGCGAGCGGGAAGGCGATCACGTTGTAGCCCACTGCCCACCCCAGGTTCTGGTGCATCTTGCGCAGGGTCGCGCGCGACAGCTCGATGGCCCCCACGATGTCGAAGGGGTCGCTCTTCATCAGCACCACATCGGCGCTGTCCATCGCCACGTCGGTACCGGCGCCGATGGCAAAGCCCACATTGGCCTGGGTCAGGGCCGGTGCATCGTTGACGCCATCGCCCACCATGCCGACCTTTTTGCCCGAGGCCTGCAGCTCCTTGATCTTGGCGGCCTTCTGGGCCGGCAACACATCAGACAGCACGCTGGTGATGCCCAGGTCAGCGGCGATGCGCTTGGCGGTGCCCGCGTTGTCGCCGGTGAGCATCACCACCTCGACGCCGCGCTCGCGCAACTTGGCGACTGCCGCTCTGGCCGTGGGCCGAATGGCGTCGGCAATGGCGATGAGGCCAATCACCTTGCCGTTCTGCGCCACATGCACCACCGTCCGGCCTTCGCCCTGGAGCCGCGCAGCGTCAGCTTCCAGCGGCCCGAGCGCGAGCTTCTGGGTGTCCATCAGCAGGCGGTTTCCCAGGAACACCGTGCCGGCCGCGGTCAACGCCTGCGCGCCCTGGCCGTCGATACTCTTGAAGCCGGTCGGGGCGACGACCTTCAGCTTCGATGCGCGCCGCAACACAGCTTGCGCCAGGGGGTGTGCCGACCCTTGCTCGACGGCCGCAGCGGCGAGCAGCAGCACGTCTTCGGTGATGCCTTCGGCCATCACCGTGTCCACCACCTCCGGCTTGCCCATGGTGAGCGTGCCGGTCTTGTCGAAGACGATGACGTTGAGCTTGGTAGCGTCTTCCAGCGCCGACGCGTTCTTGAACAGGATGCCGTTGGCGGCGCCCAGGCCGGTGCCCACCATCACCGCCATCGGCGTGGCCAGGCCCAGTGCATCGGGACAGGCGATGACGAAGACGGTGATCGTCAATGTCACCGCAAACAGCAGCGGCTGGCCGATCCACCAGAACCACACCGCGAAGGTCAGCAGCCCGACACCGATGGCGGCGACCACCAGCCACTGCGCCGCCTTGTCTGCCAGCAGTTGTGCCGGCGCCTTGGAGTTCTGCGCCTCCTGCACCAGCTTGACAATCTGCGCAAGTGCCGTGTCGGAACCAACCTTGGTGGCCTTGTAGCGGAAAGTACCGCTGGTGTTGATGGTGGCGCCCGCCACCTTGGCCCCGGGGCCCTTTTGCACCGGCATCGACTCGCCGGTGAGCATCGATTCATCGACCAGTGAATCGCCCGACTCGACCGTGCCGTCGACCGGGATCTTGTTGCCGGGCCGGATCACGACGATGTCGCCCACCACCACGGCGGCCGTCGCAACTTCGACTTCGGCGCCAGCGCGCAGGACGAAGGCTTTGGCCGGCGTCAGGTCCATCAGCGCCTTGATGGCCGACGACGCACCGGCACGGGCACGCATTTCCAGCCAGTGGCCGAGCAGGATGAACACCAGCAGTACAGCAACCGCCTCGAAGAACTGCTCGCTCTCGAAGAAGAAGGTCGCGCCGACGCTGAACAGGTAGCCGGTGCCGACGCTCAGGACGACCAGTGTGGCCATGTTCAGCGTGCCGGTCTTGAGCGCGTGCCAGGCAGCGACGAAAAACGGCCAGCTTGGGTACAGGATCGCGGCGCTGGCCAGACCAAACAACCACTGGTTGAGCGGCAGGCCGAAGGGTGGCGTCGGCGCCGGGAACATGCCACCCATCGGCGAGTAGATGAAGATCGGCACCGCAAAAAAGAGGCAGATCCAGAAGCGGTTGCGCATGTCGCGCACCATGGCCGGCAGATCCATGTTGCCGCCATGGCCCATCTCGTGCGCCATGTCTGACGACATCGGCGACGAGGCACCACCATGCGCCGCGTGACCTTGATGCCCGGCGGGTGCAGCGCCCGGCGCTGCGGTTTTTTGTTCCACGGGTGTGTCTGCCGGTGCCACCCACGCGCGTAGTCGCTGGAGCAGTGAAGGGGCCTCGGGCGCGGCAGCCGGCGCGGGCGAATCGGCAGGCGCGGCGGTGGCGTCCGTCGTGGGAGCAGCCGCGGGCTTATCCGGCATCTTCATTCCGGCGGGCACCGCCTCGGCGCCGGGCTTGGATGGTGCGGCCGGATCGGTCCCCGGCGTGGGCGCAACCGCAGCCAGTGGCGGGGCTACCGGTTCCGCCTTGGTAGCAAGAGCGGCCTCAGGCGCGGGAGCGGGCGCAGCATCCGGCGCCGGGGGTGACTGCGGTGCTGCTTGAGCTGCGGGCGCGGCAGCGGTGCCCGGCGCGGATTCCGCAAGAGCAGGCGCGTCAGGCTCATGCCCGCGTTGGCGCACGGCCGATTTGACATCGGCGATCTCGCGCCGGGTCTCGTCATAGCGCACGGTCGCGTTTGCCACGGCGAAATTCACCGTGACGCTTTCGACGCCCGGCACTTCGCCGATCCGCTTTTCCACTTCGTCCACGCTCAATACGCTCAGCATGTCGTGCACTTCAATGACGCTGGTTTTCATGTCTGCTCCTGTGTTACTCGTGCGGGGTGTCACGCGGCGTATCGAGCGAGCGATTCCTCCGGCCTCCCGAGCGCCCCCAACCACCGAACACCACCACCCCGAGCAGCACCAGCCAAAACAACCACCACAGCCCGTGCATGCCACCCATCATGTAACCACCGTCGTATCCCATGTGAATCTCCCTTAGTGTTTCGCGGTATTGCCGGGCGTTGGCGCCAAGGCGGAGCGGACTCGTTCCAGGCGGCTGCGAACTTCGTCGGCAACCTTGGCCACCTCAGGGTCGTCGGTGAGCTGCATGACCGCCACCGGGTCCATGAAACCGACCGTGATGTTTGCACCCGGGTCCTCGCGCACGATCACGTTGCATGGCAGCAGCAAGCCGATATCGGGCTGGGCGGTCAAGGCGCGGTGCGCCAACGGTGGGTTGCAGGCACCCAGGATGCGGTAGGGCGGCACCTCAACGCCGAGCTTGGCTTTCATCGTCGCCTGCATGTCGATGTCGGTCAACACGCCAAAGCCTTCGGCCTTGAGCGCTTCGATCACACGGGCCACGGCATCGGGGAAGGCAGCCTTGCCCAGCGTGCAGTAGAAGCCATATGCCGCGCCAGACGAGGGGCTTGTAGGGATTTCAGTGCGGGTGTTCATCATGTTCCCCGTGCTCGTACTGTCTGGACGGCGCCTGGGGCAACCGGGCTTGCCAACGGTTCCTCGCATGGCTTCACTTGGTCCTCGCCTTGCACTTGAAAAACGGTCGTCATGGTCATTACTCCTTATTCGGCAGGAATTGAACAAACCGTGATCTGCGCGCCTGCGCCCACGCAAATCAGGAGGAATCGTGGATGGAGGTTCGATGGCCTCAACGTCTGGTTCTGCGCCCCGCCGCGTCGCGCGCAAGGTCGCCACGCCCAGCACGGTCAAACCCGTGCCGGCTAAGAAACTTGCCGTTGCGGAGAAGCACATGGGGTGAGGTGGTAACAGGGCATTCAATGATCTGTTTCATTGGTACTGCCCTCACGTAGTGACACGAAAATTCACCATCATTCCCGCGTCTTCGTGTTCGAGGTTGTGGCAATGGAGCAGGTAGGTCTGACTGCCGGTGAAATCGTGGGTGAAATCGACAGCGATCTTTACCGTTTCGCCTGGCCACACCAGCACGGTGTCCTTCCAGCCGAGGTCGCTCACCGTGCGCCCGCGGCCGAAGCGCGCGTTTGCGGATACCTGGGGCGGACTGTTCAGCCGCTCCACGACCTGGAACGAAAAGCCGTGCATGTGCATCGGGTGCGGCATGCCAAGCGCCGGGTTGCTGATGCTCCATATTTCCACGCCACCGCGCTTCACTTCGAAGGAGATTTCGTCCATGCGAAAACTTCGACCGTTGATCAAAAAGCGCATGTGTGCCATGGACAGTTCGATCTTGCGCTCGGGCATACCTTCAACGGGGATGGTGCGAATTTCGGAAAGTTTCGCGGGTAGCGGCATAGTCAAACGCTCCCCTTGTGTCACCGGCAGTTTCAGGACATTGAACTCCGCGCCGAGCGGCAGGCGCGACGAGCTCATTCCACCCATACCCCCCATACCACCCATACCACCCATACCGCCCATGCCGCCGCTACTTCCCATGTTTCCCATGTTTCCCGCGGAGCCTTCGTTTTCCATCGGGTCAAACGCCAGGCTCTTGAGAAAAACATCTTCGCCGGGCTGCGCCTGCCCCGCGTCGAACAGCACGTCCAGCCGCTCGCCAGGCGCAAGATATGCGTCAGTGACTGATTGCGGCTGGTCGAGCAGACCGCCGTCGGTGCCAATGACCGCAAATTTCAGCGGCGTCTTGCCCTTGACGAAGGCGAGGCGGTAAATGCGCGCGTTGGAGCCGTTGAGCAAGCGGAAGCGGTACACGCGCGGCGTGACGGTCAAGACGGCATTGGGGGTCAGGTTGGCGAGAATGACGTCGCCCAGCCAGCCCATCATGGCGTCCTGCATATTGGGCTGGTAACGCAGTCTTCCTGCCGCGTCGAACTGCTTGTCCTGTATGACGAGCGGCACATCGGTTTCTCCGAGCCGCAGGTCAAGCGCCTTGCTCAGCTTGCGCTGGTCTTCGTCCTCGACCAGGAAAAAGCTCGCAAGGCCGTTGTAGGCCTGTTTGGCGGTCAATTCATGCGCATGGGTGTGGTACCAGTAGGTGCCTCCGCGATTGCGCACGGTGAAGTTGTAGTCGTAGCGGCCGCCGGGGCCGATGGTGCTCGCCGGGTGGCCGTCCATGTTGGCGGGCGTGTGCAGGCCGTGCCAATGGATGATGGTCGGCTCTGGCAGCGCGTTGTGCAGCGTGGCCTGAAAGCGGGCGCCGCTTTCCATTCTGAAGATGGGATTCTGGTAGGCCTTGCCCGCCTGTTCGGTCTGGTACAGCAGGAACGGCGATTCCTGACCTTTGAGAATCGCGAAACTCGCAGCAGTGGCACGGATTTGCAGCGGCCCACCTACGTCCATGACACCGAACGGCCCGCTGCCTCCAGGGATGAACAGCTTCTGCTGGAAGTTTTCTGCCCTGATCGGATCGAACGGGTAAGGGCTGATGGGTTGGGTGCCCGCCGCATTGACGTTATGCCCGCCAAAGTACATCCAGGCAGTACCCCCGGCGCCGGCCAAGGCTGCCGCGCCCGAGATCTGAAAAAGCATTCGTCGACTGATCATAGAACCACCGGTGTATCGGGCAATTCGTTGCGGTTGCCGACATCCGCGGGAAAATGCTCGGTAAGCTGACGCGTCACTGCGTGGATACCCTGGACCACGCCATCCTCGAAGCTCGACTTCTTGAATGCCGATTCCATGGCGCCGCAAATCGTGGCCCACGCGTGGGTGCCGGCCTTGGCATGGACCCCGCGATCCGCGACGATTTCCACCTGGCGGTCGGCCAGCAGCAGGTAGATCAACACGCCGCTGTTGTGCTCGGTATCCCATATGCGCAGGTGCGAGAACAATTCCATGGCACGCTCTCGTGCCGACTGACCGGCAAAAAGCGAAGCGCTATCGAGCGCACCCTCGACCACAAAGCGGACTTCGCCCAGGTGGGTCGATTCACTCGCCGTGATGGCCTGCGCGATGACGCGCAGGCTGGCGCGCGGGAAAGCGCGGTTGAGCGTGGTTTGGGTCGTCACCAGATGGCGCCAGATACGTCGGATGTTCATGGCTACCACCTCCCGGACGCACCGCCGCCGCCAAATCCACCGCCACCCCCGCCAAAGCCGCCGCCCCCGGAGCGACCACCACCCATTCCCCCGTAGAAACCGCCCCCGTACATGCCGCCGTGTCGGCCCATGCCAACGCCCAGCAAGGTGATCAGAAAAGCGGCTCCTCCCGCCAGCGCGGCGGCAAACAGCGCGCCCGCGAGGAACCAGCCTGCCAAGCCGAGTAAACCGCCAGTGACCAGGGCGCCAGGAATTCGACCGAGTGTTTTGCGCAGCACACCACCGAGCACCAGCGCCACCACAAACAACAACGGAAACAGTTGCCCGATGTTCTGGCCGACCGGCAGACCCGCAGCTCCGCGTTTGGGTTCTGGCAGCGGCTCGCCGTCGATGACGCGAATCATCTGTTCGACTCCGGCGCTGACGCCCCCGAAGTAATTTCCCTGCCGCAACGGCGGTGTGATCACTTCGCTGACAATGCGTTTGGCGGTGGCGTCGTTCAACGCCCCTTCGAGCCCGTAGCCGACTTCGATGCGCAGCGCGCGGTCGTCCTTGGCAAGCAGCAACAGGGCGCCGTCATCGACCTTTTTGCGCCCCAGCTTCCATACCTCGACCACGCGCAAGGCGTACTGTTCGATTTCTTCGGGCTTGGTGGTGGGGACGATCAACACGGCAATCTGCGTACCCTTTTTGGTCTCGAAGGCGCGCAGTGTTTGCTCCAGGCCTGCCTGTTGTTCGGCCGTCAGCGTCTTGGTGAGATCGGTCAAACGCGCCTGCAGCGGCGGCACCGGCACCAAGCCTTCAGCGGCAAAACCGGGCGAGCCAGCCGCCAGAGCCAGCAGCCACACCATGCACAGCCACCTGGCGATGCAAGCACCGGCAAAACGAGACTTGCTCACGGCGAACTCGCGGGCTTCGCCGCGCCGGTGCCAAAGTTCACGACAGGCGGCGCCGCGAGGGCTTTCTCGTCAGCAACGGTGAAATTGGCCTTGACGGAGTAACCAAACGCCATGGCGGTCAGATTGCTGGGGAAGGACCGCACGGTGACGTTGTAGGCCTGCACCGCGCCGATGTAGCGATTGCGCGCGACCGTGATACGGTTCTCGGTGCCCTCCAGCTGGGCCTGCAGATCGCGGTAGCCGGCATTGGCCTTGAGGTCTGGATATTTTTCCACCACCACCAGCAACCTGGACAGGGCACCCGACAGCTCCTTCTGCGCAGCCTCGAATCGGGCGAACGCCTGCGGGTCGTTGACCAGCTCCGGCGTGGCGTTTATCGCCGTCGCCTTGGACCGGGCGTTGGTCACCGCAATCAAGGTGTCTTGCTCGTACTGGGCGTAGCCCTTGACCGTGCTGACCAGGTTGGGTACCAGGTCGGCGCGACGCTGGTACTGGTTCAGAACCTCGGACCAACTGGCCTTGATCTGTTCGTCACCGGACTGGAATGTGTTGTAGCCGCAGCCGGACAAGCCGATAGCGAGCATCGTTGCAAGGGCCAAGAGAAGTTTGCGCATGGTGGTTACCCCGGTTGATTCATGTCTTTGGTGAGCAGCGGCGTGATCCACGCGTTGAAGGTTTCAAAGCGCCAGTCGGTTCAGGCCGGTGCGGAGCGCGCTCCAAAAGCTGGCAGAAAACGCGGCGTGCGCGCTGCCCACGTCTCGTATTGCGTACCGAACTGCCTGCGCATTTCCGCCTCTTCGGTGATTGACATCGGCAAACCAGGTGGGATGTCCGGGTTTGCAATCTGTACCCGCGTACTGAGTCAAAACGCAGGGGCAGACACGATCACGACGCGCAAAGCGCCGGGTCAGGTCCGAGGAAAGGCGCTAAAGCGCCAGACGCGAGAGGCGAACTCTGATTGGGAGCCCGCGGTCCGAGGGCGGCTGGAAAACGGCCAGGCCGAGCGCTGAGACCACAGGCGTTGCCGTAGTCCAGGCAAGGGCAAGCAGCGGCGCCAGATCAGGATAGGTCAAATTGAAACCAGCCTGCTGCTTTGGCAAGGATTTGGAAGCATCGTCGCAAACCTTCAGGCATTGGGACTTCGATGCTTCCAACCCTGAATCATGCTGGGCAATCGCGTCGCCACGGACCACTGAAACTGCAGGTACTTTGCCTGCCGCGGGGGAATGCGCGGCCAGAGAACCCGTACCATCCGTCTCCTTGGCCTGGATCAAACATGCATTGGCGACCCCGGAAGCCAGCGCAAACAGCCACACCAACAAGACCACGAATGCGGTATTGCGCTTGGTGCGGGAGTAGAAAAGAGGCTTCAAGGTAGGCGGCCGTTATTGTTGATTCACTGTATCGCGGGTCCCGAAATGGCGGGATTGATCCATGTCAGACTAGATGAACGACCGACCCTGAAAACGATTGTTTCCCTCAAGGGCGGATGCGCGCAAAGGAGCCGGTGGCCGCCCCGCGCGGACAAGGCGCGCTAATTGCCGGCCTTGGCCGGCGCCGGCCCGCTCTTGGCAATGAATTTGTCGAGCTCGGAGATCTCCTTTTTCTGCGCTGCAATGATGTTCCTGGCCATTCGATGCATCTGCGCGTTCTTGCCATCGCGCAACTCGGCCTGCGCCATGTCAATCGCGCCCAGATGGTGGATGCGCATCATCATGGCGAAATTGACATCGGCGTTTTCGGTCATCTTCATCGCCGCCATCTTGTCGTTCATGTCCTTCATCATCGACTTCATATCCATGCCGCCTCCGGCCATGGTGGTGCCGCCGGCCATACTGTGCTGCATGGCGCCGGGCTTGGCGGGCATCTG
>Ga0105047_10019625_pt1 | contig 10420 bp, 5 predicted proteins | sample MAT04_FD_78384 | JGI IMG/M metagenome (GOLD analysis project Ga0105047, IMG submission 78384) | Freshwater microbial communities from Lake Fryxell liftoff mats and glacier meltwater in Antarctica - MAT-04 (megahit assembly) | ecosystem: Environmental > Aquatic > Freshwater > Ice > Liftoff... | reverse complement strand
GAGTTGCGCCAGGGTCTCGGCCAGTTGCACCGCCGGCACCGACGTATACGATGACGCCGACACATAGGCTAACTTGCTCGCCTGCTGCGCCATTGCCTCGGCAATCTCGGTGCGACCATGCCCAGCGTTGACTACCCATAACCCCGAAAGCGCATCGATCCAGGCTTCGCCCCGTGCATCATAGAGATAGCAGCCTGCGCCGCGTTCAAAGACATGCATCCCCTGCTTTTCGGCCAATTCCACATAATTGCCCGAATGAATCCACACATGGTCCAGCGCACGCTGATAAATTGGCTCGTCATAAACCCCAGCCAGGCCGGGATCGGGCGGCGTTTCTAGCGCTTGCGTTAGTTTGGTTACGGTAGCCATCACATTTACTCCTTTAGACTATAAAAAATAAGCTCTTCACCGAAAATTGCGCATCCATGTCTCAGATACCACTTGGCTTTTCTGCCGATTGCTGGCCAAGCGAACGCAAGCACGAGTACAGCTTTTTCGCGTTTGTTTCGTTACCATGAGACATACTTATGCTATAGTACGCTCTTATTCTACCTGAAACAAGGGGGAAATTAATTTTGGCATCGACACAACCTTGGGATAAAACCCAGATTCCTACACTAACCGGCAAAACCGCGCTCGTCACCGGGGCCAACAGTGGTCTCGGCTATGAAATCACATTGGCGCTGGCAGAAAAAGGCGCGCATGTGATCATGGCCTGCCGCAATCTAGACAAAGCCAACCAGGCGGCCGCCAACATTCGCAAACAGGTGGCCAATGCGGTATTGACGATCAAGGAACTTAATCTGTCGGATCTAGCGTCTGTGCGCCGCTTTGCCACAGAAATACAGCCGCAGCTCACCAAGCTTGATCTGCTGATCAACAATGCGGGCATTATGGCCATCCCCGAGCGCCAAACTGCCGATGGCTTTGAGATGCAATTTGGCACCAATCATTTGGGGCACTTTGCGCTGACGGCGTTCCTATTGCAGCCTTTGTTGGCGACACCTGGTGCACGTGTTGTCAGCGTGAGCAGCGGCCTCCACGAGAATGCGACGATCAATTTTGCCGATCTTATGGGCAAGCAGGGATATGATAAGTGGAAAGCATATGGCCAGAGCAAGCTAGCGAATCTGCTCTTTGCCTATGAATTGCAGCGCAAATTCGTCAAGGCAGGAATGCAGGCGATCAGTGTCGGTGCCCATCCCGGCTATGCCGCCACCAACTTGCAATCTGGCGGCGAGTCATTCATCGAACGGATCGCCATGGCAGCGGGCAATCGCTTGTTGGCGCAAAGTGCGGCGGCTGGGGCGTTGCCCATTCTCTACGCCGCAACAGCCCGCGATGTCAACGGATGCGACTACATTGGACCCACCGGTTTTCAAGGCATGCGCGGGGCAGCGGGCAAGGTGCGGTCCAATGCCGAATCTTATAACGAAGAGATTGCAACAAAACTGTGGAATATCTCGATTGAATTGACGGGTGTGACCTATGCCGAACTTCAGACGCCGGAACGATCGGCGGCGTAGCGCAGCCGGCCAGGGGGGGCGCGATGAGCCTAGACGTGGCGAATGGCGCGGATGAAAGTTGCCCGGCGAGCAATCATTGACTTACGCGGTCTATGTCGATGAGCATGACAAAGTATGGCTGAACGATTTTGCGGGCAATCCGCTGGTCAGGTTTGCTCCGGTGTCGGAAACGTTTCATGCATTTCCCCTCAGCCCCAGTGGCAATGTGCGCCAGACTTTGGGGCGAAGTGTGGGACGCAGAATCCGGTACGAATAACTTAATTCGCATCAAAACCGCACCTCATCAACCGGCAGCGACGGCCCGTTGCATTTTCTAGCGCGCCAGTGCTGCCCAGTAGCAGTTCGCTGTACCGCACTGGGCAACAAAACGGGCCGACTTCGCTAGCGCATGGGCTGATTTGATAACCCCTGATGCAACACCGAAAGCATGATCAAAACAAATACATTGGCAACCAGTTCATTGAGTGGTTTGGTAGATTTGGCAACAGGAGGCGCTTGCGCGGCAGCGAGAGGTTGGGGCGCTGTCTCATACACACGCACGCGCGCCTGCTGCTGTGCTTGCAGTTCCGCATAGTGCCCATGCAACAATGTCTCTACGTCTTCTAAAATTAAGTTTGCATTCAGCATGAAATTTTCCTATAAATATGATAAATTAGCACGAGGTTTAGAAGGTATATATCTATCTTCTATATCTAGATATATACTACTGTTGGCGAAATGTATTCTACCCTACACGCCAGCATAAAACCAAGCTCACATTCTAGCTATGGGTAGAATGCACGGTAGAGTACAAATTACTTCTAGACACTTTGCACAATTGATGTAGGAACTACCAAGCACTGCGTTGGCGTGTCTCCATCAGTTTCTCTGCCAATCCAGCCAAATTATTTTTATAAGTAGCCTCGCCACTGTGCTTGCGCATCTTTTTGTCAGATTTGCACAACTATACCGCGTTGCGCCGAATTTCTATCAATCCGGCAAAATGCTTGACATTTTCAGCAAGTGATTGTATACGTATAGCAGTACGACCTCGCATCTGCCTCGCCCCTATGTTCAGGGGTCGATCTGGAACAAGGAATGGCAACGATGAACTTCAAACTAAATGGACTTGAAACAAGCTATATGGGGGATCCAGATCTATCACTCCTCAGTTATTTGCGCGATCAGGCCGGGATCACTTCGCCCAAAGATGGCTGTTCACCACAGGCTGCCTGTGGTTGTTGCGTGGTGCAGCTTGATGACAAAGCGGTGCTCTCCTGCGTGACGCCGATGAAGAAAGTCATGGGCAGTCAGGTGATCACCACCGAAGGCATGAGCGATTATTATCAAGCTGTATTTGCCAACGCCTTTGTCGAAAAAGGGGGTGTCCAATGCGGGTTCTGTATTCCAGGAATTGTCATGCAATCCAAAGTATTGCTCGATAAAAATCCCGAGCCGACGCGTGATGATGTTGCCAAAAGTTTGACCCCGCACCTCTGCCGCTGTACCGGCTACAAGAAGATCATTGATGCCGTCCTCTATGCCGCCGACGCCATTCGCAAAGAAGAGATTCCCCAGCCCACCGGTACGGGCAAGGTCGGCACGCGCCACCCACGCTATGATGCGCGCCGCACGGTACTGGGGCAACGGCCCTATGTCGCCGACATGAAACTTGATGGTATGGTCTATGGCGCGCTCAAATTTAGCGATCACCCACGGGCCAAAATTCTGAGCATCGATACCACGGCAGCGGCTGCCTTGCCCGGCGTGATCCGCATTTTTACGGCAGCAGATGTGCCTGGTGATCGCGTCATCGGCTTGATCAAGCAGGACTGGCCCCTGATGATCGCCATTGGCGAAGAGACCCACTACATCGGTGATGTCTTGGCCGGCGTCGTGGCCGAGAGTGAAACCATTGCGCGCCAGGCCGTAGCCCAGATCGAAATCCACTGCGAAGTGTTGCCACCAGTCATCGATGCCCATGCCGCGCTCCAGCCCGACAGTCCACAGGTTCATCCGTGGGGCAACGTGCTTTCAAAAATGGAAATCAAACGGGGCAATGCCGATGGTCTGCTGGTGCAGTCTGCGCATGTAGCGCACGGCATCTACCAAACCCAGACGATCGAGCATGGCTTTATGGAGCCAGAATGTTGTGTTGCGCAGCCACTGGGAACGGATAAAACTGCCGGTATCGAACTTTTTTCGCAAAGCCAGGGCATCTATGAAGATCAGAAACAGGTAGCCAAGTTGCTGGGGTTGCCACCCGCAAAAGTGCGCGTACAGCTTGTGCCCAATGGTGGTGGTTTTGGCGGCAAGGAAGACTTGTCGGTGCAGGGTCATGCGGCGCTTTTTGCCTACCTGTTGCAACGCCCCGTGCGCGTGGGCCTGACGCGCGATGAATCGATCTGTATGCACCCCAAACGCCATCCGTTGTGGATGGATTATACCGTCGGCTGCGATGCCAATGGCAAATTGACGGCCCTCAAAGCACGCATCATTGGTGACAGCGGAGCCTATGCCTCGGTCGGCATGAAAGTATTGGAGCGCGCCGCCGGCCATGCCACAGGTGCGTATCATGTACCGGTGGTGGATGTCGAGAGTACAGCCGTGTATACGAATAACATTCCCAATGGGGCCATGCGTGGCTTTGGTGTGAATCAGGCCACCTTTGCCCTGGAAAGCTGCATTGATGAGCTATGCGAAAAGGGTGGCTTTGATCGCTGGCAATTTCGCTATGACAATGCCCTGGTAGAAGGCTCTACCACATCGACGGGGCAGGTGCTTCACGGTGGCATTGGCGTACGCGCCACGCTGGAAGCAGTCAAGGAGGAATTCTACGCAGCCACCTATGCGGGGATTGCCTGTGGTATCAAAAATACGGGCATTGGCAACGGCATGCCCGATGCATCCAGTGTGCGCATTACCGTGGTCGCGCCCGATCATGTGGTCATTGAACATGGCTGGACAGAAATGGGCCAAGGTATCAACACGATGGCTGTACAGATGCTCTGCCAGGAAACCGGCATTACTCCCGATTTTATTGAAGTCAGGATCGATACCGACGCAGGCACCTTTACGGGTATGACTACCGCCTCGCGCGCCACCTCCTTGCTGGGCAATGCCATTGTCAACGCCGCGGCCACCATACGCGCCGATCTCGCCGAGCACACACTGACAGAATTGGTCGGCAAGGTCTATATCGGCGAATGGATTGTAGATTGGACCACCAAACCGGGATACAAAAATCAAGCTGGGGATGATGTCACGCACTATTCCTACAGCTATGCGACCCAGCTCGTTATCCTCGACGCGGCAGGACAAGTGCAAAAGGTAACTGCCGCGCATGACGCCGGACGCATTATCAACCCCACGTTGTTTGAAGGGCAGATCGAAGGCTCGATCCACATGGGGCTGGGCTATGCGATTAGCGAAGAGTTGGTCTATGAAAATGGCCGGCCCAAGAGCACCATGTTGCGCAAGTGTGGCATTTTACGGGCCAAAGAGATGCCCGAAATGGAAGTAATTGGCATCGAAGTACCGGATCTCTATGGGGCCTATGGCTTGAAAGGTGTAGGGGAAATCGGGTTGGTGCCCACGGCAGGCGCGGTGGCGAATGCGCTCTATCAATATGATAACGAACGGCGTTACAAGTTGCCCATGCGGCTGCCCAAAAAACGCCGAGTTCCAGCCAACAGCTAAGACAAAGGCGCTCGGTACAGCACAAATCAGCATAAAATAAAGGAGGGATGTGCTTGTCGATTGGCGAAGCACATCCCTCCTTTATTTTATATGACCGCTTCATCAAGGGTGTCGAAACGTCCTACGCTTCGTTACGAACGCAGACGTTTTTCTAGGTCGTTGACTGACTTCGATAGCTGATCAAACTGTTCTTTGGATGTGATCCAGGTACCGTCTGCGCCCTCACCGTAACTGACAGAACCATTTGATCCAGCGCGTTGGGCCTGCTGACTGTCAGCCAAAACCTGATCCAAAAAATCGTAGTCGGCGTTGCGTGTCTTATTTCCCATCATCATTTTCCTTTATGATTATTCGAGCAGCACCCCATGTGAGCACCACTCTATTGATTGTTTTTAGCTGTGTCATGACTTATTATTGATGACGAAAAAGTAAACAAAAAGATACGGCTTTCTACTGTTTTCTTACTTATTTCATACAATATTTATATACGGTCATTCTCAAAGTCGCTTGCACGCAGGAAACACTTATTCCTGCGTGCAAGCGACGCCTTACAGTACGGTCAATTGGTCCCTATTTCTGAACGATAGGCAGGTATAACTGGTGAACGAGATTAGCGTCCAAGTAGTCTGGAATGCCATTTCGATTACCGTCTAGATTCTCCAGACGGGTTAGAATGCCGTCGCTATCATCGTCGGTATCCAGATAGTTTGGCACACTGTCGCCGTCGGTATCATCATTGGCGGGATTACCATCGCCATTGAGATCTTCATTGTTGGTCGGTACGCCATCGCAGCTACGAGCGGTAGCGGGATTTGGAAAAGATAATCAAGCAAATGATGCAGCGAAGAGTATACGTGTTCCGTTTATACACAGCAAAACTCGTTGTTCAACGATAGAACAGGACAGTTGGCCGTAAATCGGGTCTAGCTCGTCGCTTGTTTAGCTTAGGGGCAAGGCAAACAAGCGACGCTACTGCGCAATTTGTCGCAAAGCTGCCAATAAGTAGGATAAATTGCACAGCAATAAATCGCTTTTACTCTTTTTCATAGGTGAACGAGTAGAGATTTGCGCTCTGCAGGGCAGAAGGCAAGCTCAATCGACTCAGGTTGTGGCGCAACGTAAGCAATAACGGACGGGAAACCGTGGAAGGGAAGGGACGATCAGTGGGAAACGAGGACGTATAGACTATCACGCTTGTCTATTTATGGAAATAGACAAGATCATAGCAAGTCGGCTCTTTTCAACCCAAATTCAGTACGTTCAGTACAGCGTAGCAGCACTACGGAAGTGTGTAAGCGTCGATAAGAGCAGTTTTTTGGCTACGACGCGCAAAACGACCAGTGCGATCATTCTATCTCGATAAAAATGACGCATCATGCAAGGGCACAAGCAGATCAGTTTATACGGAAACGGTCTCGACCATATACCCAAGATGACAAACTGAACGAGTAATTGATCTCAGTCAAACTTTCATTGTTTGCAAACGCTTTCCGTGTAAGCGTAGACAAGAACGATCTGTCACTGCCAATTATCACCGTCTCTCCAGTAACAGCCTATACCATTTATAGTACAATTGTAGTACAACCCTAGGGCATTTTATAGCCTGGAATCAACGATGACGTGCAATATAAGGAATCCAGAGTGTTTACTACCAGGAAGTTGTCATGCCCGCGAAGGCGGGAATCTAGGGTTGACAAGAGTGGATACCTGCCTTCGCAGGTATGACAACTTCGTATGTCTGTTGGTTTATTTAGTCTTCGTTCCTTAGCAATTCGTTGAGGCTCATGTAGACTATACTGAGTTCAATTTGAAAACCGGAGTTTCGCGATAGCGTGCCGGGGCGTGCCCAGGAAAAGTTCTCAGTACAGATCTACAGTTGGGCAGTCCCCGGCACGCTGATCATTGCTACATCAAACTCCGGTTTTTATTCTGATTTGAGTATAATACTCCTCTTCTACTTTAATTCTCTTTTGCATTGCTTTCATCATCTATTTTTTGTTTTTTTATCCGCTGAATCGCCGCCCGTGCTCGCTTCGTTCCAATGATGTTTAGCTGGATTTCTGTGATTCGCCACTCGTCGCTTTCTGGCATTAGCACCTCAAGTTTTTGGATGTAATAAGAGGTTGCTGCGTCCATTGCTTCTTTTGTACCAAGATCGCTTATAAGTGTCAAGGCAACGTCCTCTTTCGCCTCATATCTACCAACTTTTGGTACAAATTTGTATCCCGTTGGATCGTAAAGATGGTCAAAATCATTATCTAGAAATTGCGACAGATAGCCGACCGCACGTGAATCTGCTATATTGGCGAGTGCATCTACGGCAGCTTTGAAAACGTACCAAGACTCACTTTCAAGGTAACAGCCAATACTGTCTACCGCTTCTATCGCTTTGAGCTTTCCCAATGCATTAATCACCTGTGTTAGCCATCTCTCCTGTCTATCATCTACTTGTCCACTATACTCAATAGACTGTAGATCTTCTAACAACACTGGCACTGCTTCAGCATTGCTAATAATGCCCAGTGCTTCGGCCAATATAGCCTTCAGTTCTAGATCTTTGGAAGGCTCATAGCACTTCAAAATTGGTTGAAGCGCATTGGCACCAATATACTCATCTATGACAAGGACAAAGCAGTGACCCAGAGATGGCTTGTCACCTGGTAGCAGCCCCAGTAGCTCGTCGATAACTGAACGCCGTGCTGTCGTCTCAGCAAATGCCCGCCATGACTCGCATTGTATCCCTTCTTCATACCGTTCGGGCTCTTCTCTAATTAAATATCGCCTAATTTTGTCTCGAGAGAATTTATGACCTAGATTCGCAAGGGCTGCAATGAGCCAAATCCTAGTTCGCCGATCGGTGGCAGTCTTGAGAGTATCTTCTAACGGTTTCCATACGCTTCTATCACCAACGCTGCCTAATGCTGAAGCGACTGCACACAATTGATGTGTTGGACAGGTCTCAAGATGAGCAAGAAGTGGCTCAATAGCGTCAGAACCAAATGTGATAACTATATCTATCAACGCTCTGTTAAAGATGCGCTGACTATCATAGTGGTGTTCTTTAAATAATGTAAGCACGGAAGGTAATATAACCGTATCACCCAATTGACCAAGGACCTGAGCACACTTAAGACTAAGACGTGACCCTAAATACTCGTCATCGATACCTCTGACATCCATCATCAGTTGAGTTGCGCGTTCAATAATCAGTCGCCGTACTCCATTGTCAACCTGCACACCGCTCAGCAAGCATTCAGATGCCACATATGGATCTTGTTTTCCAAGTAGTTGCATTAACTGTAGTGGTTTATCCATTAGACCTGTCACTATCTTAACTTCTTCCTTATATGAAGGATGAAGAAGCTCCCAATTTGCCCGAGATATTCTTATAAAGTAATCTGACTTAGAGATCAATCGTTTCTTGGCATCAATATAATTCCGCACATACTCATTTTCAAAGTGAACACCACCATCCTGCAATATCCGAGTGGCAAGTAACAATCTGAGCAAATCTGCTGCCTTTTTCCTAGCTCTTCTATACTCAAAACTATGATTACCAAAATAATTGATAAATCTATCTATAGACCAATGCAATCGTAACAGCCATCCTGGAATTCCCCTGCTCAAAATAAGAGAGAGACTACTGCATAGCCCAAAGCAAATGGTAACAACCATATCCATTCTAGTACAACATATGGAAGACGAATAATATATTTTAGCCAATTTCGGTTCTGTTGAGCATAATCACGCAAACCAAGCGCTAATAGAGCATTTTCATCAACGTAACCATCCCGTCGATGCCGAGCAAACCCTTCTGAAAAAGTAGCAAGGGCTGCACACATTTCGTCGAATGGAACCCATCCCTTGGCCTTCATGAGCGACGGCCGCATCCAGAGGCTTTTTACATAGCTTTCGACCATCTTGCCGTAGTTTGACGGTAACTTCCCTTCTTCCTTGTAAGTTTGTAGTAATAATACCAACTGCTGGGGATTCCTTGTTTGCAACATAAGGAATTTGTCACTCAGCCATTGAGGACGGTGATACTGCAATGCCTGCTTAAATGGCTGGGATTCTTCTTCTAAATACGCATCAACAAATTTGTCAAAATGGCGCTCACTAAGTGGCGTAGCAATTTCGGCTGCATAAATAAGTTTGTACCCCGTATAGGGGAAAGTGATCGCATTCTCACTTTTCTTATTGGCGTATATGACTCCCTTAGTTGTCGGTTGCCAAACTTCATGATATGTATCTGTGCGACAGGTCAACAATGCTTTTATAGGCACATTTTTTTGCTGAAACCAACTCCATAACTCAATCAATCGATTCTTGTCAAAAGCTTCGCATTCATCGATCCCATCAGCAAACAGCCACACAGAATGAGAAGCCATGTAGTCAAATGGATCGCCTCCATACGGCCAGTGACGCCGCAAGAATTCATGCAGCAATGCACCTTTGCCCCAGTTGGCAAACGAGACATAAAATGGTAATGGCGATGAGAGTTTGCCGTCAGGTTGTAGATAGTTTTCAACGGCTTGCGCAAGGATATGCCAAAGCAATGTACTCTTGCCACTGCCGGGCTGACCATGTAGAACCACATGACTATGTTTGGCCACAAATTTATCACATGTGGTCTGGTCGCCATCAGCAATGAGATCTAACTCCACATAGTTCTTTAGCCCGACATTTTCTCTGACCTTCCAGTAAAGTTGATTGAGTTGGCGATCTATGAAGCCTTCTATACTTTGTGGGGCGAGAAAGTAATTAATGTTCTTGTCACGGCCAATGAAATCACCACCCTTAGTGTTGACATTGCCCTTGATGGCAGTGCCTCCATTGGTATTGATAGGGATAGGTTCGCGATCTTTGTTAACTTCGGGCATGGAATTTTTTACCCTGGGATGTAATTAATACTCTGGAATGAAAGTTTTTGTAGGTTTTATCTGTCTGAAAAGTTCAAAAAACCTTATTTGCAGAGTAATTAACCCAAGTTGTGACCATGAAATACTGCGCGTAATCATCAGAGATTATGCCGATTTGTTCTTTGGGCGACAAAACAAACAGGGTGTGGTGGTTCTGGTAGGTGCGGTTTGTAACCGCACAAAGCTGACTCCACCCGGATTGTGCGGTTACAAACCGCACCTACGCATGCACAAAATTAAATCGGAATAAGGTCTATCGATTTTTTGAACTCACCAGCGTGTGTTTCGATTATGGTG
>Ga0105047_10019624_pt1 | contig 10421 bp, 9 predicted proteins | sample MAT04_FD_78384 | JGI IMG/M metagenome (GOLD analysis project Ga0105047, IMG submission 78384) | Freshwater microbial communities from Lake Fryxell liftoff mats and glacier meltwater in Antarctica - MAT-04 (megahit assembly) | ecosystem: Environmental > Aquatic > Freshwater > Ice > Liftoff... | reverse complement strand
GAATGGTTCGTGAAACCCCAGGACCGCGCCTGATACAGCACGCGTAACCGAAACCCGGGGTTGCCCCGCGCTTGCGCGTGCAGCCCTTTTTTTTGCGCGCCGCAATAGCCTGTCCCGTCGTGCAAGCCCGGACATAATCGGGCAGAACCGGACGAAACCAGCGCGCATGGAACGCAGTACACGATCACTCGGCACCGTCATCGCGATCCTGGCGCTCGTCTTGCCGGCCGGTCCGCTGGCCGGTGCCGATGCAACCGACCTGGCGGCACGGCTGACGCAGGCCGGCTTTTCCCGCATGTCGGCCGGCCCGGTCAAAGGGCCTTGGCGCGAGGCCGGGTTGCCTGGTCAGACACTACCATTGACCCGGTTCGACGTGCAGCCCCAGGCCGGCGGCGACTCCATCCTGCGGATCCAGGCCGACGGCTCCTACGGCAACCTGGTGTTCGATACAGACTCCGCGCCGATCGCAACCACCACGCGCCTGCACTGGCGCTGGCAACTCGAACGCGGCCTGCCAGCGTCAGACCTGCGGCACAAGCAAGGAGACGACGCGCCGCTCAAGGTCTGCGCGTTGTTCGACATGGCGCTGGACGGACTGTCGTTCGGCGAGGCGGCGAAGCTGCGCATGGCGCGCGCCTTGTCCGGCGAGCGACTGCCCGCGGCCACCTTGTGCTACGTGTGGGACCGTCAACTGGCGGTAGGCAGCATCGTGCCCAATGCGTTCAGTCCGCGGGTACGTTACCTGGTCGCCAGCGCCGGTCCGCCCCAGCCTGGTGAGTGGGTGGCCGTCGAGCGCGCACTGGGCGCGGATTTCCTGCGCGCGTTCGGGGGCGAGACACGGGTATTGCCTCCTTTGATGGCACTGGCAGTCGGGGCCGACGCCGACAACACGGGCGGCAGCAGCCTGGGTTTCCTGGGCGACATCCGGTTGCTGCCATGATGGTCAGTGGCCCATCGTGGCATCAGGGACAACCCTGAACCCGTAGCAAAATGTAAGAATCCGATGCGATTCACGACATAGTCATACAAATCCTCTGTCCGACCCCGATGCCGCATCCGCAATCCATGATCGGGGCACAGCCGTGAGCCCGAAAAAGCTCGTCATTCTGCTGCTGCTCCTTGGCACAGCCGTTGCATTCTTCTCACTCGACCTCGGGCGTTTCTTCAGTCTGGAATACGTCCGGCAAAGCCAGGCCCAGATAGCGTCGCTGTACGAAACCCGGCCGCTGCTGGTCACCATGTCGTTCTTCGGGATCTACGTCGTGATCACGGCTCTTTCCCTGCCGGGGGCGGCCATCATGACGCTGGCCGCCGGAGCCAGTTTCGGACTGGTCTGGGGCACCGTCGTCGTATCCTTTGCATCGACACTGGGCGCCACACTGGCCATGCTGGCAGCGCGGTATCTGCTGCGCGACAGCATCGAGGCGCGTTTCGGCCGGCGCCTGGCCGAAGTCAACAAGGGCATAGACCGCGAGGGCGCGTTCTACCTGTTCACGCTGCGGCTGATTCCGGCGATTCCCTTCTTCATCCTGAATCTGGTGATGGGCCTGAGCCGGATGAAGACCCGGACCTTCTACTGGGTCAGCCAGATCGGCATGCTGGCGGGCACCGTGGCCTATGTCTTTGCCGGCACCGAACTGGCCAAGATCCACTCGCTGTCGTCCATCCTCTCGCCCGGACTGATGAGCGCGTTCGTGCTGCTCGGCATCTTTCCGCTGATCGCGCGCAAGATCGTCGATACCGCACGGCGGCGCAAGGTGTTCGCTCGCTGGAATACGGTTCGCCCTACCCGCTTCGACCGCAACCTGGTCGTCATCGGAGCGGGCGCCGGCGGGCTGGTGGCCTCGCTGATCGGCGCGGCGGTCAAGGCCAAGGTCACGCTGGTCGAGTCGCACAAGATGGGTGGCGATTGCCTGAACTTCGGCTGCATCCCGAGCAAGGCGCTGATCCGCACCGCCAAGCTGCAGCACCAGATCCGCCACGCCGAACGCTACGGATTCTCCAGCGCAACCGCCACGTTCAGCTTCAAGCAGGTCATGGCACGCATCCACAAGGTGATCGCCGACATCGCACCGCATGACAGCGTCGAGCGTTATACCGGCCTGGGCGTGGATGTGCGGCTGGGCCACGCAACCCTCGTCAACCCCTGGACCGTCGAGATCCGGGCCCATGACGGCAGCACGTCCCGGCTGACGACACGCAGTATCGTCATCGCCACCGGCGCGCGCCCCTTCATTCCGCCGCTGCCGGGCCTGGACGGCGTCAGCTACCTGACCAGCGATACGATGTGGGATGCCTTCGCGCAGATGGACACGATGCCGCGGCGCATCGTCGTGCTGGGCGGTGGCCCGATCGGTTGCGAGTTATCGCAGGCGCTTGCACGGCTCGGCGCCGAGGTGCGGCAGGTCGAGATGGCGCCGCGCATCATGATGCGCGAGGACGTGGAGGTCTCCGAACTGGCGCGCCAGGCACTGCAGGCCGACGGCGTGCAGGTGATGGTCTCGCACAAGGCGCTGCGCTGCGAGAAGGACGGCGCCGCCTGCTCCATCGTGGTCGAGCACGACAAGCAGGAGGTCCGCCTGGAGTTCGACGCCTTGATCGTGGCGGTCGGCCGCGCCGCGCGGCTGACCGGATACGGCCTGGAGGAACTGGGCATCAGCACCCACAAGACCGTGGACACCAACGAATACCTGCAGACGCTGTACCCCAACATCTATGCCGCCGGTGATGTCGCCGGGCCCTACCAGTTCACGCACACGGCATCCCACCAGGCCTGGTACGCGGCAGTCAATGCGCTGTTCGGCGAATTCAAGCGTTTCAAGGCTGATTATTCGGTGATTCCGTGGGCGACCTTCATCGATCCGGAGGTGGCGCGGGTCGGCCTGAACGAGCAGGACGCCAAGGAACAGGGCGTCGCCTATGAGGTGGTGCGTTACGGCATCGACGACCTGGACCGCGCCATTGCCGACAGCGAGGCCCATGGTTTCGTCAAGGTACTGACGGTGCCGGGCAAGGACACCATCCTGGGCGTGACCATCGTCGGCTCCCACGCAGGTGATTTGCTGGCCGAGTATGTGCTGGCGATGAAGCACGGCCTGGGCATGAACAAGATACTGGGTACCATCCATACCTATCCGACCTGGTCGGAGGCCAACAAATACGCTGCGGGAGAATGGAAGCGCGCGCATCAGCCCAAGCAACTGCTGGAATGGGTGCGCAGGTACCACGACTGGAAACGGGGCTGACAGCCATGCATGAGCGACGACTTGTTCTGACCGCGGCTGCAATCGCGCTGCTTCTGCCGTCGCTGGCCGTTCACGGCCAGGCGTCGGGTGGCGAGTTCGACCACGGTTACGCGGCCTGGGACGCGCTACTGAAGAAACACGTGCGCTGGTTGCCTGACAACAAGCAAAGCCAGGTCGACTACAAGGGTTTTGCAGCCGACCGGGCGGCGCTGCAACAGGTGCTCGCAACCTGGTCGGCACTGACGCCGGCCCAGTTCGCCGGCTTCTCGCGCGACCAGAAAATGGCGTTCCTGATCAACGCCTACAACGGCTTCACGGTCGCGCTGATCCTCACGCAATACCCGAACCTCAAGTCGATCAAGGAGCTGGGCAGCCTGCTTCAGAGTCCGTGGAAGAAGAAGTTCTTCAGGCTGCTCGGCGAGGAGCGCCACCTGGACTGGATCGAACATGAACAGCTGCGTCCGACCTACAACGATTGGCGCGTGCACGCTGCGGTGAACTGCGCCTCGATCGGCTGCCCTGCGCTGCGCACCGAGGCCTTCATCGCACCACAACTCGATGCCCAGCTCGACGACGGCATGACCCGTTTCATGGCCGACCGCAGCCGCAACCGGTTTGACAACGGACGCGCTGAAATCAGCGAGATCTTCAAATGGTTCCAGGAAGATTTCCAGAAGGGCCACCGCGGCGTCGGCAGCATCGACAAGCTGCTTGCGCTGTACGCCGACCAGTTGGCCACCAAGCCGGCGGACCGGGCGGCATTGCGCGCTGGCCCGGTCCGGGTGCGCTACCTCGATTACGACTGGTCGCTGAACGACCTGCAGCGCTGAACCGCGCCGTGACCCCGCTCGCCGCACACTGCGCCGGCCCCGGCCCGTCTTTGGCCCGGGCAGGAGGGCCGTGGAAAAATCCTATTGGGGATACCCCAGCGCCGGCTGGCCGAAGCCCTCGGCTGCGCGCCAGCCCGGCGGCTTGAAGAACAGGTTGGTCGCCATGCCGCCGGCGTCGTACACCGGCCACTGCTGGCCCGGGTTCTTCTGCTGCCATTCCTGCCGGATCTCGGCGCCTGTCTTGTAGTGCGGCACCTTGTTGGCGTAGCGTTTGAGCGACTGGTGACGCCAGCCCTGGGGGCGCGACTCGGGCCACAAGGCGTCGGCTTGCGCAACGTTCAAGGCTGGATCGAGTTGCCAGGCCGTCTTGCCCAGGGCATCACCGAAGATGAACAGGCGTCCGTCGTAGATCTGCCAGGCCGTCGGATCGCTGCCCAGCTTGAGCCCGTATGCCGCGCCACTGGAACAGAAGCCGCCGTACTGCGGCTCGTATTTCCAGGGGCTGCCCCGAAACAACTCGCGGCTTTCGGCACTGGCGAAGTAGTAGGTGCGGTCCGGATAGCTGACCCTGTACTCCGGCTTGCCGCGCACCGGTACACCCTGGGTGAAATAGGCGGTCGGGTCATGGCCCAGCAGCATCACCGGTTCATTCTGGCTGCTGCCGGACACGGTGGCATACGGAGTGCCGCACCCAGCCAGCAGGCCGAGCATGCATATCGTCAAAACGACTCGCAAATAAGTCATGTAGTGTCTGCTCCTGGGTCGACGTTGATCGATGATGAAGACTGGCGCGCCGGATTGCGCGAAGTCTCGCCGACGCCCCATTATCAACAAGGCACGGACCCCGCGAAAACCCGGGGTACGGCATCCCTGCGCCGCGCTACACTGCGCGTCACGACCACCCTCACTGATGGAGACAACCCCATGAACAAGCTGAACCCGCTACGCAGAACCGTGCTGGGACTGGCCCTGGCCCTGGGCCTGGCACAACTCGCCGTGGCACAGACCGGCACGGTCCGGCTGGTTGTGGGTTTCCCGCCCGGCGGCTCCGCCGACACCACGGCCCGGCTGCTGGCCGACAAGATGAAGGACACGCTGGGGGTGCCGGTACTGGTGGAGAACAAGCCCGGTGCCGGCGGCCGCATCGCCGCGCAGATGGTCAAGGACGCAGCGCCCGACGGCAACACCGTGATGGTGGTGCCCTTCGCGGTGATGGTGGTGCAGCCTATGGTATTCAAAAGCATCAAGTACGACACAACCAAGGACTTCACACCGGTCGGCAATGCGGTCACCTTTCCGCTGGCACTTGCGGCCGGCCCTGGCACACCGGCCAAGGACATGAAGGAGCTGATCGCCTGGTTCCAGGCCAATCCGGGCAAGGCCAACTTCGGTTCACCTGCCGCCGGGTCGATGCCGCACTTCATGGGTGAGATGCTGGCCGATGCCGCCAAGATGAAGCTGACCCATATCGCCTTCCAGGGTGGCGCGCCAATGGTCACCAACCTGCTGGGCGGCCAGATCCCGATCGGCTTCGACACGCCGGCGGAGTTTGCCGAGTACCACAAGGCCGGCAAGCTGCGCATCCTCGCCCTGAGCGGTGCCCAGCGCCACGCAACCTTTCCCGACGTACCCACGTTCAAGGAACAGGGCATCGACATCGACGCGCTGGCCTGGTTCGGTGTGTTCGGCCCGCCGAACATGCCCAGGGCTGCCGTGGACAAGCTCAACGCCTCGCTGCAGGCGGCGCTGAAACAAACGGACGTGGTGGAACGCCTGGCTAGCCTCGGGCTGACCGCAGCGCCCGGCAGCGCCGATGACATGACGAAACGGCTGGCTGGCGACAAGATGGCCTGGGGACCGGCCATCAAACACTCGGGATTCCAGGCGGACTGAGAGCGTGCGGGTCACTCGCTCGTGCGCTGGACCGCAGGGCGAGGACACCTCGCAAGCCTATGATCGAACTCTCGGACCGTGACCGCGCATTGCTGGAGGGGAGACATGGCGACGCCGCAGCGCTGGCGATGCGCATCCTGGTGCGCTCGGGAGCATCATTGGAGGGAAATGGGAGAGCTTTGACCCCCCGTCCCTGCGCACGCGCCAACGCCCCAACCCGCCAAAGCGAGAGGTATCATCGTCGCCATGACCGCGCCGCGCGACCCTTCACCTTGTTCCACGCCCATCGTCCCGCGACGGAAAAATCCGCTGAGCCCGAAGAAACTGCTGCTGAGCAAGTGGACGGCTGTCTCACCGACCGACAAGGAAAAGCATTTCGTCGTGACGCGCGTGGTCAAACCCGACCCACCCGCTGTTCGGATCGACTGGGTGGATATCGAAGCCGTCCATTCGGGGCGCGCGTCGAGATTGCGATGGCGTGATTTGACCGATGACACCCGGTGGCGGCAGGGCTGGGTATGACATGGCGGACTCCCGCCCGCGGTGAATGATGCGCGCGCTGCCGGCGGCCGTCAGCGGCGAGCGCTTCGAGTTCGCCAGCCTGGCGGGTCGGCTGAATGTCTATGTTGCGGGCCAGGGCCCGCCGCTGCTGCTCATCCACAGCATCAACGCATCGGGATCGGCGGCCGAAATGCGACCGCTCCATGAGCACTACCGCACGCTGCGCACGGTGTTCTCGATCGATCTACCCGGTTATGGCTTCTCCGATCGCAGCGACAGGAACTACACGCCCCGCCTGATGACCGATGCCGTTCACGCGGTCACCGAGCAGATACGCGCGCGCTGCGGGCCTGCGCCGTTCGACGCATTGGCCCTGTCGCTGTCGTGCGAATACCTGGCGCGCGCTGCGTCGGAAGTACCAGACCCGTATCGCAGCCTGGCACTCGTCAGCCCCACGGGCTTCAGGGGGCTGCGAGCGCGCCGTGGCCCCCCCGGCAGCACCCGAGGTAAACGCTGGTTGTACCAGGCGCTGCGCGGACCCGGTGCGGGCTGGGGAGGCGCGGTGTTCCGCACGCTGACCAGGCCAGGCGTCATCCGCTACTTTCTGGGTCGCACCTGGGGATCGAAGGAAATCGATGAGGGTCTGTGGGCCTATGACCTGCTGACCACGAAGGCGACCGGCGCCGAGCACGCACCGCTGCACTTTCTGTCGGCGAACCTGTTCAGTGCGGATATCCACACGGTCTACGAGCAACTCAGGATGCCGGTCTGGATGTCGTACGGCGTACGTGGCGACTTCACCGACTATCGCGGCAAGGTGATCGTGCAGGGCCAGCCAAACTGGCAGTTCAGCGTCTTCCCCACGGGCGCGCTGCCGTACTTTGAAGTGCCGGTCGATTTCCGCCACGCCTTCGACCAATTCCTCGCGATGGCCGATGGGCACCGTGCGCCGCCCACGCAACGGTAGCAATCTGAGGCTGGTCGCCCCTCGTGCAACGGGACGGATCATTTCTTCGTCAGGAACGCAACGATCCGGCAGGGGTGCTGCGTGCGTGGGGAGTTGCGTGAACGCGCATGCCGCCCGCTTCGGCCAGTTCTGACGACGCGCATTGGTTCGCTGGCGCACAGACTGGGCGCCCGTTGGGGGCCATCATCAGCCGCCATTCTCGACACAGTGGGGCATGTTTGATCATCAAGCCGTACTTGTCTGCCCTGGCTGATCGTGATGGCTTGCCTCGCTGTTCTCTGCCAACATCACCCTTCACACAACTGACTCAAGGCGACCATGGCCTCAACTGACCCCGGACCTCAAGCCAAGCGCAAGCCCCGCAAGAAGGGCCCCGCTCCCGAGGGTGAACTGCAAAAGTGCCTGACGGGCATCAAGGGATTTGACGAAATCACGGAAGGTGGACTTCCGAGAAACAGAATCACCTTGCTGTGTGGGAGCACCGGCACCGGGAAGACACTGCTGGGCATCGATTTCCTGATCAGCGGCGCCACCAAATACAACGAACCCGGCGTCTTCATGTCATTTGAAGAGAATGAAGAAGATCTGTACAAGGACGTGGCTTCGTTGAATTTTGATTTGAAGTCTCTCGTCGCTGAGAAGAAGATTTTTTTCGACTTTGTTCTGCTCGAACGCAGAGACATTCAGGAAGCAGGAGAATTCAACCTCGAAGGAATTTTTGTTCGACTTGATCATGCCATCGATTCCATCAAGGCAAAACGCGTCGTGCTCGATTCCATCGAATCATTGTTCGCAGGCGTCCGTGATGAGGGCATCCTTCGCCTCGAAATCAAAAGACTTTTCCGCTGGCTGAAGGACAAGAAAGTCACCGCGTTGATCACAGGTGAAGTTGAGCAAAGCACTGGAGAAGTTCAGCAAGGCTCGTTTACTCGGCATGGTTTGGAAGAATACATTTCCGACTGCATCATCCTCTTGGACAACCGCGTCAGGGAGCAGATCGCAACGCGCCGAATTCGTGTCATCAAGTACCGCGGCTCCAGCCATGGGGCCAACGAGTATCCGTTCGTCATCGACGAAGGTGGGCTTTCGGTCATCCCCATCACTTCTGCTGGCATGGACCAACCAGGCTCGGCAGAACGGGTCGCGACAGGCGTTGCATCACTGGACAAGTTGTTCGATGGTGGTGGTTACACCAGAGGTAGCACGGTTCTTGCATCGGGCACCGCAGGCACGGGCAAGACCAGTCTTGCGGCGGCTTTCGCAGTAGAAACGTGCAGGCGTGGGGAGAAGTGCCTTTTCTTGTCGTACGAAGAATCGGCTGGCCAGCTGGTCCAAAATATGACGTCCATCGGATTGGAGCTCGCGCCGCTGGTCAAGAAAGGGCTGTTGAAAATGGTGTCCACCCGGCCGTCGTTTTTCGGTCTGGAGATGCACTTGCTTGACTTGTACAAGCTCCTCGCCGAATTCGAGCCAAGGGCCGTGGTCATTGATCCGCTGACGAGTCTCCTGGGGCAAGGCAATCCATTTGAGGTTCAGTCGATGCTCACACGGATGATCGATGCCCTCAAATCCAAGGGCATCACTGGCTTCTTCACCAGCCTGGTTTCTTCGACCGCGCAGAATGACACGAGCGGTGAAATTGGCGTGTCGTCCCTCATCGACACGTGGCTCGTCGTCAGAGAATTGGAGGAAAACGAGGGGCAACGCCGCATTCGCGGCCTGTACGTCGTCAAGTCACGCGGCATGGGCCATTCGAGCGATGTGCACAAACTGGTCATGAGCAACAAGGGGCTGCGTGTCGAGCCGATGAATGCCCAGGCCACGGCAGGACCCGATCAGAAAAAAAAGGTGGGGAAAAGCACCGCCACGGCGGGTGAAAAATAGCAAGCCTTTCAGGAATCTTGCAGTGCCCCCCCCCCAGTCAGCATGAAGATGACGATTCCGCATTGCATTGTAGGAATTGGCGGCTCCGCGGGCGCCTTGAATGCGTACAAGGCACTGTTGAATCATTTGCCAGCCGATACAGGCATGGCGTTCGTGATCATCTCGCACATCAACCCACAAGCTTCCAGCCAGTTGGCTCAAATTCTGGCGCGTCATACGAAGATGCCGACACAGGTCGTCTGCCCTGCCATGCCGATCAGTGCTGACCATGTCTATGTCATTCCAGCAAATGCAGATCTGGAAGTTGAGAAATACAAGTTCAAGGTCACCACTCCTCGAATCCGACGCAATGTGCAAATCGATATCTTCTTCAAGTCGATTGCGGATGCCTTCGGCGACCGGGCGATTGGCGTCATCGTCTCTGGCTATTGCGAGGACGGCACCGCAGGATGCAAGCACATCAAGGAAAATGGCGGCATCACGATTGCACAGGATGCATCGGCAGAGGTGGCGAGCATGCCGGTCAGTGCGCAGGCGTCTGGCCATGTGGATTTCGTTCTGGCGCCCGACAAGATGGCTGCTTCGCTGATCGAGATTGGAGCGCGCTTTTCTCGCGGCGCTTGAACCTTCAACATCGGCTGGGGAGACCTGTGAACAACACTTTCATGCGCCCGATCAAGGGTCCACGGCCTGCCGCAGAGTGGATTCGAGTTGCTTGGTGGCCGTGATATCGACGAAAGTGATGACTGCCCCGTCGATCACGTTGTCCAGCCTGCGGTACGGCATGATCCGCACCGAGAACCAGCGCCCATCGCTGGTCAGAATCTGCTTTTCTGAGAATATCAGGGTTCGCAGCGTTTCGTGGGTATCGTCCTGCAGCGCCGGATATTGCAGGCTGGTCGTCAAGTCGCTGAGCGGCCGGCCGATGTCGCTTTCTCGCAGGCTGATGATCTTGGCGGCGCGTTCGGTGTAGCGCCGCACGTTCAGCTTCTGGTCGAGAAACAGCATCGCGATATCGGTACTGTTGAGCAAATTTTTCAGGTCGCTCTGGGCCAACGCCAGGTCGTCGAGCTTGGTCTGCATCTCTGCGTTCACCGTCTG
>Ga0105047_10019623_pt1 | contig 10421 bp, 8 predicted proteins | sample MAT04_FD_78384 | JGI IMG/M metagenome (GOLD analysis project Ga0105047, IMG submission 78384) | Freshwater microbial communities from Lake Fryxell liftoff mats and glacier meltwater in Antarctica - MAT-04 (megahit assembly) | ecosystem: Environmental > Aquatic > Freshwater > Ice > Liftoff... | reverse complement strand
TTTTGTGGCCACGGGCTGGGCCGGGTTTTCCACGACGCTCCGAACATCCTGCACTTTGGCCAGAAAGGTACGGGCGAACTGCTGCGCCCTGGCATGTTCTTCACCATCGAACCCATGGTCAACCTGGGCAAGCATCCGGTGAAGCTGTTGTCGGACGGCTGGACGGCAGTTACGCGGGACAAGTCCCTATCAGCTCAGTGCGAACACTCCTGTGGCGTCACCGAAACCGGCATCGAAGTCTTCACGCTGTCGCCGACCGGTCAGTTCAAACCGCCGATCCTCAGCGCCTGACGGTTGCGGCGCGGGCCGGACCGCGCGATGCTGTGCCCGAACCACAAGGGGCAACGGCTGTGAAATTTGCTTTGGCGCTGGGCGCAGCGATGGTGCTGGCCTCCCCGACCGGTCTGGGTGCCAGCACTGTTGAAGCTGGCATCAACGCTATCTGCGGCGCGGAGAACGCCCTGACTGCAGGTTTGGAGGCTGATGGAAAGATCCGGGCCGGCGTCGGCACCAGCAGCTTCATCGCCGACACCATGAACGCCGAGGCACAGGCCTGGTTCGACTTCGGTTTCAAATCCTACCACGGCTTCCTGCACGCCGAGGCCAAGGGCGCGCTGGCCAAGGCCGCCGCCCTCGATCCCTCCTGCGCGCTCTGCGTCTGGGGCGAGGCGTTGTCGCTTGGCTCCACACTAAACTACGCGGTCACACCCGCACAGACCGCCGCCGCCCTGATCGTCGCTGACCGCGCGGCGAAGCTGGTCAAACCCGGCGACGATCGCATGGCCGCCCTGACCGCCGCCCTTCAGCTTCGCTATCAGCCCACAACCCCGCCAGAGGGCCGTGAACAGGCCTTCGGCAGGGCCATGGACGCCATCGCACGGCGTTATCCCAACGACGACGCCATCGCCACCCTGACCGCTCACGCCTTGATCATTCCAGCCCGCCAGGACGATTTCTCCGGCGTCGCCCGCGCTCAGGACATCCTCGAGGCCGTGCTGGCCCGCAACCCGGATGAGACGGCGGCGATCCACTACTACATCCACGCCACAGAATTCGCCGGCCACGCGCCGCTGGCCCTGCCCTATGCCCGAAAGCTGGGGCGATTGGCCCCCAGCGCCGGACACCTGGTGCACATGGGGACGCACACTCTGATGCGGGTGGGCCTCTATCAGGACGTGGCCCGTGCCAACGCCGACGCCATGAAGGTGGACGCCCAGACGGGGTCAGCTATCTCAACGGTCGGGAACGCGCCGGGCAATCGCTATTATCTGCACAACTATCTGTTCGGCCTGGGCGGGGCGATGATGTCCGGTGACCGAGGCCTGGCCCTGAAATACGCCGACCACGCGAAGGTCGGTTTTCCGACGATGACTGAAGAGTGGAGCAGCATCGCCGCCGCTCGCAGCCTGATCGCCCTGGGTCGTTACGCGCCCGATCGGGCGCTTGCCTTGACCAGCGCACCCACCGACACGCGGCTACAGAAGATCTATTTTCACTATGCCCGGGGCGAGGCCTTTGCCGCCAAGGGAGATGCGACCGCCGTCCGCCTTGAAGCCGACGCCATCGCTGCCCTGCGCGCCGAAGCCGTCAAAGCGGTCGACCTCGGCAATGTGCCCGTAGCGGAAGTTGCCGGCGGCGTTCTGGCCGGCCGCGCGGCCATGCTGTCGGGACAGGCAAGCCAGGCCGCGGTGATTTTCGCCCGCACGGCCATCGCCCAGGAAAAAGCCTTCCCGGTGCCCAAGAATTTCGACCCGCCGCCCTGGTGGTATCCGGTACGCCGCAGCCTGGCCGCGGCCCAATTGAAGGCCGGCCGCTACGCCGAAGCCGAACGCGCCGCCCACGCCAGCCTGGCCGAATGGCCGCAGGATGCGCTGGCACTACGGATCCTCTCCGAAGCCGAGGCGCGTCAGGGCCGCCGTGGTGCCGCCCGCGATCACCGCACCGAGGCCCGTAGTGGTTGGCGCGGCGGGGATGTCAGGACGGTGTCACTCGATCTGATCTGACGGCTTGCTCCTGGGCGCGGCGGGTGACCTACGGCTATATTGGCGACACGATCAACAGCATCACAACGGTAACGGCCGCCGCCATCACCCCGATCAATGTCCCGAACTTCATGCGCTTGTCGCCCCCATGTCACCCAGAGTGGCGATTGGACCCCTGCCGCGCTTCCCCTGATTGGGGGTATTGAAACGGGCTTGCCAATTCAGAACAATTACGGAACATTGTGCGGATGACGTACTTTAGCTCCGTCGAGGAAGTTTCGACCCCGTCCGACCTGTGGCGGCCGCAACCCGGTAAGCGGCCCCATTGTGCCGGTCATCGCGAGCGGCTGCGGGATCGAGCAATGGCCGGGGGTCTACCCGCTCTGCCGGACTACGAGGTTCTGGAACTGCTGTTGTTCCGCTCGGTGCCGCGTGGCGACGTCAAACCGCTGGCTAAGCAGTTGCTCGCACGGTTTGGCTCGCTGGGCGCTGTACAGGGGGCGACGGCGGAAGACCTGCGCACTGTGGCGGGCGTCGGTGAGGCGGTCGCTCTGGATCTCAAACTCCTGCACGAGGTCACGCTGCGCACGGCGCGGGAACAGGTGGTTCGGCGCCCGGTGATTTCGTCCTGGGCGTCCTTGCTGGCCTATGTGAAGACCGCGCTGGCCCATGAAACCCGCGAACAGTTTCGCGTGCTGTTCCTCGACAAGAAGAACCAGTTGATCGCCGACGAGACCATGAACCAGGGCACAGTCGACCACGCCCCGGTTTATCCGCGCGAGGTCGTCCGGCGTGCGCTGGAATTTTCAGCCAGCGCCGTGATCCTGGTCCACAACCACCCGTCAGGAGACCCTACGCCCTCGCAGGCTGACATCGACATGACCCGCCAGATCGCCGAGGCGGCGCGGCACCTGCGCATCACCGTCCACGACCATCTGGTGGTGGGCCGCGACGGCGTGGCCAGTTTCAAGGCGTTGGGGCTGATGTAATGGCAGGGCGGCACAGGTGAGAACCTGCCCTCTAAGCGGGGGAGATTCAGGCTTGTTCTGCTGCGAAACGGTTCTGACTGCGCTATGGCAGCCATCCCCATCCTTCGGAGCCAAGCATGACCCTTGCCGCCAAGACCGCCCTCATCACCGGCTCCACCAGCGGCATCGGGCTGGCCATTGCCCACGCCCTGGCAAAGGAAGGCGCTGACATCGTCCTGAACGGTTTCGGCGATGCCGCAGTCATCGAAGCCGAACGGGCCGGCATCGAATCCCGGTTCGGGGTCAAGGCCGCCTATGATCCTGCCGACATGACCGATCCTGTCGCCATTGCCGCCATGGTTACGGCCACAGAGGCGAGGTTCGGCGGGGTCGACATTCTGGTCAACAATGCCGGCGTCCAGCACGTGGCGCCGATCGACGAATTTCCCATCGAAAAGTGGGACCAGATTCTAGCCATCAACCTGTCATCAGCCTTCCACGCCATGCGTGCGGCAATCCCGGGCATGAAGTCTCGCCAGTGGGGCCGGATCATCTCGACGGCCTCGGCTCACAGCCTGGTCGCCTCGCCGTTCAAGTCAGCCTACGTGGCAGCAAAGCATGGCCTGGTCGGGCTGACCAGGACCGCAGCCCTCGAAGTTGCGACCTCGAAGATCACCGTTAACTGCATCAGCCCCGGCTACGTGTGGACCCCGCTGGTAGAACGACAAATCCCCGACACCATGGCCGCACGGGGCATGACCAAGGATCAGGTGATCAACGACGTGCTGCTGGCGGCCCAGCCCACCAAGCAGTTCGTGACCTCGGATCAGGTGGCCGCCCTGGCGGTGTTTCTCTGCTCCGATGCGGCCAGCCAGATCACCGGTGCCAACCTGTCCATGGACGGCGGCTGGACGGCGGCCTAGAGCCTTTCCGGATCAGATGGAATCATCTGATCCGGATAAAAAGGCTCGCTCTTCATATGTTTAGAGCCCGACGGGCGCTTCAACCGGTATCCACTTGAAGCTGTCGCGCTCTAGCCCTCGACCGTGAAACTCAGGCCTGCGTGGCCCTGCAGCCGGTCTACCAGCCGGCCCTGCAGCGCAGCACCAGGTGTCCAGATGCCGCCCGCCACATCCGGTGCGCGCACCAGGCAGATCGCGGCCTCGGCCAGCATCTTGGACGTTGAGCCATAGCCCGGATCCATATCGCCCTTGACTGACACCCGCACCTGACGCCCGTCAGCGGCGATGCCGACAAAAAGGATATCGTAGAAGCCGGCCTCACGCTCGGCCTTGCTTGGCCCCTCGCCTGGCTTCGGCACGCCGCCCGGCAGCGACGCCATGTCGGTGAAGCCTGGGCCACCCGACTCCGGCGAGCCCATCACCATCTCGTCGTAGACGAAGTCCTTGCCGTAGGCGTGGCCCATCAGCAGGTTCGAGCGATGGACATTCTTGGTGTTGATGATCGCCATCATGAACGGCGCCACCGGCCCCACATCCGGATCATTTCCCGCCACGTGGCCCGCCGGCTGGGCGGGGCCCTCAAAGCCTGGCGTCAGGCCGAAAGGGCTCATCATCACGGCCATCAGCGATGGATCCTTCTGAATCGCTGCCGTGGTAGCGGCGCCGCTGGCCGCCGTGCCGCCCGAGAGGCCACCCACCATCCCCCGCACGCGGCCCTTCACACGCGGAACCACCCCGCCCAGTTTTGCTTTCGCGGTTTCCTGACAGAAGTAGACGCCAAGTTCGAACGGGACAGAATCAAAACCAACAGAATGCAGGATCCGGGCACCGGAGGCCTTCGCCGCCGCACCGTGGGCGTCGATCATCTGGCGCATCCAGTTGGGCTCGCCGCTAAGGTCCAGATAGTCGGCACCGGCTGCCGCGCAGGCCGCAACGAGGTCCGAGCCATACAGCTGATAGGGCCCTACCGTGGTGATGATCGCCTTGGCGCGCTTCACCATCGCCGCCACCGAGGCGGCGTCGCCGGCATCAGCCACCACCATTGGCGTGTTCTTGGGCGCCCCAATCTCGTCGCGCACCTCGGCCAGCTTGGCCGCTGAGCGCCCTGCCATGGCCCATTTGACCTCACCGCCAACGCCGTACTGCGTCGCCAGATGCTGGGCCACCAAGCGCCCCGTGTAGCCAGTGGCACCATAGACGATGATGTCGAACTCGGCGTTGGGGTTCATGGCGGTGGCTCCACTTTGACGAAGACCTTGCAAATTTACATCGTCAACGCAACGACCCCGGGTAGTCTCGGCTGATGACAGTCGAATTCGGAATCATCGAAGGCTTCTTTGGTCGACCCTACAGCTGGGCTGAGCGAGCGGAAATGGTTCGGGCTCTGGCCCCGCATGGCTATGGATTCTACCTCTACGCCCCCAAGGCCGACAGCTACCTGCGCCGCAACTGGCGCGAGCCCTATCCCGCTGTGGAGCTGGAGGCGCTGGGTGCCTTTGCCGACGTCTGTCGCGAGGCAGGCGTGCGTTTCGGCGTGGGCCTCAGCCCCTATGAGCTTTTCCTTGGCTTCGACGCACCGGCCAAGGTCGCGCTCACTGCCAAGCTCGCGGAGCTGGACGCCCTGGGGGTGGCTGACCTTGGCGTGTTCTTCGACGACATGAAGGGCGACTTGCCCGACCTGGCCGCGCGCCAGATCGAGATTGTCCACTGGATCGCCGCCCGCACCACGGCATCACGGCTGATCGTCTGCCCCAGCTACTATACCGACGACCCGGTGCTCGACCGCGTGTTCGGCCAGCGGCCCGCTAACTATCTTGAGGATCTGGGTGCCGGTCTCGACCCGGCCATCCAGCTGATGTGGACCGGAGAGGAGGTCTGTTCCCGCCAGTACTCACCCGGCCATCTTGCGCGGGTGAGCGAACAGATGCGCCGCAAGCCTTTTCTTTGGGACAACTATCCCGTCAATGACGGCCCGCGGATGAGCCAACACCTGCACTTGCGGGCTTTCACGGGCCGCCCTGCAAACATCGCGGCACATATCTCCGGTCATGCCGTCAATACCGCGTCGCAGGCCGTTCTGTCGCGGATCCCAGCCCTGACGCTGGCCGAAAGTTACGCCCAGGGCGACAACTACGAATACCTCGCGGCCTTCCGACGCGCCGCAGTCACCGTCCTGGGCACCGATCTCGCCGACGCCGTTGAACGCACCCTGCTGTTGCTGGAAGACACCGGCCTCAAAGGCCTGGACGACGATCGCAAAGCCCGCCTGCGCGCTCGCTTCGCCGCGTTCGACCACCCGGCCGCCCTCGAGATTGTGTCCTGGCTGGATGGGGCCTTCGATATCGGGACCGCAGAACTGCAGACGCAGTAGCAGGTACGCCACCAAATCGGCACTTTCGGTTTATACGGGCACCGCTATTCTCTCTCCAACGGGCTCGAAGACCCGGTTTGGCGGGAGGCACTACACAATGACGATCCGCTTCGCTGTCTGGGCTCTGGCGGCTCTGATCGCCACACCCGCAGTTGCGCAAATCTACAAAGCACCGCGCATGGCCCTGGGCCAACCTGATCTGCAGGGTGTTTGGACCAACGCCACCATCACGCCACTGACGCGCCCCGCAAAGTTCGGCGTGCGCAATGTGCTCACGCCAGAAGAAGCCGCCGCCCAGGAACAGGCCAACACTGCCCAGATCGCCCGCGCTGACGAACCGACCCCGCCCGACCTCAAGGTCACAGACCTGAAGAACGCCGACTGCGGCGCTGACGGCCTGACCGGTTTCAACTGCGGCTACAATCAGGGTTGGAAGGACCCAGGCACCAACGTCATCGACCTGAACGGCGAGAAGCGCGCCTCGATCCTGACGTCGCCGGCCAACGGCCAGTTTCCGCCACTCAGCAAGGCGGGTCTGGCCAAACGTCGCGCCCGCGCGGAAACCGGCGGCAACTACGATGGGCCGGAAAAGCGCGGCCTGGGCGAACGGTGCCTGCTGTCGTTCGGCTCGTCGGCTGGCCCGCCGATGCTGCCCTTGATGTACAACAACACCTACCAGATCGTGCAAACGGCGGACGCAGTGCTGATCGAGGTGGAGATGGTCCACGATACCCGCATTGTCCGACTCAACAGCCAGCATCATCCGGCAGGCCTCAAAACCTGGATGGGCGACTCGATCGGCCGCTGGGAAGGCGACACCCTGGTGATCGAGACCATCAACATGCGTCCCGAACAGGGCTTGCGCGGAAGTGCCGAAGGTCAGAAGGTCACCGAGTGGCTCACTCGCATCGGCCCCGGCAAGATCTCCTATCGCTTCACCGTCGATGACCCGGCGACCTACGACCAGCCCTACTCCGGTGAGGTGGCCTTCAACGCGACCAAGGGGCCGATGTACGAATACGCCTGTCACGAAGGCAACTACGCCATGGAGGGCATTCTCGCTGGCGCGCGCGAGGCCGAAAGGGCCGGCCGCGCAATCGAAGGTGCGCGTGGTGAAGTCCGCGAAGAGGGCGCGAACTGAAGGCCCTTCCTGTTTTGCAGAACCGGCCTATCCTGCGCGCCAACGGATTGGAATATCCGGTCTGCCGGGAGGAATTTCAGATGACGCTGCGCGCTCTTATTCTCGCCACTGCCTGCCTTGTCGTCGCCCTGCCGGCTGCGGCGCAGATCGCAAAACCCGCCGCAAAGTCGTCTTCATGGACGACGCCTCGTAACAGTTGGGGCCAGCCCGACCTTTCGGGCGTCTGGACCAATGCGACCATCACGCGGCTTGAGCGTGATCCCCGGTTCGGTGACCAGCTGGTTCTGAGCACGAAGGAGGCACGTCGCCTGGAAGGTGCCAACGCCAAAGTCCGCGACGCCGCCGCCCTGCCGACGGATCAGAAGACCGGTGTCGACGACCTGCCAACCTGCGGCGATGGCTCCAGCGGCCCGGCCTGCGGCTACAATGCCTTCTGGGTGGCGCCCGGCACCAAGGTGATCCGTATCGGCGGGGAGGCGCGATCCTCGATCCTGATCGCGCCAAAAAATGGCCGTTTGCCGCTGAACGAGGCCGCCGTGGCACGCCAGCGGGCCGCCTTCGGCAACGCGCGACTAGGCAATTTTGATGGGCCGGAACGCCGGCCCCTGGGCGAGCGATGCCTGGTCGGATTTGGCTCGACGTCGGGACCGCCGATGCTGCCGGTCCTGTACAACAATCACTATCAGATCGCCCAGACCGGTACTGAGGTGATGATCCAGGTCGAGATGGTGCACGACACCCGCATCGTCCGCCTGGGTGGTCAGCACCCGCCCGCCAACGTTCGCCTCTGGATGGGCGATTCTATCGGACGCTGGGACGGCGACACCCTGGTCGTCGAAACCACCAACTTCCGCCGCGACCAGACCTTCCGGGGTGCCACCGAGAACATGAAGGTGATCGAATACTTCACCCGCATCTCGCCGCAACAGATCAAATATACGTTCGAAGTGATTGATCCAGCGACATTTACCGAACCGGTCAAAGGCGAGCAGGCGCTCAATGTCTCCGACGAGGCGGTCTACGAATATGCCTGCCACGAAGGCAACTACGCCCTGCACGGCATCCTGGCCGGTGCCCGCGAGGAAGAACGACAGGGCCGCGAAATGGAAGGCAATCGCGGCGCAGTGAAGGAAGAAGGCGGCGAGTAATAGCCGCCTCTACGCCTTCCCGCTGATGACGCCGGCCACCATCAGCTTGTTCTTGCGCCATCCGCCCCAGCGGAAATAGATCAGGGCCAGCATGGCGGACCCAATGGTCCCGAGCGGGAAGCTCCACCAGATTGCCGCCGCGCCCAGCATCGGCAGCAGGGTCAATGCGAATGGCACCCGCATCACCCACATGGTGGTCGCATAGATCAAGGTCGGCGCCAGCATGGCCGAGTTTGCGCGCACCATCGCCGACAAGCCGTTGGTCACTGCCAGGAATATCCATCCCCACAGAACGATCTCGTTGATATCGCGGGCGATCCGCAGCGCATCACCGCCGTCGGGCAGGAACAGCTTGAGTGGCAGGTCTCCCAGTCCATAGACGATAGCAGCAGCCAGCAGCGTGAAGCCGACCGCCACCAGGCAACCTTGCCAGGCGATCTTGCCGATCCGGTCCCAACGTCCTGCGCCGATGCAGATCGCGGCCATCGCCGACATCGACTGGGCAATCGCGCCCGACGGCATCTGCACATACCCCCAAAGCTGGGCCGCGGCGGCGTACGCCGATGCTGTGGCTGCACCCTGCGCGTTCACCAGCGAGAGGAGGACGAAGTAGGCCCCCTGCACGATGATATTCTCGGCCGCCATCGGCGCACCCTTGGTCACCAGCATCCGCATCAGAGCCAGGTCCGGCTTGAAATGATGCAGGTCCTCCCGCCGCAGCGCCAGAGGATGGCGACGGACATAGAGGTAGCCCACCAGGGCCAGCAACGCCGCGCCATAGGCAATGACCCCGCCGATGGCGACACCCGCGATCCCCAGTTTCGGAAATCCAAAGGCGCCCAGCAGCAATGTCGGAGTCAGGAAAAGACCCAGTCCGATGGCGATCAGGGAAAACCGAAACGGGGTCCGGGCGTCTCCCACCCCGCGCAGCATCATCATCAGGAAGGAGAAGGTGAACACCGGCGGCATCGAAACGCAGGTGAATCTCAGGTAATCGATAGCCATGTCCCGCGCAGCGGGCGGCAACTGGATCAGGTCCAGCAGGTTTGGTGCGAACACAAATCCAAGGACGCCGGCCAACAGCGAGGTGCCCAGCGCAAAGGTGATCGAATTGCCGGTCAAGCGCTTGACCACGTCATGGTCGCCGTGGCCCAGCGCCTGACCTATAGCGATGCCGGCTGCCGAGCCCACGCCCATGACGCTGCCGGTCATCATCCACATGAATAGATTGGCGTTGACGACGGCGGTGAGCGCATTCGGGCCCAGCGCGTGGCTGGTCCAGACCGCCCCCCAGCTTCCCGACAACGCCATCAGGGTGTTGGTCGCCAGCAAGGGCATGCCGAACCGCACCAGCGTCGAGGCCACCGGCCCGTCAATCAACCGCCGCTCATTCACTTGCGAGCGTTGGGTCGCCGCCGGGAGGTCTATGACGGGCTCTTCAGACGACATACTGGCTTTTCGAAGGTCCGACTCGGTCGCAAAGCGCAACCATAACGCCACAGCTGGCCTCGACCTACAGCTTGAGACCCCTCAGCCGAAGAGCGTTGCCAATCACGCTCACCGAAGACAAGGCCATGGCCGCAGCCGCCACCTGTGGTGATAGCAGCAGGCCAAAAGTAGGATAGAGCAAGCCCGCTGCCAGCGGCACCCCAGCGACGTTGTAGACAAAGGCAAAGACCAGATTCTGGCGGATATTGTTCATCACCGCCCGCGACAACCGCCGCGCCTTCACCAACCCAAGCAGGTCGCCGGACAGCAGGGTCACGCCCGCACTTTCCTTGGCCACGTCAGCGCCCGCGCCCATGGCAATCCCGACGTCGGCGGCGGCAAGGGCCGGAGCGTCGTTCAC
>Ga0105047_10019620_pt1 | contig 10422 bp, 11 predicted proteins | sample MAT04_FD_78384 | JGI IMG/M metagenome (GOLD analysis project Ga0105047, IMG submission 78384) | Freshwater microbial communities from Lake Fryxell liftoff mats and glacier meltwater in Antarctica - MAT-04 (megahit assembly) | ecosystem: Environmental > Aquatic > Freshwater > Ice > Liftoff... | reverse complement strand
GACGCTCACCGCCCGAGAGGTTCTCCACCGAGGATTCCGCCGGCGGGCAGCGCAGCGCGTCGAGTGCGATATCCACGCGGCGGTCCAGTTCCCAGCCATCGGCGGCGTCAATCGCCTCCTGCAATTCGCCCTGCTCGGCGAGGAGGGTGTTCATTTCCTCCTCGCTCATCTCCTCCATGAAGCGCTCGCTGATGTCGTTGAAGCGCTTCAACTGGCCCTCCAGCACGGCGAAGGCGGCACGGACGTTTTCGCCCACATTCTTGGTGGGATCGAGCTGCGGTTCCTGCGCCAGGTAGCCCACGCGGGCCCCATCAGCGACCCAGGCCTCGCCGCCGTAATCCTTGTCCATGCCGGCCATAATCTTCATCAGCGTGGACTTGCCCGCGCCATTGGGACCGAGCACGCCGATCTTCACATCGGGCAGGAAGGAGAGGGTGATGCCCTTGAAGACCTCACGGCCACCCGGATAGGACTTGGTGAGGTCCTTCATGACATAGACGTATTGGTAGGCGGGCATGTCTCGGTCCTGCGGAAAGATGTAGGTTGGAGCGGGTTCTATCGCATGCTGGGCCGGATGGGGAGGGCAGCCGCATCATGAAGCGGTTTGCGCCATCGCTTTGAGGGATGGGCCCTCGATGTTGCCCGCCCTCAAGGAGATGGCGCTTGGGCGAAGAAGTGCTGGCCATCGGACAATGCGAGCTTTGCAGCGGCGCCTATGACGACCCCAAGGACCTGCTGGAGGACCATATCGCGCCTGGCCCACGCTGAAGCGATGTCCCTCAGGACTGGTCCTGCCCGGATTGCGGCGTGGCCAAGACCCATTTCGCACTGCGGAACATCGGCTGAGGGCGGCTGCCTTACTTGGGCGCCAGTACCATGATCATCTGGCGGTTCTCCAGGCGGGGCATCTGCTCCACCTTCACCAGCTCCACCATCTCCGTCCGGATACGTTCCAGCAGCTTCACGCCCAGTTCCTGGTGGGCCATCTCGCGGCCGCGGAAGCGAAGCGTGACCTTCACCTTGTCGCCTTCGCCGATGAAGCCCTTCGCCTGGCGCATCTTCACGTCATAATCATGATCATCAATGTTCGGCCGAACCTTGATCTCCTTGATTTCAACGACCTTCTGCTTCTTGCGGGCCTCGTTCGCTTTTTTCTGCTGCTCGTATTTGAACTTGCCGTAATCCGTGATCTTGCAGACCGGCGGGACAGCGTTCGGGCTGATTTCCAGAAGATCGAGACCGGCCTGAAACGCTTTGTAGAGCGCATCACGGATGCTCAGGACGCCCAGCATCTCGCCATTTTCGTCAATCAGACGCACCTGCGGAACGCGAATCTCCTCATTCACGCGCGGCCCATCACGCGAGGGGGGCGAAGGGGGCATGGGGCCACGTGCTATGGTCGTCTCTCCTGTTTCAGTTGCGGATAAAATTCAAACCGACTTATGGGACGGCGCGCGTCAGGCTGCAACTGCCGAAGCAGACTGCACGCGCATGTCTGGCGCCATTGCCTCTTTTGCAAGCAGCGCGACCGCGTCTTTCAGCGGCAGGCTCTCCTGTTCCCGCCCTGGCAGGCGTCGGAGCACCAGCATCCCTTCCTCCGCCTCACGCCGGCCGACCACCGCCAGGATGGGCACCCGCGTCTCGATATGATCCACCACCTTGCGGTTGATCTTTTCGTTGCGGATATCGGTCTCGGCCCGCAAGCCGGCGGCGCGCAACGCGGCCACCACCTGTCCGGCATAGGGCGCCGCATCATCCACGATGGAGGCCACCACAACCTGCTGCGGCGCCAGCCAGAAGGGAAGCCGCCCGGCGGTGTGTTCGATCAAAATCCCGGTGAAGCGCTCCAGGCTGCCAAACAGCGCGCGATGCAGCATCACGGGCACATGCCTCTGGCTGTCTTCGCCGATATACGTCGCACCCAGCGCGCCTGGCATGTTGAAATCCACCTGCAAGGTCCCGCATTGCCAGTCACGGCCAATGGCATCGCGCAGGACGAATTCGAGCTTCGGCCCATAGAAGGCGCCTTCGCCCTTGTTCACGCCATATTCGGTGATGCCCGCGGCCTTCAGCGCACCATGCAGCGCGGCCTCGCTGCGGTCCCAGACCTCGTCTGAACCCACCCGCTTCTCAGGCCGGTCGGAGAGCTTGATCCGGACCTCCTCGAAGCCAAAATCGCGGTAGATGGAGAGGCAAAGATCAATGATCTTCACGCTCTCCTCCTCGATCTGGGCTTCAGTGCAGAAGACATGCGCGTCGTCCTGCGTGAAGCCGCGCACCCGCATCAAACCATGCAGCGCGCCCGAGGGCTCAAAGCGATGCACCTTGCCGAATTCACCCAGCTTGAGAGGCAGTTCGCGATAGCTGCGCAAGCCTTGCTTGAAAACCTGAATCCCGCCGGGGCAATTCATCGGCTTCAGCGCGAACACGCGATCTTCTTTGGCCTCGGTCAGATACATGGCGTCGCGGAACTTGTCCCAGTGGCCGGATTTCTCCCACAGCGCACGGTCCATGATGTCGGGCGTGTTGATCTCCTGATAGCCCGCCGCCTCCTGCCGCCGCCGCATGTAGTCAATCAGGGTCGAGAAGAGCTTCCAGCCGCGGGGATGCCAGAAGACCGCGCCAGGCGCCTCGGGCTGGAAATGGAACAGGTTCATCGCCTGCCCCAGGGCGCGGTGGTCGCGCTTCTCGGCCTCCTCCAGCATCAGCAGATGCGCGTCCAGCTCCTTTTGGTCGCGCCAGGCGGTGGCGTAGATGCGCGAGAGCATGGCGTTGCGGTGATCGCCGCGCCAATAGGCGCCGGCCACCTTCATCAGCTTGAAGGCGTTGCCTATGGCGCCGGTGCTGGGCATGTGCGGGCCGCGGCAGAGGTCCAGCCATTCGCCCTGACGATAGATGGAGATGGGCACATCCATCGGGAGGTCACTGATGAGTTCGGCCTTGTAGCTCTCGCCGCGCAGTTTGAAAAAGGCGATGGCTTCCTCGCGCGGCCATTCCTCGCGCACGAAGCTCGCGTTGCGGGCGATGATCTCGCGCATCTTGGCCTCGATGGCGGGGAAGTCTTCCGGCGTGAAGGGCTCGTTGCGGGCAAAGTCGTAATAGAAGCCGTTCTCGATGGCGGGTCCGATGGTGACCTGCGTTCCGGGAAACAGCTCCTGCACGGCCTCGGCCAGCACATGGGCCGCGTCGTGGCGGATGAGCTCCAGCGCCTCGGCGTCGCGGCGGGTGATGAAGCGAAGCGCGGCGTCCGCCGTGATTTCGCGGCTCAAATCCATCATCACGCCGTCCACGACCATGGCAAGAGCAGCCTTGGCGAGACCGGGACCGATGGCGGTCGCCACCCCTGTCCCGGTCACCGCGCCGTCAAATTGGCGGATGGAGCCGTCGGGAAGTGTGATGGCGGGCATGAAGTTCTCTTGCTGTCAAAAAGGGAGGCTGACCATGGGCAGCCGGTCTCGTCTGGTCAAGCGCCCGGTTGCGCGCAACAATCGCGCATGACCGAATTGCGCAGCGCCATTTTCCTCGATTTCGACAACCTCCTCTCCGGCCTGCGGGAGGGGGCAGGCGTTGAAATCGCACTCCGCTTTGCCCAGCAGCCGGACATCTGGCTGGAGCGTTTGCTGGGAGACCGCCCCCGCCGCGCCCTGCTGCGCCGCTGCTACATGAATCCCGCCGGTACGTTGGATGATGGCGAGGGTTCGCGGCTGCGCTTCTCGGAGTTCCGCTGGCCCTTCATGGCCGCCGGCTTCGAGGTGATGGACTGCCCCAAGCTGACCCGCCTCAAGAATGCCGCCGATCTCCGCATCGCGCTCGATGCGATGGAGGCCATGCTCGCCCCCCAGACCTATGACGAGTTCATGCTGCTCTCCAGCGATTCCGATTTCGTTCCCCTGCTGCTGCGCCTGCGCGCGGCCGATCGGCGCACCAGGCTGGTCGCCCACCCCGAAGTCGGCCGGGTGGTGCGCGGTGCGGCGGATGAAGTGCTCGGCCTGGACCTGATGGCCACCTGGCTGGGCTGGGAGGCCCCGCGTGATCAGGAGCAGGTCTTTGGCCATGAATCGGCGGAACATCTTCTGGCTGTGGTGCGCGACATCATGACGGAGGCCGAAGCGCCGGTGCATGTGCCGCATCTGGGCCAGATGCTGCGCAGCCGCACGGGGGCGACGCTGCGCGGCAGCGACTTCGCCGGCCATGGTTCGCTTGACGCGATGTTGCTGGCGGCGGGCGGCTTCATTCGCCGCGAGGGGCCTGGCGGTGGCGATGTGATGCGCCCCGAATGGCTTGATCAGCCCTCGCCCGAGAGCGCGAGCGTCGAGCGAAGCACTTCCTCCACGCCAAGCGCGCGGAGCGAAGCATGCTGAAGGACCTGCACGGCCCTGCCGCGCGGGGCGCAAAGGGCGGGGTCGCTCTCGTCGCCGAACAGGGCCAAGGTCGGGCAGCCTGACGCGGCGGCCAAATGAGTCGGCCCGCTGTCATTGCCCACGGCCAGCCGCGCCTGGCGGGCCACGGCGGCGAGCTGGCGCAGATCGGTCCGGCCCGTCAGGTCCAGCGCTTGCGGCGCCGCGGCCATCATCTCGCGCGCGAGTGGAACTTCGGCCGGGCCGCCGCAGATGACCACGGGCATGCCCAGCCGCACTGCCAACTCGGCGAAATGCGCCGCCGGCCAGCGCTTGCCGGGCCGCGCGGCGGAAGCGCCAGGCAGGATCAGCGCGAAGCCTTCGGGCAGGTGGAAATTTGCCACATCGCTGTTCAGCCAATCCAGGGTTGGTGTCGGAAAATCCCGGATGCCGGCCGCGATCAGCTGCCCGCGCTGACGCTCCACCGTATGTAGGTGATCGCGCATCGGGTCCGCATGCGGATGCGAAGCCCCGCGCGCTATGCCGGACCATTCCGCAGCCCCCCCCACAAACAGCCGGTATCGCGAGGAGCGGCTGGAGGTCTGCAAATCATAGACCCGCGTGAAGCCCGCCCGTCGCAGCCGCAGCGCGAGTGTGGCCACTTCGCGCAGGTCGAGCCAATCGGGCCGCCCATCCGTCCACACTGCATCGAACCAGGGCGCGGCGTCGGCGAGCGCCGTGAAGGGGGCTGTGGTCAGCAGCGTGATGTGCGCGCGAGGATGATGCGCGCGGATGGCCGCGAAAGGCGCGAAAGCCTGAACGAAATCGCCGAGGGCCGCGAGCTTGATCACCAGGATGCGCTCCGTCATCCCAACAATTCCTGGTAAACCGCGAGGGTCGCCTCCTGCATCGCCTGCATGGTCGGCACTCGCTGGCGGGCGGCCTCGCCCATCGCGGTGCGGGCTTCAGCCGGGGCGGCCAGGACCGCTCGGATTCGTGCGGCGAGGGCCGCGGCATCGCCTGGCGGCGTGCGCCAGCCGGTCACGCCCTCCTCGATGGTCTCGCGCGGGCCGCCGAGGTCCGAGGCGATGACGACGCGCCCCATGGCCTGGGCCTCGATCACCGTGCGGCCAAAGGCCTCGGGCTCGATGCTGGCATGGATCACGAGATCGGCGGCCAGCAGTGCTGCGGGCATATCCGCCACATGGCCGAGGATGCGCAGACGCTCGGCCACGCCGAGGCGCGCGGCGAACTCGCGCAACTCCTGCACATAGGCCTCGCGCCCTTGGGCATCGCCGGCCAGAATGGCGGTGACGCCGGGAAGTTCGGCCAGCGCCTCGATCAGCACGGCCTGGCCCTTCCAACGCGTCAGCCGCGCTGGCATGAGGATGCAGGGGCCGCCCTCCCAGGCTTGCCGAAACTCCGCCACGCGCGCGGGGTCCACCCGTGCCGGATCAAAGCGCCGCAAATCAACGCCGCGCGGGATCACCCGCAGCGCCGCGCCCGGATCGCCATGCCTGGCGCGAATATGCGCTGCGATATGCTGGCTGATGGCGATGACCCGCTCGCCCCGCGCCATCACGGAATTGTAGAGCCGCTTGCCGGCAAAGCCCTCGCCATAGGTGCCGTGATAGGTGGTCACGAAATGCGCGCCTGTCCGCCGCGCGGCGAGCCAGCCGGACCAGGCCGGTGCACGCGAGCGGGCATGCAGGATCGCCACCCCCTGCCCTTCCACGATCCGCGCCAGCGCCGCCGCATTGCGCCAGATGCCGATGGGCGATTTCGTGGCCAGCGGCAGCGTGATGTGCGTGGCACCCAGCGCCTCCAACTCCGGCACGAGCCGCCCGCCGGCGGAGGCCACGACCGCGCGGTAGCCGGCCGCATGGATGGCCTCGGCGATTTCCAGCGTGCCGCGCTCCACCCCGCCCGCGTCAAGCGCGGGAAGCAGTTGGAGAATGGCGGGAGGGCGGGACATGCCCATCCGTGCTATCCTCCAGCCCGAAGCGCGGCAACCATGGGGACCTAAAATGGAGCAAGAGGGCAAGCTCGGGCAGACGCCCCTGACCTATCGGCGCCTTTCAGGGCGCGCCCCGGGCGTCGTCTTCCTGGGCGGCTTCAACAGCGACATGACGGGCACAAAAGCCGAGTATCTGGCCCAATGGTGCGCCGCGCGCGGTCAGGCTTTTCTGCGCTTCGACTATAGCGGGCATGGTACCTCTGGCGGGGAGTTCGCGCAGGGGAGCATCGGCACCTGGCTCGCCGATGCTCAGCTGGTGCTGACCAGCCTGACCACGGGGCCGCAAATCCTGGTGGGCTCCTCCATGGGTGGTTGGATCGCGCTGCTGCTGGCCCAGCGCCACCCCGAGCGCCTGGCCGGGCTGATCGGCATCGCCGCCGCGCCGGATTTCACGGAGGACCTGATGTGGGCGCAATTCCCGCAGGCGGTGCGGGACCAGATCACGCGCGAGGGGCAATGGCTGCGCCCCTCCGAATATGGCGCCCCCTACCCCATCACCCGCGCGCTGATCGAGGATGGTCGCCGCCATCTGGTGTTGCGCGCACCCCTGGCCATCGCAGCCCCGGTGCGCCTGCTGCATGGCCAGCAGGACCCCGACGTGCCCTGGCAGCTCAGCCTGCGCGTGGCGGAAACCATCACGGGCGCCGATGTGGAGGTCACGCTGATCAAGGAGGGCGACCATCGCCTCTCCAAGCCGGCGGATTTGGCGCTATTGGGCCGGACGCTTGGCGCACTCCTGGGCGAGGATGCCTGCTAGGCCCTCGCGATAGGTCGGATAGGCCCATTCGATGCCCAGTGCCTGCTTGGTCAGGCGGCTGGAGACGCGGCGGCTTTCGCTCCAAAATGTGCGGCCCATTTCGCTCATCCTGGCATACGCATCCTCAAAGGCCACGGGCGGCGGCGGTTCGACGCCAAGGAGGCGGGCGGCCTCAATGGTCACATCGGCTTGTTCGCTGGGTTCGTCATCCACCAGATGCAGGATGCGCACGCCCGCTGGTGGATGGCGGTGCGCTGCGGCCAGTACGGCGCGGGCAATGTCGTCGCGGTGAATGCGGCTAAACGCGTGGCCAGGGCGGACCACCCGCCGCGCCGTGCCAGAGCGCACATCATCCAGCGCGCTGCGGCCAGGGCCGTAGATGCCGCCTGTGCGGAAGATATCCACCGCCAAATCCATGCCGAGTCCGGCCCATTGCTGCTCGGCTTCCGCGCGGCGGCGGCTGCGCTCCTGGCCGGGGGTGGCGTGGGAGGTTTCATCCACCCATTCGCCCTTGCGGTCGCCATAGACGCCCGTGGTGGAGATATAGCCCGCCCAGGCGAGCGGCGTGGCACGGAGCGCGGCTCCATGCGCGGCCCAGACGGGATCGCCAGCGGGGCCTGGCGGCGCGGTGACGACGAGATGCGTCACGCCCTCCAGCAGCGCTGGGTCGTCGAAAGCGACGGCATCGGGCGCACTGCGCGAGGTGACGCGCGCCCTGAAGCCCATGCGCCGCGCGAGGCCCAAAATCGCCTCGCCCGTATAACCTTTGCCGATGATGAGGAGGTTGCGTTCCATCCGCGCATCTTGCGCCAGGGATCACGCTTCGGCCAGCAGCGCAGACACGTCCAGGCGTTTGGTGAACATGGTCAACGCGCCCTCGGCATCCTTCGGCCATTCTCCGCGCGGTCGGTCTCGGTTACAGTTCCACGCCATTGCCATCCGGGTCGCGCAGGTACAGCGCCTCGCTCACGCCGTGATCCGAGGCGCCGTCGAGCTTCACTCCGCAATCGAGCACACGCTTGAGGACGGCGGCCAACGCCGGACGGTCAGGATAGAGCAAGGCGACATGGTACAGCCCGGTGTGATGCGCGGGCGGCGGCGTGCCGCCCTCACTCTCCCAGGTGTTGAGCGCGATGTGGTGATGGTAGCCGCCAGCCGAGAGGAACACCGCGCCTGGCCGCTCCAGGGTGACGGTCAGGCCCAGCACGTCACGCCAGAAGGTCAGCGCCCGCGGGATTTCGGCCACCTTCAGGTGGACATGGCCGATGCGGGTTTCGGGATGCGCCGTGAAATCGGGGAGGTGCTTTTCCATGACGGGAAGAATGACAGGTTTGGGCGTGGCAACGCCAATCACGATCGGGAATGAGGTTCATCACTTCCGAGTGGTCACCAGCCACAGCCCAGCGAAGACCAATGCGCCAGCGGGCAGGGTCAACCACCCCATGCGTTCGTCGAACAGAAGCGCGCCCCAGATAACGCCCGCGATGGTGACGATGTAGCCAGTCTGGCTGGTGATGACGCTGCCTGTGGCCGCGATCAGCCGAAAGTAGAGCAGGTAGGCGAAGGCGGTCAGCGCCGCCTGCAGCGGGATGAGCGCATCCACCTTGCCGCCGGGGAGGTGGAACTGGCCGAGGGCCAGCCCCAGGAGCGCGAGGAAGAAGGCCGCTGCGTAGAGGGCGCCTGTGGCCAGGACCAGTGCGTCCGTTCCCCGGGGTGCCAGGCGCGAAGCCACGATGTTGGAGATGGCAAAGCCCACCGGCGTCAGCGCCGCCAGCAGCGCCCAGCCCAGCAGGCTCACATCCGGCAGCGCCGCGCCTGGCGCCATGGCCAGTGCCACGCCGGAAAAGCCCAACGCAGTGCCGATGACGCGGGAACGGGTCAGTCGCTCCATCCCGAGCATGGCAGCGAGGACCACGGTCAGAATTGGCGAGAGCGGCACCAAAAGCGCGAAGAAACCGGCCGGAATGTATTGCAGCGCCGTGTAGCCGGCAAAATTCGCCAACACGAAGCCCGACAGCCCAGAGGCGATATACTGAGCCATGTGCGGGCGGTCCCAGGGCAGCCCCAAGCGGCGCTTGGCGCAAAGCCCCGAAAGGATCAGCGCTGAGCCGAAAGCCCCCCAGAAGGCGAAGCCCAGCGGCGGAATGCCGCCAGCCATGGCCAGTTTCACAATGGAGGGGGTCATGCCCCAGACCATGCCCAGGATGACCAATGCGGGCAGGTGACGGAGCATTGGGGGGCAAAGACCGCCTGCCCGCCCGCATGTCAACCGTTGAACAAAAAGACCGGATGCCGACATGGTGGCGCATGGACCTCCCCGAGTCGGAAACCATTGCGCTGCGCCGAGACCCCCTTTTGCCGCCCGAGGCTTGCCCGGTGCGGTGGAAGCGCTCATCGCGGGCGCGTCGGGTCTCACTGCGCATTGATGCAGCCAAGGGCGTTGTGGTGGTCACGCTGCCCAATCGCGTCGGCCGCAAGCAGGGCCTTGCGCTGCTGACGGAGCATGCTGGATGGGTGATGCAAAAGCTGAGCCTAATCGCGCCAGAGCGGCCGTTTGAGGCAGGCGGGACGGTGCCCATCGGCGGTGTGGAGCACCTCATCCGCCATGACCCCGCGCGACGAGGCGCTGCGTTTGTGGAAGACGGAGCGCTGGTGGTGACCGGCGAGGCCACTTTCATCCCACGGCGCGTGCGCGATTTTCTGCGCGCCGAAGCCCTGCGTCGCATCGTGTTGGCAGCGCGTCCGCATTGCGAGGGGCTGGGGGTGACGCCGAGCGCCATCCGGCTGAAAGACACACGTAGCCGCTGGGGAAGTTGCGCGCCGGACCGAACGCTGGCGTTCTCCTGGCGCCTGATCCTCGCACCTGAATGGGTCCTGGATTACGTCGTGGCGCACGAGGTGGCGCATCTGCGCGAGATGAACCATTCCCAGCGTTTTTGGGATCTGGTTGAACAACGCTCAGCGCATCGGATCGCTGCCACCAAATGGCTGCGCCAGCACGGCGCAGCCATTCAACGCATGGGCTGATTTCAGCCGACGCTCAGCCTGCGGTCCACGATCTGCTGCTTCATGCTTTTTTGCAGCTTCTCGAAGGCGCGCACTTCGATCTGACGCACGCGCTCGCGGCTGATGTTGTACTGCTGGCTCAATTCCTCCAGCGTCGTCGGCTCATCCTTGAGGCGGCGTTCGATCAGAATGTGGCGCTCGCGCTCGTTCAAAGTGCGCAAGGCACCATTGAGCATGTCCTTGCGGTTGGACATGTCCTCCCGCTCGGCGAGTTCCGTCTCCTGACTTTCGCTGTCATCCACCAG
>Ga0105047_10019619_pt1 | contig 10422 bp, 11 predicted proteins | sample MAT04_FD_78384 | JGI IMG/M metagenome (GOLD analysis project Ga0105047, IMG submission 78384) | Freshwater microbial communities from Lake Fryxell liftoff mats and glacier meltwater in Antarctica - MAT-04 (megahit assembly) | ecosystem: Environmental > Aquatic > Freshwater > Ice > Liftoff... | reverse complement strand
GGCGGCGTGAAGCTCGGCACCATCGGCCATGCGGCGGCGTTCAGCCTCTATCCCACGAAGAACCTCGGCGCGCTCGGCGATGGCGGCGTGTTGGCCACGCCCGATGCGGAGCTTGCCGCGCGCATCGCGGCGATCCGGCAATATGGCTGGAAGCGGCGCTACATCAGCGACCTGCCGGGCGTGAACTCGCGGCTGGACGAGGTGCAGGCCGCCATCCTGCGCGTGAAGCTGCAATACCTCGACGCGCAGAACGCGCGCCGGCGTGAGATCGCACTCGCCTATGACGCGGCACTCGCCGGCACGGCATTGACGCCGCCGGTCCGCCGCGATGACGCCTATCACGTGTTCCACCTCTACGTGCTGCGCCACCCGGCGCGGGACGTGCTGATGTCGGCGCTGAAGGCGCAGGGCATCGGCACCGGCATCCACTATCCCATGCCGGTCCACACGCAGCCGGCCTATCAGGGACGGATCGCGCTCGGCCCCGCCGCTTGCGCGGAGACGGCGCGCGCCGCTCACGAGGTGTTCAGCCTGCCCATGTATCCTGAACTGACGGATGAGCATGTGGCGCGCGTCTGCCAGGAGCTCCGCGCGCTCTGAATGCGGCGGCGATCTTCGTCCTGGCAGCGGTCGCCGAGATTGCGGGGTGCTTCGCGGTCTGGGCGGTGTGGCGGCAGGGTGCCTCGGCGCTGTGGCTTGTGGCGGGTGCGGGCAGCCTCGGCCTCTTTGCCTGGTTGCTGGCATTGGCGCCCGTGGATGCGGCGGGGCGGGCCTTTGCGGCCTATGGCGGCGTCTATGTGGCGGCGTCGCTCGCCTGGCTGATGCTGGTGGAGGGCGTGCGGCCCACGGGCTGGGACCTGGCGGGGGTCGCGCTATGCCTGGCCGGTGCCGGCGTCATCCTGATGGGCGCTGCGCGGCAGGTTTAACCAAACTGTGGTTGAAGCGCTGCGCGGCGCGCTGCATCCTTCGCCCAAATCGGAGACGCACGCCATGAATCGCCGGCACCTGTTCGCCACCACCGCGGCCCTCGCCTTGGCCACGGCCATGCCGGCCACTACCCAGCCCCTCGCCACCCAGCCCCCCGCCACCCAGCCCGGGCCGGCCAGCGTGATCTTCTTCCACCCCGACGGCTTCGGCGTGAACCATTGGGGCGCGGTGCGGATGGTCAGCGTCGGCCCCGATGGCCGCACGGAATGGGACCGGCTGCCGCACAGCGCCGTCTATCTCGGCCACATGAAGGACGGGCTGACCGGCACCTCGCACGGCGGCGCCACCACCCATGCTTTCGGCGTGCGCGTCCAGGCCGACAGCTTCGGCCAGGATGGCGAGCAGGCGATCCGCAGCCTTTCGGGCTTCGAGGGCTCGATCGCGCGCGAGGCGATGGCGCGCGACAAGTGGGTGGGGCTGGTCAATTCCGGCGCGGCCTATGAGCCGGGCACGGCGGCCTTCGTGGCCAGCACGCCCCGCCGCAACAACCTGGCCGAGATCACGCGCCTCGTGGTGGAATCCGGCGTGCAGGTGCATCTGGCGGGCGGCGAGCGCTGGTATCTGCCGCGCGGCGTGCAGGGCCGCTTCGGCGAGGGCGCCCGCGAGGACGGGCTGAACCTGATCCAGTTGCTGCGCGAGCGCGGCTACACCGTGGTCTTCACCAAGGAGGAACTGGCCGCCGTCCCGGCCGGCACCGACAGGCTCTGGGGGATCTTCGCCCACAACCACACCTTCAACGACCGCAACGAGGAGACCCTCGCCCGCGAGAACCTCCCCCATTACGTGCCAACCGCGCCCAGCATCGCCGAGATGAGCGAGGCGGCGCTGCGCATTCTCTCCCGCGCGCCGCAGGGCTTTCTTCTTGTCGCCGAGGAGGAGGGCACCGATAATTTCGGCAATGTGAACAATGCACCGGGCTCCATCGAGGCCGGCATTCGCGCCGATGCGGCGATCGGGATCTTCCGCCGCTTCATCGCCGCGAACCCCAACACGCTCATGCTCACCACGTGCGATTCCGACGCGGGCGGCATGCAGGTGATCGGCCCCGGCCGGCAGCAGCAGATCCTGCGCGAGGGGGTGAACCTGCCCGAGCGCGACCGCAATGGCGCGCCGCTCGACGGCCAGGGCGGCACCGGCACGGTGGCGTGGCTCTCGGCGCCGGATCGCAACGGCGTGCGCCACCCCTTCGCCATCGCCTGGTCCACGCTCACCGACGTCTCGGGCGGCATCCTCGTGCGCGGCGTGGGCCGCAACGCCGAGCAGATCAGCCAGGCGGGCACGATGGACAATGTGGACGTTTATCGCCTGATGTACCGGACGCTGTTCGGGCGCGACGCCGCGTAGGACCGTATCGGCCGGAGGGGAGGGCGCAACACCATGTCCATCGCAGCATCGAGTGAGGTGGTCCGCGCCACGCGCCGGCCCGTCAACGCGAATGGCGTGCCGATCCACATGACCGCCTTCATCGGCACCAACTGGACCAACCGCACGGAAGCAAGCCCGCCGCCGCCCGCGCCCGGCAGCTTTTACCCCATGGCCTTCCTGGTCGAGCAGCCGCCCGGGTCCATCGTGCAGTCGCATTTCCACGCGGCCGACCAGTTCCAGGTGGTGGTGGCCGGCGGTGGGCATCTGGGGCGCCACGCGGTGCGGCCCTTCACCGTCCACTACACCAACGCGCACACGGCCTACGGCCCGATCACGGCGGGCGATGCGGGGCTGCACTACTTCACGCTGCGCAACGGGTACGACCCCGGCGCGCGCTACGTCGCCCAGGCGGCCGCCGAACTGAAGGCCGTCGCCGGCCGCCGCCCCTGGCAGACCACGACCGACCCCATCACGCCCGAGCCCGCCATCAGCGGCCCCGCCCGCGTTGAGGAGATGCTGCCGCCGCGTGCGGACGGGCTGGGTGCCTGGCGCCACCTCCTGCCGGCCGGTACCGCCCTGGCTGGCCCGCCGCCCGGCGAGGGGCGCGGCCAGTTCTGGCTCGTCGTCTCGGGCGAGGTCATGGGGCCGGAGGGCGCGCTGCCGCCGCTCTCGCTGGTCTTCGTGAACCCGGAAGATCCGGCCCTCACCGTCACCGCGGGCGAAGCGGGCGCCGAGCTCCTGATCCTGCAATATCCGCGGCACACGCCCGACGCTTGAACTCGGCAGCCCATTTAACTGGCATTTTCGGAGCGGCGCCATGCGGAAGCGCTTCGCACGGGCTGGCGCCACGCGCCTAATGGCCGCAGCCTGTGAAGGTTCCCTGGGAGGCCTCCCCATGCTCCACCGTCGCGCCATCCTCGCCGCACCCGTCCTGCTCGCGGCACCCGCGTTGCGCGCCCAGTCGCTGCGGCCGATCCGCCTCGTCATCCCCTTTGGTGCGGGCGGTATCACCGACCTCGTCGCCCGCATCCTGGCTGAGCGCGCGGCGGTGGAACTCGGCGTGCCGGTGGTGCCCGAGAACCGCGCCGGCGCCAACGGCAACATCGCGGGCGAATACGTGGCGCGCAGCGCGCCGGACGGGACCACGCTGCTGATGGCCTCGCTCGCCATGTTCTCGGTCAACCCGGTGATCTATCCGCGCATGACCTATGATCCGCTCGCCGATTTCGCGCCTGTGGCGCTGGCGGCGAGCACGCCGCACGTGATCGTGGCGCATCCGGGCACCGTGGGCGCCGATCTCGCGGGGATGCTCACCGCGGCGCGGGCGCGGCCCGAGGCGCTGAGCTGGGGCACCGCAGGGGCAGGGAGCAGCCCGCACCTCACGCAGATCCTGCTGCAATCGCTTGCCGGCGCACAGTTGCTCGCCGTGCATTTCCGCAGCGGTGCCGCCAGCGTGCAATCGGTGCTGGCCGGCCAGGTGGCACTGACCGGCGAGGCGACGCCCATCGTCGCCGAGCACATCCGCGCTGGCACGCTGCGGGCGCTGGCCGTCGCCGCCCCCGCGCGCCTCGCTTCGTTGCCCGAGGTGCCGACAACGGCCGAGGCCGGGCTGCCGGGCCTCGAGAACGGCTCCACCTCCGCCATCGTCGCCCCGCGCGGCACGCCCGAGGCGGTGTTGGCGCGGCTGGCCGAGGCTTTCCGCGCCGCGATGGCCGCCGCCGAGACGCGTGCGCGCCTCAGCCAGCAGGGCACGGTGCCGCTCGGCGGGACTGGCGCTGAGTTCACCCGCATGATCAACACCGAGGTGGCGCGCTGGCGCCCCCTGCTGGCCGGCGTGCAGCCGGGCTGAACGGAGAACCGCGTTGACCGATTTCATTTGGGCCGGGCGCCTGCTCGCCATCCACATCACCGAGCAGGCGGCGGCCGACATGCAGGAGCTGGCCGAGGCGAAGCTCGTCGCCGGCCTCGGCATCGAGGGCGACCGCTACGCGACCGGCCGCGGCACCTACAGCAAAAAACCCCAGCCAGAGCGCCAGGTGACGCTGATTGAGATCGAAACGCTGGAGGCCATCCAGCGCGACCATGGCCTGGACCTGCCGCCGCACGAGACCCGCCGCAACCTGCTCACGCGCGGCGTGCCGCTGAACCATCTGGTGGGCCGGGCCTTCCGCGTGGGCGAAGTGGAGCTGTTCGGTGGGCGGCTGAACGTGCCCTGCGTGTATCTCGACAAGCTGCTGGACAAGCCGCTCTTCGTACCGCTGACCAACCGCTCGGGCCTGAACTGCATGATCACCAAGGGCGGCATGATCCGCCCCGGGGACGCCATCACGCCGATCTGAGGGTCACACCGCGTAGCGGAGGATGGCCGCGACGTCCGCGCCGTCCGGGATGTCCGCCTTGCGGACTCCCATCACGCGCGCGCCGGTCGCCAGGGCCTGCATGGCGATGGCATCGGTCACGCCGTAGCTGTCGGCGCCTGGCTCGTCGGCCAGCGTGATGGCGCCGGTCGTCTCGTCGTAGGTGCCGGAGATGACGCCGTCGATGTCCACCAGCATGGTGTCGATCGCGCCGAAGGCGGCGGCGTGGCCGACCTGGCCGAGATCGGTCGTGCTGCGGCCGTGGTCGCCTCGTGCGGCGAAGAGCGCCGCGAAATCGGCTACCTGCGCGGCATAAAGCGCATCGAGGCCGTGCTGCGCGGCGGCGGCGAGCTCCGCATCCGGCGTGCGGTCATGCGTGCCGGCGATGGTCTCCGGCACAAGGTCGGCCGAGCTGTTGACGCCGTGGTAGATCGATGCCAGCGGATCGGCCGAAGCCAGGAACAGAGGTGTGTGCCGCCCGGCCAGCACCGGGCGCAGCGCCGCATCCACCTTGCGCGCATATTGCGCGAGGCGGACCTTCTTCCCCTCCGAGCCTTGGATGCGGCCGCTGGCCGATCGGTCGTTGATGCTGGCCTTGCCGGCAGCACTCGCCGCGTCCTGCGGCAGGCCGGGCACGCGGATCTCCACCGGCGCGCCTTCGGGCAGCACCTCGAGCAGCCGCGCGCCATTCTCCGAGAGCGCCAGCACGAGTGCGACATGCGGGAAGGTGATGGCGCGCAGCAGAGGCTTGAGGTGAAACCGGTCGGACACCTGGACCATCGGGCTCAGCGCATTGGCGAGGCGGAAGGTGCGGATGGCGTCGGGCGTGGCCAGCACGCAAAGGCTGTTGGCCTGCAGGCGCCAGAACTCGTCGTCATCGACGAGGTCGTCGATGTGCTCCTGAAGCTGCGCCAGGCGCCGCTTGTCGAAACCGGCATCGGTCAACTGGCCGGCGGCGGTGCGGAACAGGTTGCCGAGTTCGATGAGCGCGGCGCCGCTCTCCTGGCTCAGCGGCGTGGTGTCCAGGTAGATCGAGACGCAGGCGTCGGCGCGTTGGCCTGCCAATCGGCGGAATTGTTCCAGGGTGGGGATGTCGAGGTGGAGCATGCTGGCCTCTCGGAACGCCGGATCGCGCACCTGGAAGCAACCGCCAGCCGAAGTCACGGTTGCCGGGGTTGTGCTTGCCACGACGCTGCGTGTGATACCTGGGCGGCGGGTCGCTCAGTCCTCGCTCTCGAGACGCTCGATATCGTCGTCCGAAAGGCCGAAATGGTGGCCGATCTCGTGGATCAGCACGTTGCGGACCAGGCGGAACAGGTCCTCGCCGGTCTCGATCCATTCGAGCAGGATGGGCTCGCGGTAGAGCAGGATGGTGTCGGGCTCGCCCGGGGCGTCCATCGCCGATTTCCGCGTGAGTGGCGTGCCGCGGTACAGGCCGGTCAGTTCCCACGGGCTGTCGAGGCCGAGTTCGGCCACGATGTCGTCGTCCGGAACCTCGTCCACGACGATGGCGGCGCCGCGCACCATCTCGCGCAGCGGCGCGGGGATTGCGCCGAGCGCGTCCTCCGCCATCTCCATGAGGTCTTCGAGGCTGGGGGGGGTGGTCGGGCGCATGCGCCACCCATGCCACGCCCGGCCGCGCAACGGGAGGGGTTTGATGGTGGAAATGCTGGATGAGGCGGCGCGGGCCGACCTTGCGGCGCAATTGCCGGAATGGCGCATGGTCGAGGGGCGGGATGCGATCCGCCGCGCTTTCCGCTTCCGCGACTTCAGCGAGGCCTGGGCGTTCATGTCGCGCGTCGCCCTGCTGGCCGAGGCGCAGGATCACCACCCCGAATGGAGCAACGTCTATAACCGCGTGGAGATCACGCTCACGACGCATGACGCCAAGGGGCTCTCGGCACGAGACGTGAAGCTGGCCGAGGCCATCGATCGGTTATGAATGTTCGCGCCTTGTTCCTGACGACGAGCCGCGCCAGAATGCCCAGATGGACACCGCCAGCCGAACCCTTGCCGTCACCCGTTCGGCCATGCGGCACTGCCTGGCGCGCGCCTGGTCGCCACTGGCCGAGGTGCCGCTCCCGGATGGCCGGCGGGCCGACATCCTCGCGCTCCGGCCGGATGGAGGCTTTGCGATCATCGAAGTGAAATCCTGCGCGCGGGATTTCCTTACGGATCGAAAATGGCATGATTACAGGAGCTATTCGGACGAACTTCACTTCGCGGTTGACCTGGATTTCCCCCAGGATCTGATCCCCGAGGAAGTCGGCCTCATCGTCAGTGATGGTTGGGAGGCGGTGCCCATCCGCCCGGCCGCCGCCCACCCGCTGGCGCCCGCCAGGCGCCGCGCGCTCCTGCACCGCTTCGCGAGCCTCGCCGCCATGCGCCTCGCCGGGCTCGCGGACCCGTCCGGTTTGGTGGAGCGCCGGGCGGCGCTTCGGCTGGATTAGCTGCTCCACGAATGTTGCGCAGGGTGCCGGCGCGGGCGCACCATGCGTCGCACGGAGGTTCCAGTATGCGCCAATTCGCTCTCCCCTCGATGCTCCCCTTTGCAGCGCTTCTCCTCGCTGGCACGGCCGAGGCACAGCCTGTAGCGTTGGAGGGCCGCCGCCTTGCCGAGCAGTGGTGCGCCAATTGCCACGCCATCGCGCCCGGCGCCCGCCCGCCGACCGGCGACGCCGCGCCGAGCTTCCCGGCCATCGCCCGCATGACTTCAACAACGGAAATGGGCCTGCGCGTCTTCCTCCAGACGCCGCATCCCACGATGCCCAATTACCAGTTCAGCCGCGCAGAACTGGACGCGCTGGTGGCCTACATCCTCACCCTCAAGCGGTGATCCTCTACATCGCGGCGGGCAGCCCTTTTGCCCGCATCATTCGCATCCTCGGGCGCGAACGTGGCCTTGGGCTGAACGAGCGCGAGACGCCGCTGCGGGACCCCACGGCGCCGCAACTCGCGCACAATCCCGCGGGGCGCGTGCCCGCGCTGCTGGATGGCGAAACCCTGATCTGCGAGACGCCGCTGATCCTGGCGCATCTGGGCCTGCTGCCGACCGAGCCCGGCGCACGCGCGCGTCTCGGGCAGGCGCTGGCGTTGATCGACGGCATCGCGGTCTGGAACCGCGACCTGCGTCGGCCGGAGGATCAGCGTTCCCCCGGCTTCCAGGCGCTGGAACGGGCGCGCGCCGCCCGCATCCTGGACGCGACCGAACCGGCCGAGCATGACCCGCGCAGCGTGGAGGGCGTCGCGCTGGCCTGTGCGCTTGGCTATTGCGACCGGCGCCACACCGTCTTCGACTGGCGGCTGGGGCGCCCGGCGCTGGCCGCCTGGTATGCTGCGGCGATCGCGCGCCAGGCCTTCGACGCAACGATGCCGCCCGTCTCAGGAATCTAGCCTTCGCGCCTCTTGCCGAGCGCGCCGAGCACGGCAAGGGCCACGGGTGTCGCAAAGAGGCCCTCGGCATCGAGTGCGATCCGCCGGCGCCAGTTGGGCCGTTCGCGGTCGGTGCCCGGCAGGTTCACGGCGAAGCGTTCGCCCGCCAGGTCCTCGGCCTGGACGAGCAGCATCAGCGAGGGCGTCGCGGACACATAGGCATGGATCGCACCCGCAAGCTCGGGCGGCAGAGGGCCATCGACGGTGCGCGGCACTGCGAGGCCCGCCTCGCGCAGGGCCGCGAAGAGGGCCGTGCGCTCCGCCTCGCGCTCCGCCCGCGCCGCCGCCGCGCCGGCCTCGTTCAGCAGGCCGAGTGACGCGCGTTCCGCGATGTCCGTCCCCTCCCACCAACCGGCTAGCGTCGGCAAGTCGTGCGTGGCGACGCAGGCGGCGGCGAGTGCCGGGTAGTGGAAGGGAGGGCGGAAGGCCGTGCCGTCGCGCTCGAACCAGAGCACCCGGTAGGAGAGGGCGCGCGCCGCGCCCAGCACCTCGCGCAGGCCGTCGGGCACGGTACCCAGGTCCTCGCCCACCACGGCGCAATGCGCGCGACGGCTTTCCAGTGCAATTTCGCCGAGCCAGGCCTCGAAGGGCTGGTCGAGGTAGCAGCCCTCGGCGGCGCTGGCCCCATCGGGCACCAGAAACAGCCGCTTGAGGCCGAGCACGTGGTCGATGCGGAGTGCCGCCGCATGACGCATGTTGGCGCGGATCAGGGCCGCGAAGCCCGCATGTCCGCGCTCGGCCGAGGCGATCGGGTCGGGTGGCGGCACGCCCCACACCTGGCCGAGCGGCCCCAGCGGATCGGGCGGTGCGCCGACCGAAAGCCCGTGCAGGAAGGCTTGGTCGCCCGACCAGAGTTCGGCGCCATCGGGCGCCATGCCGACGGCGAGATCGCGATAGAGGCCGGGGCCACGCGCCGCCGCCTCGTGCATCTGGGCGTCGGCCATGAACTGCATCCAGGCGTGGAAGCCGACCTCGGCCGCCTCGCGCGCACAGAAGGCGGCGACGCCGGTGTCTTCGCCGTGGCGCAGGCCAGCGGGCCAGGCGCGCGCGTCGCTGTGGCCGGCGCGCTCGGCCAACGCGTTGAAGGCGGCGAAATGCGCCAGCGCCGCGCCGCCCTTCGCGCGGAAGGCCAGGAAGGCTTCGTGGCGCGGGTCCGCCGGGCCGAAGCGCTGCCACGCGGCATGCAGCACGCGCCGCTTTGCCGCCCAGACGGCCGGATAGTCCACCGACGCGCCGGCGCGCAGCGTGGCGAAAAGGCGCGCTTCCTCCTCCGCGTCCGGCAGGCCGGAGACGTCGATGAGCAGCGGTTCCAGGAAGCGCCGGTCGGAGGGCTGGTAGGGGCTCGCGCGCTCGCGGTCGGTCGGCACGAGCGCATGCGGCGGGCTGATGCCGAGCCAGAGCGCGCCAGCCGCCATCGCCGCATGTCCGAGTTCGGCGATGGCGGTGAAGTCGCCGATGCCCTGATCATCCGCGTGGCGCAGCGCGTAGCTTTGCGCGGTGACGCCGAAGCGCCGCGCGCCGGCTTCGAGGGCTGGCGGCAGGAAGCAGGAAGGCGGCGCGGCGGTGATCCGGCAGGCGGCATCTCGCCAGCGCAGCAGGTGCCGGCCGTCGGGCAGCGGCGGGAGGGTGATGCGCCCGGCTTCGGGAAGCACGGCGAAATCGCGCTCGGTGCCGTCCTCCAGCGTCAGGTGCAGGTCGAGCCGGACGGGCAGGCCGTGCCCCAGGGCGAGGCTTGCGGCCACCCCGGCGCGGGCGGGCAGATGCGGCGGCAGGGCAGGGCGGTGGCGGCGGCGGCCGAGGCTCTCACGGGCCTGGTTGGCGGTCTCGGCGGGCAGGCCCAGGGCGGCGAGCACCGCGCGCAGCGTGCCCTCCGGCACCTGGTGCTGGCGTCCGGACAGGTCGTGCCAGAGGGGCGCGATGCCCACCGCCGTCGCCAAGCGGCCGAGCAGCGCGGGCTCTGCCGCCGCGGCGCGCACGGGCGCGGTCGGCACCTCGGCGAGGAGCATCACCGAACGCGGCGGCAGGTCCATATCGTTGCCGATCGGCCCTTCGCGGTCGGGTGCCGCGCTGTCCGCCAGGAGGGACCAGCGCAGGCCCCAGCGGTTGGCCGGGGGATGGAGCGGCTCGGCCGTATCGCTGCCGTTGATCGCGACCAGCACCCGGTCGTCGCCCGCATGCAGCACCGCGGCCAGCGCCCGCGCCTGGCCCCAGTCATCGCCCGTGAGCGGATGGCCGTGCGGGTGCAGCCAGGCGACATCGGGCAGGCCCGTCTCGTCCTGCG
>Ga0105047_10019618_pt1 | contig 10422 bp, 7 predicted proteins | sample MAT04_FD_78384 | JGI IMG/M metagenome (GOLD analysis project Ga0105047, IMG submission 78384) | Freshwater microbial communities from Lake Fryxell liftoff mats and glacier meltwater in Antarctica - MAT-04 (megahit assembly) | ecosystem: Environmental > Aquatic > Freshwater > Ice > Liftoff... | reverse complement strand
CTGGACGGCGATGCGAGCGATCTGGACGCCGCTTTCGAAGACATCGCGCGCCTGGCGCTGCAGTGCCGCTTCCGCGACTGTCAGCACGAAGCCGAACCCGGTTGCGCGGTGCGTGACGTGGTGCCGGCACCGCGCCTGCACAACTACCGCAAGCTGCGGCGCGAGGCGCGGCGCGACACGCTCACCGCGCTGGAACGCAAGGCGCAGGTGCAGCAGTGGAAAAGCCGCGGCCGTGAAGCGCGCGAGCGTCTGAACGCCAAACGCGGATGAGATGCCACCCGACGGACGAGCCCCCAGTGCCCAGGCCAACAAGCCTGCCGTGCCGGGGCCGTCTGAATCAGCAACCCTTCAGGCCCGTGCCCGACCTCCCGGTTCCGCCGTGCCGGCCTGCACCAAGGAAGCTTTCTGCGCCTTGGCGGGGAAGAGTTGAAGCCAGGGGCCCGCCGCCAGAAGCGGGGGTCGAGGTGCATCAGGCTGTGGATGAACCAGCCACAGCCCCCCAATGGCGGGTGCGGGCGCCGCTGCAACGCTGATACTCTCGGCTGCCCATGTCTTCGACCACGCCACGCATTTCCAGCGACAACCCCAGCGCCTTGCCGCCCGGCACGCGGCTGGGTGAATTCGAGTTGCTCAGCCTGCTGGGCGTGGGCGGCTTCGGCATCGTCTACCTGGCTTTCGACCACGCGCTGGAGCGCGAAGTGGCGGTGAAAGAGTACATGCCGGCATCGCTGGCCGGTCGTACCGAGACGATGCATGTCTCGTTGCGCTCGCAAAGCGATGCCGAGACCTTCGCGCTTGGCTTGAAGTCATTCGTCAACGAAGCCAAGATGCTGGCGCGTTTCGACCATCCTTCATTGCTGAAGGTGCACCGCTTCTGGGAAGCCAACGGCACCGCCTACATGGCCATGCCGGTGATGCGCGGCCGCACGCTGAAGCAGGTGCGCGCAGAGATGACACAGCCGCCCGGCGAGGCTTGGCTGCGCGATCTGCTGACGCCGCTGCTCGGCGCCATCGAGAAGCTTCATTCCGAGGGCGTCTACCACCGCGACATCGCGCCCGACAACGTGCAGGTCGAGGACAACGGCCATCCGGTGCTGCTGGATTTCGGGGCCGCGCGCCGTGTCATCGGCGACAAGAGCCAGACGCTCACGGCCATCCTCAAACCCGCCTACGCGCCCATCGAGCAGTACGCCGAGGCCGGCAGCGTGAAGCAGGGGCCCTGGACAGACATCTACGCGCTGGGCGCGACGCTGCATTACCTGCTGCTGAACCGCCCACCGCCGCCGGCCACCGCACGCGCCATCCACGACGAGGTCTCATTGCTCAGCACCGCATCTTGCGCAGACTGCAGCGAAAACTTCCTGCGCACCATCGACTGGATGCTGGCGCCGCGCCCGATCGACCGCCCGCAGAGCGTGGCAGCCTTGCGCGAGGTGCTCGAAGGGCATGCGCTTCCGCCGCTGCGGCGTGTGGATGCGGCCCCGCAAGCGTCGCAGTGGGACCGCACGGTGGCCATCGGTACCCGGGGCGCGGCACCGCAGCTTCCCGCGCAGACCGTGGGCGTGGACTTGGACCTGGACGGCACCCGCATCGTGCCGCCGCCTCTGCCGGCAGCACCCGCGTCCGACGCCACCGTGTACGAGCCGCCGCTGCACAAGGCGCAACCCGTCGCAACGCCCGCGCCTGTTGCACGTGACTCTGCGACGGCGCCTCGTCGTGCGGCGCCTGATCGTGCGGCGGCAAGTGCGGCGGCAAGTGCGGCTGCAAGTGCGGCTGCAAGTGCGGCTGGAACCGCGGCTGCAAGTACGGCTGCAAGTACGGCTGCAAGTACGGCTGTAACGGCACCGAAGAACGGGCGTGGCTGGTTGCCGGCCGCGCTGGGCCTGGGATTCGTGGCGGTGGCCGTGGCGGCCTTTGCGCTGTGGCCGCGCGGAGAGGCCGTCGTCGCCGCCGACGCTGCAAGCGCGGCCGCATCGAGCGCCGCAGCCGCTTCAGCCGCAGCCGCAGCGACAGCATTGGCGCCGTCGGCCGCGCCTGCCACGAGCATCACGCCGCCTGCTGCCGCGCCGGTGCCTGAATCGACGGTGGCCACCGTCGTCGTTCCCAGCACGCCGGCAGCCGGCACAGGGGCGTCACCTTCTGCCCGCGCTGCGCCGGTCACCAGCGAAGCGGTCGTGCGCCAGCCGCGCCCCGCAGCGCCTGCCCGCACGATTGCGTCGGGCACGGCGGCTGCGGGGACTGCAGCGGGGTCCGTGGTGCCTTCTGTCGCCACCAGCGCATCCGCTGCATCTCTGTCACGCGCGCAGAGCCCGGTGACGGCTGCAACCTCTTCCCTGCCGCCGTCCACTGCCGAGGCGCCGCCTGCTGAGCCTGCGAAGCCCATCGTGGCCCGCGGCCCCGAGTTGGTTTGCGAGGGCCGCAACCCGGTGATGTATTTCGTCTGCATGGAACGTGAATGCCTGCGTGGCAGGTTCCAGGCCCATGCTGATTGCCTGAAGTGGCGCAAGGACGCGCGGCGCGAGACGAATTGACGCGGGCCACCCGCGGCGGGGTGCGACCGTTTCAGGCGTCCCCCACGCGCCAAGTCGTGCTGGAATAGCACGATTTCGCCAGGGCCCCCTGTGGCGGCACCCTCGGCGGGCTTTCCCGGAGACCACCTTGTCGCTTGTCATTTCCTCCCCCGACGCGCCCGAAGCCTCGGACACCCGCCCCCACGCCGCCGCCTGGCCCTCACGCCTGCCGCGCGAGCTCGTGGTGCCCGACACCACGCTGTGGTTCAACCTCGAGGTCAGCGCCAGACGCTACCCCGACAAGGCGGCCTGCATCTACCTGGGCCGCGCGCTCACCTACCGCGAACTGCATCGCCAGGCCGAGGCTTTGGCGGGCTGGCTGCAGGCCCAGGGCGTGAAGCGTGGCGACCGCGTGCTGGTCTACATGCAGAACTGCCCGCAATACCTGGTGGCCTTCTACGCTGTGCAGCGCGCCGATGCGGTGGTGGTACCGGTGAACCCGATGAACCGCGCCGACGAGTTCGGCCATTACATCGTCGACCCCGGCGCGCGCATCGCCATCACCACGGCAGACCTGGCGGCCACGGCGGCCGAAGCCAATTCCCGCCTGCCGCTGCAACAGCGACTGGTGCATCTGCTGGTGACGCGGTTTGCCGACGCCATGCCCGAGACGCTGGCGGCCGAAGACACCCCGCCGGCGGCCATGCTGGCCTGGTTGACGGCCGAGCATCTCCTTCCGCTGGCTGCCGAAGCGACTGAAGCGGCAGGATCGGCTGGGGCGTCTGAAGCTGCCCTGCGGACCACGCGCTGGACAGATGCCCTGGCCGCCGGCCACCCGCCCGGCCCCAGCGTGGCCGAGCCCGATGACATGGCGCTGCTGCCCTACACCTCGGGCACCACCGGCCTGCCCAAGGGCTGCATGCACACGCACCGCACGCTGATGCCCAACGCGGTGGGCGGCGGGCTGTGGAGCCACGCCAGCGCCGAGACGACGAGCCTGGCCGTGGTGCCGATGTTCCACATCACCGGCATGATGTACGGCGTGCTGGGCAGCGTGTATCTCGGCAGCACCGTGGTCATCCTGCCACGCTGGGACCGCGACCTCGCCGGCCGCACCATCAGCCGCTACGGGGTGACGCACTGGACCTGCATCCCGACGATGATCATCGACCTCTTCGGCAGCCCGAACTACAAGAGTTTCGACCTCAGCAGCCTGCGCTACATCAGCGGCGGCGGCGCGGCGATGCCGTTTGCGGTTGCCGAGCGCCTGCAGCAGGAATTCGGCCTGACCTTCGCCGAAGGCTACGGCCTGACGGAGACCGCCGCGCCCAGCCACGGCAACCCGCCCGAGCGCGCCAAGCTGCAGTGCCTCGGCATCCCCATCTACGGCGTGGACAGCCGCATCGTCGACCCCGAAACCTTGCGCGAACTGCCCTCTGGCGAGGTGGGTGAAATCGTCACCCACGGGCCGATGGTCTTCAAGGGCTACTGGGAGCACCCGCAGGCCACCGAAGCGGCTTTCATGCAGATCGACGGCAAACCCTTCTTCCGTACCGGCGACCTGGGCCGGCGCGACGAAGAGGGCTACTTCTTCATCACCGACCGCCTGAAACGCATGATCAACGCCAGCGGCTACAAGGTCTGGCCGAGCGAGGTGGAGCTGCTGCTCTTCAAGTGCCCGTGGGTGCAGGAGGCCTGTGTCATCGCCACGCGCGACGCCTACCGCGGCGAAAGCGTGAAGGCCGTGGTGGTGCTGCGCGCCGAGGCGCGCGGGCAGGTGACTGAACAGCAGGTGGTGGACTGGGCGCGCGAGCACATGGCGGTCTACAAGGCGCCGAAGGTGGTCGAGTTCGCCGAAAGCCTGCCCAAGAGCGGCGCTGGCAAGGTGATGTGGCGCTTCTTGCAGGAAAGGGAAGCCGCCGCGGGCTGAGCACCTGCAACTGAGGACGCCCGCCGAACACGCCCGCCGAGCACGCCCGCGACAATGCAGGCATGTCCCAAGACAGCCAGTTCATCGTGCCGCCGTCCTTCATCGCACTGTTCGTGCCGGCCGGGCGCAGCAAGCCTGTCGAGACGCGTGAACACATCACTGCGCGCTACGAGTTCTGCGAAGACCTGGCGCAAATGCTCACCGAGCCGGCAAGCATCAAGAAGTGGGAACTGGGCGTGACCGAGGCCGACGTTCTGGAACGTATGAACCTCGGCCTGACGGGTGAAGCTGCCGTGGTCGAAGCTGCTGAAGCGCGCTGGGTGCTGCGCCGGCTTGCCGAGCTGCTGGAATGGCCCGACCCCGGGCCGTCGAACGCGGGCGGCGCTACAGCCTGAACGGACCGCTGGTGAAGATGCGCGCGTCCATCGTGCGCAGGTCGGCGGCCACGGCCACGGGTGCGCCGCAGGCCGCCAGCACATCGCGCTGCAGGTCCAGCCCCGGCGCAATTTCGATCAACGTCAGTTGCGCCTGGCCCGCAGCGCCCGTTTGCAGATCGAAGACCGCTCGCTCGGTGATGTAGCGCACGCGCTGCCCGCGGGCGGCCATGTAGGCGGCGTTGTAGCTGAGGTGCGACACGGCAGCCACCAGCTTCTGCAGCCGGCCTTCCTGCACGATGCGCAGCTTGCCGTCACTGGCCTGCACCTGCAAGCCGCCTGTGGTCAGCGTGCCCACGAACACCACTGCCTTGGCGCCCTGCGTGATGTTGATGAAACCGCCCACGCCGGCGATGGCCGCGTCTTCGCCGTTGCCGAAGCGGCTGACGTTGACGTTGCCCGCTGCGTCCACTTCGGCCATGCCCAGCACGGCCAGGTCGATGCCGCCACCGTCGTAGAAATCGAACTGCGCAGGCTGGTCGACCACCGCTTCCGGGTAGGCACTGGCACCGAAGCTCAGGCCATCGGCCGGCGTGCCGCCGATGGGGCCGGCTTCGACACTGAGCGTGTAGCCGCGCACGCCCGCGGCCTGGGCCAGCGCGCCCACCGCCGCCGGCATGCCCACGCCCAGGTTCACCACGCGGCGCCGGCCTTGGGGCAGCGCCTGGGTTTGAAGCTGCGCCTGCGCCAGTTCCAGCACCGCACGGCGCTGCACCAGCGTGCGGGCGTCGAGCACCGTTTCGGCCAGGCGCGGTGCCTGCTGGGCATCGAAGGCGGCACCGCGCCAGGGCTGAAGGTAGCTCTCGTTGTCTTGCTCGCCGAAGGTGATGCGGTGCAGGTCGGGGTCGGTGTTGTGCACCACCACGTCCACCAGATGGCCGGGCACGCGGATGGGCGCCAGCGCTTCGTGACGACCGACGACTTCACGCACCTGTGCAATGACGAGCCCGCCGCTGTTGCGCACGGCCTGGGCCACCGCCAGCACTTCGTGGTGGAAGGCCTCGCCGTGGGTGCTGAGGTTGCCGCGTGCGTCGGCGGTGGTGGCGCGCAGCAAGGCGCAGTGGATGGGGAAGGTGGGGTAGAACAGCAAGTCCTTGCCGTGCAGCTGCAGCGCTTCCACCCAATGCCGGCCTGCGGCTTGTGCGCGCAGCGCCCGCTGGTTCAAGGCGCCGCCTTGGTAGCGTGAGTCCAGCGCCGTGCGCGGGTCGACGAAGGTGTGCAGGCCGACACGGCTCAGCAACCCCGGCAGGCCGGCAGCGATGGCGCGGTAGAGGTGGCTGATGACGCCCTGCGGCAGGTTCCAGGCCTCGCACTCTTCAGCCAGGGCCAGCGCAGACAGCCGCGTGGCCGTTCGCCAGTGGCCACCGCACACCGCGCGCACCATGCCGACGTTGCCGAAGTGGTTCACGCCACGCTGCCCGCGGTCGCCCTGGCCGGCGCTGTAGACGAGCGTCAGGTCGCGCGGTGCCCCGCTGGCCAGGAAGCGGCGCTCCAGGGCCTGGGTCACGGCCTCGGCATGGCCAGCGCCGACGAAGCCGGCGCTGGCCACGGTCCAGCCCGGCTGCACCAGCGCTGCGGCCTCGCCGGCCGAAAGAAAACGCGGCGCGCTCATTAAGGTGTCAGACCGAGCTCAAGCGTTGTGGATGCAGGGTTCACTCGATGCGGTGGCCGCGGGCGCGCAGCAACAGCAGGCAGCCGACGAAACCGGCAGATGCGGAAAGAAAGAAGAGCCCCGTGCCGTAACTGCTGGGCGAGGCGTCTGCACTACGGCCGGCCAGGCAGGCGGTGCCGGCGACGACACCGAAAGCGGCCAGCAACTGCAGCGGGCGCACCGTGTGCACGAAGCGGTTGTAGGTGCCGGGTGGAAAGTGGCCATCGACGCCGTTGCGGATCTGCTTCATGTCCAGCGGATGGCCACGCATCCAGAGCGGCGTGGTGGCGAAGAAGAACGCCGGCAGCGCAAGCGTCACATAGCCCTGCAGGTTGAACTGAAAGGCGCCGGTCTCGGGCAGAGCGGCCAGCGACAGGCCCAGCTTGGCGGCAAGGCCGAGCAGGACAGCCCAGAATAGAAAGGCGAAGATGCGGATGGGGGTCATGGAAAGTACGGCGCTGACTCAGCTGAGACTGCGTGCGTGATTCTGCAAGCAGACCGGCCTGCGTGGTCTCAGGGCATCAACGCATGGCGCGGCAGCAGGCTGAGCGCACTGTGCTTGTAGCGGGCTGGACAGGCTGCATCCCGCATGCGCGACACAACACAGACCCTGTTTGCCAGGCGCTGCTAGAGTGGCTGGCACGGCCATCCTGCCCCCACACGTCGCCGCGTGCGATCGAAGTCATCACCGCCGAACGATGCTGCCCACGACGCTGACCCCGCCCATGCAGATGAACGCGCCTCGCCTGCTGCAACTGCACAACGCCGGCACCTACGCCGGCAACAACGCAGATACCGATACCGACCCCGACCCCGACCCCGACGCTGCCCTGGCCGCTGAAGCCGCCGCAGGACTGCTGGCCAAGCCGGCATTTGCTTCGCCCAAGTTCTTCTACGACACGCTGGGCTCGCGGCTGTTCGAGGCCATCACCGCGCTTGAGGAGTATTACCCGACGCGCACCGAGAACGCCATCTTCGCCAGCCATGGCGCGGCCATTGCGCGGGCGGCGCTGGCGCGCACCGGTGCGGCGCCGGTACTCGTGGACCTGGGCGCCGGCAGCTGCGCCAAGGCGTCGCGGCTGTTCGGCACCGTTCGGCCGCGGCGCTATGTGGCCGTGGACATCGCGGTGGAGTTCGTGACCCAGGCCTTGCAGCACTTGCAGCGCGAGAACCCCGAGCTCGATCTCGTGGGCGTCGGCCAGGACTTCTCGGAGCGCTTGCAGCTGCCTGCAGGCGTCGTGGATGGCCCGGCGCTGGTGTTCTACCCGGGTTCCAGCATTGGCAACTTCGCGCCTGACGATGCCCTGCGCCTGCTGCGCGAAGCCCGCGAGCTGGCCGCCGGCGGAGCGTTGCTGGTGGGTGTGGACCTGATCAAGCCGCGCGCCTTGCTGGAGGCTGCCTACGACGACGCGCTGGGCGTCACCGCAGCCTTCAACCTGAATGTGCTGCGCCACCTGAACCGTCTGCTGGGAGCCGACTTCGCGCCGCGCGACTGGCGCCATGTGGCGCTGTTCAACGCCGAGGCATCGCGCGTCGAGATGCACCTGGAAGCGAAGAGCGATCTGCAGGTGCGCTGGACGGGCGGCGAGCGCAGTTTTTCTGCAGGCGAACGCATCCACACCGAAAGCTCCCACAAGTGGACGCCCGCCAGCTTCTCTGCGCTGCTGCGCGACGCCGGCTGCCACGACATTCAGCACTGGCAGGACGAACGCGGCTGGTTCGGGGTGTTTCTGGCGGCGGCTTGAAGGCCCGCCAGCCAAGCCGGCGCGGCTAGACAGCGCAGCTTCGCAAGCCGGCAGGCACATCGTTGCGTGCGGCGGGAAAGTAGTTGCGAAAGCGTGCATGGCGCAGCCGAGGCTGGGTCATGAACGAGGCACCACGCAGCACCGGGCGGCCGTCGAACCAGGGTGCCGAGTAGTCGCGGTAAGGGTGGGCACGAAAGCCGGGGTAGGGCGCAAACGGGCTCGCCGTCCACTCCCAGACATCGCCCCAGCGGAAGCTTCCCGCGCTGCCGTGCTGATCGACGTGCTCAATGCCGTACTCACTGCCGTACTCGCTCAGCGCTGCCTGTTCCCATTCGGCCTCCGTCGGCAAGCGCCGGCCGGCCCAGCAGCACCACGCCAGCGCTTCGTGCTGTGTCAGATGGCAGGCGGGCTCGTCGATGGGCAGCGCTTGCCATGCGCCACCACGCCAAAGCTGCCAGCCGCAGGGGGTGCCGGCAGCCTTGCGCAGGTATTTCGGCGCCTGCGCCGCGCTGCTGCGGCGCCGTGCGTCGCCGGCAGGTGTCCACCAGCGCGCGTCGGCATAGCCACCGGCTTCGACGAACGGCAGGTACTCGGCCCAGCGCAGCACCTGGGCGTCGATCTCGAACGGCGTGGTGCACACAGTGTGCGCACCGAGTTCGTTGTCGAAGGCGAAGCCCGAGTTGCTGGTGCTGCCGAGCTGAAAGCAGCCCCCCGCAAGGGCCAGCGCGGCAGGCGGCGTGGGCAGCGTGGGGGCCTGCCAGCGGGCATCAGTGATGTTCACGCCCAAGGCCTGCGCCGTGTAGAGCGCGGCTTCGTGGTGCATGTCTTCGTGCAGCAACGCCAGGCGAAAGAAGTAGAGACTCGGCTCGGCCGTGGCCGGCCACGTTGCCAGCAGCGCCAGCGTCTGCTGCAGTTGCGAGTGAAGATCGGCACGTGTGGCGTGAGCACCCGGCAGCGCAAGCTGCCAGCGTGTGGCGTGCGGCACGCGGCTGGAGTCGTACAAGGCATCGGCCCCGGCTCTTGGCGGCGGCAGACGGGGCAGCTCAGGGTCGGCCCGCAACCCTTGGCCACACGCCGGGTAGCGGCCGAGCCACCAGCTCTGGAACCAGCCGAGATGGCCCAGTTCCCACAGCAGCGGGTTGAATTCGGCGCGCCGCGGCACGGCCAAGCCGGGCAAAGCAGACTCGAAAACCGCGAAGGTGGACAGCGTGTCGCTGCGGCTGGCCTGCAGCGCCAACGCCAGCGCCTGGGCATCGCCGCAGCGCGCCAGGTGCGCCGGCTCGCGGCAGGCTAGGCTCTGCTGATGCATCTGGGTTCCATCGTCATCGTCACACCGGCTCTCGCACAGGCCAACAACGGCAACTGGCAGACGGCCAGCCGCTGGGCGCGCCTGTTGCGGCCAGCTTACCGCGTGCGTGTGGTTGATCAGTGGACGGCGAAGGATGCGCACGGCGCTGACGACGCTGACGCCGACTTGATGATCGCGTTGCACGCCCGGCGCTCAGCTGCGTCGGTAGAGGCCTGGCGTGCCGCGCACCCGCAGCGGCCCTTGGTGCTGGTGCTGACGGGCACCGACCTGTACCGCGACGTCCACCATGACGCCGATGCGCAGCGCTCGCTGGCCCTGGCTGACGCGCTGGTGGTGCTGAACGAGCTGGGGGCGCAGGCCCTGCCTGCCCGGTACCGCAGTCGCTGCCATGTCGTGCTGCAGTCGTGCCCGGCTCGGCGCACGCTGCCGCACAACGGGCGACACCTCCGCGCCTTGATGGTGGGCCACCTGCGTGACGAAAAAGACCCGCAGACCTATTTCGCCGCCGCACGGCTGCTGGCGGGCCGGCCCGACATCTTGCTCGACCACATCGGCGCGGCACTCGACCCCGCGCTGGGCGCGGCTGCGACGGCCTTGGCTGCTGTGCAGCCCAACTACCGCTGGCTGGGCGGCTTGCCGCATGCCGCGGTGCGCGGCCACATCCAGCGCGCGCATGTGCTGGTGCACGCCAGCCGGCTGGAAGGTGGAGCGCATGTGATCACCGAGGCCCTGCGCAGCGGCACGCCGGTGCTGGCGTCGAACATCGCCGGCAACCTGGGTCTGCTGGGGCTCGGCTATTCCGGTGTGTTCGAAGCCGGCGACGCGGCCAGCCTTGCGGCGCTG
>Ga0105047_10019617_pt1 | contig 10422 bp, 10 predicted proteins | sample MAT04_FD_78384 | JGI IMG/M metagenome (GOLD analysis project Ga0105047, IMG submission 78384) | Freshwater microbial communities from Lake Fryxell liftoff mats and glacier meltwater in Antarctica - MAT-04 (megahit assembly) | ecosystem: Environmental > Aquatic > Freshwater > Ice > Liftoff... | reverse complement strand
GAACAACCACCCGCTCACCGCCCGGCACGACCGCGAGCGGGACCTGCTGTTCACGGTGACCCGGCTCATCGACCTCGGCGGCTGGGTGGCGTCATGGGAGGAGCGGGGCCTGCGGCTCGCGCATGGGAAGCACACGCTCGTACTCGGCCTTCCGAGCACGCTGGCGTCGTTCCTGTCGACGGGCAGCGACGCCGTAAGCGCGGGCGTCTGACACTCGGAGCCGCCTTCCGGGTCAGCCGACGCCGAGGAGCCGGCGGCCACGCTCGCCGTCGCTGCGGAACTCCTGCGTCGTCGAGTCGTGCACGATCCGGCCCTTCTGCATCACCAGGATCCGGTCGGAGAGCTTGAAGGCGGCGTGCAGGTCCTGCTCCACCAGCAACACCGACAGGCCCTCCGCGCGCAGGGAGGAGATGACGCCGACCACCTGCTCGACGACCGCCGGCGCCAGCCCGTCCGAGGGCTCGTCGAGCAGCAGCACGCGCGGCTCCAGGAGCAGGGCGCGAGCGATGGCCAGCATCTGCTGCTCACCGCCGCTGAGCTGGTCGCCGCGGTTGCGTCGGCGCTCGGCCAGCCGGGGCATGAGCTCGTACACGCGCTCGAGGGACCACGTCGTCGACCCGCCTCGGGGGGTGGCGATCTTGAGGTTGTTCTCGACGGTGAGCGGCGCGAAGACCCGCCTGCCCTGCGGCACGATCGCGACCCCGGCGCGGGCGATCGTGTGCGTCGCGGCGCCGGCCAGCTCCTTGCCGTCCAGGGTGATGGAGCCGCCGGAGGGGCGCACCCAGCCGACGAGGGTGGACATCAAGGTGCTCTTGCCGACGCCGTTGCGGCCGAGCAGACCGACGACCTCGCCGCCGTGGACGGTGAGGTCGACGCCGTCGAGCACCGCACTGCCGGCGTAGCCGGACCGCAGGCCGCGGACGACGAGCTCGCTGCTCACGTGCCCACCGCCGGCAGGAAGAGCTCCTCGGTGGCGCCGGTGCCCAGGTAGGCGGCCTGCACCTGCTCGTCGGCCCGGATGTCGGCGGGCGGTCCGTCGGCGAGCAGCCGGCCCAGGTGCAGCACGGAGATGCGGCTGGCGAGCCGGAAGACGACGTCGAGGTCGTGCTCGATGAGCAGCACGGTGACCTCCTTCGGCAGCGACTCGACGAGGTGGGCGAAGCGGTCGCTCTCGGCCGCGGACATGCCGGCCGTCGGCTCGTCGAGCAGCAGCAACGTCGGTTCGGTCGCGAGCGCGACGGCGACCTCGAGCTGCCGCCGCTCCCCGTGGGACAGGTCGCTCACCCGAGAGCCGGAGCGCTCGGACAGGCCGGTCTGCTGCAGGCAGCGGTCGACGCAGCGATCGACGTCGGGGCAGCTCCGGGCGGACCTGCGCAGGCGCAGGCCGTCGCCGCTGACGCGCTGGGCGGCGATGGCGACGTTGTCGGCGACCGACAACGACTGGAACAGCGACGAGTGCTGGAAGGTCTTGGCCAGCCCGGCGCGCGACCGCCACGCATCGGACTTGCCGGTGACGTCCCTGCCGTCGAGCACGATGCGGCCCGACGTGGGCCGCAGCGTGCCGGCCAGCAGGTTGAACAGGGTCGACTTGCCGGCGCCGTTCGGGCCGATGAGGGCGTGCCGAGCACCCCTGTCGATCGTCAGGGTGACGTCGTCGACGGCGGCGAGCTGACCGAACCGCTTGGTGATGCCGGTGCACTCGAGGACGGCGGTCATGAGGCCTCCTGACGTCGATGGAACCGGCGGGGCACACGGATGCCGGCGAAGCCGCGGGGCAGCAGGTAGACCGCCGCGATGAACACGGCGCCCATCAGCAGGCCACCTCGACCGCCCAGCAGCGGGCCGATCTCGTCGCGCAGGTAGAACACGAGGGCGGTGCCGAGGACCGCACCCCACAGACTGCCCCGGCCGCCGATGACAACAGCGAGCAGGGCGAGGGCGGACACCTCGAAGCCCAGGTCGGTCGGCGAGACGAACCGGGACTGGACGACGTACAGCGAGCCGGCCGCCCCTGCCACGGCGCCGGCGATCACGAAGACGGTGAACTTCACGCGGAAGGTGGAGTAGCCCAGCGAGCTCATCCGCTGCTCGTTGTCGCGGATGCCCCGCAGGGACCGCCCGAAGGCGCTGCGCGAGACGACGACGAGGAGGACGAAGAACAGCAGCGCGACGGCGAGCACGTACCAGTAGCGGATCCCGGCCAGACGGACCGGCTCACCACCGGGCACGAGGGTCATCGCCGGGATGCCGACCAACCCGTTGGTGCCGCCGGTCACGGCCGTCCACCGGCCGGCGAGCACGTGGACCAGCTCGGCCACGGCCAGGGTGAGCATGAGCAGGTAGGTGCCCTTGGTGCGCACGACCACGAGCCCCACGAGCACCGAGAGCACCGCGCCTGCGACCACAGCCGCGAGCAGCGGCACGGGGGCGAAGGGCGTCACCTCCTTGGCGGTGATGCCGGCGGCGTAGGCCCCGACGCCGAAGGGCGCCGCGTGGCCCAGCGAGGGCAGCCCGGAGACCCCCACGAGCAGGTCCAGGCTGACCGCGAGCAGCGCGAGCGCCAGGATCCGGGTCAGCGCGTTGGCGAGGTCGGCCGGCGCGAAGAACGGGACGGCGAACAGCGCCAGCACGATGGCCGCACCGATCGGCAGGTGACGGGTGAGGAACACGCCACGCGAAGACGGTCGGCCGGCGGCCACCACCTCGTCGACCGCCATGTCGGAGCCCCGGGAGGAGGGCGTGGTCATGGGCCGGGTCATGCGGCCCTCCCGGACGCCAGGATGCCCGAGGGTCGCAGCAGCAGCACCAGCGCCATCGTGCCGAAGGTCAGGAAGGACGCGTACGTCGGAACGAGCGAGACACCCAGCGCCTCGACCTGGCCGATCAGCAGCGCCCCCACGAGCGCCCCGGACACCGAACCAAGACCACCGATGACGACGACCACCAGTCCGAGGATCAGCACGCGGGTGTCGAGGCCAGGCGAGGCCGACAGGATCGGCGCGCCCAGGACGCCCCCGAACGCCGCCAGCGCCGCGCCTGCCGCGAACACTCCCGTCATCAGGTAGGTGGTGTTGACGCCCAGCGCTCGCACCATCTGCGCGTCGGCGACGCTCGCCTGCACCAGCGAGCCCACCCTGGTCCGCTCGATCACGTACCAGGCGCCGACCGCCAGCACCAGGCCGACGGCGATGACGACCAGGCGGTACGTCGGGTAGGTGCTGCCCAGGATGCTCGTGCTGCCGCCGAATGCCGCGGGCGCTCGTACGGACTTGACGTCGTTGCCGTAGAGCTCGGAGAACAGGTCCGCGGCCACGAAGGCGATGCCGAGCGTGAGCAGTGCCTGGTCGAGGTGTCCGCGATGTGCGATCGGCCGGGTCACCAGCGACAGGCCGGCACCAGCGAGCGCGCCCACCGCCAGGGCGGCCAGGAGCGCGAGCACGAACACCAGCACGCTGCTCCCGCCGTCGCCCACGATGCTGACGGCCAGGTAGGCGCCGCCGAGGTACAGCGCGCCGTGCGCGAGGTTCAGCACGTCCATCACGCCGAACACCAGCGACAGCCCGAGGGCGATGGTGAACAGCAGCACGCCGAACGCGACGCCGTCGATCATCGTCACCAGGTTGCTGTCGAGCCAGCCGAGCACGGGTTCTCCTGACGCGGGGAGGGACACCGTCGGCCGCCCGGGGACGGCCGACGGCGCTGCGGATCAGGAGGTCGTGAGCTCCTCGACCACGACGTTCACCAGGCCAACCTCGCCCTGCTCGACCCGACGCAGGTAGTAGGTCTGGTCCGGGCCGTGCCCCTCGTTGAAGCCGAACTCCCCTCGCGGGCTGTCGATCGTGTCGATCGCCTTCAGCCCCTCGACGACGTCCGGGCCGGAGGTGCCGTTCTCGAACGCCTGGTCCAAGGCCTGAGCGGCGTCGTAGGCCTGCACCGCGTAGACCGTCGGTGCTTCGTCGTACGCGGTCCGGTAGGCCTCGACGAACTCGGTGTTGCGCGGGGAGTCGATCTGGTCGGTGTAGTGGAGAGAGGTCTCGACACCGGTCGCGGCCTCCCCCGCCGCCTGGAGAACACCTCCTTCGGTGAGGAAGCCGCTGGAGTAGAGCTGGATGCTGTCCTTCAGCCCGAACGAGGCGTACTGCTGGGTGAACGCCACGGCCTCGGCCCCCGCGAAGAAGGTGTAGACGCAGTCGGCGCCGGACTGCTGCATCTGCGCCAGGAACGGCTGGTAGTTGGTCGTCGTGCCGAACGGCGGGTAGACCGAGCCGGCGACGGTCCCGCCCGCCTCGGTGAAGGTCCGCTCGAAGCCGGCCGTGGCCTCCCTGCCCGCCGCGTAGTCCGCCGCGGCCAGGAAGACGCTCTCGCAGTCCTCGGCGGCGCGCGGACCGAGGGCGGCGGCGACCTCGCCGTTGGAGAAGGAGGTGCGCCACACGTAGTCCGAGCTCCGTGCGCCGGTGATGTCGTCGGCGCCGGCATTGGCGATGATCAGCGGGACCTGGGCCTCCTCGAACGCGTCCCGCACGCCGAGGGCGGTGCCGGAGTTGACGATGCCGACGACGGCGTTGACCTCCTGCTGGATGAGCCGCTGCGCTCCCGGGACGCCGGTGTCAGGGGTTTCGCCCTCGTCGATGACCTCGAGCTCCACGTCGCGACCACCGAGCTGCCCGTCGTTCTGCTCGAGGAAGAGCTCGAAGCCCTGCTGCATGTCCTCGCCGAGCGGGGCGTAGACGCCGGAGGTGGGGACGAGAAGGCCGACGGTGACCGGAGACGTGTCGTCCGCGGCACCGTTGCTGGCCTCGTCGTCGTCGCCGCCCAGGCTGCCCGAGCCGCCGCAGGCGGTGAGCACGACACCTGCGGTGAGGCCGGCGACCACAGTGGCGTACCTGGAACGGGTAGGGCGACGCATCAGCAGGACCTCCGAGCACGGGGCGAAGGGCGTGACGTGGGTCACGCCTCCGGGAGTTCTACCGCCGGAACCTTCTACGGTCAAGAGGCGCAACGTCATGCATCTGACGACTGTGTGACATAGCGCGTCCCGACGGGTGCGCCGGCCGCGACACCCGTCCTCGTGCATGACGTCCTCGAACGATGGCACACCTGAGCCGGTCTCGGGAGGACCGCACGGACGTTCGCTTGCCATGCGGCGGTGACGGGCGTCAGGATCGCGCAACACCGCGGGCCCGTCCCCGCCGAGCTGCCAGGAGGCGCCTGTGCCCACACCCGAGCAGTTCACCGACATCCGGTACGAGGTCGAGGATGCCTGGGCGGTCATCACGATCGACCGGCCGGAGCGGATGAACTCCTTCCGAGGACGGACGGTCGACGAGCTCATCTCGGCCTTCAAGCACGCGTGGTCGGACCGCCGCGTCGCCGCCGTGATCCTCACCGCGACCGGCGACCGCGCCTTCTGCACCGGCGGCGATGTGAAGGAGCGGGCCGAGACCGGGGGCTACGGCGAGACCGAGTGGGGCACCTTCGAGGTGGAGCGGCTGCACCGCATCATCCGCGACATCCCCAAGCCGGTCATCGCCGCCGTCAACGGCATCGCGATCGGCGGAGGGCACGTGCTGCACGTTCTCTGCGACCTGACGGTCGCCGCCGACACCGCGACCTTCGCCCAGGCCGGGCCGCGGGTCGGGTCCTTCGACGCCGGCTTCGGCTCCGCCTACCTGGCGCGCGTCGTCGGGGAGAAGCGGGCGCGTCAGATCTGGTTCCTGCTCGACCGCTACGACGCCACGACCGCCGAGCGGTGGGGCCTGGTCAACGAGGTCGTCCCGGCGGAGGAGCTGCTGGACACGGCGCGTGCGTGGGCCCGCAAGATGGCCGGCTACTCCCCCACCGCCCTGCGCTTCCTCAAGCACTCCTTCAACGCCGACACCGACCACCTCTCGGGCCTGTCCCACCTGGCCTTCGACGGGCTGGAGCTGTTCGGCCGCAGCGAGGAGGGTCAGGAGGGTGCCGCGGCGTTCGCGGAGAAGCGCCCGCCGGACTTCTCGCGGTTCCGGTGACCGCAGCGGCACGTCGCCTCACCTGCCTGGTCACGGGCGCCAGCCAGGGCATCGGCGCGGCCATCGCCGCCCGGCTCTCCGCCGAGGGGCACCGGGTCGCGCTGACCGCCCGCCGCCAGGACGCACTCGACCAAGTCGCGGCGGGACTCCCCGGGCAGTCCCTGGTGGTGCCCGCCGACCTGTCGCAGTCGCAGGCGGCGGAGCAGGTGTTCGCGGCGGTCGAGCAGCACTGGGGGACGGTCGACCTGCTCGTCGCCAACGCCGGCGCCTCTACCTCGGCAACGCTGGTCCGCACCACCGACGAGGACTGGCAGCGGATGCTCGACCTCAACCTGACGGCGCCGTTCCGGTGCGTCCGGCGCGCGGTGCCGGCCATGGTGTCGGCCGGCTTCGGACGGATCGTCGTCGTCGCGTCGATCACCTCGCTGGTCGGGCAGCCCTACATCGCGGCCTACACCGCCAGCAAGCACGGCGTGCTCGGCCTCGTCCGCTCGGCCGCCGCCGAGTTGGCCGGCACCGGCGTCACGGTCAACGCCGTCTGCCCCGGCTACGTCGACACCCCCATGACCGCGGCCACCGTGCAGCGGATCGTGGACAAGACCGGCCGGACCGTCGAGCAGGCCTCGGCCTCGATCGCCGGAAAGCAGCCGATCGGTCGGCTGGTGACCGTGGGCGAGGTCGCGGAGGCGGTGTGGTCGTGCGCGGCCAACGGGGCGATGACGGGGGCGGCCGTGCCGCTCGGTGGCGACGGGAGCCTGGGATGAGCGCGTACGAGAACCGCGTCGTCAACCCGCCGTCGCTGGCCCGTCCGTCGGGGTTCGCGCACGCCGTGGTGACCGGGGGCGGGCGGACCGTCTGGCTCGCGGGTCAGACGGCGCTCGACGCCGACGGCCGGGTCGTCGCGCCCGGCGACGTCGTCGCGCAGTTCGAGCAGGCGCTGACCAACCTGCTCACCGCTCTACGCGAGGCAGGCGGCGAGCCCGAACACCTGGTCACGATGACGACCTACATCGTCGACGTGCCGGACTACCGCACCCGCGCCCGGGAGGTCGGCCAGGTCTGGCGCCGACTGGTCGGCACGCGCTACCCGGCGATGGCCGGCATCGGGGTGGCGCGGCTGTGGGACGACGACGCCCTGGTCGAGGTGCAGGGCGTCGCCGTGGTCCCGGAAGGCTGACCGCGGTCAGCGCTGCTGCACCTGCTCGACGTGCGCGTGAGCCGGCAGCTGGAGCAGGTCGTTCAGAGCAAAGAACACGGTCGCCGCGCGCACGCCCTGCCACCGCGCCGGGAGCACCTCCACCGGCAGCCCCGGGTCGAGGTAGGGCAGCCGGCGCCATTCGGTGAGCGTGCCGACGTAGTCGCGGAAGGCGCGCGCCGGATCCTGGGCCCGGCGCCGCCGGGCCGCGGTCAGCACCGGGCTCCACCGCGCGACATAGCGGCCGCACTCGGCCTGGACGGCGTCGAGGTCCCACCACCGGGCCACCTGGCTGCGCAGGTCGCCGAAGGCCAGGTGGTCGGCGGTGAACACCTCCGCGTAGCCGGACAGGCCTCGTCCCTCGAGGGCGGCGAGGGTCTCGTCGGCCAGGCGCGCCGGGCCGATCCAGACGCCGGGCGCGACCGTCCCGTAGCCCAGCCCGCCGAGCTCGGTGCGCAGCAGGTGGCGCGCGCTGCGCTCGGTCTCCGGGACGGAGAACGCCACGAGGACCCAGCCCTGCTCGAGCGGCGCACGGTGGCGCGTGAAGATGCGCTCATCGCCCGCGGCGAGGATCGAACGGGCCTGCGGCGACAAGGCGTAGCCGACGACGCCGCTGCGCCGCTCCTGCACGAGCAGGCCGCGTCGCTTGAGCCGCGAGATCGACGACCGCACGGCCGCCTCGTCGACCTCGAGGTCGGCCAGCAGGCGCACGACCAGCGACACCGACATCCAGCCGCCTGTCTCCCGCGCGTAGGCCCCGAAGACGGTGACGATCAGCGAGCGCGGCTGCGGCCGTCGACCGGGGTGAGCTGCGGGCGGCACGGGCGCACCCTAGCGCTGCCTGGGTCCATCGTGTTCCAATGACGGTCGTCACAGAGGTGGCAGAACGCCTGCCTCCCGAGGAGGTCCTGTGGAACCGTCCCCGAGTGCCCACGTCGACCCCTTCTGCCGCACGAGCCTGCCGCCCCGCGACCAGTGGCCCGAGCTGCTGCCGGTTCCCGGCACGGACTACCCGTCCCGGCTCAACGCCGCGTCCCGGCTGATCGGCGAGACGACCCGACGGCTCGGGCGGGACCGTCCCGCCCTGCTGACCGCGGACGAGCAGTGGTCCTACGGCGACCTGCTCGACCGGGCGGACCAGATCGCCGCCGCGCTCGTCGAGGACCTGGGTCTCGTGCCCGGCAACCGTGTGCTCGTGCGGTCGCCCAACAACCCCTGGACGGTCGCGATCTGGCTGGCCGTCCTGAAGGCCGGCGGGGTCGTGGTGCTGAGCATGCCGATGCTGCGCCGCGCCGAGCTGACGACGATCTGCGAGCTGGTGCAACCCAGCCTCGCGCTGTGCGACCACCGCTTCCAGGGCGAGCTCGTGGCGGCCCGCGACGAGGTGGCTCCTACCCTGCGGATCGTGCCGTTCGGGGGGACCACCCTGGACGACCTGGCCGCCCTGGCCGCGCAGCAGCCGACCGGTTTTGTCGACGTGGACACCGCGGCCGACGACGTCGCGCTGCTGGCAGCGACCTCAGGCACGACGGGCCGGCCCAAGGTCACCATGCACCTGCACCGCGACGTGCTCGCCACGGCGGACACGTTCAGCCGGCACGTGCTCCAGCCGCGCGAGGACGACGTGTTCGCCACCTCGGCGCCGCTCGCGTTCACCTTCGGCCTCGGTGCCTCGCTGATCTTCCCGCTGCACGTCGGGGGGAGCGCGTTCCTGGCCGAGAAGGTCACGCCGACCGAGCTGGCCGCGGCCGTCGCGCGGCACGGCATCACGGTGCTGTCCACGGCACCGACGGCCTACCGCGCGATGCTGGCGGAGGGCTGCGCCGACCAGCTGGCGACGGCCCGTCGGCTCGTCTCCGCCGGGGAGACCCTCCCCCGGGCCACGTGGCAGGCCGTGTTCGACGCCACCGGGCTGCGCATCATCGACGGCATCGGGTCCACCGAGCTGCTGCACATCTTCGTGGCGTGCGCCGACGACGACATCCGCCCCGGGTCCACCGGTCGTGCGGTGCCCGGTTACGTCGCCACCACCCTCGACATGGACGGGCAGGAGACGTCGCCCGGGGTGCCGGGCCGGCTCGCGGTCAAGGGGCCCACCGGCTGCCGCTACCTGCACGGTGACCGGCAGGAGGTCTACGTGCAGGACGGGTGGAACATCACCGGCGACACCTACGTCCGGGACGAGGACGGCTACTTCTGGTACCAGGCGCGGAGCGACGACATGATCGTGTCCTCCGGCTACAACATCGCTGGGCCCGAGGTCGAGGCCGCCGTGCTCGGCTGCGGGGAGGTGCTCGAGTGCGCCGTCGTCGGCCTGCCCGACGTCGAGCGCGGCCAGCGCGTGACGGCCTTCGTCGTCGTCGCACCCGGCGTGACCGCGGACGACGCGCTCGCCACCCGGATCCAGCAGCACGTGAAGGCGACCCTGGCGCCGTACAAGTACCCCCGCACGGTCTCTTACGTCGACGAGCTCCCCAAGACCCCCACCGGCAAGCTGCAGCGCTTCCGCCTGCGCACCGCCGCCGCCGCCCCGGCCGGAGCGGCCACCAACACCGGAGAGAGCACATGAGCCTGCGCGTCGCCGTCGTCGGAGGCGGGCCCGGCGGGCTCTACCTCGCCGCCCTCTGCAAGCAGCTCGACCCCGCCCACGAGATCACCGTCTGGGAGCGCAACGCGCCGGACGACACCTTCGGGTTCGGCGTCGTCTTCTCCGACGAGACGCTCGGCGGGATCGAGCACGCCGACCCGGTCATCTTCGAGCGGATGCAGTCCGAGTTCGCTCGCTGGGACGACATCGACGTCCACTACCGCGGCGAGGTCATCACCTCCGGCGGCCACCGCTTCGCGGCCATGAGCCGCCGCCGGCTGCTGCAGCTGCTTCAGGAGCGCTGCGTCGACCTGGGCGTCGAGCTGCTGTTCCGCACCGAGGCGCCGGACGTCGATGAGCTCTCGTCGACGTACGACCTGGTCGTCGCCTCCGACGGCGTGAACTCCGCGGTGCGCACGAAGTACGCCGACGCCTTCGGTCCCGACCCGGACGTCCGCAGCTGCCGCTACATGTGGCTGGGCACCAGCCGCGTCTTCGACGCCTTCACCTTCGACGTGCGCGAGACGCCGTGGGGCGTCATGCAGGTGCACGCCTACCCGTTCGACACGTCAGGCAGCACGTTCATCGTCGAGATGCACGACGACGTCTGGCGGGCAGCCGGCTTCGACGCG
>Ga0105047_10019616_pt1 | contig 10422 bp, 8 predicted proteins | sample MAT04_FD_78384 | JGI IMG/M metagenome (GOLD analysis project Ga0105047, IMG submission 78384) | Freshwater microbial communities from Lake Fryxell liftoff mats and glacier meltwater in Antarctica - MAT-04 (megahit assembly) | ecosystem: Environmental > Aquatic > Freshwater > Ice > Liftoff... | reverse complement strand
TGATTGCTGATGCCATAATAAATACACGCCCGATCAAAACCTGGGCAACTCGAAAAAAGGAGATAGACCGTTGCGAAATCATAATGCAAATCATTGATGAACATGACTGAGATGATTGACGCAATCGGGCTGCGTGCACAACAGCTATGACATTCCAGTCGAAAACATCCTAATCAGTCTGCTGATAATTACATAAAGACCGATGCCGATCGCAATAATTGAGTTCCAGAAGAGGAGCGATGATCTAGAACTGGACTTCGACTTCTTTGAGACATCAGGCCGTGATCTTGATTGCTCCTCAGTTCTCCCATCAGGATACACGAGAACAATACTGTTCTCGAGAATTGTTGAAGACAAGTATCCAGCTGGCGTGTCCATGCTGAATAGGCTTGATGGAAATGAGTCGACAAGATTTAGTTTCGTGACTCGTCGCTCTTCATACTCGACCGTGCCGTCTTCATGAATCTCTGACTCCTTCCAAAAAGAAGGAACTCCATCCGAATATCCAGACTGTTCGAGAGTCCTAATGACTCTGTTGGACTTGTCTCGAATGATTGTCATCAGAACATTAGATGGATCAATTGGATCACAAAGTAATGTGAAACAATCGTAACGAGCGTCTGAAAACGAGAAATCGACGCGAAATACTCTCTGTTCTTTGTGCAAATCAAAGCTTGCCTTCGGTCGCAGAGCATGCTGCCCCCCAAGGAAGGCAATCGACTTGTCATCGTCTTTCTCAATTAAATCTCCGGATCCGTCAATCGATGTCGCGGCACGCGGACGTCCAGTTGACCCGCGAAGAATTGCTCTCACGCTCTTTTCCATTTTTCCCATGAGCCTGTAGCTCTGGAAATCCCAAGTGTAACGTTTGACTGTCGCATCCTGAGTACACGACTTCTCAAGGTGATTGTAATTGATATTCGCGATCACTCCTAGAGGTTGATAGATTCCATTGACGCGACTTTCTGAAAAGGTAGAGGTTGGCCCCCAACTCGTCTCATCTTGTTGGGCTGTATCAACTCTCCCCACTCGGTCACTCGCTCGGTATCTTTGGTAATGATACTGTGGATTACCTTCACGCCTCATCAGTTCCTCCACTGCTTTGTCGATCTGTGTATTAATTTCCGCCTCATTTATAGTGGTAGATCCAGACGAGGAGTTTATTCCGGACACCATCGATTCAGATACTCGTTTACGGATTTCGCTTTCTGCTCTCGCTCGCCTTGCGACCTTGACCTTGACCTCCATGTCAACAGTTGTCGCAGGCTCCTTCCAAACGGAATCGACAAGACGCGACAGGAGTTCTGCTTCATCCCCGCCTGCCGCGAAGCTCTGAGAAATCAGGAGTACGAGTGCTGTGAGTTGCAATGTAAATCGCATCACAAGATCTTTCCGGCATGATGACTCGACGTGCAGAAAACACCACAACTCAAATTGCTTTCAGTAAGGCTGTGGATCTTGATTTTGACAGCGATCTCGGGAAATGGAAGACACTTGACTCACCTTGTGGGGGGCACGGCACTCCCCCCATCCCGGTGTGCTTGTTTCGGTAAATGGGGGAACTGACGTAAGAGTCCGCAACGCACGTATACCAAGCACAGGGGAGAGCACCGGGAATCAAGAGCCCCGCTGAAGCCAGACAAAGCGCAATATCCCTCGGACTTCTGGCCAGAATGGCGCTGAGACAACTGGCTGTCATGACTCCTAAGCCAGTTAAATATAATTCTATTCCCGTCCAGTCGAGTTCTTTTTTGCAGTCATAGTCGAGTCCGACAACAAGTAAATTGAAACTGCACTGGACATGCCCATTGCCGCCACCAGTTAGTACTGGATCACACTTCAAATAGGCGATTGTATTGTTCATTATCCCTTGGCATTCGCCTAGATATACTGGGTTCAGATCACCACCTTGATACTCGATAATGCTGCAGCCTTCGCATGGCGATGCTGGGATTGTCTCGATTGCTGTTTTAAAGCAACCAGTCCATGTGCCTGCAACCAGATTTCCCATACCACCTGTTTTGCACAGCATTCCGATTACGAGAAGGGCAATCAAGACTCTGCGAAGCTTTGATCGAAGTCGATTGGAAACCCTATTCGACTGGCGACTGGCGTGTCGCATTTGACTGTTCCTGAGTCATGACCTACGTGCCCGACTGGGGGCAACGTGATTCACCAACTCTTCCACATTCCTTTTTTTATAACGTTCGCTGCTATTCAGAGTCAACTCAGATCGATGCCGCGAACACGGATGGCCAGTGATTCACAATGCGTAGATTCCACGGGTATCAGTTTTTTGGCATGTCGATCGTTGCCACCGCCACTCGCAGCGGCGACCAGAAAACCGCCTGAAAACATCCCCCCGCGAGAGCCGATGTCGATGACGAGAGTCCTCCCGCCACCGCCAGATGACCCGCTCCGAAGAGACTCGCAGCTGTGATCGTCGACCCCACAAAAGTGGCTGGGACCACTCTCGCTTCGGCCACGCTCGACAGCCCGGACGCCAGCACAGCGGCTCCGACCGAAATGCCTCGACTGGTCAAACGCTTCGCCAGCAACTCACGGGCTCGGCCCAGCCAAGTCCCGACCGTACTGGCGGCGACCGACATCCGCTCGGCGATGTCGTGGATCGACTGCCCCTCCAGGTGAAACAGGATCAGCGGCACTCGATACTTCTCCGGCAGACGATCCAGCTCTCCATCCAACACTTCTTGCACTGCGGGCCAGTCGATCTCCTCGGGAGTCATCGCGTTCATGTGCGCTGCTCGTTGTTCATGAGTCCGGCGAATCCGCCGCGAGCGAATCACATTCTTGCACACCAGTAACGCCGTGCGATGCAGCCACCCGCCGATCGACGATTCCGTCAAGCGGTCGGCCTTTTTCCACAGCACCAAAAAGACCGCCTGTGCCGCGTCCCCCGCTTCCGTCCGCTCCCCCAGAGCCCGGAAACAGACCCCAAGCACCATCGGACTATGACGCTCAACAAGAGTTCTCATCGCCGCTTCAGCGGACAGCTTCTCGGTCGAACGCAGAAACTCAGCCAGCAACTGCCGATCAGTCGGATCGGAGATCGCAGAAGCAGTCAGCGGGAGGGGTGTCGGAAAACTCACCGGTCAGTCTCCTAGAGTCCCAGGGGGCCAGCCAGAGATGTCGAACCGCACCTGCAATATCTCAAGAATCCCCAGCCGAGACCATCGATTTCTCCAAGCCGCACCGACTGACCGCTCAGCGTAGTCTGGACCCCTAGGTCCGGACCAGCTGTGCTTCAATCTGGTCTATTGATCGTATGGCGGGCACTCGTCCGGACCTAGGGGTCCAGACTACGTGCCTGGGGGGCGGCGTGCCCCAGACCCTCGTTGCAGAGTCTGAGTCATCTCGTCTGCCGCTCGCGGGGTTACTTCGCGGCGATTTTCCAGAGATGGCCGTCGCTGCGGACGTAGAGGGCTCCGTCGCTGATGGCGGGGGTGCAGAGCACGGTTTCGCCCAGGGCGTAAGTGTGGGTGACTTCACCGGAGTCGGGCTTCAGGGCCACGACTTGGCCCAGGCCCTCTTCATTGAAGGCGTACAAGTGATCCCCGGCGGCCACGGCGCTGCCGCTGAAGGAGCCTTTGAGGCGGGTTTGCCAGGTCTTTGTACCGTCCTTCGGGTCGACGCGGTTCAGGACGCCGCCATTGGCGACGACGTAGAGCGAGTCCTTGTAAACCAGCGGACTGCCGGTGCCGGGGTTGATGCTCTCGGTCCGCCAGACCATCTCGGGGACATCGCTGCCGCCGGGACTCGGACGCAGGGCGGTGATACCGTGCGAGGGGACGTAAGCGACTTGTTGCGACACCACGAGCGATGGGATCGTGGATGCTCCCTCGCTGTAGTTCCAGGCAATCTTTCCGGTCTTCGGCTCCACAGCCACGACTCCGGCGGAGGACTGCACCAACACATGATCTCCCGACCCATTCTCACCGCGCATGATCCCCGGCGAGGTCCAGTTCGCTTTACGCGGTCGATCAAGCTTCCAGCGCGAGACGCCGTCTTCGACATTGACACCGGTGGTGAATGACTCGGCATCGCACTCGACCATCACGACCAGCGTGTCATCGACCACGACGGGAGAAGATGACATGCCGAGGCTGTTGCTGGCGTTGGGAGAATCGAGGGCCAACGCACGATACCACTGCAAATTCCCATCGAGGTCGAGGCACACGGCGTCGTTGCTGGAGTAGACCGCGAAGACCCGCTTCCCGTCCGAGCAAGGTGTCGGTGCGGCGACACAGGTCTTGGGGTGGCAGGCTGTCCGTCCAGTGGCCCAGAACTGGCGGTGCCAGAGTTGGGTGCCGTCTTTCGCATCGAGACAGATGACATGCAAGCGATCCTGACGCGGGCCGCTACTCGCAGAGATAAAGACTTTGTCCCCGACAACGATTGGGCTGGAGAGGCCGCGGCCGGGCAGGGCGACTTTCCAGGCGATGTTCTCAGTTTCGCTGAACGTCGTCGGCGGGGCGATCCCCTCCGCAACGCCGTTCGCGTCATTCCCTCGGAACTGCCGCCAGTCGGCTCGGAGAGGCGCAGAGAAAGCGGCAAGTGCGGCAAGTGCGGCAAGTGTGGTCAGGATTCGCATGATGAGCTGAAGAGTCCGGGAAACCGAATGATGTTTGAGTGTTCGCCCCACTTCGCCGCGACGCGCAGGCTGTGCGAAGCGGAGCGATTCCGAGTCGCTCGTCGCACGCCCACGTTCCGAAGAACGGGGCGACGACATTACCTCGTCGCCACTTTTCGCGATGGGTGAATCGCCCGCCCCGAAAAGTCGCAGACGCGGAACTGGAAGCTGAAATCCTGGGCCCAATCTTCGGTCTGTTCGTTCTGCAAGAGCTTCATGAGGAGCGTGTTGCGGCCCGACTTCAACTTGCCACGAACGAGATACTGGTCGACGAACATCCCACGGTGGTACTCCTCACGGGCGAACAACAGTTCCCCGTTCAACCATAACTTCCAGGCATTTGAGGTCCCGAGCCGGAACTCCACCGCTTGATCGTCACCAGCTTCGAATTCAGTGGCCGAGTAGACCGTGGCTCCCTTGTGCTTTCCGAACAGAGTATTGACATCGAACAGACCCATCTCATGTTCCGACGCGAGAGCCTTCCACGTCGTCTTGAACGGCTTACCATCCGCATCGGGCATTCCATCGTACTCCTTGTCGAAGAGCAGTTCCGTCTCCGGCGGATGCACCACATTGAACCCCTTCATCCCGAGATTGTCGAACGGACCAATGACCTTCCACTGAGTGAGGAAGCCATAATGCTCGACCAAGTTGACCTTCTGGTCGTACCCCTTCAGGACTTCGGCCAGCTGCTTCACTTGATCTTCGTCGACAGCGCCGGTCAGGGCGGCTGCGTACTTCTTGGCAGCCTCCTCCTTGTTTCCCTCGGTCGCCAGTTTCTCTGCCTGCTTCATCGTGTAAGCCACCGCATCACGCCGGAGTTCACCACTCGGATCGGCCAGCATGGTGGGAATCAGGCGTGCCTCAATCCCCGGGTCAATCGACTTCAACGTGTCATACGCCAACCGCCGTGCCTGTGGGAGGTGCTGGTGATCTTGCAGAAAGGTTAGCAGCGTCTCTTGGGGAATCTTCGCTCCCCTCCGACTCGCAACCGTCTCATACGCCGAACGCAGCCAATTCAGCGCCATCGGATTGGCACCATCCATACCCGCCAGAATCGTGGGCAAATCCGCTGCGTCGGCTTGCTCGACGATCCGCACAGCTGCGATCGCCTCGGCGTGGCCTTGGCCCTCTTTGCCGACGGCTTTGATCGATTGAATCGGGACGGACAGGTCAGTGGCCCATGCCGCGGGTGAGACCAGAGCAAGGCTCATGAGGATGCAGGCACGAAACTTCATCGGAGAATTCCATTTGAGGGTGCGGCATGTCGATCACTCGCATCGGCCCCCGTTTTGCAAGACATGGGCTTGGCGAGTTGAATTCTGACGACTGAATACTGACAACTCTCCTCCCCGCGATCAATCCGCAGAGGGGGGCGTTGCCCTCAGAGAAGCCTTCTTGAACAGCGTGACCACGTTTCCTGTCGCGTTGTATTCGACCCGATCCATAAATGTTCGCATGAGAAGCATGCCCCGGCCACACGGACGCTCAATGTTCTCGGGCTCCCGAGGGTCCGGCTGGCTTCCGGGGTCGAAGCCCGGCCCCTCGTCGCGGATGACGTATGTCACGCCGTCCACTGTCAGATCGACATCGATGAAAATCCGTCGCGAGCGGTATGGCTCCAGCGACCGGCGTTCACGAGCGAGGTGGTAATAGGTTGCGTGATCGATCTCACGCAAATGCGAACTGACCTCTAGGTTTCCGTGGTACGAGGCATTCAAGAGAGCCTCTTCGAGGGCGACCCCAATCTTCAATCGCTCACTCTCCGTAAAGATGCCCATGTCGACGATCAGCCCTTGAAAGTAGGCGACCATCGAGGTCAGGACCGCTGGATCGTTTTCGAGAACGAACTGAGTCCGCAGCGACTGCATCCGACTGATGAGCGAACGACGAACGCGCTTTTCGCCAGCCAGCGTCAGGACGCGTTCCACCGTTTCCACAAGATCGGTCCCGAGGAGACGCTTTGGCACATAGCTGGCCGCGCCCCGCTCAAGTGCCTGGACCGCGATGTCTTCGCTCCCTTGTCCCGTCATTAAAATCACGGGAGTCAGCGGATGCTCCGAACGCACGTGACGCACAAATTCCAGCCCGTTCATCTCCGGCATCTGCAAATCGGTCACCACGGCGTCGACCGGATGTTCACGCAACCAACTGGCGGCCTCTTTCCCACCGCTGGCATACGACACCACCCAGCCGTCCTGCTTGGCCAGCAAACCGCCAGCCAGCCGGCGATCCACAGCGGAATCATCCACAACCAGGATGGAAACCATCGAGTGCTCCTCGCAGCTCGTCGGGTTTCGGATCAGCGAAAGACATCGCATCGAACACCCGAATGCGATCGGTCAATCTGCTGGAAGCGTAGTCTGTCCCCCGTGATGTGCCAAGGGGAGCGATGTGACCCGAGCGACTCCGCGAGCAAACTCTCGACCTCGCGAACTTCTCACTCGGAACACCCATGAATCACGGCAACTCTGGCGCCACTCCCATCCCTCGCAGCCAGCGGAAGTGAGAGACGAGTCCTCGCCAGAACGTGTCATGAGCGGTGTACCTCACTCCGAATTCCTGGGAGGTCGACTCGACAATCTTTGAGAGCGCGGGATAGTGAATGTGGCAGATGCGAGGAAACAGATGATGCTCGATCTGAAAATTCAATCCTCCGACCAACCAGGACAGCAGTCGGCTTTGACGCCCAAAATCGACCGTCGTTTCAACCTGGTGCGTGGCCCAGGTGTTCTCGATCACGCCAGTGTCCGGACGCGGCATCGGGAAGTCGGCTTCCTCGACCGCATGCGCCAGCTGAAAAACGATACTGAGCACAAATCCCAATGTGAATGAAGCCACAAAATACGTGAGTACCACACTGGCCAAGCTGTGCCGTTGCAGTGGAATCACGAATACCATCGTGAAGAAAAACACCTTGCCAAAGAGGAACAGGGCGAGATCCCAGCCTTGCGGACGAGGCACCCGACTGCCCCCAATCTTACCGACGATGACCTCACGAAAATCGCTGTAAAAGTGCCACATAACCGCGAGCAGTCCGTACAGCGGCCAGAGATAGAACTGCTGCCAACGATGAAACCAGTAACGCTTCTGGTGAGGACTAATCCGACCCAGAACCCCCAGGTCGATGTCTGCGTCATGGCCCGTGATATTCACGTACGTGTGGTGCATCACCGCATGCTTCCAATGCCACAAATAGGAACTGCCCCCCAAGAAATCCACGGTCATGGCCATCAATCGATTGACCCAGGGTCGGCTCGAATAAGCCTGATGGCCGCCATCGTGCATGACGTTAAACCCGATCCCCGAGACGATTAAACCCAACACGACCGCCAGCGGTAAAGCCTGCCACCACGTCGCGGCAAAGAACACCAGCAGCGTGTAAGTCAGCACGAGAGAGCTCAACAAAACAGCTGTCTTTACATACATCTGGGGACAGTCACGCTGTGGCAGTCCCGTCGTCTGGAAGTATTCATCCACACGCCGCCGCAACTCGGCATAGAAGCCATCGTTCTTTTCAAACGTCGGCTTCTTCCGCAGCTCTTCTACAGTCGCGGAAGTGTTCACGGGCGGAACCAGAGGAGTCAGGAGATCAGACAATGCTGGAACTTTCGATGTCTTGAGTGGCGTCGAGTCTCGCAGAACTCTCCACCTGGAATGATAGGACTGAGTCGGGATCCGGGATTAAGCGGAGATCGGTTGTGGGCCTGCCAGGATCGCCGCAGTGTAACCCAGCAGATCGTTCTGCTCGCGAGTCACTTGCTTCCAGAGGTCGATGCGGCCCGCTTTCTGGCACAACTCCGCGAATGAGACGCGGGCATCACTGTTCAGATTCGACAGGTATTTCGCCGCCAGCGTCACCGCCGGGTCGAGCTGTTCGGATCGCATCAGCAGATCGACCAGTACATAGGCCAGAAATGGCTTGTCCTGCTCATCGGGCTCCTGATCGAGTCGATCCTGAAAGTACTGCAACGCATCGGCTCGCCCCTTGTCGAGCAGGACGCGGAAGAATTTGGTGTGGGCGGCGTAGAAGTCATCAAACGGGGCCTCTCCACCGTATTGCAACTGGGCGTCGAGCTGGCTGCCGTACTCCGCCAGTTGCAGAGCGAGGTCGATCTCCTCCGCCGGAGGTTCGATCGTCCGCGCAAAGCGGACAACTGAGTTCAGGTGCGACACGTCGATATGGTAGTTCCCACCTTCAAAGAGCCAATCCCGCCCACTCATCAGCTCGCGAAGCGATCCACCGGGCGGCAGAAACGCCATTCGCTTCTGGACGCTGCTCTGCACCGATTCTGTCAGATCATTGTAGAGGCTGCGAACCATCGCCTTCGCGCAGCTTTGCCGCTGCTCGGGAGCGAGGTTCGCGGTCGCCTGGTCGAACGCGGTGATCGTGCTGCAAGTGCCGTGGGCCTTGAGCATCAGTTGGATGCCCTTCACCGGGTGAACCCCTTGGTACAGGGCGATCTGGAGGATCTCCTCGACCTTGGTGTACTCGAGGGTCGTCGGCAGGGCCTCAATGGCATCAGCCACGGGCTGCGGCTCGCGAATCACTTGGTAGTACATCCACGCCGCCGGGATATCCCCCGCCGCCAGGAACAGCTCTCCCGCCTCGCGCGCTGCCGTGATGTAGGTCTCCTCGACCGCTTTCCGCAACGCTTCCGGCACGTCGCTCAGCGATGCGGGCTTCACGAGCGGCAGCCCCAACTCATGCTTGCGCTGCATCAGCCGCGAGTCAAACAGCTTGTGATAATCCTTGTCGGATTTGAGCTGCGCGGCCAACCGCTCGAACAGGGCAGTGGCATCGCCCGCCGGGATTTCTTGAAGTTCGTCAAAGATCTGCGACATGAGTGGTTCCTGGGTGGTGGACTCATCCTATCAGAACCCGCGAGACTTCCGAAGTCTCCCCTCAGTCGCCTTTCGCTCGTCGAAAGATCGCTCCTTCCCGGAGCGAAAGGCGACTGTGCTCTCGAACTCCAACGGAGTGTTGCGGCATGGCATGTGGGCGAGAGTGCGGTATTGCGAAGGGGCGAGACCAGCAATTGATCGCTAGACAATGAAAGTGTGTGCATCGCAAACGTCAGTGGCGACTTTCCGACCCCCTCGCCCCCACGATCGGCGTGATTTCCACGGTGTTCGTCACCGCGGGGGAGAGGGAGCAGAATCCCGCCGCCACCGACGCTGGGGCTGCAAGCACAATGAAGCACAATGAAAGGGATGACGAATTGAATTTGACAAGTCCCTGCTGGGCCGCAAAATTGTGGTAAGCTTCTACTGCGTTTTTTCGGTGGAACTTGGACTTCCCCACGAATCGTGGGGAAGTCCTTTCGCCACCCTGCGAGTCCTTGTAGTGAGAGTAGTTCCGAAGCTAGTCTCATTCCATGTTGACAGGCAAGCAGAGGAATGTGACAGCCTGATCTTCTCCTTTTGACTAGAATTGGGCCCGATGGAACGACTCAACAGTGAACCGAGAATTTGCCCCAAATGCAAAGCAGTTACGACGTTTGACAGGGAATTAAAAGCAGAATGTCCGAAATGCCACAACGTCGTTTGGTTTTACGACTATCGCCCTCTGAAAGATGTTGGTGCACCTGCTGAGGTTCCAAAGTCGGACTTCTGGTCGAATCCGACCACTGTGATATTGTTGGGACTGTTTTGCGTCCTGAGCATCGTTGCATTGGCGTCCATCGGACAAAACTTCATACTCGCAGCGGTCTGCTCACTCATTGCAATAGGCTGTGGAGGATTTGCTTTCGTACGTCACTCCGAGGCCC
>Ga0105047_10019615_pt1 | contig 10423 bp, 7 predicted proteins | sample MAT04_FD_78384 | JGI IMG/M metagenome (GOLD analysis project Ga0105047, IMG submission 78384) | Freshwater microbial communities from Lake Fryxell liftoff mats and glacier meltwater in Antarctica - MAT-04 (megahit assembly) | ecosystem: Environmental > Aquatic > Freshwater > Ice > Liftoff... | reverse complement strand
TAAGGGATGTTTTCTGTCCTTCAATATTGATGCAAAAATTAATTCAGCCTATGTTACAATAGGGTTGTTATATGGGAAAGGCGATTTCTCAAAGTCAATTGATATTGCCGCGCGCTGCGGACAGGATGCCGATTGCAACCCAGCAACTGTTGGCGGAGTGCTTGGCGTTATGCTTGGATATTCAAAAATTCCTGCCTTCTGGCTTAAACCTTTGCAGGAAATAGAACCACTGAACTTTGAAGGTACGCCAATGTCGCTAAACAGGGCATACGAACTAAGTTTTAAACATGCGTTGGAAATGATTAAACGCGCCGGAGGAACAGTAGAAGCAGATAAAATTGTGATTCCTTTTGCTGAGCCTGTTGCCGTTAATTTTGAGCAGAATTTCGAAAACACATTTCCAACCTTTCGCGATAGGTTTGATCAATCTTTTACTGATGAGCTTTCATACGACTTTGTTGGAAACGGGTACATTTTTTATGGTAACCTGGTCAAGAATTCAAAAATTGACAAAAATTATATCGACCGTGTTTCGAAAAGAGTGGGATCCGAAATGTTTGGTCTGGCCGAACCTGATGATCCATATGTAGCTGAACTGGAGGTGTATATAGATGGCAAACTTGATGAAAAAGTAAAAATGCCGATGAAAAGTACCTCCCGCCGCCTTGAACCAGCCTGGAAATACCAGCTTACCGAAGGCAAACACAACGTAAGGCTCAAATGGATCAATCCGAAACCTGAATATGAAATCCGTATCAACGACATTATGGTGTATTCGGAAAAACAACCTGTAAGCAATTTACCTAAATAGTTTTATTATGAAAAAAGAAATAAACACTTTCTTTTTACTTTCTGTTGCATTGCTTTTTGCTTCCTGCGGAGGTGATAATAAACAAGACACGGTACTTCCTGAAAAGGCAACATTAACTGCTGATGTTCTTAAAGATAAGATAAAAGGCGGATGGGCAGGTCAAACCATCGGTTGCACTTTTGGCGGTCCTACAGAGTTCAAGTTTAAAGGCACCATGATTCAGGATTACCAGCAAATGGTATGGTACGACGATTATATCAGGGAAATTTTTGAACTGGATCCGGGTCTGTATGACGATGTTTACATGGATCTTACTTTTATCGAAGTCCTCGAAAGAGTTGGCCTCGATGCACCGGCAGATTCCTTTGCTGTTTCTTTTGCAAAAGACGATTATAAACTCTGGCATGCCAACCAGGCTGCACGTTACAATATTTTGAACGGAATTATGCCGCCGGCATCAGGTCACTGGATGAATAACCCGCATGCTGATGATATTGATTTCCAGATCGAAGCAGACTTTGCCGGAATGATGGCACCAGGTATGATTAATACCGCTTCCGAAATCTGCGATCGTACAGGACACATCATGAATTACGGCGATGGTTTTTATGGCGGTGTTTTTATGGCGGCTATGTACTCAACCGCTTTCATATCCGACGATCTTGATTTTGTTATTGCCCAGGGATTGAAACCTATTCCTGAAAAAAGCAGGTTTCATCAGGCTATAAGCGATGTTATCAAATGGCATAAACAATATCCGACAGACTGGAAACAATGCTGGTTTGAATTTGAGAAGAAACACACATCCGAAAAGGGCTGCCCCGAAGGCGTTTTTAATGCTTTTAATATCGATGCCAGTGTAAATGCGGCTTATGTAGTAATTGGATTGCTTTATGGCGAAAAAGATTTCTACAAAACCATGGATATTTCGACCCGCTGCGGACAAGATTCCGATTGTAACCCGGCTACGGCTGCCGGAATATTAGGTGTAATGATTGGGTATGATAAAATTCCGGCTTACTGGAAACCGGCAATCGAAAAGGTACAGGATCTGAAATTTCCTTATTCAAATCTTACGTTAAATCAGATTTATGATCTGAGCTACAAACATGCCACCGCGCTTATCGCTCAAAATGGCGGCGAGATAAAAGATGAAAACATCACAATTAAGGTTCAGAAGCCCGAAACTCTAAAATTTGAACAATCCTTCGAAGGAATGTATCCGACAAAAGAACTGCTGGTCCGGAAAGATTATCTGGAAGAAAGTATTAAGATCGATTTTACGGGAAACGGAATTGTAGTTCTTGGTAACGTTAAAAGCCAGTGCGGAGTTGCTAAAAGTGATTATGTGGCCTTGCTCGATGTGTATATTGATGGCATTAAAACAGAACAGGTAAAAATGCCTTATGACTATATAATCCGCAAATACGACATTTACCACAAATATTTACTCAAAAACGGCGACCACAAAATAGAAATCAAATGGGTAAACCAGAATCCTGATTTCAGGATTTACCTCAAATCCTATGTGGTATACAGTGACTCACCACTTAAAGAATTTACTCCTGATAAAACAGTATCCTCAAAATGATAAATGTCTTAAGGGGCTTACGGAGCTTCACATTTTTGTTCATCGCTATTATCCCACTCCTGCTGGGATGGTCAGCCTGTGAGCGCGAACCAGCTCCTGTTCCTCCTGGCCCTCCGGTTGATACTGTGAAGTTTATAAGGCTATTGAAAAATCAGTCGTTTAAAAGCCGGATACTGAACCGCGATATGGCTTATGCCGTGTTATTGCCCAAAGAATATGACAGTCTGAATGAGAATTATCCTGTGGTTTATCTCCTTCACGGCTTTGGCGATAATGAATCAGCGTGGTATAATTACGGACTTATTACCTATTATGTTGATGCAAATGCTGCTGAAACAGTTCCTATGATTTATGTAATGCCACAAGGTTTCAATACCTATTGGGTAAATAAATACAATGGCAATTATTCATACATGGATATGCTTATAACCGAAATGGTACCAACTATCGATTTGTTGTTCCGCACCCGAAAAGAGCCACAGTACAGGGCTGTTATGGGTTATTCGATGGGAGGATACGGAGCCTTGATTTTGCCGGCAAAAAATCCTGATGTATTTAAAACCGGTGTTGTTTTGAGTATGTCGTTCCGCACTGATGAGCAATATATGGCCGAACCTCAGTCCGGTTGGGATTCGCAATGGGGATCGATATTCGGAGGTATTGGAGCTTCAGGAACAGCCAGGCTTACAGATTATTACAAAGCTCATTGTCCTTTCTATTTCTTTAAAAATCCCGGCGATCCGGCACTCAATGGCCAAAACTATTTTTTCGATTGCGGTGATGATGAAGAAAGCCTTTCGGAACCCAATAATGAGCTACATAATCTTCTCAGAGATTTGAATATTAAACACGAATACCGGGTTAAAAATGGCGCTCACAGTTGGGAGTACTGGCATAAGGCATTGCCCGAAGCTCTCAGATATATAAGCCATGCAGTGCAAAATGTTCCATATCCTGATGATGCGGAAAAGATAGACCCGGGTCCTGATGTGCCGGCAAACAGGGTATTTGTTGAAGAACTTGAAAATTCCGGAATTACTTATACCGTTGCGGTTCCGGCAACTTATTTGTCCGATACAAACCACTATGCTGTAATATTAGCTCTTCACGACCGCAATATGGCATCGCAGGATGAAGAATCCGGAAATCTCATATCATTGTTCAGTAGCATGATGAGTAATGGTAAAATACCAGCTTCGCTAATTGTTGAAATCCCGATGAAAACGGAAATGCTTACGGCTGAGGCACTGCAACAGATTATAAGTCAGCTTCACGCAAAATATCGTACCATCGCTGATCGGAACCACACCATTATACTTGGGAATAAGCAGGCAGGACTTCTGGCTTATGAATTATTTCCCGAAAATCCGGATATCATTAATTCCTGTCTTCTGTTTGATGCAAATCTTCCGGATGATGCCACTACTGCTAATTCATACCTGAGTTATTACCTCGATATTCCCGATGAAGGTATAAATTACCAAGGCTACCATTCGCTGTACATGAGCTTAAGGAAGAATAAAGTGGATCACGAATACAGGGTCCGGCAAGGAACATCGTCGCACGATTCATTCCTGAAGGGTCTCTATGAGGCAGCAGGATTTATAAAAGAACATCTTAGAAATTAACTATGAAACGAACCACGTTCTTGTTTTTCTTTTGCATAATCCTCATTTACAGTTCGTATGCTTCATCTGGACTGAGGATTATGGAAAGCGTGGTTATGCCCAGCCGTATCCTTAAGCAAGATGTTCATTTCTCGATATGCCTGCCCGAAAATTATTACGATGTGCAACAATCCTTTCCTGTTGTATATTTATTACATGGCCTGGGCGATAACGAATCATCGTGGCTCGAATACGGTCAGATAAGCCAATATGCTGATAAAGCAGTTAAAGATGGCGATGCAAGCCCTATGATTTTTGTAATGCCCGAAGGATTCCGTACTTATTATGTAAACGATTACAAAGGCTCTTTTTTATACCAGGATATGTTTGTGAATGAGCTGGTTCCACTTATCGACAGCCTTTTCCGGACTATTGCCGACAGGCAGCACAGGGCAGTTATGGGTTATTCAATGGGTGGATTCGGAGCAATGATTCTTCATCTGAAACACCCTGAAATATTTGGAACAGCAGTTCCTTTGAGCATTTCGATTCGTACGGACGAACAATATAGTACTGAAGATGCTTCCGGTTGGGACGAGCAATGGGGCAGGCTTTTTGGCGAGCCCGGACTTAAAGGTGCTGACCGTATTACTGATTATTACAAGCAGAATAGTCCATTTCACATTTTAGCCGGAATGTCGGAATCAGAAATCAAAAAACTAAACATATACATCGATAATGGCGATAAGGAACAAACACTTTGCCGCAGCAACGAAGAATTGCACATATTGATGCGGAACCTGAATATTCCTCATGAATTCCGTGTCCGTGATGGCGGGCACAGTTTTCAATACTGGTGTTCGGCTTTGCCAAATGCTCTGAGGTTTATCAGCGATGGCTTTAACGGGAAGCTTTACCGTGGCGACAAAATGGTTTCGGCAAAAATTAGTCAGCTACCTGATAAGCAAATGCTGAAATTAACAATCAATAACGAACCTGCATTTGCTTTTGTACCGGCTGAATATGAAAAAACCAATCGCTTTTACCCGGTAATTTATGTTGCAGGCAACTTTTCGGATTCACATCGCAAAACAATAGCGGCAGCAGTCAACAATGAAATTGAGAACAACTATGTAAGCCCGATGCTGATCGTATTTTTACCTGTGAATACGATTTTACAATTAAAAGCATCACTTCCTGAACTGGAGGAAAAGTTAAGAATCCGAAAAGGATATCGTTTCCGGGCATTAGCCGGATACCAGGATGAGGCAGCGGACGTGTGCACGGTTGTAATTAACCAGGAACAATTCAGCACCTGTATTCTTGCTGATGCATACCTGTTAAAGGACAGCTTTTCAAGTGAAGCCGCCGATATGAAAAAAAAGACACTTGAGCGTACTTCTTTCTTTATTGCAGCTCCGGATAAAGGCAAATATTACGAGGGTAACGGGAATGCACATATGCTTTTACGGGATGAGGAACTACAACACGAATACAGGGTAAAGGAAGGTAATGGCGGATTCGGTTGGTTCATGGCTGCATTGCCTGAGATCATCAAATACACAGCAAAGAGATTTCACAAGTAACGTCAAATATATACTAACTAAAACTAAAAACCATGTTTATTGTAAGCAGTTACTCACTGGCAGTTGTTCTCACTTTTATTACCATGCTTTGCTGGGGATCGTGGGCCAACACCCAGAAAATGGCCGCCAAGAGCTGGCGTTTCGAGCTTTTTTATTGGGATTATGTTATCGGGATTCTCCTGTTTTCATTACTTTTTGGTTTCACTTTAGGAAGTACAGGCAGTGTTGGGATGAGCTTTGTTGAGAGTATCAAACAGGCAAGTACTTCGAGTATTCTGAATCCGATTATAGGAGGTATCATCTTCAACTTGTCAAACATTCTGCTTGTAGCTGCCATTTCGGTTGCCGGTATGGCTATTGCCTTCCCCGTTGGAGTTGGAATTGCAATGGTTTTAGGTGTACTTATCAATTATATGGCTACCCCAAAGGGCGACCCAATGCTATTGTTTATTGGCGTGGGCATTGTTGTTGTGGCTATAATTCTTGATGCGCTGGCGTATAAAAAACATGCCATAAACGAAAAGAAAGCGTCAACAAAAGGGATTCTGCTTTCGGTAGCAGCAGGTTTTCTGATGGCCTGGTTTTTCCGTTTCGTAGCCAAAGCTATTGCTACTGATCCTGAAGCAACTGCTGCCGGATTATCCGAAGCCGGGAAACTAACTCCTTATGCTGCGTTTTTCTTCTTCGTAATCGGGATTGTTATCAGTAATTTCCTGTTCAATACTTACCTGATGAAAAAACCAATCGAAGGCGCACCGGTTAATTTCAAACAATATTTCGATGGAAACTTCCGTAGTCATTTATCCGGAATTATCGGCGGAATGATATGGGCGCTTGGAACTTCGCTAAGCTTACTGGCAGCAAATAAAGCCGGTTATGCCATTTCGTTCGGACTTGGACAAGGTGCCACAATGATCGGTGCTTTCTGGGGCGTATTTATCTGGAAAGAATTTAAAGGCGCCAACAAATCCGTTAATACACTACTTGCATTTATGTTTGTTCTTTTTACAGCAGGTCTGGCCATGATTATAATGGCCGGTAATAATTAAAAATCTTAACTCCAATCCAATCATAATTATAAACCTAAATCCAATCAAAATGAAAAAACAAATCTATTTCCTGACAATGGTTGCCTTAGTAACTTTGTCGCTTGTGGCTTGCAAAAAGGATAGTGATCCCCCTTCGGTAAGCACTTCCACTGTAACCTCTATTTCGGAAACTTCGGCAACCGCAGGTGGCGAAATTACTTCTGAAGGTACTTCAGCAGTTACCGCCCGTGGTGTATGCTGGGGTGTTGCCGCCAATCCTACAATTGCCGATTCAAAAACATCAGATGGAACCGGAACAGGAGCATTTACAAGCAACATTACCGGATTAAATCCTGGAACACTTTATCATGTAAGAGCTTATGCAACCAATGGTGAAGGTACTAACTATGGCGCTGATGTTACTTTCGCAACTCCCTCCCTTATCAAAACTATTGGCGTAGTATATACTGATGGTGTTGAATCGTATGAGTTTATTTACAATTCGACAACCAAAAAGATTGAGAGAATTGATAATTTCTGGAATGCTGAGCTCGATAAAACAATCACCTATGATTATTCAGTAGCAGGAAAACTCACAATTACCAAAGGTACTTCTCCAACAACCTATGATATTAATGCTCAGGGCATGGTATCCAAAGAAGATTGGGGTGGTGGCGAATACGCGGCTTATGAGTATAACACCGAGGGTTATCTGACAAAGATTATCGAACACTGGGGTGGCGCTGATCATTTAAAAATGGAAGCTACTATTACAAACGGCAATATAGTGAAACATACCACTTTTGATGATGACGGGGTAACTGTTAAAAAAGTTAAAGAGTTCACCTATACCATTGGCGAAAATGCCAATAGTATTCATCAGGCTTGTATGGTTGATAATAATACTTTGCCGGTAAGCAACCTCTTTGGTAAACCAAGTAAAAAACTGGTTGATTTCCTCGAATACTGGGATCCACGTAATACCGATCCAAAGAAAAAGACAATGATTTCGTACGAATTTGATTCGAAGGACAGGCCATCAAAAATTACACGTGCAGGCGACGGTTGGTCAGAAGTATATACATATGCTTACTATGACTAAGCGCTAATAAAAACACACTTTGCTGTTACAATCGATTTGTAAACGATTACCCGGAACAGCAAACTTGTTTGATTGAGGATTGATTGAAAGCCGGAAAGAGGTTTACCGTTTCTTTTGCAGAAACGGTTGCCTCTTTCTTTTAACCCAAGTTCAGCATTTTTCTAAAGCTGAATTGTATTTTAATACTACAAATTAAGTGACTTCGATCTTTCGGTATGTTTTAACCCAAATTACCCAGTTGCATAATTGATTACCCAAATCTGATATATTTTAATTCATGATAATTGAAACAAAAAGATTCGTTGTGTCGTGGTTAATCCAACATACTAAAATAGTTCGGCATTGTCTCCTGTTGCGTAATTCGGGTTTGATCAACGCATACAGCGGTTACTAATCCAACGAAGTATTTCGACTGTTAACCTTACCTGGTGGTTTATTCCAAATCTCATTTTACACATTATTATGAAGAATATTAAATACAAAGGCATTTTTGGAGGCCTGCTGTTTTTAATTATAGCCCTGCTTCTTCCTGTACCTGACGGTATGTCGGTAGCGGCGCGCAATGCCGGCGCAGTGGCATTACTCATGGCTATATGGTGGATTACCGAAGCTATTCCTGTTTACGCTACAGCATTTTTGCCGATGGTTCTTTTTCCATTATTAAAAATTCTGCCGGCAGGAGAAACAGCCATTAATTACGGCCACGATCTTGTATTAATGATGATTTCCGGATTCTTCATCGCCAAGGCCATCGAAACCCAGAATCTGCATAAAAGAATTGCACTTATCTTAATCAAAGCTCTTGGCACCAGCCGCTCCAGGATTCTGCTAAGCATAATGGCCGCTACTGCTTTTTTATCAATGTGGATTGCAAATGTTACCGGGGCATTAATGATGCTCCCCATTGGATTAGCCATTGTTGCTAAGGAGGAAACACTTGGGAATGCAAATCCTAAGTTCGGCACAGCTGTTATGCTTGGTATTGCTTATGCAGCTAGTATCGGGGGTGTGTCAACCTTAATCGGATCGCCTACAAACCTGATTTATGTCGGCATTATGGCAAAACTTTTTCCTTTAGCTCCCCCGATCAGTTTTTTCGAATGGCTCAAAATCGGTATGCCTGTATTGATTATTTTTTTACCATTAATATGGTATTATTTAGTTTATATTTTTAAAATCAAAGGCAGCATTCCGGGTAATAAGGAGTTGATTGAAGAAGAACTGAAAGGCATGGGTAAAATGTCGGCAGGTGAAAAGAGAGTAATGTACATTTTCCTTTTTACAGTATTTGGATGGGTGTTCCGCGAAGGATTCACTTTTGATCAGACTGTAATTCCCGGGTGGGCATCAGTGTTAGGTGTTAGCGATTATGTGCAGGACAGCACCGTGGGAATGTTTTCGGCTCTGTTGCTATTCATGCTTCCGGCAGGAAATGAAAAACGCTTGCTCAATTGGAAGTCAGCAGGATCAATTCCCTGGGGTGTGGGTGTAATTGTTGGCGGCGGATATGCGTTAGCCACAAGTTTTAAAATAACAGGACTGGCTGACTGGCTTGGCTACCAACTTGCTTTTGTAAGCAGTTTTCCAACCCTCATTGTGCTTATTATTGTAGTGGGTGCAGTTTTGCTTTTTACCGAAATGAATTCCAATACGGCTACAGCTAATATTTTTCTACCGATACTCGCAAGTATGGCTGTAGCAGGAAGTATAAATCCTATGCTACTGATGATACCGGCTACTTTTGCCTGTTCATTTGTATTTATTATGCCAGCTGGAACCGGCCCTAATACTGTTATTTTTGCAAGCAACAGAATTACTGTCCCCGAAATGGCAAAAGCCGGTATGTGGCTGAAAATCATTAGTATTATACTACTTCCTTTAGTACTTTATGTTTTGGTGATTTTTGTATTTGGCATGGACCTTGCTTTACCCCTTTGGGCTAAGTAACAATAAGATAGATATATCAGGCCTCTTCGGAAAGATTATCTTTAACTTATCCGAAATAGATATGCCATCAGGATAACCAATTATATTGTATTAGCTATATTGTGGAAAAGATAAAGAAAACATTGGCTGAATTCAAGCTGCAAATGCAACTTTTTGATTTGCAGCCAAACTTAATAGACCATTCTGTTCATTATAAGAGTTCATTGATTCCATTTGCAATTTCATGATTTTTTCTTTTTCTCTTACAGGCGTCCTTTTTGACCAATGTCATGCATATTCACGGTGTTGTTATCTTGAGCTATTAGGATACTCTCGTTTTGAAACAAATAAGAAATAATTGAGTATATCCTTTTCAGTAAGCAGATCATATCTGATAGGATTCGTACAATCAATTGGATATTCAAACGAATTTGGATTTGCAAAGTAAACAGATAGATATGTGATAATTGTTTTATGATTAATGTCATTCCATATTCGGTATTTATAGACCGTTTCAGGAAATTCTAATTTTTCATATGTCGTTTCTCCTATTTTCATTATACGTCTGTTTGCGTAATAGGTGTGAAATAAAACAATTCATTTATTTGAAACTTTAATTTTGAGGCCACTCCGAAAAGTCATAAATAAAGAAATGCCACTAAGACTCCAAGACTCTAAGGTTCACAAAAACATGATTATCAATGGATTGAAAATTTGTGATTCTTATTGTTTTTGTGCCTTTGTGGCGAAATAGTACTTTTCGGAGGGGCCT
>Ga0105047_10019612_pt1 | contig 10423 bp, 8 predicted proteins | sample MAT04_FD_78384 | JGI IMG/M metagenome (GOLD analysis project Ga0105047, IMG submission 78384) | Freshwater microbial communities from Lake Fryxell liftoff mats and glacier meltwater in Antarctica - MAT-04 (megahit assembly) | ecosystem: Environmental > Aquatic > Freshwater > Ice > Liftoff... | reverse complement strand
GACTAATTACAGGGCAGTTCGACTCATCTTTATGATGAGTTTCGGGCGGCTTGATAAAGAGTAGGCCGGTGTGTGGGAATACCAAACAGTATTCCCGCACACCGGCCTTTTTTTTTGCGACATCGCGAATGCGCGGGACGGCAAATTAGCTGGGATTGGGCACAGGCAGACGTTCTGCGCTGTGCATTCAGGGATTGCATTCTGGAATGGCATCAATGGAGTTACTCACACAAGTACAGGGGTTTAACTAGTGTCGATCTGGTCGAAGCTAACTATAGGTCTTGCTGTTTCCGCGGGATTCCTTATTTTCCTGAACCATTCAATCCCGCAAGCCGATTCGGAAGACGCGGCGAAGCCACTTGCATTGCGTTCGCAATTGCGGGCAGACAACGAGGACTCACCAACGCCTGTGCTTCCAGTGGCAGATTCCCTGTCGAATACGACGGAAGCTTTCACAAGTATGCGAGCAGCCCTCGCGATTGCAAAGATACGAGCTCGTGAGCTGACGAGCTACACCGCCATCCTGGAAATGCAGGAGGAAGTGAATGGAAATCTAAGGGCTATGGACAGCATCCAGTTCAAACTGCGTCAGCAGCCCTTCAGTGTTTATATGCGATGGACTGACACTGATCAGGAGGCACTCTTCGTGCGAGGCAGGAATGAAGATCGTCTGCTCGCAAAGCCCGTCGGCGGTCTGGCTTCCTTGAAGCGGCTATGGCGACTCAATCCGGATAGCCGCATGGCCAAACAGTCGTGCCGCTATCCCATCACGGATTCGGGCATTGAAAACCTGGTCAATCGCGTTCACCAGTTCTACGCGGCCCGCAACGATTGGTCATCCGCTGTGACCTGCAGTGTATCGAAGTTGTCGGAGGCGGATAACGTCGTGACCGAATACTGCATGCAATTCCGGGACAAGCATGTTTCACCCGAGTATCTGAAGAGCCATCTCAGCTTCGACGAGACAACGGGACTGCTGGTCGTCGTTGAAAATTTTGGCTGGAGTGAAGATGAGTCTTCTCGAGTTGTGGAGCACTATGCCTATCGCAAGATCGACCAGGCTGCCACGCTGAGTGACAGCGACTTTGACGAGAAGAACTCAGAATACGAATTCGTCGCGCGGTGATCGCAGGTGTCCCAAGAAGCGGAAGTCGAAGGCAGTCAGGCATGTCACCGGTCCTCCTTTCGACAACCGCGAAAAAGAACATCGAAGCGATTGCTCAGGTCGAGCAGCAGTTGCACGGACGCCGATCGCGGGTGGAAAAGTTCGGGGATGGAATTGCGGCATTCTTCGGGAGTCTGTGGTTCATCGGCGCTCACGCCGCGTTTCTTGTTATCTGGATCGTGGTGAATACAGGACTTCTGCCCGGACTTCTGCCCGGACTCACTGTATTTGACTCGTACCCGTTCCCATTCCTCGGCCTGATCATCGGCATTGAATTCATCTTCCTGACCACGTTTGTGTTGATGAATCAAAACCTGCAATCCAGGCGCCAGGAGAAATGGGGCCACTTGACTCTTCAGGTCTGTCTGCTGGCTGAGCAGGAGGTGACAAAGAACATGCAAATGCTTCATCAGATCTGCCAGCACTTAAAGTTGAACAACCCAGGGACCGACGAGGAGTTGCAGGATCTGACACAAACGACGCACGTCACATCGCTGGTGGAGGAGATCGAAAAGGCCCGCGAAGTCGGCGAGGAATTGATCGAACACCTCGATCATCTGCAGGAAGGCATCAATCAATCGCATGCAGGGATGGGCTGAGTTGAGGCGCTTGACGGAACTTTGATGCGACGCCGGGACTAACCTAACCTGCCGTCATGGCAAAGCAAAAGGCGTTTCCGGTCGCTGTGTTGTTTTTTTCGTGATGATTTGATTCGAGTCCAATACGTGGATGTTGCCTGGGAACAACCTGGCGAATGAAGATGAAGTCTACGAACTGTCCCGAGAGCCACATTGTTCGTTGCCAGGTTATGCAATCCCCTGATTGGCCAGTTTACGTCAGCACTTTGATCCTTGCCTCGTGCGTGCTGTTCCGAGGACGTCAGGTCTGCAGTCAGGCATCAGGACGCGACATCATGCATCCGGGCGATGTTCCGACACGACTTTTTCCACGATGACCGCCTCCGCGCCGAGTGCAGGATCGACGTGAGCACGGTTCATGTCGGCGTAAACCTGCGTAAACTTTGCTCCGAACAGCAGAACTTGTGCTGAGTAATAGATCCATAGGAGGGCAATGACAAGAGAACTGGCCGCACCGTACGCAGACGTCACGTCGATTCTGAGCAAGTACTGACCAAACAAAAATTTGCCCAGATTAAAAAGCAGGGCCGTTATCACCGCACCGGTCAGAACGTTTCGCCACCCCAGTCGCACGTCGGGCAGCGCTTTGAAGATCATCGCGATCAACAGTGTGAGCACACCGTATGAGACGACGAAGTTCAATCCGCGCCAGAGCGATTCCTGAGTCAATACGATTCCACCCATGAATTCGTCAAGTGCCGACAAGCCTTCGCTGAAAATCAATGCAGCCAGCAAAAGCAGGCCGATACTTACGATCAAGGCAAATGAAAGCAGGCGATCCTTCACAACGTTCCGGATTCCGCGTCCCGCCTTTCGCCGGACTCCCCAGATCGTATTCAGCGAGCTTTGAAGTTCCACGAACGCACCGGTCGCTGTGATCAGTAATATTGTCACTGCCAGGATCCCAGCCCAGGGGCTACGGTTTTCTACATGAGCAACATGGACCAGCGACTGAATTGCATCGCTGCCCCGGCTGCCGACTGCGCCTGAGACCTGTCCAAACAATTCGCGCCGCGCGGCTTCTTCGCCGAACCAAAACCCGGCCATTGCCAGCACAACCACGAAGAGAGGAGGTATTGAGAACAGCGCATAAAAGGCAAGCGCAGCCCCGAGCCGGGGGATGTCCTGATCGATCCATTCGAACAGTGTCCTCTTGATGACTCTGAAAGTTGAGGTCAGGATTTGCACCATACAGATTCAATGGCCTGCAAGTGTGACGACGGAGGTCGATTCGGTAGAAACGGGTGGCGTCGCGATGGAAATGTCTCGGTTGAGTAACGGCAGGCGGGACAACAGAAGCTTCGTCGTTTCTGCCAACGATGTCGTGATAAAGGAAGCGCCCGCTTCTTCCAGCTGTTCGCGTTCCAACTTTCCATACCGTCTGTCGCCCCATCGACCAACGATGATCGGCAACTGGGGAGAGCTGTCGCGAACTCGCTTACATAAATAGCGTGCGTGGGCGAGGCCGCGCGGCGGGAGAGAGGCGATACACAAAATCGCGGGCGGATCCAACGCAATGCGTGCGACCAGTTCCGAGGTGAGGGTTTCGACAGCTGTCTGTTCGATATTCCATTGGACCGAACCGAGCGACTGTCGCAGCATTGTCAATGCCACAGAATCTGATAGGTCTGCCGCAGGGCAGACAAGTATCTGCACACGCTTGATCTCTGCAGTTGCAGAGGCATCCGTTTCGGCCAGCGCCAACTGCACCTCTTCTTCCTTCCGCTGCACCAACGCCTTGAAAAACGTTGCGGTGTGGCCCAGTAAGGTCTGAACGCCGTCGAGCACCAATTTGTGATCCTCTTCCGACAACTGGTTCCGCAGGAAGTCACGCTTCGCATAATTGAGGGTCGGTATCAGCATTTTATCAAACACTTCGTCGGCCGGCGAATCTTTCAGTCGCAGCAATATGAGTCTGGTCGCTTCCTGCTCATCGTCCAGCATGAATCGCTGATAGATTCCCATATCAGTACGCAGCGCCGGTTCGCTCCCGAGCAGCAGATTCAAGAAAGCGAGTTGCGGGATGTTTTTGCCAATCACCATGAGGCAAACGGCAATCGGGGCTGAAAGTACGAGGCCGATGGGCCCCCACAGATAACCCCAAAACGCCGCAGAAATGATGAGAGCGGTGGAAGAAACGCCGGTGCTGCGGCCAAAAACTAATGGCTCAAGAATGTTGTTGCTGACCAACTCCAGCACGAGGACAAATCCAAACACAGCGAGTGGCTGAAACCAGCCCTCGGACGTCGCCAGCGCAATGCCCATCGGACCGATGGCGGCAATCCATGGGCCGATGTATGGTATGAACCGGAGCGCTCCGGCGAGAAAACCCCACACGAATGCGTATGGAACCTGCAAAGCGAACAAGCCCAGGCCGAGCATAATCCCGAAGCCACCATTCAGCATGGCCACCATCAGCAAATATCGGCTGATGCGATCCGTGACATCCTCCAGAGCCTTACTTGTGACCGCAACTCGCGCGCGTCCCGCGAGGACTACCACACGATCTCTCAGGTCATCGCGGCCGATGAGGAACACAACCAACAGAATCAGGGAGAATGCAAGTGAGGCCAAAGCTTCAAACGCAGAGCTAAGATAACCTGTCAGCCCCAGCCAAGGCGTCGTTTCGGTTCTCACGACGACTGGTGTTGCCGCAACCACCTTTTCCACAGGATCCGGATCCTGCGTTTCACCGTTTGCAGGTAACTTTTCTGCGGTGGGTACAGTAGTCGCTTCGCCGATTTCCTCGGCCATCTTTTCAAAGTCGGTCGCCATACGGCTGGAACCGAACTGTCGCAGTGTTGTGATCTTGGCCTTGATGTTTGCTGTGTTCTGTGGCAATTCCGCGACGAGAATTGTGACTTGTCTCGCCACCAGTCCGCCGATCAACACCATCGCAAGGCCAACCGCAGAAACACCGAGCATGACGGCCGGCATCCTTCCAAGTCTGTATTGCTGAAGCTTCCTGACGACCGGATTCAGCAGAAAGGTGAGCAGAATTGCCAGCGCAATGGGTATGAGCACCGGACGCCCCCATTGCAGCCCAATCACGATGATCAGGCTGACCACCGTTCCGGAAAGAATGATGATCGCGTTTTGCCATGTTGGGACGATGCGAGATTTTGACATAAGAGATTTTGCTGAAATGCAGAATTAGTGGTTTAAGGAAGTGTCTGCGGCATTGTCGTTGCTGTTCAACAACGATCCTGTCATGCGTGTCAAGTCAAGGATAGAATCCAACTTACCGTCCGCGAAGAGTTTCCTTTCGCGCGCGATCTCTCTGATGGTCTTTCCTGTTCGGAGTGCTTCGCACGCGATATCGGCAGAATTCTGATATCCGATTTGAGGCACCAACGCAGTCACTGACATCAGGCTGGACTCAACCAGCATTCGGCAACGTTCTCGGTTCGCCGAAATTCCGTTGACGTTGTCTGGCCTGTCCGGCATGGCCGGGCCGTGCGAAATACACTTGTCGTTGAACGAACGACAGGCCGCCGCAAGAATTGAGATGGACTGAAGAATGTTATGAGCCATCAGTGGCATCATGGCGTTGAGGTCCAATTGACCCAGCAATCCTCCTAAAGTCACTGCCGAATCGTTGCCGATCACCTGCGCACAAACCTGGATCATCATCTCGGGCATCACTGGGTTCACTTTCCCAGGCATGAGGGAACTGCCGGGCTGTAACTCCGGGAGAGAGATTTCCGCAATTCCCGTTCGTGGTCCGGACGCGAGCAGTCGAATGTCACCGGCGATTTTGATCAGACTCACAGCCAGCGACTTGAGAGCCCCGGATGCTTCAACCAGCGCGTCACGCGAGCCAATCGCTTCGAACAGGTTCTCTGCATTTCGAACGCCCGGATTTGCCGTTCTTGCCAGCACCGTGATCATGCAGATTGCAAACTGAGGATGTGCGTTCAAACCAGTTCCCAATGCGGTGCCGCCGATCGGCAGTTCCAGAAGGTGAGTACGAACCGACAGGATTCTGGCGATGCCATGACGCAATTGCGAAGCCCAACCCGAGAATTCCTGGCCCAGCAGAACGGGAACCGCGTCCTGCAAATGAGTGCGACCGGTCTTCAGCACGTCGTGGAACTCCCTGGCCTTCGTCTCCAGTCCCATGGCGAGCTTCTCAACGGCAGGCAACAGGCCATGATCGATTCCGTGCAGCGCGGCAAGGTGTATTGCCGTCGGGATCACGTCATTGGAGGATTGACATCGATTGACATCCTCAATGGGTCGGATGGGTTTGATATCTCCCTTCGTTCCACCGATCAATTCGTTCGCACGACTGGCGATCACTTCGTTGGCATTCATGTTTGTCGAGGTGCCTGAGCCGGTTTGGAAAATATCCAGCACGAAGTCCTCGTCCCATTCACCGGCGGCGACTTCGTTCGCCGCCGTGATGATTGCGTCGGAATGCTCTTTCGTGAGTAAATTCAGATCTCCATTGACCTCCGCCGCAGCCGCTTTTACTAACCCAAGAGATCGAATGAAAAGTCGGGGAAAGCGGATACCGGAAATCTGGAAATTGTCAACTGCGCGCTGCGTCTGAGCGCCGAAGTGAGCATCCGTCGGGACACAGACTTCGCCCATGGTGTCAGATACTTTTCTGGAATTCGCCATTGGTAACTACCACAGTCCGATTACTGTTGATTCCTTTTCGTCTGCAGCCAGGTATTCGAATACGCTCTCCCGGTCGAAGATCGTGAAAATCGAATCAGGATCCAGCCAATAGTGGTGATTCCAGCGGCGGCACGACAGGATCCAATGCAGCGAGGTCGCAATTCGCGGGTCCACACAGGAGTGCCCCTTGCTTGTCAAATCGGGAGCCATGACACGGGCAGTCCCAAGTGCTTTCATTGGCGTTCCATTTAACGATACAACCCAGATGCGGGCACACGGCTGAGCACTCATGCAGCGATCCCGTCTCATCGCGATAAGCAGCGATTTTCGTGAGCCCTCGTCGCACCACAGCACCTGTGCCTGGCACGATGTCCTTGGTGCTGCGGACGTCGCTACCGGTCACCCAGGCACCGTATTGAAGGGCGACATTCACATTCTCCTTAACGAATCGTTCGGCGGCTCCCAGAGTCTTTCGCGCTGGATCGTAGAGCGACTCCCAGGGGTTTTCCCGTCCCATGATCAGGTCCGTCAGCAGAATCCCGGCGATTGTCCCGTGCGTCATGCCGTGGCCAGAGTCTCCGGTTGCGATGAAAATGTTGAGGCCGTCGAGCGGATTCCGGCCGATGTAGGCAAGGCCATCGATCGTTTCCAGAACCTGCCCCGACCACTGGCAACACCGTACACCTACCATGGGAAAACGTTCGCGAGTCCATGTTTCCAGGCGCGTATAGCGTTCATCTGCGTCGTTCGCCTGACCAGTTTTGTGATCCTCGCCACCCACAATCAGTAGCTCTTCCGTAAGCGACTCGCCGCGCGGTTCACCAGCTGCAGTGTCCGCCGGAAGATACTGTAGCCGCACATAGTGGTACGGATCTTCCGTGTCCCAGAACAATGCCCTTGCGACAGTGCCGCGAGGAACGCGAAAGCCAAGAACGTAACTCATGTATGGAGCCTGCTTGGTATGCATTGTGACCAAATCATTGAACGGTGAATTCGTGGCAACGACCACATCCGATGCTGTGATGGTAAATTTCTGATGGGTTGTAACTCGAGCTGGCGGACCGCATTCAATCTGCTCCGCACGCGTCTCGGTAAAAATCCTTCCTCCCATACCACGAATTGCATTCGTCAATCCAGCAAGATACTTCCGAGGATGGAATTGCCCCTGGCGAGGGAATCGAAGACACAGGCCGGTGTCGAATGAGGAGATTGGCGATGACTGAACGAGCTCGACATCCGCCACACCGGCTCGCCGAGCGGCCTAGAATTCACGCTCCAGCAACTCGGGCCCAGTCTCGACAGGGGAAAACAGGAATCCGTCAAGCCGCTCGAAATCGCAATCGATTCCTTCTCTGGTGACAATTTCTTCAATTGTGTCAATCGCCGCCGTGTGGCTTTCAGCTGCCAGTCGTGCTCCGTCCTGACCGTGCCAGCTCTCGATTTCCGTATACCGATCATCGATTGCGTTAGAAAGATGTGCCGTTGTTCGCTCCGTCTGTCCGCCGCCGATCGATCCGTCGTCCAGGACGATGACGGATTTCCCCTCCTTCAGCAGCATGTAGGCGGTCGTCATCCCCGCAATTCCCGCACCGACGATGCAAACATCGGTCTCCACGTCCGCATTGAGAGCGGCGTAAACGGGAAGTGCCCCAGTCTGCATCCAGACGGACGTGGTTTGTTCTGTGTTTGCGTGCATGATTCCGGTTCCTTATTCCGCGCGTGGTTGAGCATCGCACGTTCGCCTTACCTGTCTGATTCTGTCCGCTGTTATTCGCCGGTCCCGCAATCTCGATTGAATGCCTCGCTGAACCACGTCTTGATCGCCGTTTCCTGAGTGCGCGCGCTGATGACAAATGCCAAGCCCTGGCGAACCACTTCCACGCGCTGGAATTCTGCCTTCAATTCGTCCTGTGCGGATGATCGGGTTCGTTCGCGGAGCTGATTGAGACTGAGCGCGATCTTGTCAAAATCGATATGCAACAGTTGTTCATCGGTAGCCCGCAACTCCGCCACTCGGCTCGACAGATCTGAATCCTGCCGCAGGATAGTAGCGTACAAGTTCTCATGCGCGAGCTGCACGTCCTTGTGCAAGAGCGCGCCAAGTTGTTGATGTGCGCGATCTGCTGTGGTCACCCAGTCCATCAATTCGCCCGAGATTACCGGACGTTCGAGCGACGTTTCGAAATCTTCCAGCGCCTTCTTAAACAAATCCGTTTGATCGACAGCTATCGACGATGCCAGCGTGCGATCGTCGGAAGGCATTTCTGCCTGACGCTGATCTGCGATATCGATCGCATTCCTTGCGAGTTCCGAACTGCCTGCGAGATCGACGGGTTTCTGGGCCTCAAGCTGGACATGCTCCGAAACATGCTCGTGTTCGGTCCAGTCGGCTGACTCTTTGACGGTTGCCGCCATTGGCACCGTCGTTGTATTGGAGCTGTTTTCGGGTTTCATAGCTTCGTCTCCACTTTAACAACGAAAAAGAGCCGACGTGGTAAACCCTGAGGATTTGATCACGTCGGCTTACCTGGTCACTCGCCACCTGACAGCACGCCCGAAATGTTTGCCTGCGATAGCGGCTGACATTTATCGACAGCAACGTCGGTGACGACGACCGCCGTGATGATGCCCAACGCCGCATTGCTCAACGTAGACTGGTGCACCGCAGCAGACTTGACCCTGCCAGGAGTGATTTCCATATGCCGCAGCCCCACCGTGGTATCCCTGATTTGGTTCCATCCCGCCCCGATGCGCACCATTCGAGGGCGTTCCGTACATTGGTCGAGCGGCTGAATGAGACAATTGTCCTGCGTTGTCGGATTGATTTCTGAAATCCTGATTTCCGTAGGCGGGTTCATTGTACCGCTGTTGAGGGTTTTGCGCTGACATGCGAAAACTCTTTGTGTATCGCATTCCGTTTCGCTCGTAAATGATTGGAACATCAGTATTGGCGTTCAGCTGGGCCAGATCCCGATCGAATTGATTGACATCGGTGTAAGTCTGACCATTGAGTTCGATGATTCTGTCCCCAGCCTGAAGGCCGAGACGCGATGCGGCACTATTCGCCTGCAAATTCTGGATGATGAGTCGGTCTGTTGAATTGGAATCAAATGTTGCGCCAAATGGATTCAAATTGGTCGTCGCGTTGCTGCCATTCTGATCCCCACTTGTTTGAGCGCCGGAGTTCGTAATGTCAACATTGACTGCCGCCGCTGCCGCCGGTGTTGGTGCCTCGGTCGCTGTCTCAGTCTCGATTTGCCCATTTCTTACGATACTGCCGTCTGTAATTCCTGGCGCAGCAACATTTGGAGCAGCACCGCCTGGAGCAGGAATACCTGGAGCAGGGACCTGACCATAGGCTGCGCCGGTGATCGCGAATCCCACCACAGCCCACGAAACTGATTTCCTTAAAGCCATCATCGTTCTCCTCAAAAGGTTTCATCTTGCGCGCGGCATCACCACTGAACTGGGATGAACCACTCACGCAAATTTGACTCAGTGGCCTGCAAAGCCAACACGGCTTTGTTTCCAATACGACAATCGTCGCAGCCGCCTGCCAGGATCGCAACGCAAACAACATGCCGGTGTCGATGGAATCCTCTTGAACTCCTCGCCATGTGTGCCATCACGCATTGCCTGTGAAAGAGTTCTCTGTCTGGCTGCGGAATTGACTGAACTTAAGGCACGTTGGAAAGAATCCGTGAACAATGGAGCTGATGTGGTCGCTTTCCTGCCACGATGATCGATCAACAGCCTATTGGTTGGCCAGCATCATCGCCGAAGTCGGCGACCAGTGCAGTAATGTTGTCCCGGCCTCCCGCTTCGTTCGCACGGGCAATAAGTTGCCGACAAGCCTTTTCCGGCTCGTCTGCGGTGTGAAGTATTTCGTTGATCTCTTCGTCCGTGAGCATTCCCGTCACTCCGTCCGAACAGAGCAGCACCCGGTCACCGTCTTCGAGCATCAGCTTGTGGACCTCAACTCTGAGATTCTCTG
>Ga0105047_10019611_pt1 | contig 10423 bp, 8 predicted proteins | sample MAT04_FD_78384 | JGI IMG/M metagenome (GOLD analysis project Ga0105047, IMG submission 78384) | Freshwater microbial communities from Lake Fryxell liftoff mats and glacier meltwater in Antarctica - MAT-04 (megahit assembly) | ecosystem: Environmental > Aquatic > Freshwater > Ice > Liftoff... | reverse complement strand
CTTGGTCCAGTTCCCATAGGCGCGACGGATGTTCACCATCCGGCTCGCCAGCTCGGAGATGATGAAGTCGATCTTCGCGGAGGGCGAGTTATCCGCGTCGATGAGCAGGGCGATGCTGTCTTTGGGAGAATCCTTCATGTCTGCGGATGATCAGGCAAGAGACGTAAGTTTCGAGTAAAATATTTTTCTGACCTCCCCACGCGATCACGTAATGGCCGTTTTGAAAAAATATCCTATAAACAGGACATCTAATGCGAATTAGAGATTAAGTCCCGTTAATCAAACACACCCGCACCCCATGTCCCACAGTCCTTTTGAAATCCCCGAGATCGGCTTGCTGTCCGATCTGTTGCCAGCCTACGAGTTCGAGCACCTCATCGCCCATGGCGGAATGGGTGCGGTTTACAAAGCCCGCCAACGCTCGCTCGACCGCGATGTCGCTATCAAGATACTTCCCCGCGAGCTAGGAGACGATCCGGTTTTCCGGAGCTCGTTCCAAGCCGAGGCGAAAGCCATGGCCCAGCTAGCCCACCCGAATCTGATCCGCGTATTCGATTACGGGGATGTGGACGGGCTGCTTTACATCGTCATGGAGTATGTTCCTGGAAAATCCCTTCACCATTCCGCCCACGGGAAAGCCATCGAAGCCAGACAGGCAGTCAGGATCATCATCGCCGCCTGCCAAGGTCTCAGCCACGCTCACGAAAATGGCATCGTCCACCGCGACATCAAGCCCGCCAACATCCTCCTCAATCCGAAACGCGAGCCCAAGATCGGCGATTTCGGACTTGCCCTCTCCACCTGCTCGGATGGCGATGGGCTCGCCATGGGTTCCCCTGGCTACACGGCCCCGGAGATCGTTCACAACCCAGGAAAAGGAAGTCCGCAGGCAGATGTATTTGCGATCGGAATCGTGCTACGCGAGTTGCTTACCGGTATCCCAGCGGAAAATCCCGCAGCCGCGAAGGCCATCGTTCCGGATCTCACGCTCGCAGCCATCTGCCGCAAGGCCACTCATGCGGATCCGGCGATGAGATACCAGGACGCTGACTCCCTCGCAGGCCAATTGACCCGCTGGATGACTGCGAAACCCTCGGTCGCTCTCGCCACAACCCGGAAACCAAGCACTTTCCGTCCCAAGCCCGTCGCCCTCGCCATCCATGGCAGCCGGACCAACTGGGAGCTTTGGAGAAACTGCGCCGTCATTGCCTTCCTCCTTTGCGCCATCCATTTCACTTGGGGCGTCTATCAGAGGAAAAACTCTGATCTGATCCGCCTTCAACTCGTCGAGGATGCCAAACCCAAAGTCATCGTGATCCGGACTGAATCGCACGCACTCGCACGCCTCAAACCTTCCCCGGCCATTTCCACCGAACTCGCCGCCGGGAATTTCGAGTGAGTCCGGACGGGTCAGGCTCGATGGATAGGAGAAGCCTCCATCACCGGAGCTCGTCATCCGACTCCACTAGCGGCAGCCGACGACGAACGCGGGATGGCGGCGATGATGCTCTTCATTTTCTTGGGCAAACAGTGTGTTCCGTCAGCCCCGGACGATATCGGATGTGAACTTTTCGTCAAGCTTCCGGCGTCGGGATCTCATAGGAGTAACAACCCGGGATCGCATAGCGCATGGAGGGGCTGCATTCTGCTGCCCGGTGCGTTGGGAAATAGCTCGGGTAGATGGGCAGCAGGATGCGGCCCCTCCTTGCTCAGATCTGGAAATCCGAAGTCCCGGAGTCGAGGTGGAGTCCGCACTCGTATTTCTCGCCGTTGAAGCGGGTGCCGTCGGCGCTGCCATCGGTGGAGGGGCGGGTACTGTGCCAGTCACCCATGGTCACATATCCCTGCTCCGCGAGCGGATGGCGGGGAAGGTCGTTCTGATGGTAGAAAATGTCCACCTGCGCGTCGGCCCAATCGAGGATCGGATAGACTTTAATGGTCTTCTTCTGTTGTTCCACAAAAGGCCTTTCCTGACGCGTCTCCGAATGGGCGCGGCGGAGGCCGCTGATCCAGATATCGGCACCGATCTCGCGGATGGCGCGGTTCATCGGTTCGATCTTGGTGAGAATTCCGTATTTTTCCGCTCCCTCTTTCCCCTGCTCCCAGAGGTCTCCATGGATTGCCTGCATACGGGCGGCGGAAACCGTCGGGTGGTAGATGCGGTAATCGAGCGGGAATTTCTCCATCAACTCCTCGGCGTAGCGGTAGGTCTCCGGAAAAAGGAAGCCGGTATCGACGGAGATGACCGGGACTTTCGGCGCGTGATCGTGGAGGAGTTTCAGCATCACCGCAGCTTGTAGTCCGAAGCTGGTGCTGGCGACGAGCCTGCTTCCGAGACGCTCGTAGAGAAGCTCCAGGCGCTGGCCGGCGCGAAGGTTTTTCAACTCTTCGGAGAGGGTTTCCGGGGAGGTTTCTGATTCCATAGTGATCATGTGATGGACGGGATTGTTGCTTGCGGACCAAAGTTCCGCGCTCCGATCAGGCGATAGCCTCTGCCTTGATATTGGCGTGAAAGTCGGCTCCGTTGCCGGTTTTCTCGACGAGGCCGGTGCGTATGCAGAAATCGCCGAAGCGTTCACCTTCCCCGCGCTCTTTCGCGTAGCTGGCAAAGACGGGATCGAGAAGACTTTTGATTTCCTCCTGCGGGACATCGCTTCGGAAAAGCTTGGACAGGCGCTGGCCATGGAAGCCGCCGCCAAGCAGGACGTTGTAGCGGCCCGGGCCTTTTCCGACGAAGCCGAGCTCCGCGATGTAAGGGCGGGCGCAGCCGTTGGGACAGCCTGTCATGCGGATGGTGATGGCATCGTGACGGAGGCCGTGCGCCTCGATGGATTCCTCAAGCTCGGTGAGCAGGGATGGGAGGAAACGCTCGGCTTCCGCGAGGGCGAGGGCACAGGTCGGCAGGGCCACGCAGGCAAGGTTGTTGAGACGCAGGCCGCTACGAAGGTGGCTTTTGGCGATGCCGTATTCTTCCAGCAGTTTCTCAACTGTGGGACGGTTCGCTGCGGAAATGTTCGCTATGATGAGGTTCTGGTTTCCGGTGAGGCGGAAGTCCCCGTCATGGATCTTTGCGATTTCACGCAGACCGGTGCGCAGCTTGTAATCTGCGGTATCAAGCACGCGTCCACCTTCCACGAAGAGGGTGAAGTGGGAGTTTCCGGTCGGGTCTGTCGCCCAGCCGTAGCGGTCGCAGTTATCCTCGAATACGAAAGGTCGAGCTGGCTCCAGATCGTAGCCGAGGTATCTGTTGAGGATTTTCAAAATCCCGTCCGGACCGTGATCATCGACGGTGTATTTGAATCGGGCGTGGGCACGGGTCTCCCGATCACCGTAATCGCGCTGCACCATCACGACTTTTTCCGCGACATCCACGATCTGCTCCGCTTTGCAGTAGCCTATGACATCCGCAGTGCGGGGGAAAGTCAGGTCATTGCCATGGGTGGCACCCATGCCGCCACCGACGGTGACATTATAGCCGACCAGCTTCCCGTCCTCCACGATGGCGATGAAGCCGAGGCAGTCCGCGTAGATATCCACGTCATTGGACGGCGGGACGACGACGGTGATCTTGAATTTCCGGGGGAGATAGGTCTTGCCGTAGATGGGCTCCACCTCTTTCTCGGAGGACTCGACTTTCTCGCCATCCAGCCAGATCTCATGATAGGCGTTGGTCTGCGGAGTGAGGTGCGCGGAAATGGCGCGGGCATCCTCCATGGCGCGGGTGTGAGCCTCGGAAAGGAAGGGATTTGGCGAGCACATGACGTTGCGGTTCACGTCTCCGCAGGCGGCGATGGTGTCCATGGCGGCCTGATGGATTTCGCCCATCGTGCGCTTGAGATTGCTCTTGATCACGCCGTGGAACTGGAAGGCCTGGCGGGTGGTGAGCTTGATCGTGCCATTGGCGAACTGGGTGGAAATCCCGTCCATCTGGAGCCATTGCGCCGGAGAGGTCACACCGCCCGGGACGCGGACGCGGATCATGAAGGAATACGCCTTTTCCAAGCGGTGCTTGCGGCGGTTCGGGCGCAGGTCGCGGTCGTCCTGCTGGTAGGTGCCGTGGAATTTCAGGAGTTGCTGGTCATCCTCGCACATGGAGCCGGTGGAGTTGTCTGCAAGACCTTGCTCAATGGTTCCCCGCAGGTAATTGCTGCGGGTTTTGATATATTCGTTGGCCGATAATTTTTTCTCAGACATGGGAATTGGGGAAAGGTTGGGTGAAAGATTTTTAACCACAGATGTCACAGATTCACACAGATGAAGATTTTAGAAAAAAATCCGGGGATCTTGAAGAGTCTTGTCCGTGTTTATCTGTGCCATCTGTGGTTGAAGATTCTTCTTAGTGATTTTTAGTAAACGTCGCGCTGGTAGCGTTTTGATTTTTTCAAATTCCCGATGTATTCCTCGGCTTCCTCGCGGCTTTTGGCACCGTAGTTTTTGACCACGGAAATGAGTGCTTCGTGGACATCGGCGGCCATGCGGCTAGCGTCTCCGCAAACGTAGAAGTGCGCGCCTTCCTCGAGCCACTTGTAGAGTTCCTCGCCTTGTTCGAGCATCTTGTCCTGGACATAGACTTTCTCCGGCTGGTCCCGGGAGAAAGCGAGGTCGAGCCTGGTGAGCTGTCCTTCTTTCAGGAAATCCTGCCACTCAAGCTGATATAGGAAGTCGTAGGTGTAGCGTTGGTCGCCGAAGAAGAGCCAGTTTTTCCCGGCGGACCCGATGGCCGCGCGGTGCTCGACGAAGGAGCGGAAAGGAGCCACTCCGGTGCCGGGACCGACCATGATGATGGGCGTGTTGCCATCGGCGGGAAGGCGGAAATTCTTGTTCGGCTGCACGAAGATGGGGACGCTCGCGCCGGTCTTCGCGACATCCGCGAGGAAGGTGGAGCAGACGCCTTTTCTCAATCTACCATGAGTCCCGTACCTCACTGCGGCGACGGTGAGATGGACCTCATCGGGATGCGCCAGCGGGCTGGAGGCGATGGAGTAAAGTCGAACGGGAAGCTTGCGGAAAATGCTGGTAAGGGCCTCGGCAGAAAGGCCTTTCGGAGCGAAGTCGATGAGCGCATCGACGATCTCGCGGCCTTCGATGTATTCGCGGAGCTTGTCCTTCGCATCCTCGACGAGAAGTTCGCCAAGGGGCGCGGAGCCGGTGGCTTCGGCGAGTTTTTTCAGAACCGCCTTGGAAAGCGCGGTGATATCGAAATCCTCGCGGAGTGCGTCCGCGAGAAGTTTTTTACCAACACCCTTCACTTCGATCTCCTCGGTGCCGACCAGTTTTGCGGCGGTGAGAACTTCTTTCACCATCGCGGCGCAGTTCGTCGGTTGCACGGCAAGGGCATCGCCCGGCTCATAAGTCAGACCACTGCCGGCCATCGAAAGCTCGACGTGGATCGTTTCCTTCGCGGAGCCTTCGCCATTCAGAATGAGGTTGTCGCTGACTTCGGAGAGAAATGGATTCTTCTTCCCGAATTCCACGGCGACCGGCGTGCTGTACCCGGCGTGGACGGCCAGCACCGGGGCAGCGGACGCAGGGGTCAGTTCGGTGATCGCGGCAGCGAACCATTCTTTGTATGAGTCCTCGTAGTCCACATCGCAATCGACGCGCGGAGAGACGCGTTTCGCGCCGAGTTTTTCGAGACGGGCATCGAACTGTTTGCCGATTTCGCAGAATTTCTCGTAGGAAGTGTCCCCGAGAGCGCAGACGGAGAATTTCACCTTGTCGAGTTTGATGTCCTCTTCCATGAACGCCTTGTGGAAGGCAACGGCGGTTTCGGGAGCATCGCCCTCGCCCCAGGTGGAAACGATCACAAGGAGCTTTTCCTCTTTCGCGAGATCCGCCGGGGAAAGGTCAGCCATGTTCTTCATCACCGCCTTGAAGCCCCTTTTTCTGGCCTCTTTCATGGCGCGGTCAGCCAGCTCTTCCGAATTTCCGCTTTCGGTTCCATAAAGGATCGTCAGCTTACCGGCGGAGACCTGAGTGGCTGCGGCAGCGGGCGCGGCGGAGCCTGCGGCAAGGTATCCGCTGAGCCATCCGCGCTGCAGCGTGTCGAAGCCAGCAAGCAATGATTCCAGCGTCTGGCGCTGGTCCGGGGAAAACGGTGAATTCTGGGGAAACATAATCCTTAGTAAATTGCCCTGTTTTGTCAGGTTTCGGCGATAAACTGCCGCGAACCCCACAAATATGCAACTCCTATTTCAGAAAATTCTCACTATCCCTAACAACCTAATGAGGGAGCGTGGGTTTGCCACCCGCTTTCCAGCGCTCGCGCCAGAACCACCGGGCCGCGAAATCTTAGGACGATGACCCCTTGCTCCTGAAAAGGAGAAGGCCGCCCTTGTAACAAGGCGGCCTTCATTGGTTGCGGGAGCAGGATTTGAACCTACGATCTTCAGGTTATGAGCCTGACGAGATACCTGACTTCTCCATCCCGCGATTAGTTGGAGCGCCTTTCAGCGTGGGCGGGGAAACTAATGCCGGAGAGTGGCGATTGGCAAGAGAATTTTTGCCATCTCGTGAATTTTTTGATTCTCTCCCGCAGCCAGTTATGACTCCCGAAACTTCCTCCCTTGAAATCCTCGCACCCGGGGTCTGGCAGGAGCTTGCCGGGCGGCATTACGAGGAGGCATCGCGTTTGACCGTCGGTGCGCGATTTCGCCGGGATCGCGGGGAAAAGCATCCGGTGGAGGATTTCCTGTTTGAGTATTACCCCTACCCGCTCGCCCTGATCGAGCAATGGCACCCGGGACACGGCCGGGCATTACGTTTCAAAGATGAGGAAACGCTGCCCGACCGTTTCCGGGGAAAGCGATATCGCACCGATGGCGATCTCTGTTTTCCCGATACCGGGGCGATGTGCGAAAAGGAACGGGAGCGCCTTCGCTGGATTCGCGCGCTGCTTTCCGCGACACAGAGACATGCCCCGAACTTCGCCTGCCACGGCCTTCACGAATGGGCGATGGTCTATCGCGCCGGAGAAATCCGTCATTCCGCGATCGCCCCGCTACGCCTGCCGCAGGCGGAGATCGATGCCCTGATCGATTCCCGGCCTATCGCCTGCTCACATCACGATGCGTTCCGGTTTTTCGCAGCGGAAGCCCGTCCCCTGAACCGCCTCCAGCCCGCCATCGACACCCGCCACGAGAACGAGCAACCCGGCTGCGTCCACGCAAACATGGATCTCTACAAATGGGCCGCGAAATCCATGCCTTGGATCGGCTCGGATCTGTTTCTGGAAACTTTCCGCCTCGCGCAATCGCTCCGGGATCTCGACATGCGGGCGAGCCCCTACGATCTCTCCGCGTGGGATGTATTGCCCGTGAAAATCGAAACCCCGGAGGGACGCAGAGAGTATGAGAACGAGCAGCGCCGCCTCGCCGCGATCGCGGGGGATCTCAGGGTAAGACTGATCCGGACACTGGATCGGATTTGTTCCGCACGCCCGGAGGATTAGTCATGCGAAAATTCAATTGATCAGAAAAGCTCCTCCTGCACCGGCTGCGGCTTCTTTCCCGTCAAGGGATTCACCGCGTCCTCCACCCTTAGCAAGCCTTCCGCCGGGCGGAACTCCCGCATCCCCCCTTCCAGGAAAACACCCGTCTCCTCCAAGCTCAGCACCGCTGGCATCCGGTCGTGAACACCTAGCGCCGCACCCCTAGGCTCCGTCGTCACCATGCTGAAGCACTTACCCAGCTCCTTGTCCTCCTCCCATATACCCGCGATCCATAACCAGTTCCCTTCCGGACTGGTGAAACGGTGGGTCCGCTTCATCCCCTTGAGTCCGCTCCACTCGTAATAAGCCGCCGCCGGGATCAGGCAGCGGCGCGCCTCCATCGCCGCCTTCCACATCCTCCCCTCCAACTTTTCCTCCCGCGCATTGACCACCGCATTGCTGAACGGGCGGCGGAACCCCCACCGCATCACCACCAACCGCCCCTCCCCATCCACCACCGGCGCGGAAAGTGTCGGCCGCAAAAGCTCCTTTCCCTCTACCGCAAGCAGCTCCTCCACCGCCTCCGCCCGCAGGTGCTCCGGGAAACTCCCACCCCTTTTCCCCAGCTCATACGCCGTGCACATCGCCACAGGCTAAATGCTTGTCGGTGCCTTTGCAATACTCCGACCGCCATCCCAATCCCGGAGCCCACCAACTCAAACCCGTGTATTTAACCCGTCCCTCCCCAGCCGACGGAAAACCCCGCCATGCGCAACCGGGAACGCGGCTTCCGCAAAATTTACTGCACTCTCGGAAATGACGTTTAAAGGTGGGACCCGCATCATTCGGAAAGCCGCTGGGTCACCCTTGTATCGAAATCAGCGATCAAACCGGGAGCCGATTTCTCAATCGTCTGACCAATCTCCTGCGAGGAGGTGTTTCTGGACTTGGCGAAAAGGGTGATGAGCTGGCGCAAGGCACCGCTCGCCGCCCGGATCTCGACATTCTTTGAAACATCCCGGAAGACACCACTTAGGAAACGCGCGTGGTCCGCCGAAAGGTGACCGCCCCCGCCCGGTCGGATCAGGTGGGGATGATGAAGGAAACGGGCGAGCAGATACGTTACGATCGCAGTCCTCGCGGCGTTCCTTGCCGTTAGCCAGAACAGGACGGAACGGAAAAGTTTCCGCAGCGGCTTGAGCAAAAGACCCCTGGTTATGGAACCCATCCTCGACCACAGGGAACGACCGCTGCCCACGAATTCGGAAGGAACTTGCGGGTCGTAGGTGATCCCACGCCTGCCTAGAATTGTTTCGACCATGCGCCGCCTCTGACGGTTGATCAGCCATTCATCCAGAAAAGGCAGGGGAATGAACTCATACGCCCCTGTCCCCAGGCTGGACAAATGGAATCGGGCTCCGACTCCGATATCCTGATTTTTCCGTTCCGCCATCTGACACGGAAGCATCGCCCACGCCCCTCCGCAAGGATGCGAAGGCGGGTCATTGGACCCAATCCCGCTGACTGGCAATATGAGGATTGGTTCTCTTAAACACCCACGCGCCGGGCCCCATCCCCGTTGCGTAAGTCAACCGCTTGTTTTCAGACGCCATTGATACGCCGATTATTCCGGTAGTCAGGCGGGTGCTTGTCATTCACAGTCCCCGCATGATTTGGGCGTGGGTGATTTTTATTGGATTTGTTTTTGCAATGTTGGCTCTCGACCTGGGTGTGTTTCACCGGAAATCCCACGTCGTCGGTTTCAAGGAGTCACTCACCTGGTCCGCCGTTTGGATCACGATGGGTACGTCCTTTTCAATACTCGTTTATTTCGCCTATGACCTGCATTGGTTCGATCTCGGCAATTCGGTGGACGCCGTGGACAAGGTGGTGAACACCGGCAAGCTGGCGGCGATGAAATACCTCACCGCCTATGTGGTTGAGAAATCCCTCAGCGTGGACAATATCTTCGTGATCGCGATGGTCTTCAGTTCGCTCGCGGTGCCCGCCCGCTATCAGCACCGCGTCCTGTTCTGGGGAATTCTCGGCGCTCTGGTGATGCGTGGTGCGATGATCGGCCTGGGTGCGGTGCTGGTGCAGAATTTCCACGTGATCCTCTACTTTTTCGGAGCCTTCCTGATTTTCACCGGAATCAAGATGCTGGTGATCGAGGAGAAGGAGGAACATCCGGAGAACAACCGGGTGGTGCGATGGATCCGGAAATTCTTCCCGATCACCCGCGACTTCCATGGCCAGCATTTCATGGTGAAAGCCGGCAGCGAGTGGTCCCGCGAAGCCTCTGAACCGGGTGTCGAGATCAAACCGGATCCTATCGTGGAGAATGCGCCTGCGGGCAAATGGCTGCTCACCCCGCTGGCGGTCGCCCTGATCCTCGTGGAGGTGACGGATCTGATCTTCGCTGTCGATTCGATCCCTGCGGTGTTTGCCATCACGGCCGATCCATTTCTGGTTTTCACCAGCAATGTTTTTGCCATCCTCGGGCTACGCTCGCTATACTTCGCATTGGCCGGTCTGATCACAAAATTCCGTTATCTCAAGCCTGCGCTTTCGCTTATCCTGATCCTAGTGGGTGTCAAAATGCTGGCCGCCAAATGGCTCAAGGAGTGGCTGGGCGACTCCTTCAACCTCACGGTTCTGGCGGTGATTCTCGCGATCCTCGCCACCGGTGTGTTGACTTCGCTGATCGTGGGTGCCAAGGATGAGGATCGCACACCTCCGGTCTAATTACAAATTCGCTCTGCTATGAAGGTAGGAAAGAGGGCACAAGGGCAAGATGAAAGCGCTCGCGCTGCTCATCGGCGGCGGCGGATTTTTGCAAACCTCCAATCTATTGAGGGTTAGGCTGTAGATCGAAATCGCTGGACATTTCCCGCCCGGATCGGCAGAACGGGGCATGGCCAACTCCCGCTTCCGCATTCCCGTCGTCTCCGAACAGCATATTCTCGACCATGTCCGCGTCCGTCCGCTCGCTCT
>Ga0105047_10019610_pt1 | contig 10424 bp, 10 predicted proteins | sample MAT04_FD_78384 | JGI IMG/M metagenome (GOLD analysis project Ga0105047, IMG submission 78384) | Freshwater microbial communities from Lake Fryxell liftoff mats and glacier meltwater in Antarctica - MAT-04 (megahit assembly) | ecosystem: Environmental > Aquatic > Freshwater > Ice > Liftoff... | reverse complement strand
CGAGGGCTCGGCGCAGTTGCCGACCGGGTAGGCGGCGTTCTCGACATTGCAGCCGACATAGATCTTGCCGTCATCGGCGAGGATGGCGGTGCCGACCTGGAAGTTGCTGTAGGGCGCGTAGGCCTTGGCGCGGACGGCCTCGGCGGCGGCAAAGAGCTCGGCATCCTTCTCGTGCGGCATGGCTAGCGCTCCTTGGAGTAGGCGACGCCGCCGGCCTTCGGGCCGACCGCCTTGCCGATGAAACCGGCGAGCAGCACGACGGTCAGGATGTAGGGCAGCGCCTGGATCGCCTGTACCGGCACGCCGACGCCGAACACTTCGACACCCTGCAGGCGGATCTGCAGCGCATCGAGGAAGCCGAACAGCAGGCAGGTGAACATGGCGGGTACCGGCTTCCACTTGGCGAAGATCAGCGCGGCGAGGGCGATGAAACCCTTGCCGGCGGTCATGTTGTTGCCGAAGCCGGAGCCCTGCGCGATCGAGAAGAACGCGCCGGCGAAGCCACACAGCAGGCCGGTGATCAGCACCGCCTGGTAGCGCAGCAGGATCACCGAGATACCGGCGGTATCGACGGCCTTCGGGTTTTCGCCCACGGCGCGCAGGCGGAGGCCGAAGCGGGTGCGGTAGAGCACGAACCAGGTAATCGGCACGGCAAGGAAGGCGATGTAGACCAGCAGGTTGTGGCCGGAAATCAGGTCCGCGTAGATCGGCCCCAGCACCGGCACGCCCTGCAATTCGGCGGCAAACGGCAGCTGGATTTCGGTGAAGCGCTCGCCGGCCTTGAGCTGCGGGGTGCGGCCGCCCTGCGCGAACCACTGGATGCCGAGGAAGGTGGTGAGCCCCACCGCCAGCATGTTGATGGCGACACCGGCGATCAGCTGGTTGCCCTTGAGGGTGATGGCGGCAGCGCCCTGCAGGGCCGCCGTGGTGATGGAGACGGCGATGCCGGCGAGGAGCCCGAGCCAGACATTGCCACTCACCGCCGCGACGGCGGCGGCGGCGAAGGCGGCTGCCAGCATCTTGCCTTCGAGGCCGATGTCGAAGACGCCGGCGCGCTCGGAGTAAAGACCGGCGAGGCAGGCGAGCAGCAGCGGCGTCGACAGGCGGATCGTGGCATCGAGGGTGGAGAGGATGAGGGCGAGATCCATGGCCTCAGCTCTCCGACTTCACGGTATTGCGTGCCACCGCCTCGGCCTTCTGGCCCGGCGACAGCGTGGTGAAGATGCGTTGCAGGCCGGGGCGGAACAGCCCCTCCATGGCGCCGGTGAACAGGATGACCAGCGCCTGGATGACGACGACCATCTCCTTGCTCAGGCCCGGGATGACATACTGCAGCTCGTTGCCGCCCTGGTAGAGCGCACCGAACAGCAATGCGGCGAGCAGGATGCCGATCGGGTGGTTGCGCCCCATCAGTGCCACGGCGATGCCGACGAAGCCGGCATCGGCGACATAGTCGAGCACCAGCCGATACTGCACGCCTACCACCTGGTTGACTGCCACCATCCCGGCGAGCGCGCCCGACATGGTCATCACGATCATGATGATCCGCGAATTGCTCATCCCGGCGTAGCGCGTCGCGGTGGGGTTGTGCCCCAGCGCCCGCATGGCGAAGCCGAAGCGCGTGTGCCAGATCAGGATGTAGGCGCCGACGAGGCAAAGCAGCGCCAGGATCAGCGTGAAATTGACGTCGGTGTTCCGGAACCACGGGATGAAGGTGCCGAGCTTGGGCATGCGGCCCTCAGCGGCGATCATCGCGGACTCGGGCGCCAGAACGCCCGGCGGCTTCAGCACGTTGACCACCATGTAGACCATGATTGCCGCGGCGATGAAGTTGAACATGATGGTGGTGATGACGACGTGCGAGCCGCGCTTGGCCTGCAGCCAGCCGGGAATGAAGCCCCAGAACCCGCCCACCGCCGCACCCGCGACCACGGCGACCGGGAAGGTCACCCACCATGGCAGGAACTGCATCGGCAGCGCCACGAGGATGACGCCGAGCCCGGCGATATAGGCCTGGCCGTTGCCACCGATGTTGAACAGCCCGGCATGCGCGGCGACCGCCACGGCCAGGCCGGTGAAGATGAAGTTGGTCGAATAGTAGAGCGTGTAGCCGATATTGTAGCCGTTGCCGAAGGCGCCGGTGGTGATGGCGTTCAGCGCCGCCAGCGGGTCCTGCCCGATGGCGAGTACCACGAGGCCGGAGACGATGAAGGCCAGCAGCAGGTTCAGCAGCGGCAGCAGGACCACATCGGCCCAGCGCGGCAAGGGTTTGAGGATCGCGGTACTCACTCGGCCGCCCTCTTCTTGTCTGTAACGCCGGCCATCATCAGTCCGAGCTCGAGTTCGGTAGCCGTGGCGGGATCGGCTTCGCCGACGATGTTGCCATCGAACATCACGAGGATGCGGTCGGACAGCGAGCGGATCTCGTCGAGCTCGACCGAGACGAGTAGGATCGCCTTGCCGGCATCGCGCATCTTGATGATCTGGTTGTGGATGAACTCGATGGCGCCGATATCGACGCCGCGCGTCGGCTGGCCGACGATGAGCACGTCCGGATTGCGCTCCATCTCGCGCGCCAGCACGATCTTCTGCTGGTTGCCGCCCGAGAAACTGGCGGTCTTCAGCCGTTCGTTGGCGGGGCGGATGTCGAATTTCTCGATGCGCTCGCGGGCCTGGGCCCGGGCGGCCTTGGCATCGAGGATGATGCCCTTGCCATAGGCCGGGTCGTCCTCGTAGCCGAGCATGGCGTTTTCCCACTCCTCGAACGCCGTGATGAGGCCCATGCGCTGCCGGTCCTCGGGCACATGGGCGAGGCCGGCCTGGCGGGCGCGGTGTGCGCCGTCGTCGCCTTCGAGCGATAGCGGCGTGCCCTTGAGGCGCACAGTGCCGGAGGTCTGGTCGCGCATGCCGGAGACCGATTCCAGCAGTTCGGACTGGCCGTTGCCGGCCACCCCGGCGATGCCGACGATCTCGCCGGCGCGCACGGTGAAGCTAACGCCCTTGACGCGGACGACGCCGAGGTCGTCCTTGACCACGAGGTTCTCGACCGACAGGAAGGTGTCGCCCGGCGTGGCGGGGCCCTTTTCGACGCGCAGCAGCACGCGGCGGCCCACCATCAGTTCGGCGAGCTGCTCGGGATTGGTGTTCTTGGTTTCCAGCGTCTCGACCATCTGGCCCTGCCGCATCACCGACACGTAGTCGGTGATCGCCATGATCTCGCGCAGCTTGTGGGTGATCAGGATGATGGTCTTGCCCTGCGCGCGCAGCGTTTCGAGCACGCGGAACAGGTCGTCCGCCTCGTTCGGCGTCAGCACGCCGGTGGGCTCGTCGAGGATCAGCACATCGGCGCCACGATACAGCGCCTTGAGGATTTCGACGCGCTGCTGGGTGCCGACCGAGACGTCCTCGATAATGGCATCGGGGTTGACGTCGAGGTTGTATTCCTTGGCCAGCCGGGTGAGTTCGCCGCGGGCACGGGCGAGGCTGGGGCCGAGCATGGCGCTGTCCTCGGCGCCGAGCACGACGTTCTCGAGGATGGAGAAATTGTCGACCAGCATGAAGTGCTGGTGGACCATGCCGATGCCTAGCGCGAGGGCATGGCGGGAATCGGTGATGGCGTGGGGCGTGCCATTGACGCGGATTTCGCCGGAATCGGCGGTGTAGAAGCCATAGAGGATCGACATCAGCGTCGACTTGCCGGCGCCGTTCTCGCCGACGATGCCGTGCACGGTGCCGCGCCTGACCTTGAGGTCGATGTCGCGGTTGGCGTGGACGGCGCCAAAGCGCTTGTTGATCTTGATCAGCTCGATGGCCAGATCGGATGATGCCGCAGCGGTCCGTTGGGACCGCTGCGCAGGGTTGTCGCCGTTGTGCACGGGGTCGGTCACGAAGTGACTCAGGCCGGGCAGGTATTGTCGGCGGTGTAGTCGTGGACGACGATCTCGCCCGACTGGATCTTGGCCGACAGGTCATCGACCTTGGCCTTCATGTCGTCGGGGATCAGCGCGGCATTGTGCTCGTCGAGCGAGTAGCCCACGCCGCTTTCGGCAAGACCAAGCACGGTGAGGCCCGGCTTGAAGTTGGCTTCGGTCAGCGAGGTCTGCACGGCGACGTCGACGCGCTTCAGCATCGAGGTCAGCACCGAACCGGGGTGCAGGTAGTTCTGGTTGCTATCGACACCGATCGAGAACTTGCCCGCGTCGGCAGCGGCCTGCAGCACGCCGAGGCCCGAACCGCCGGCGGCGGCGAAGACCACGTCGGCACCGGCATCGAACTGCGCCTTGGTCAGCTCACCGGCGGTAACCGGGTCGTTCCAGGCGGCCGGGGTGGTGCCGGTGTAGTTTTCGATCAGCTTGACGTCCGGGTTCGCCGCCTTGGCGCCCTGGGCGTAGCCGCAGTAGAACTTGTGGATGATCGGCACGTCCATGCCGCCCACGAAGCCCACGGTGCCCGTGGTCGACTTCAGCGCCGCGATGGCGCCGACGAGGAACGAGCCGGTGTGCTCGTCGAAAATGATCGACTGCACGTTCGGCGCATCGACGACGGCGTCGATCACGACGAACTTCGTGTCGGGGAATTCGGCGGCGACGGTGGTGAGCGCGGTGCCCCACGAGAAGCCGGCCATCACGATGGGGTTGGACCCCTGCGAAGCGAAGCGGCGGAGGGCCTGCTCGCGCTGCGCGTCGTTCTGCAGCTCGAGGTCGGCAAAGCTGCCGCCGGTCTCGGCCTTCCAGGCCTCGGCGCCGTTGTAGGCGGCCTCGTTGAAGGATTTGTCGAACTTGCCGCCGAGGTCATAGATCACGGCCGGGTCGGCGAAGGCGGCGCCGGCGAGCAGCACGGAACCGGCGACGCCGGCCGCGAGAGCACCGAGGTGCTTGGAGAAGAAGGTCATGAGGGTCTCCCTGTTTTCGCACCCGGCAACGGCAATTGCCGCCCTGAACTGACCGGACGCGTTGGGGTGGAATACAATCCTGCAAAGTGCCGTCAAGGCAAGAGGGAAGCGCGCAGAATTTTGACCAGTTGGGCAAAATTTCTGCGACGAGCCGTCACATTAGGGCGCGACGCGGCCGGCGGGCGTGGTCGTCGTTGACGGGCGCATGGGTGTGAATCGCTTCGAGTTCGGACTGCAGAACCTGTGTTCCGATCGCCAGATCGTAGCTCGTCTGCAGGTTGAGCCAGACATCCGGGGTGGTGTCGAAATACTTGGCGAGACGCAAAGCGGTGTCGACGCTTACCCCCATCTGTTCCTTGACGATGCGCTCGATACGCGTCCGCGGGACGCCGAGGGCACGGGCCAGGGCGCCGGCAGACAGCCCGAGCGGCGCCAGGAACTCCTCCCGCAGGATCTCGCCGGGATGAATGGGTGGATCGAAGTTGAGCATCTGCACCTCTCCGCGGCTGCCTAGTGATAGTCGACGATTTCAACGTCGTCTGCGCCGCCCTCGGACCAGCGAAAACAGATTCGCCACTGGTCGTTGATGCGGATGCTGTGCTGGCCCTGCCGGTTGCCGGACAGCGCTTCGAGCCGATTGCCCGGCGGGCTGGCGAGGTCGCGCAGGGCAGTCGCGGCATCGAGCCATTTCAGCTTCCGGCGCGCCGCAGCGAGAAGATCTGGCGGAAAGCCCTTGGGCGCCTTGCCCAGCGCTATTGCCTCGATCCTCTTGTCGCGAACAGTCCGGATCACATTGCCCTCCCATGTATCTAAGAGCGATACATACGGCAAGTCAAGTATCGGTTAGAGATACATCACTCCCGCGGCAGCGGCGTTACCGTGACCGCCATGGCTTCGCCGATGCGTTCGAAGAAGCCGTCGATGATTTTCTGGGCGGAGTTGCCGATGACGGCCTTGCCGAGCTTCATGATGCCGCCATCGGCCCCGCCATTGGCGGTGAACAGCAATTCGGTGCCGCCTGGCGCGTCGGTCAGCGCGATGTCGGCAGCGGCTTCGGCCTTGCCGAGCAGGCCGCCGCGACCGCGACCGGCGAGGGTGTAGCGAACGGCGGGGTCGATGTCGCGCAGTTCGAGGTCGCCGGTAAAGGTGGGCGACATGATGCCCAGATTGACCTTGATCTCGCATTCGAGCGTCGTCGCACTGGTCCAGTCGAGCCGGCTGCAGCCGGGGATGGCGGCCTTCAGCACGGCGGTATCGTTCAGCGCCGCCCAGACACGGTCGCGCGGGGCCGAAAACAGGTACTTGCCGCCGAATTCCATGCCGCCGGTGCTCCTTCAGGACGTGAGGGGAAGAGACCTAGTGGCTGATCGGTTCCGCCGCAATGGCAAGGCGCAGGACCGGCCGTCGGCAATGGCGTTTCTGCAACGGTGCGGGGGTATGTTGCGCCCTGCCCTTTTCGTGCGGCATTTGAGCACCATATCGCGGAAAACGGGAGCGCAGGCCAATGGGCAGATTGTACTGCTGACCCCCGTCAGTGAATCATGTCACCACGCTCGGTGACCAAGAAGAGGAAGATCGTCCGATGGCCACTGAAGTGATGGAAAAGCCCCTGCAATACCTCGACAAGGCGATGGGGGCGATCAAGAACCTCGGCATCTGGCCGGAACAGCCGGCCGAGCAGCCGATCACGGGCCTGCTGAACGAGATCACCGGCTTCGACGAGACCCGTGTAATTCTGATCGGGCGCACGCTGACGCAGGCGAGCGCCTTCAACGAAGTGGTGCGCTCCCAGGTCGCCCAGATGACCGTGGGCGAGCGCTACAACACCATCACCGAGAACTTCAACTCGATCCGCGACGATGCCAAGGGCATGGTCGACCAGTTGGACGACGGCAAGCTCGACCTGCTGGAGCGGGCCAGCAACGTGTGGATGAAGGTGGCCCGCGGCGACATCTCGACCCGCTTCAACAAGATCCGCGAGATTTATCTGGACGTCTCGAAGGAGACCAAGAACCAGATCGATCGGGAATACACCATCCTCGAGGCCTACCGGGATTTCCGCGGCGCGCTGAAGCAGGCGGAGGTGATGGCGCTCGAGCTGCTCGAAACCGCCACCAGGATGCTCGACGACAAGAAGCTGACCCTGAAGGCCGCATCGGACGCCGTCGGCGCGTTCACCGCCGGCACGCCGGCCGACCGGGCGAAGCTCGAAATGGATCGCGACGAAAAGCTGCGCGACCTGCAGAACGAAGAGCGCCGCTACCAGATCGCCAAGGACCTGAGCGACAACCTCACCATCTCGTATTCCACTTCCGAAGTGGTGATGGCGCGGCTGATGCAGACGACCCAGGCCAAGGAGCGGGTCTACCAGCAGGCGATTTCGTTCTTTTCGACCAACGAGACGGTGTTCACCGCGCTTTCGGCCTCGTTCACCGGGCTGTTCGGCCTGCATGAATCGACCGAGACGCTGAATGCGATGAAGGAAGGGATGAGCAAGAGCCTCGAAACCCTGTCCGAGATCGGCGACCGGGTGGGCGAGGCGGCGGTGAAGGCCGGCTACGGCCCGACGATCCGCGCCGACGCGGTGAAAAAGCTGGTCGACTCGGTGGTGAGCTTCCAGGAGAAATCCCGCACCATCATCAACGAAATGCGCGAGCAGGCGACGAAGAACTCGGCCGAAATCCGCGATGCGGTGGAGGACGGCAAGCGCCGCCTCGCCACCCTCGCGGCCGAGGGGAACGCGCTGATGCTCGAAACCAAGCAGGGCTAAGGACCTCCCGGGACTTGAGCACGGTGACGGCGACCGCCGAAAAGGCACCGCTCGACGAGGTGATGCTGGCGATGGACGTGGTGGACACGCTCCGTCATCGCCAGGATCTGGTCGAGCGCGAGCTCTTGGGCGATGCACGCGAAAAGCAGCTGCTCGATAGGCTGCGCGATATCTATCACCAGCAGGGCATCGAGGTGACCGACGAGGTGCTGCGGGCCGGCGTGAAGGCGCTGGCCGAGAGCCGCTTCGCCTATACGCCGCCCAAGCCGTCGCTCACCACCACGCTCGCCCGCGCCTATGTCAGCCGCAAGAAGTGGGGGCCGGCGTCGCTGGCCATCCTGCTGGTGCTGGTGGTGGGGTTGGGCGGCTATTTCTTCGCCTGGCAGCCGTTCCAGGCCGCGCAGGCCGAGGCGGCCCGGATCGAGCTTTCCGAAGGCCTGCCCGGGCAGATGGATGCGCTCTACCAGACCATCTACGAAGAAACCAAGGTGCAGCAGGCGGTGACCCAGGCCGACGCGCTGCGTACCCGCGGCAAGGCCCTGGCCGTAGAGGGCAATCGACCTGCCGCGCTGCAGGCAATTGCCGACATGACGGCGCTGCGCGACCGGCTGCGGGCGCAGTACACGCTCAAGATCGTCAGCAAGGAAGGCGAGCGCTCGGCGTTCTGGCGGGAGCCGCCGACCAACCCCGACGGCATGAACTTCTATCTCATCGTCCAGGCCATCGGGCCAGATGGCAAGGCGCTGACGCTGCCGGTTACCAACGAGGAAACCGGCCTGACCGAAAACGTCGCCACGTGGGGCGTGCGAGTGCCCGAAAACACCTATCGGGCAGTGGAGAACGACAAGCGCGACGATGGCATCATCGAGCGGTCGACGCTGGGGATCAAGGACTACGGCTTCCTCGAGCCGGATTACGTCTTCCCGGTGCTGGGCGGGGCCGTGACCAAATGGTGATGTTGTGACCCTCTCCGGCCCAGAAGCTTTGAAATCGCTGGACGACGCGCTGGGCGACATCCGCCGCGAGGAGGATGAAATCGCCAAGCGGCTGGCGCGTTCGGCCGAGCTGGTGACGAAGTTCCGCGAGAGCGAGAGCGAGTTGTTCCGGCAACTGGCCAGCGTGCGGCTCGACCCGGCGACGCAGAAGGAACTCGGCGAACGCCTGAGCCAGGCCGAACTCAAGGCCCGCGACATGCTCGACAAGCATGGCAGCGACCTGAGCGCGGTCGAGTCCGGCCTCAAGGAACTCGACAGGCAGATCGCCGGCCTTGCCACCGAGCGTGGCGAGCAGACGAGGGTGGTGGCCGCAGCGCAGGACGAGCTCAGGGCCATCGCCGACCGGGTGAGCGCCGAGACGGCCCGCGATCCGGCCTATGCGGCCAAGCGCCTCGCGGCAGAGCAACTCGCCGCCGTGGCGGCCGAGAGCATGAGCAAGACGCAGCAGGCCGAGGCCGACAAGGACGCAAAGGGCACGCCCTACCGCGACGATCCGCTGTTCATGTACCTGTGGGAGCGCGGCTTCGGCACGAGGAACTATCGCGAGAACAACCTTATCCAGGCACTCGACGGCTGGGTGGCGGGGCTGGTCGGCTTCCCCGAGGCACGGGCGAACTTCGCCATGCTCAACGAGATACCGATGCGGCTGCGCGAGCACGCCGAGCGGCAGGACCAGATCGCCGACGCGGCCGAGGCCGAGGTGGAAACGCTCGAAAAGGCGGCGGTCGACGCGGGTGGCGGCAAGCCGGCGCGACTGAGGCAGGAGGCGGCGCAGGCGCGGATCGCAGAGATCGACGCGCAGATGGTGATCCTCGAGGACAGGCGCGACGAGCAGCTCAAGGCGCAGCGCGACCTGGCGCAGGGCAGCGATCCGGCCTTTTCGGCGGCAGTGAACGGGCTGGCCGAAACGCTGGGCCGCGAGGATATCAAGAACCTGCTGGCGGCGGCTCGGCTGACCCAGACCGGGCAGGACGACACCATCGTCAAGCAGATCGACGAAGTGCGGCAGCGCGCCACCGAGGAAGACGCCGACAGCCGCGAACAGCGCAATCGCCTCAAGACACTCGCGGCGCGGCGGCGTGAGCTCGAGGATATCCAGTACGAGTTCAAGAAGCAGGGTTTCGATACGGCCGGCTCGCGCTTCGGCGACGACAAGCTGGTCGGCGACGTGCTGAACGAGTTTCTGCGCGGCAGCATCACGGCGGCCGACTATTGGGGGCAGTGGCAACGCAGCCAGAGCTGGACGCAGCGGCAACCGCGGCCGGGCAGCAACGCCTCGAGCAATGATCGGGGCAACGATCGGGACGGTGGCCCCTGGGGTGGGTCGGGCGGTTCGCCCGGCAGTTTCCAGTGGCCCGATTCGAGCTTTGGCGGCAGCAATGGCGGGTCGCGGCGCTCGAACCCCGGCGGGTTCGGCGGCGGCTGGGGCAAGCTGCCGAGCGGCGGCGGCGGGTTTTCGCGGCCACGGCAGGGCCCCTCCCCGGGCGGCTTCCGCACCGGGGGCGGCGGCAGTTCGGGCGGCGGTTTCAAGACGGGTGGCGGGTTCTAGTGACAGATTGGCCGTTTCCCTGGCCAGAGGGCCAGGTCGCGCACTACACGGCGCTGCGGACGCCGCAGCCGTTGACCATCGATGGCAACCTCAACAAGCCGGCATGGCAGAAAGCACAGCGCTCGCCGCGCTTTGTCGATCTCGTCAACGGCACCCCGACCGTGCACGATACCCGGGCGGCAGTGCTGTGGGATGACCAGTATCTCTATGCCGGGTTCT
>Ga0105047_10019608_pt1 | contig 10424 bp, 9 predicted proteins | sample MAT04_FD_78384 | JGI IMG/M metagenome (GOLD analysis project Ga0105047, IMG submission 78384) | Freshwater microbial communities from Lake Fryxell liftoff mats and glacier meltwater in Antarctica - MAT-04 (megahit assembly) | ecosystem: Environmental > Aquatic > Freshwater > Ice > Liftoff... | reverse complement strand
CATCATTAAGGGATTCTACTATTATTCTTATTTGTTGCGTCATCAGATAAGCCTTCGTCAGAAAAGTAACATTATCTAACTATACAACAAATTGTTTATTACAACAATAGGAATACACTTCCAACGCTCATAACGTGCTTTTTTATTTGCATTGATATCCAAATCGTTACATAATTCCACTTGGTTCAGTCCTTGTAATCCTTTATTTTCAGAAACTGAATGATTCCTGACTGAACCGCCTAAGGCAAGTCTTCATTGAAAAATAACGTTTTTTGTGTTTAAAAACAGATCATTTTATATCGTAACTGGCGAAACGATGACCGAGGCCATTAATTTCTACAGATCCGCAGAAGAGCCACAATTCGGCTTAACTTGCATAGGAAAATTAACAAAATACTGCGAAAGATTTTTTTTACAGACCCATGAATTCAAGGCCTAGAGGCATCACCGAGATTAGCTGATAAGAGAGGGGTTCTCCGAGAAATTTTTACGTTGAGTTACACACATATTGTTTTTTAGTGAATAGTCCTTAGTATGTATCTATTTAAATTTATGGAAACTGAGTTCTAATTAGCATTGAATTTCAACGCATAAAATGATATATAATTTATTAAAGTGTTTTATTATGCTCCGAAAAGTTATAAACTCCTACCTTTTTGATAATGTTTATTATTTTTTCTAATTAAAGCTAATAACTGAATACTTATAGATAGTCAAATTAATATTTACAGTGAGTTATAAAGAGAATTATATGTATATAAACTTTATTGGTGACAACGCCGTCGAACTTGAAGAAAATGCCAATGGTTTTGACTTGGTGCGGAAAGTTAAGAAATCTCTCAATGGACATCAGGCTTTAGCTCTTAAAGTTAATGATACCCACAGGGATTTGGGTTCAACTCTTCAAGATGGTGATAATGTTTCTGTGATGACATTTAATGAACCAGATGGTAAAGATATCTTTTGGCACTCATCTGCTCATTTGCTAGCTCAAGCTATATTAAGATTATACCCCGAGGCTCATCCAACTATCGGACCGGCAATCGAATCTGGTTTTTATTACGATTTTGCTAACTTATCTATTTCTGCCGATGATTTTCCTAAAATAGAAGCAGAGGTACAAAAAATAATCCAAGAAAGAATTGAACCGAAAAGAATAGAATATAAAAACAAAGACGAAGCCAAGAAGGTTTTTATTAATAATCCCTTTAAGTCCGAGATGATTGAAAATTTAGATGAGGGGTTGAGTGCTTATTCTCAAGGGGAATTCATTGATTTATGTCGTGGCCCTCACCTTCCGAATCTTGGTTTAGTACAAGCTTTTAAACTCATGAAAACTTCAGGTGCCTATTGGAGAGGAGATAAAAACAATCCTCAGCTTACGCGAATTTATGGCATTTCTTTTCCAGACAAAAAGTTATTAAAATCACATTTAAATTTTCTGGAAGAAGCAGCGAAACGTGATCATCGTATTATAGGTAAGCAGCTTCGATTGTTTTCTTTTCATAAAGAAGGCCCTGGTATGCCGTTTATTCATCCAAAAGGAATGATTATCTGGAATGAACTAATGCGGTATTGGCAAGAAAGACATGATTCAGAAGGATATAAACAAATCAAAACGCCCATACTCATGTCCCATGAGTTATGGGAAACTTCGGGTCATTGGGATTTTTATCGCGAAAATATGTATCTTAGTGTTGTAGATGAAAAAACTAGCGTAATAAAACCTATGAATTGTCCTGGTGGAATGCTTTTTTATAAAGATGACCAATATTCGTATCGTCAACTTCCCCTTAAAGTAGCTGAAGTTGGTGTTGTTCACCGTCATGAATTTAGTGGTGCTCTTTCTGGACTATTTCGAGTAAGATGTTTTCATCAAGATGATGCGCATATTTTTATGAAGCCCGATGACATTTATGATGAGGTTCATAAGGTTTTATCTCTAGCAATATCGATGTACAAGTTATTTGGTTTAGAATATCACTTAGAACTTTCTACTCGACCAGAACAATCAATTGGTACAGACGAACAATGGGAATTAGCAACTAATGGACTTATTACAGCCTTAAGCCGCAGCGGATATTCCTATCGTATTAATGAAGGTGATGGCGCTTTTTATGGACCTAAAATTGATATACATATTAAAGATGCTATAGGTAGAACATGGCAATGTGGAACCATCCAACTTGATATGAATTTACCTGAAAGATTTGATTTAAGCTATGTAGACGCTAATGGAGAAAAACAAAGACCGGTAATGGTTCATCGAGTAATTTATGGATCTATAGAGCGATTTTTTGGCATACTCATTGAACATTATGCCGGTAAATTTCCACTCTGGTTATCTCCTATTCATGCATGCATTTTACCAGTGACAGAAAGTCATCATGAATATGCATTGATGGTTTCAAAGCAATTTATGGATGCTGGATTACGAGTAGAAGTAGATCTCGATAATGAATCGGTAAATAAAAAAGTACGCAATTCTCAATTAAATCAAATTAATTATATAATTGTAGTTGGTGATAGAGAGCTAGAAGATAATACTTTAACTGTCAGAGCCGCTAATAATTTGATAGGAACTAAATCTATTGATGAGGTAATTAATAGCTTAAAAGATGAATACTTATCACGATCACTTCGACGTAATTCGCTTTTATAGCTCTATTTGGTGTAAATATGGATAATATAGAATCAATAGAAGATAATATAGATAGAATCTGGTATATAGGCCAGTGTCACTGTGGGAATATAAAATTTGAAGCTTTAGCTTCTTATAATTTAACTATTACCCTTTGTAATTGTCGAATTTGTTTTATGGCAGGCCATCAAGAACTGATGATCAAAGAGGAGCAGTTTAAACTTCATCAAGGTCAAGAGTATTTAAAACCATACAGATTTGGCAATTGTATTGCTGATCATACATTTTGCGTTGTATGCGGGATAATGCCATTCTATAGTCCACGCTCACATCCGACAGGGTACTTTAGTGTTAATGCTAGATGCCTTGACTTAAGTCAAGCAAAAAATATTGAATATGTAAACTTTGATGGTCAAAATTGGGAAGCTAGCATAGCAGCAGGCAAACATAAAATTACCGAATAGATGATTAATTTTTAAATAGTTGAAGGAGGCTTATATGAATGATCATTCAAAATCGGAGCCCTCTTCTCCCCCCCAAATCCAAATAACCGATTCTTGGGAATTTGCAAATCCTCCTACTTATAGAGGTTCAACAGTTTTTTTTGAAAATTATCAAGCCATGTCTGATGAAAATACTCCGTATGTCTATGGAAGATGGGGAACCCCTTCTTCAAATAACTTTTGTAATGCCATGGCACTACTTGAGCATGGCTTCGGAGCTATTTTAACTTGTTCTGGACTTGCAGCGATAACAACCGTGCTGCTAGCGACTTTAAAATCTGGTTCCCATCTACTTATTGGTGAATCATCATTCCCAGCAGCTATAAAATTTTGTGATGATATACTTTCAAAATTCGGTATTAAAATTGAAAAATTCTCTGATACGGATCCCTCTAAAATAAATGAAAAAATCTTGCCAAACACTACATTAATATATATTGATTTTCCTGGAAATTATGGAGCAAATATTTTTGATCTAAAAAAAATTGAAAAGAAATCAAAGGATACAATTATTTTAGTAGACAATACTTGGGCTACTCCTCTGTACTATAATCCTATCAAAAATGGTGCAGATATTGTTGTTCATAGTACATCTAAGTATATAGCAGGTCATTCAGACTCCATTATGGGATGTATTGTAGTTGCTGAAGAAATTTTATATCAAAAAATTCTTAACAAGTGTCGCATTCTTGGACAATATTCAGGTGCAGACGATATACATCTAGCTCTTCGAGGTTTAAAAACTCTTGAACTAAGAATGAAACAGCATTATAGATCAGCATTACTAATTGCAGACTGGCTATCTCATCATCCTGCTATTGAAAAAGTTTTCTATGCAGCATTACCCTCTGATGAAAATCATACTGTCTGGTTAAATAAGTTTACTGGAGCAGGGGGCGTATTTAGTTTTTTCTTCAACACAAATTTCGAAAAATTTTATTCTGATTTTTTAAATAAACTAAAAATTATAAAATTAGGTTGGGGCTGGGGTGGTTCTGATACTCTTGCCTCATCTTCTATAGTAAATTTTGGGAAATATAAGGATAGAGTGGCAATAAGAATAAGTATTGGTTTGGAGAACCCCGGAACTATTATAATTGATTTGGAATCAAGCTTAAAATTCTTAGATTAAAAGATCGGCTCCATTTATATCAATAGTTGCTCCATTTATATAGGAAGATTGATCAGAAGCTAGAAATGAAATTAAATTATAGATTTCATCCGATGTACCAAATCTTCTCATAGGAATTTTTTCTAACTCAAAAGATATCTTCTCTGGACATGCTGAAGCTCTTAGCAATTCTGTATCAATGGTGCCAGGAGCTATAGCATTGATATTTATATTATATTGAGCATACTCATAAGCTGCATGTCGGGTAAGCCCTAATATACCTGCTTTAGCTGCGGTGTAATGTGCTCCAGCAAAGGTACTAATTGATCGGCCTGCGGAAGAAGAAATATTTATTATTTTTCCATAGTTATTAGATTGCATATGGGGTAATACTGCCCTCATACAATAAAAAACACCATTTAAATTGACTCCTATAGTGCCATCCCATTCATCATCACTAATATATTCGAGGGGCCTGGTTAATGGCGCAATGCCCGCATTATTAATTAACACATCAATTTTATTAAATCTTTTAATTGCTAAATCTATCAGCTGAGTACAATCTTTTGATTTAGACACATCTCCAGGGACAGTTAGTATCTCAGTATTATAATGTCGAATCTTTGTTGCAGTTTGCTCTAACATAAGAGCATTTATATCGTTAAGAACTAGGTTAGCACCATTACTAGCAAAGTTAAGCGCCATTTGACAACCCATGCCTCGCCCGGCACCTGTAATTAAAATAACTTTATTAGTAAATAGTTTCATTTCTCTCTCATTTCCTTTCCGCCCATTAATTTCTTTGAACATGCCGTGATAAGAACAACATCTCTAAACCCATAATCTGCATTTTCTTTTGGTCTAATTGGTGTGGAGTAATGAAATACTTTAGTATCATCTATAAGTAATAAATTACCTTCATCAATAGTTTTGCTAAGAATTATCTTGCCAAATTTATCTTTAATTTGAGTTTCTGCACCAATTATATTAGTTCTTGAAATAACAAATACCCCTAGCCAATCTATACCATCTCTATGAAACCCTTCTATAGCAGGTAAACCTTCTTTGAATGAATTACAATCAATACGTTGCAGTTGCACTAAAATGATCTCTGTGCCTTTTAATCGGCAAGCATTGGAGAATATATTTAATAAAGAATGATAATCTGATCTTTTAAATAATTCGGATTCAATCGCAGGATAGTTTCTAATAATATTCCCATGCACATTATTGATTTTCTTATCTTGGAAAAGAGGTGCATGAGGCAAGACTCTAAAATCATTATATTTTCCCTCATGCCAAGAGATACTTTTATACCTAAATCCTTCCATAACATATGGGTCTTTAGGACACTTTGAAAAAAAAGGATCCCATTCTTTGGTATTTACAGAACTATTTAAATCAAAAATACGATACACCATAATTATAGCCAAGTAATTATATTAAAAATTATCCAACAAAAAACGCTGATTTTTCTCTCAAATCTTCTATTAAATTATCTCGATCTCCCAGTGATGTAGGAAATGCCCAACCAATTTTTGCTCCATTAGTAACATTGACAATACTATTTAAAGTAGAGCCACGTACAACAATACCAGAAAAATCATCAAGTATTTGAAATAAACCTAGTACAATTTTATTTTGTTTAATGTCAAAACTAATGTTTTCAGGTAAACTTAAAATTTCACTTTCAAAATATTCTTGGGCTGTCCACTCTTTAGCATTTTTTAGAGTTTCTTTTAAGAATGTTGTTTCATTTTCAAAGCCAATGAACACTCCAACACCACCATAAGAACGATTAGCTTTGAAAACAAACTTGTCTTTATTTTCCATTAAAAAATCTATATTATCTTTAAAGATACAAATAGTATAAGGAGTATATTTTAATATAGCCAAATACTCTTGCTCTGTTAATAATGATTTATATTCGACATCATGAAATAAAGCGAACCATTTTTTATTACTTCGAATTTCAGTTTCGAATGTATTAATCATAGTTGCGCCACTATCAAATATTTTTGTAAATAAAGAATGGCAATTTATATCATCATAAAGAGCAAGCCGATAGATTAGTGTATTTCTCCCCTCCTCAGGATCAAACAAATTCTCCGGATAATTTTCTTCATCACATAATAAAACCGGTATTTCTTGAATCTGTTCTTTAACACTCTCCAATAAACTTTTAACAGTACCACTTCCTTCTGTTAAATATTGTTTTAATGTAAGAATAATAACCCTTTTAAAATTATGTTTTAAAACTATTTTTTTCAAATATTTAGCTATATTTTTTCTGGGAGATATCTGATCATTGACCTTCCAACCAATAGAATTACAATAATCATTGTAACAATCAAAAAACTTTATCCCTCCAAGCGATGATTCAACATTTAGTTCACAAAATTTATAGCCTTTAGTAGAGGGAATAATGTCCGGCCTAGCAATGATTTTTTCACCTAACTCGAGCTCCCTCCAGTCGACATATTGTTCTGCTTGACTGGGTAGATTAAACATTTCTAAAATTTGATTTTTACTATATTTGGATAGCAAAAATTTTAATATACTTGTTTGAGCCTCTACTAAAAGCTTACTAGCTTGACAAAGCTCTTCATATTCAGAGTTTTCTATAACTAATGGGATAGGTAATGTTGGAAATCTAGCTTCATATTTATTCAAAAAAATATCAATACTCTGGACAACATTTTTACCTTGAATATAGTCTTTTATATATACAAGATTATCCACCCACTTTTTATTAAATTCAGCGAAAGACATAATTTTCCTTTTAAAGCTATATTTCAGCCCGGTAAATCTTTAATTACTAATTTTAAGAACTTGTTTTCCAAGCATAAAGCATCTTTTTCTAATTTTGCATATACCAAGTAATCAATAACTCCCCATCTTTCTATATCTTCGTTCATAATGACTATCCCTTTAAGATCCTTAGTAGAAAGAGATTCAGCTAAGCTAATTGCATAATTTAAATCAGTTACAGGAACATGATTTCGAGTCAAAATACAATGTGTTCTTAAATAATCAGGTCCAATTAATTTTTCACCGATAGATTGGATATGGGAGCACCCTCCTAGACGTCCATTTATTTCTGTAAATAGAATCTTATTTTCTCTGGTAACAATAGCATCAAAATTAATAAGCCCTTCATATCCTAGAGAAAATACTAATTGCATTAGTTTATTGCATCCACTAAGAAATTCTTCAGAAATGTTATTGGGCAAATTACAAGGTATTTGAAAACCGATCCAATTGACCATACCTTTTCCTGTTGCATCTTCAATCTCATCCATTCTAACCAAACCATAATTTAGCAATTTGCAATCACTTAAATTTTTTCCAATATTATATTCTGCATATAAGGTATTGTTAGAAGGAAAATAAGTTTCTACTACAATTAAATTATTTCCTAAAGAATCAACAAACTTGTCCCAAAGAGTATTCGAGAATTCGATGGTAAGCTCGTCATAACTATTTAATTTAATGACCTCATGAACGCCCGCACATTCAGATCGCTCATTCAATATAATAGCGATATTTCCAACACCATCTGCAGAAAAATCTTTTTTTACGATAATTGCGCCTAAATTTTTAATCTGTTTTCGCATAAGATAATGGAGTTCCTGAGGAGTTTTACATATTCCTCCAGGAGGAATAGATACATATTGGGCCGAGAGGGCTCTAAAAGAAGCTTTGCTATTTAGCAAATTAACTCCATATTGACTTACAAAAGAAATCATTTCTTTATTTAAACCCATTACGTCCAATTCATTAAAGAATGAAATTACAGCAGAACTATATATGTATGGAAATAATATCCATTGATTTCCAGATACAAGCACTTTTATTTTTTGTATTAATTCGTCATTAAGAAGTATGTCACTAGTTAAAACTATTGGGTGGTCAATGCTTTTGGATATTGGAAAAAAATTAATTGCTGTGATCTTATTTTCCATTTTACGAGAGATATAATCTATCATTATTTTAGATATAGCTAATGGTAAAATTAAAATATCATTTTCTTCTAACATCCAAGCAAGTCTTTTTGCATAAACTGTAGCAGCTTGCCTAGTGAATAAAGGCAAACGAGATACATCGCCAACTACTGCTTCACTGAAGACATTTCCTATTATTAATTTGGGCATATTATCCTATTAACTTAATTTATTTATTAATTGGGAAACAATTTTAAAGTGAAAGAAAAAATATGATTTTTCTTGATAAAATACAGCATCTTTATTTAAAATAAACATATGCTTAAGGTTCGAGCCTGAAACACCTGGATAAAGGTGATGCTCCGCATGAAAATTTCCATTCCATATAAAATATCGCACTAAAAAATTAGATTTTATACTGCGGGCTTTAGAATAAAATTGAGGAGTGGAGTCACATTTAAAATGCTCTGGAATACCAAAAAATAAAATCCACATATAGGCAAAGCCTAATGGGATCCAGTAACAGTTTATAACAAAATTAGGAAAGAGATTGGTAGAAATCAAAAGAAAAATTAACAACAAATAAGTAACTAAACTATCAGACCATGCTTCATTTTTCTTTTTTAAGCTATCAAGATAATATGGATATTTATTCCATAATACTTTAAAATTTTTTGATATTATAGCGAAAGCCATTGGCAAGCCAGTTATTACAAATCCATAGTCAAGTAATGTATTAAATTGAATTCTACTCTCGGTATCTTTATTGGTTCCGACATATTTATGGTGTTCTAGATGATGATGTTTATATATTGTAAAATTTATCAATAATAAACTAGCGAATAATTTACCTATCCAAGTATTTAGTTTACGATTTTTTAAAAACGTTTGGTGTAAACATTCATGAGCTAAATTTAGTCCGCCACACAAAATAAATCCTAATATTAGTGCAATACCAGATTTAATGAAAAATTTATTTTGATTCATTTGGAAAAAACAAAGTAAAAAATATGACAACATAAAAATTGTTAGCTTTAAAAGCGGGTAGGTTGTTGTAATTTTTCCGGATTCCACTTTATTAGTAACCATTATTATCTCTGGTACTAGCTGGGGCAAAGCTTAATATAGATGAGCTCCAGCACAAACTTTCCGTTAAAGCGCTTATTGCTTGCTCTTGAAACCTAAGAGCTTCTTTCTTACAAATTATCAGCTCGAGCATTTTATGAACCATATCTACATGATAAGCTTCGGCAGGATCATCATCTCCGACATGAGATTTAAAATAAATTAATTCATTTGTATCGTTGAAAAAAAATTTCTTTATAGCTACCCATAAAGATTCAATAATAGTACTGGCATGTATTTCAAATGCGACCATATATGCGCATCTAATAATTGGATCTTTATTGCTCAATCCCTTTATTAATAATAATAAATAGCTTTTAGTAGGATCCGAAAAATCAGGTATTATCTCATTTCCAGTTAATATTTTTATATCTCGTCTTAATAAGTTAGAGTGGAAATATTTTTTAGTTTCTAAAATTTTTGGTAAACCACCTTTACCATATCTTTCTATAATATAATGTCCTCCTGTTTCATCCCAACATAGAAAATTACCTACAACGCTAGTTATTTCAGCATGGTGAGATATATCTTGATTAGCATTTATCGATTCAAGAACAAGGCTCAATTGGGAGCCAGCTTGTATATATGGAAAAGCCAGTGACAATCCTAAAAAATGGGGTAAAAGGGTAATTATCTGCTCTTTGGATTCAATTTGATTAAAAGGGTGCTGATTCAATAACTCCCTAGATTGGAGCTTAAACTCATCATATAACATATAATTACAACCTATATTTCCATTGATTAAATTCCTAATCATCTGATTTAAAAAGCAATTTATTTATACATTAAAGACTTTAACCGATCATTAAGAATGATTTATGACAATTTATCTTTCTTCTCAATTAATGTCAATTAATGTCAATTAATGTTGGAGACAGACTAAATACTGATGATTTACCATGGTATCTGTGCAAATTTTACCAAAGTGCTGGTATAAAATCAACAATGTTAAAATAAAATGTCAAACCAAATTTAAAAGGAAGTGTATTCCTATTGTTGTAATTAAGCGGCTTTATGGTACACGGCCTCATTGATATGATGTTCACAAATATCATTCCAATCATTACTATTAACAGCAGCTCTGATCTGCAATAAAGCAT
>Ga0105047_10019606_pt1 | contig 10425 bp, 10 predicted proteins | sample MAT04_FD_78384 | JGI IMG/M metagenome (GOLD analysis project Ga0105047, IMG submission 78384) | Freshwater microbial communities from Lake Fryxell liftoff mats and glacier meltwater in Antarctica - MAT-04 (megahit assembly) | ecosystem: Environmental > Aquatic > Freshwater > Ice > Liftoff... | reverse complement strand
AGATGCAAATCCCTTCTTTGAACCCCAAAGATTTGATTGGCTCTTGCCATAACACCTACTGCACCACCTTTCCAAACGCCACACTCCACAAGAGACCCTTCAATATTATTTTTTTCGCAGTATTCTACCTGTTCAAACAAGGTCATGAGATTCACTTGTGGCAGCATGGTATAATCCTTAACCAGTTGAATAGCATTCTAACCATCGATCGCATAATCATAACCAATAAAAGGATTTGAAATTTCGGCGTTATGTGCAACCATTGATGGGCGTAATTTTCGAATAGTAGAAACGCCAAAGAGACCAGCCACATATTTTATTAATTGCTTTATCATTTTACGAAAGAAATGAAATGTTATTAATCATTCAGCTAAATCAAATTGTTGCTTCCCCCGGTTAAAAATAATGGCGGCGGCAGATCTAATAAATTCATACTTGCTTTTGCAACCACAAATTTTAAAACCCATTTTAGGATCTATCCTTTAATGTGGTCTATCCAAAATTCAGGCTCATGCTTCTCCCACGCATGGCATCCAAAAGGCAATGAATTTTTAGTCAAATCAAAAAGTAATGATGGATTTACTTCGAAGCTGAAGTTAAGTGCTACCTCGGGGGGAGCAACTTTAAAATCATTAAAAATTCTTCCCAATACGTTTACCCAGTATACATCTTCATTTATATTTTTTAAAAATATTTCATGTAAAAGAGAAAACTCTCCTATCTTAAAGAATCTATTAAAAGTCTTTAAAATCATAATAAAGTAAGATCGATTTTGGCTATCAAATTTTGTGGTTGCATTTTTTATTTTTTTGATAGTTTTAATTCTTTTTAAAATTCTGATACTTGAGTTGATATTTCGCAGCGAAAACCCTCCATTGCCTGATCCAATAATATTATGTGACACAGAATTGCCCCATCCCTCGAACCAAGGGGCGCCAATGTAGTCATATTTTTTATTGCACCATGCGTCAAGCTCATCTTTAAATACGTAGGCATCCAACTGGTAAATAAGCATATATAGGTATGCTGAAAACTGATCATAGAATTTTTTTGAGATTAATAAACTATTATATGTGGAAACGCTCCCGAAAGATGATGGAGCAAACTTAACTGTCTTGATTTTAAGGTCAGGAAATTCACTTTTACTAAATGATAAATACTGGGAAACAATTTCATCTTTGCCAATAAAAATCATATTATACTTGTAGAGTATTTTAAATACTTGTTTCAATGAAATTATCTCTTTCTCAGATAAAGCTTTAAAAGCTTTATATACAGGTATAACTATACAAACTTTATTAACAACAGATTTTGTAGAAAGATTCATTTTATAAAAGAATATTTTATAACTATTGACCTGAGAAGCAATGCCCCCGCTTTTTCATGATAATAAATTTTCATTATAATATTCAGGATATTTTTGAGGAAACCGATCATATAACTTTTCAAATTTCTTTTGATTAATGGCTTCTATTTAAGCTTAGCAAAAAGTAGATGGAGTATCAATCATAAAACTATCTCATAAAAATTGATTTTATTTTTTTTACCGGGTCTACCACTATTTTCCCTACACGATAGGCCCATGAATTGATCAATCTATTAATTGTATCCTGATATTTCTTATCGTATTTTTCGAATAATGTAGACGAGTATTTCAATGACTGGTATAAATGCTCCCGACTTTGGTCTGTTAAATTTTCTCCTTCGTAATACTCAGACAATCTTTGATGAATAACTGCCTTTTGCTCTTCGAGTACTTTTTTGACATTTGGTTCACTTTTAAACTCTTCAATAAGTAAATCAAGTAATATTATCCAACGCAAATGCGTATACTCCAGGGATTTTCCGCTCCATAATCCACCGAAATGCTTCCGATACACTGCCATTGGTTCGGGGAAATATTTAATTTTTCCATGTTTAGCAATTATTAAATAAAGTGGGTAATCCCCAACTGGAGCTTTAACAAACCATTCAGGAAATCTCTTTATTAAACCATTTCTAAAAACCACAGATGGTGTGTGAATAAAATTACCTGCTGCTAAATTCTCTATCGTGTAGGTTTCTTCTCTTTCTGAAGTATTTAATTTTGATACTAAAGGTTCTTTTTCATCTTCTAACTCATAAACTCTATGAAAACAAATTGCATAATCTTCATTAACTTCTAAAAAATCTACTTGTTTTTGTAGTTTATTGGGATCAGTCCAGAAATCATCTCCCTCACACCAGGCTATATACTTTCCTTTGCAAGAAGGCCATACAATTGTAGTAGTAGCATTTATTCCTTTACCTAACCAGTGATTTTCTTTTTGCAGGATAGTTCTGATTAGGTTGGGATAATTGTCCGAATATTTTTTTATTATAGACTGAGTTTTATCTGTAGAAGCATCATCATGAATTATTATCTCAAAGGGGAAATTGGTTTCCTGTATTAAAAAACCTTCAATTGCAACTGCGATGAATTTTTCATGATTGTAAGCAATGCAAGTAATACTAACAAGCGGGGGTACATTGACCGGCCAATTTTTCATTATGTCCTCTTCTGTTCTATCCATTATTATATTTCACCAATACATAAAAGTCTTTCACTATCATTAATGTGATTTAAGCCCTGTTCCTCAAAAAAAGAACGCAGTAACTCAGCATTTCCACCATTATTTATTATTTCATCCTCAAAATACTTTTTCCCTTTACCAACAGGCACTACAGTTACTTTAGAGCAAACCTTTGACATTATATTACGCATTTCTTCTTCATAAAAGAAACGAATTCTATACAGGGAATCATTTTCGGCCTTCATTTTAAAATAATTCTTGAACTGAATGTTGTGAGCATTGTGTACTGTTGCAATCATGCGATATTTAGATATTCTAGCTTGTTCTTTGGCAAGTAAGTCAATATCGCTATCGTTAAATAATACCCAAAAGCCATTATGATAAGTAAGATCAAATTTTTTATCAACAAAATTAAAATTAAACCCATCCATTTGATGAATTTTATTTGAAAGTGAGGGAAATTGTTTTTTTGCAAGCATTACTGATTCGGCTGAAAAATCCATTCCATTACACTCTATACCCCATTTATTCAACGCTGCCATGTCTCTGAAGCTGCCAGCTGCAATTTCTAACAAACAGTTCTCATTTTTATTTTTTAATGCCTGAATATATTGTGCATGCCGTAAATCATTTTGATAATGTTCGAAAATATCAGGCCATTTTAAATCCCAGTCTGCATCACTTATAAGTTTTGATTTATTATTTATTTCTTCCATCAATTTAATTTTATAATATTATTTCTGTGTAAGATTTAGTTATAAGTTTATACGGGAACTCTTTTTGTATCTCGATGGATTTTCCTGAAAAACAATTCAGATGATTTTGTACAACATCATACCCAGCTATAATTGAAAAGGCTATACCTGCAGAAAATCGAGGATTTATATCCATCAAATAAAATTTATTATTAAAATTAATAAATTCAAAATTCACACATCCATTAATTCTCAATATCTTTCCAATATGGATGCTTGTTTTTTCTAACTCTTTATCATTAATTATTTCAACAGTAATACCAGCTCCATTAAAATTTCTAATAAGTTCTTTTCGTGCTATAACTTGTGCTTTGTTAAATAATAGGTTTTGAACAAAATCAACAGTGTAAATACTTCCTTCTAAAAATGGTTGAATTATGTATTCTTCCTGCATCACAGTCTTTGAAACATGATCAAATTCAGCATAATTATTTATCTTAAAGAACCCCTCACTACTTCTTCCTTTTTTGGGCTTTGCAATAAAAGGAAATTCAATTCCTTTAAGAGTAAACTTTTCAAATTCGAAAGTTGGAACTATGTTTACCTGGGCGTCATCTTTAAATAAGTCATACACCAGATATTTATCCCTGCATTTCCTAATTACACTTGGAGCCGAAAGACAAATAGTAATATTATTTTTTATAAATAGACTATAGCTTTCAGAGAGTACATCAACCTCAGGGTCTGTTAACGGAATAATAAATTCAATAGATTCTTCCTGGCATATCTTAAGAATTCTTTTAATGTATAAATCTCCTGTTGTTGCTAAAGGAGTCCAGTATATTTTATCGACCAACTTTGAATTTGCCAACCATTCGCCAGGATTGATATCAGTACCAATAACTGTACAAAATAAATCTTTTTTAATAGATTTAATAACCGCTTCCGCTGAAAACGAGCCCAATGCTGTTACTAAAACATTCATTAATAGTTGAATTTATTTTTTAGTAAGGAACAAATTTCTCGAACAATGTCTAAATGCAAATCAGGATAAATGGGTAAACATAAAATCTCTTTTGAAAACTTTGTAGCATTGGGAAGATTATCTTTATGAGCAGATGGTAAGCCACAGTAAGTTGGAAATTCACTAATTAAGGGATAAAAATATCGTCTTGCAAGAATTTTTCTATCTTTAAATAGTTCATAAACTCTATCCCTTGTTAGGCCATACTCTTCAGTATTTATTAAAATTGGCAAATAGGCGTAGGACACTTCTGTAATTTTGTTTTTTTCAATAATTTTAATGCCTGGCACATCTATCAAAAGAGTAGAATATAATTCGCTAATTTCTTTTCTTTTTGAAATGTTCTCGTTAATATATTTTAATTGTAAAAGTCCAAAAGCGGCTTGTACTTCATTCATTTTTGCATTAATTCCAGGTGCAACAACAGTTACTTCATCCTCATATCCGAAATTCTTAAGTTTATCAATTCTTTCTTTGGTTTTCAAATCATGACAAATTATAGCGCCACCTTCAATTGTATTGTAAACTTTTGTTGCGTGAAAACTCAATACTGAAAGATCCCCAAAATTTAAAATTGACTCTTTATTAATTTTTATATTAAAAGCATGTGCTGCATCATAAATAATCTTTAAACCATAGGTGTCAGCAATTTTTTGAATAGCATCTACATCGCATGGATTACCATATACATGAACCGGCATAATCGCAGTAGTCTGAGGAGTTATAGCAGCCTCAATTTTCTTTGGATCTAAATTTAGATAATTAGGTTCAATATCAACAAAAACGGGTTTAATATTATTCCACCATAATGAATGTGTAGTAGCAACAAAACTATAAGGAGTTGTTATTACCTCTCCGGTTATCCTAAGTTGCTGGAGCGAAGTGATTAAAGCAAGAGTTCCGTTGGAAAAAAGGGATATATATTTAACATCTAAGAATTCGCACAATGCTTTTTCTAATTCCTGATGATAATATCCATTATTTGTTAACCATTTTCTATCCCAAATATCTTTAAGATATTCATTAAATTCTTCTAATGGTGGAAGTGATGGTTGAGTTACTGGAATCATTTATTTTATTTAATAAGAATTAATTTTTTAGTACCAACTTAAACTTTCATTTATAATTTAAGGATAACTATAAGGTTAAATAGTAAGAATAATAATTAACTTTCACTTATAGCAAATAGCATTGTTTCTTCATCATAAATTGTAGAGTGAGATAAATAAAGTTTATAACCTAAATCAAGATTTTTTATAAAACGAGGAATTCTATCAAAATCAATAGTACTATGATAAAGTGCAATGGCTAATTTTGGTTTAAATTCTTTAATTACTTTAATGGCCCCTTCTAAACATTTTATTTCTGCTCCTTCAATATCCATTTTTATAAAATCAACCCTAGTGATTTTATAATTTTCAATATAATCATCTATTGATATGGTGGTAACTTCATGTGTATATCCTTCAAATGTTTTTTCTGAAACAAAACTTCCCGGACCATTTGGTAGATAATATAACTTATTCCCAGATTCATTCCACAAAGGTTTTTCAATTAATTGAATTCTTCTCTCGAGTTCGGGGTTTAACGATAGATTTTTATTTAAAAGTAAAATATTATCATTTATAAATTCAAATACATGGACCTTCCCGTTAACTCCAGATTTTTCTGCAAAATATAAAGCAGTATCGCCAAAACACCCACCACAATCTATCACTATGTCTCCTTCCTTAACTTCAATTTTTAAATTTTCCTGTAATAATTCATATTGTTTAATTATGAATATTGAGTTAACTCCTGGAGCCGACCCGTAAAGTTTAATGGGAAAACCTACAACATCCAAGTTCGTTAAAGGAAACTTCCAATTCATAAAATCAATGGAATAAATATCAGTTTTACTTTGGTAAGGCTCAATATAATTTTGATTCCTCCAAAAGTCTGGAGTGTTTAATGGTAACTTTACTTTTTCATGTCCCAAAATTCGGTAGGCCACAATTTTAATGAGTAAGTCTTTAGATATTTGATTCTCAAGTTGATTATATAAATATTTAAAGTCAAGTAGAGGAAAATCTAAGTCTGCAATTTTATTTGCAAATATTTGGTTATTGAAATTATTATAATACCCAAATTTTCTCAGCATAGAGACAAGAAATGACTTTATTGAAGTTTTACTTTTTAAGTTTAATATTTCTTTACCGTATCTATATTCATCATAATTATCTTTGAAATTATTATTAATGGACTTTATTAGTTCCGAAGTCAGATGAAACATGAATTTATTTTCGTTCATTTTTATTTTTGAAATTTAAAATTTAATTTTGGTCGTATTATTCCTGGCCATTTCCCGTGCCACCCACTTGAATTTCTGTTCTCAGTTATTTCAAAACTTACCTGCTTTTCATAATTATATAAGGCAACAGAGTCGCCTACGATCATCATTGAAACCTGATACACCCCATCATTTAAAAAATGGGCTGGTATAACACATATAGCTTTCTGTAAACCTATTGATCTGTTTTTAGCTTCTGTTATGGAAGCAAAAACACACTCATCTGTGTTGGTGTATAAATGAAGACTTAAATTAATTTTCTTGTCATCAACATAATTCCAAAATTCAAATTCTATATTAATGGTTGTGTCAATAGTTATAGGATCAGCAGTATTATTTAACACTGGACATACTTCCATTTTTTTCACTTTTGCAAATTTATTGCCTGGGGCTGTTTCCGGTAAATCATAAACCTGAAACATTCTACTATCCTGTTTACTATATGAAAGATAATTATTAATAACTTGTCCCGTTGGTCCCGTTTCTATAATTTTACCTTGCTCCATAAACATAATAGCATTGCATAAATTTTTCATGGCAATCATATTATGGCTCACAAACAAAACTGTCCGACCATCTTTTGTGCTCACATCTTTCATTTTCCCCAATGCCTTTTTCTGAAACTCTGCATCCCCAACCGCCAGCACTTCATCAACAATTAATATGTCCGGTTCTAAATGTGCTGCCACGCCAAAAGCCAGCCGCACGTACATACCGGAAGAATATCTTTTTACTGGTGTATCAATATATCTTTCTACCCCGGAAAAATCTACAATCTCATCAAACTTGCTTTTTATCTCATGCCTTGTCATACCAAGGATGGCGCCGTTTAAAAATATATTTTCCCGACCACTCAGTTCAGGATGAAAGCCCGTGCCCACTTCCAGCAGAGATGCTATCTTACCCTTTATTTTAATGCTGCCTGTGGTGGGTGTGGTGGTACGGCTCAATATTTTTAACAGGGTACTTTTGCCTGCGCCATTGCGTCCGATAATACCCAATACTTCTCCCTGCTTTACTTCAAAATTAATATCCTTTAGTGCCCACACATATTCGCTCCGTCCTTTTATAGTGCGGTCGTTAACATCTCCGATTTTTAAATAAGGATCTTCCTTTCCTCTCATGCGATACCATGTTCTGTTTAAATCATGCGCCAGCGAGCCGGTACCTACAGAGCCAAGGCGGTATTGCTTGGAGATATTTTCTACTTTTATGACAATGTTACTCATTTTTGATCCTTATGTTTTTAATCCATTTTGCTATTTCACCCGAAACTTCTTTTGCAGAAGATTTGTACAGGTGATTACCATCTGTATATTTCAACTCCATATTTAAGTTAGACATACCATAATATGACACTTTTAAATCACTCGATAAATTTTTAATCTTTGTTTCAAACTCAGGCATGTATTTTTTTTCTATCTCAAAGATTTGTTCATGCATTGGAAGTCTTACTAAATATACATCCCCTTTTGTTTTTAAAAGGTTGATGGTTTTAGCCAGGTATCTCCATCTAACATAAGAGAATTTATATTGCCGGGCATTTACATTATAGGAAATCACTTTTTCTTTAAGGCGTTTCAAAACTGATGTTGTATCCATTGAAACTGAAACTTCTAACCACCCGTTTTTGTGAAGCACAACACTATTGTTTTCTTTTCTTGCAAACAAGTTATAAAATGGCTGATCATACGATTTAAGTAAATACAACAAGTTAGGATTACTGTTTACAAACCTGGTGGCACCTACAGCAAGTTTAATTTCTTGAAAACTGAGAGAATCATTAGGATCTTCAGTTGTACTGGAAACACTCCATGGATCTACAGTTACAATAAAAATGCCATTCTTTGAATTACTATTGATTTTACTTTTTATGCTTTTATAATAGGATTCTCCAAATGGGCTGTGAGCAATAGTAAAAGCATAATTAAACAAGTCTCTTCGGTTTAAAATGCTATCCAAAATGGAAGGAAGAATTCCCTGTGCAGCCCTTGAAGTACCAATTATAAGTGAACTTTGAGGATGGGTAGTAAATTTGAAATAAAATTCGTCAGTATTTTCATCTAATTTAAAAAATGAAATACAAGTTAATATAAAAAGGAACGAACCTAAAGAAAACAAAATGATATAATTCAAAAACTTTTTCACTTAGAATTGAAAGTATATAAATGCCTGTTGTTTACCTCCAAAAAGAAAAATAGAGAGTACTATTAAAAAGTAAAATGACCAACGAAATGGTTTTGAAATTTTATATCCAAAATGTTGAATAGCATAGCTATGTTCTCTGCCTACCCATTCTGTAATAAAGAAAAAAAGAATTAGAATTAAAATAGTAATATTTGATAGCCAAAAATTACTTAAAAGGATTGATCCGGGATGCTTATAAATTTCAGAGAAAATACGTGTGATAAAATTAAAAGCATGGGTAATGTTTTCCGATCTAAAAAATATCCACGCAAAAACTGTTAACCCAAATGTGATCAACATAGAAAAAAAATCTTTTACAGAAGGTAAATAAGATCCCTTGGCAACAATATCTAAGTTTACCCTATTTGTTTTAATGATAATTGATGGCAAAATATATAAGGCATTTAAAAAGCCCCAAAATAAAAATGTCCAGTTTGCGCCATGCCAAAAACCGCTCACTAAAAAAATAATAAAAACATTTCTAATTTTTTTTAAATCGGATACCTTACTTCCTCCCAGCGGAATATATAGGTAATCTCTAAACCAGGTAGATAAAGAAATATGCCAGCGTCTCCAGAATTCTGCTACATCTCTGCTGAAGTAAGGGAAGGCAAAATTTCTAAGTAAATCAATTCCAAACAAACGGGCCGTACCAATCGCTATATCGGAATATCCTGAAAAATCACAGTAAATCTGGATAGAAAACAAAACGGCCCCCAATAGTAAGGTTGGCCCATTTTGCGTAGAGTAATTTCCAAATACTTCATTGGCAATTGTTGCACAATTATCAGCAATCACAATCTTTTTGAATAAACCCCAAAGTATTTGTCGCATTCCGTTTACTGCTGCGCCATAGTTAAAATCTCTACTCTTCTTCAACTGCGGCAGCAAGTGGGTAGCTCTTTCAATTGGCCCTGCCACCAGCAACGGAAAAAAACTCACGAATAAAGAATAATCAATAAAATTCCGTTCTGGTTTTATTTTGTTATTGTAAATATCTATTACATACGAAAGACCATGAAATGTGTAAAATGATATGCCTACAGGTAAAATAATATTTAGGGTCCAGGGATTTAATTGCATTCCAATGAGAGTCAATCCCTCTGAGAAAGATTCAATAAAAAAATTATAGTATTTAAAGAACCCTAAAAATGCCAAATTGATGCCTATACTTAAGCAAAACCAAAATTTCTTTTCGCTTCTTGTGTTAGATGCATACATTTTAATGCCTGTGACATAATCCAGAACTGTAGAAAAAATTAATAGAAATAAAAATCGCCAATCCCAGCTAGCATAAAAAAAATAGCTCGCTCCTAATAAAAGAATATTCTGATAGGATAGTTTTTTCCTGGTTGCAAACCAATAGAAGACAAAAACCAAGGGCAGGAATATGGCAAAACTTATTGAATTAAAAAGCACTACTTGAATTCTAGTTTAGTGCCAGATAAATTTTTATATTTTAACCGATGCCAACAGCTCTTGAGGTCATGCGCCAGCGAGCCGGTACCTACAGAACCAAGGCGGTATTGCTTGGAAATATTTTCTACTTTTATTACTATATCACTCATAATGTTTTATTCTTTTTTAAAAGCAGGGCTGTCCTTTCTTTTTGCCAGGTAGTTTACCGCCGTAAAAATT
>Ga0105047_10019605_pt1 | contig 10425 bp, 9 predicted proteins | sample MAT04_FD_78384 | JGI IMG/M metagenome (GOLD analysis project Ga0105047, IMG submission 78384) | Freshwater microbial communities from Lake Fryxell liftoff mats and glacier meltwater in Antarctica - MAT-04 (megahit assembly) | ecosystem: Environmental > Aquatic > Freshwater > Ice > Liftoff... | reverse complement strand
GCTCCAGCCGGTCAAGCTGCGCGCGCCCGAGTCGGCGGCGGAGATCGTCGCGCTGCGGGCGGACGTGATCGTCGTCATGGCCTACGGCCAGATCCTGCCGCGCGCCGTCCTCGATGCTGGGCGGCTCGCCTGCCTGAATCTGCACGCCTCGATCCTGCCGAAATACCGCGGCGCCGCACCGATCCAGGCCGCGATGGAAGCCGGCGACGCGCGGACCGGCGTGACCGTGATGTACATGGCCGAGGGCCTCGACACCGGCGACATCCTGCTCATCCGCGAAACGCCGATCCGCCGGCGCGACACCGGCGGTTCGCTGCACGATCGGCTCGCCTTCGTCGCCGCCGACGCGCTCGCCGCCGCCCTGCCGCTCGTTGAAGCCAGCACCGCACCGCGCATTCCGCAGGACAACGCCGCCGCCACGCTCGTCACGAAACTCACCCGCGAAAACGGCGCCATCGACTGGAGCGCGACAGCCTGTGCGATCGAACGCCGCATCCGCGCGATGAATCCGTGGCCCGCCGCCCACACCTCGCTGCCGATGCCGGACGGCCCGCGGCAGCTCAAGCTTTTCGGCGCGATCGTCCATCGCCGCACCCGCGGCGCACCCGGCGTGGTCCTGCGCGCAGATCAGCGCGGGCTGCTCGTCGGCGCAGGCGAAGGCGCGGTGCTGCTGCGCGAGGTGCAGCTCGAGGGCAAGCGGCGGATGAGCGCAGGGGAATTTCTCCGCGGGAACCCGGTCGCGCCGGGATCTCTCCTCGGCGCGGGATCATCCTCTTCCTCATCCTCATAATCTTCCTCAAATGCCGACGCCCAATGGAGGAAGATTAAGGGGATGAGGAAGAGGATGATTTCCCCGTCGCAGGCGGCGCTCGACGACCTCGTCGCGCGCCTGCTCGCTTGCCGGCTCTGCCCGAAGATGCACCGCCCGCCGGTCTCCGGCGGCGCCGTGCTTTCCAAAGTGATCGCCGTCGGCCAGGCTCCCGGCACGAAGGAACCCGTGCTCGGCCGCCCCTTCGCCTGGACCGCCGGCAAGACCCTTTTTGGCTGGATTCACCGCGCCTGCGGCATGACCGAGGCGGAATATCGCGCCTCGATCTACATGGCCGCGGTGTGCCGCTGCTTCCCCGGCAAAAACAACGCCGGCGGCGACCGCGTCCCCGACGCCCAGGAGATCGTGAACTGCGAGCGCTGGCTCGACGCCGAGTTCGACATCCTCCAGCCCCAGCTCGTCATTCCCATCGGCAAACTCGCGATTTCTCAGTTCGTCGCTTTTGAAAAAATGACCGATGTCATCGGCCGCAGCTTCCCCGCCGAACATCGCGGCCACCGCTTCGATCTCATCCCGCTCCCCCACCCCTCCGGCGCCTCGCCCTGGCACCGCATGGAGCCGGGCAAAACCCTTCTCGATCAGGCGCTCCAGCTCATCGTGAAGCATCCCGCCTGGCCGCGGAAGTAGCGGGCTGATTTAACGCCGAGGCGCAAAGCGCAGAGAAGATGAGGAGAGGTCCGCAACAAACTCCCCTTGCGCAGCTTTGCGCTTCACTGCGCCCTTTGCGCCAAAGCTTCACGTCGCCGCCACCGATCTTCGCCAGCAGTAGTCGAAGATCGCGTCGAATTCCGCGCGTTGCAGCCCCCGCATTTCGCCGAGCAACTCCTCCGCGCCGAACCGCACTTGTTCGCACTGCCCGGTGAAGAGATACGGATCCCAGTTCGACTGCCGCGCCATGTCCGCCGAGACCGCCGCCGCCGCGCCGTGCAGCTTGGCAAAAAACGGCTGCTCCCCCGCGCGACGAAACCAGTAGCGCGCATTGTCAAAATCCCCCTCGCGCCGGTGCATCATCCCGTGCCAGTAGGCGCCGAGGTCGCCGCTCGCCTCCTGAAAGATCGCATGCGCCGGGGCGAGATCATCCACCGCGTAGAGCAGGCCGCCGCGGACGAGGGCAAAATGCGGCGCACTCGTGATCGCCGCTTCGCCCGCCACGGCGGCGTCGTCCGCGTCGCGGATGCTCCGGGCGAGCCCGCGATCCAGCGGCTCGCTGGGGGTGAGTTTAACGAGGAGGTTTTCGGCGCGGAGGGTGCGGTCAATGAATTCGGAGTAAAGGGCCATTCCCCGACAGGCTGGCTGGAGCGGCGGCCCGGCTCAAGAAATTCTCCCCGGCGTGGCAAGGGCATTGCTTCTGTCGAGGGTTGCCATGAAAACGATCGTCATCCGGCCGGAGGTCATCACCTACCACACCTCGGCATTCAAGGATCCGCAGCCGCCGCTCCACAAAGGGTTGCTCGCCCTCGTCGTTCTCCTCCCTCTGGTCGCCGGGGCGAGCTGGTTCGCCGGCCGCTCCACAGCCGCACCCGCTGTCGCCCCCGTCCCAATCCAGATCGCCGCAGCACCCGCTCCCGCCGTGGCGGCTCCCGCGGCCACACCCGCGCCCCTTGTCGCCGCCGATGGCTCGGTCGAACTCCGTTCCGCCGTCGAGCGCGGCGTGATCAAGGCCGACTTCACCGGCAACGGCCGCGACCAACTCCGGGCCGAGCTTTCCAACGCCGGCACCGAACCGCTCATCGTCCGCATCTCTTTCGGCCAGGTCTTCGCCAGCGGCCGCAACTCCGTCGTCGCCACCCGCCACTCCCAGCTCACCCTCCAGCCCGGCCAGACCGGCACGCTCTCGATCCCCAGCGCCGCGTTGCGTTCCACGAACCGCGTCGCCCCGAGCACCTACCAGCTCGCCAGCCGCACCGTCGCGAAAATCGACCTCCTGCTCACCCACGCCCAGGATCACCCCGAGCTCAGCGCCGCCGCGCTCCAGACCGCCATCCTCGCCCAGCTCGAAAACCTCCCGCTCAGCTCCGTCTGTAAATTCACCGCTGCCGGCGCCGACCTCCCGAGCCGCTTCGATACCACGCCCTTCCGCGTCGAGACGCCCGAGGTCATCGCCGCCCTCGGCGCCTTGCGGGAAATCGGCGTCCGCGACCGCGAAATCGCCCTCACCATCGACCCTCAGCTCAAGATCGAGGCGATGATCGACCCCACCTCCCGCGCCGCCGCCATGCATTACTACGGCATCGCGGGCGAAAACGAGTGGACCTACTGGAAGACGCAGCTCCTCCAGGGCGACCCCGCCACGCGGCACTACGCGCTCTACGGCATCGCCCGCTTTTACCCCGAGATTGCGCTGGAGATGCTGCCCAAGTGGGCGCGCGAAAAACGCACCACCCCCATCTTCCGGCTCACCGCCGTCCAGGCCCTCCCCGAGACGAACCGCCCCGAAGCTCTCACGCTCCTTTCCGAACTCGTGACCGAACTCGGCCGCAACACCGAACTCGGCCGCGCCGCCTTCGACGCCGCCCAGCTTCTCGACACCGCGCTCCGCAAGCCCGTCCCCGGCACCCCCGTTGTCGCCTTCCGCGGCTCGGTCCACGCCAGCGCTTTTTAACTTTTTCATTGGTTCGTTTGGGGAAACGGGCGCAGTCCATCTGCGCCCGTTTCTTTTTCCCACGAATCGAGGCCGACACGGGAGCGGCGGAAGCTCTGCGAGAGGAGTCGGGGGACCGGCTGAAGCCGGAACTCCGAACGCAAAAAGGGCGCGGATTTCTCCGCGCCCTTTTCGTTGAGTGAGATCGCCGTGCGTTACACCGAGTAGGTGCTCGACGAGGTGTTGCCGCCGCGGCCGGTCCAGTTCGTGTGGAAGAACTCGCCGCGCGGTTTGTCCACGCGCTCGTAGGTGTGCGCGCCGAAGTAGTCGCGCTGGCCTTGGAGCAGATTCGCGGGGAGGCGGGCGCTGCGGAAGCCGTCGAAGAACGCCAGCGCGGTGCTGAAGGCGGGCATCGGGATGCCCTTCTCGATCGCGGCGCTGAGCACGCGCCGCCAGGAGGGTTGGGCGTCGTTGATCACCTTCGTGAAATACGGATCCAGGAGCAGGTTGGTGAGGTCCGGATTGGTGTCGAAGGCCTTCTTGATGTCGCCGAGGAAGGCGCTGCGGATGATGCAACCGCCGCGCCACATGAGGGCGATGGCCCCGTAGTTCAGGTGCCAGGCGTTTTGCTCGCCGGCGGCGCGCATGAGCATGTAGCCCTGCGCGTAGCTCACGAGCTTGGAGGCCAGCAGCCCCTTGCTCAGATCGTGGACAAACGCCTTGCGGTCGGCGGAGATTTTCGGGTCAGGACCGGTGAGGACTTTCGAGGCTTCGACGCGGGTGTCTTTCATCGCGGAGACGCAGCGGGAGTAGACCGCCTCGGCCATCAGCGTGATCGGGATGCCGAGATCGGCGGAAGAAATGACCGTCCACTTGCCGGTGCCTTTCTGGCCGGCGGTGTCGAGGATCTTGTCCACGAGCGCCGATCCGTCTTCGTCTTTCTTGGCGAGGATGTCGCGGGTGATCTCGATGAGGTAGGAATCGAGTTCGCCTTGGTTCCACTCGGCGAAGACCGCGCTCTGCTCGTCGGCCGTCATGCCGAGGCCGTCCTTCATGAGTTGGTAGGCTTCGCAAATGAGCTGCATGTCGCCGTACTCGATGCCGTTGTGGACCATCTTCACGTAGTGACCAGCGCCGCCTTCACCCACCCAGTCGCAGCACGGCGAGCCGTCGCCCACTTTGGCGGCGATGCTTTGGAAGATGTCCTTCACATGCGGCCACGCGGCTTTCGATCCGCCGGGCATGATCGAGGGGCCGAAACGGGCGCCTTCTTCACCGCCGGAGACGCCGGTGCCGATGTAGAGCAGGCCTTTGCTCTCGACGTATTTCACGCGGCGCGAAGTGTCGTCGAAGAGCGAGTTGCCGCCGTCGATGATGATGTCGCCGGGCTCGAGAAACGGGATGAGCTGGTCGATGAATTCGTCGACCGGCTTGCCCGCCTTGACCATGAGCATGATGCGGCGCGGGCGCTTGAGGAGCTTCACCATTTCCTCGATGGAATGAGCGCCAATGATGTTCGTGCCCTTGGCCTCGTTGGCGAGGAATTCGTCCACCTTGGCGGTGGTCCGGTTGTAAGCGACGACGGTGAACCCGTGGTCGTTCATGTTCAGAATCAGGTTCTGGCCCATGACGGCCAGACCAATGAGCGCGATGTCAGCTTTCGGTTCCATTTGTTGGGTAAGTGAGAGGACCGCGAAGAGTACAGCAGCGTCCCGGCGGGGCGAGGATTTTCTGGCCCAGTTCGACAGGGAAGCCGCGCCGCGGGTTCCCACGCTGCCGGGCGGGCGCGACCAGGCACCACCGCGCGGATTGGGGAACCCGCGGCGCGCATTGGGGAACCCGCGGCGCGCATTGGGGAACCCGCGGCGCGCATTTGGGAACCCGCGGCGCGCATTGGGGAACCCGCGGCGCGGCTTCCCTACCGCGGTTCGCCGGACGGGGCCGCCGTCAGTTGTCTTCGCTGAGGATTTCCTCGGCGGCTTCGGTCCAATCTTCGAGCCGGTCCTCCAGCCCGAGTTCGGCGAGATACTCACTGTCGACGGCGAGATCCTTCGCATCCTTGGATGATCCCCGGATGCGGCGCTCCAGCGCGCTGGCGACATGCACGGCCGTGAGAGGCGTGAAGCTTTTCGCCGCGGACTCGCCGGGCTCGTGATGGAAGGCGACGGCCTCGACGATGGTGATCGGCAGGCCCCACAGGCCGAGCAGATAGGCGCCGACCTGGGCGTGGTTGACGCCGAAGGTTTCCCGCTCCGCATCGGCGAGCGGGATGTGTTCGCTGGCCGCGAGTTGCACCGCCTGGGAGTAAAGGTCCGGCAGACTCGCGGCGAGCATCACCTTGCCGATGTCGTGCAACATCCCGGCCACGTACGTCTCGTCCACCGTGGCGCGATCGGCCTTCTGCATCTTCGCCACGCGCTGCGCGACGAGTGCGGTGGACATGCTGTGCTTCCACACCGCGTCGATGGAGAAATTCTTCACATGCGCCTGCTCGAAGCACGAGAAGACATGGAGCGAGAGGACCAGCGAACGCACGCGGCCCACCCCGAGAAATTGCACGGCCTCGACGGGATTCGAGATGCGCCGAGCGATGCCGAAAAAGGCGGAGTTCACGAGCTGGAGGATCTTCGCCGTCATGCTCGGATCGCTGGCAATGATGCCGCCGATCTGCTCGATCGAGGTGTCCGACGAGGACAGCGCTTCCATGATGCGGAAGTAAAGCGAGGGCAGGCTCGGCAGGGTGCGGAGCTGGGCGACGACGCTCTTGAGCCGCTCGTCGAGCAGCCAGCCATCCAGCGCGCAGACGCGGGTGATCGTGCCGCGCAACAGATTCAGCTCGAAAGGCTTCGCAATGAACTGATGCGTGGCCCCGAGGCACAGCGCGACCTGTTCGGAATCCGCGTAGCCCGACATGATCAGCCGCGACGTGCGCGGGTAGCGCTTCATCACTTCCTGCATGAGCTCGGCGCCGCTCATCCCGGGCATCCGCATGTCGGAAACGAGCACGTCGACTGGAGCGCCTTCCATCAGCGCGAGTGCTTCGCGACCGCTCGGCGCAAAGCTGATGTCCCACTCGTTGCCCTCCTCCTCAAAGGCGAGGCGATAGAGTTCAAGGAGCATGCTCTCGTCATCGACGAAGAGAACTTTTTTCTTGAGGGAAGGGATGGCGGTCATGAGCACCGTCCCTCTAAGCACAGCGCGGGCCACAGTTTCGCTCCCCACCCAAATACCCTGAGAACAATGCGGGAAAACCCTGATAAACAGGCGAGGCCCTACATCTCCCGCGCCCACTCCGGCCGCTGCTTCAGGTGGTAGAGCATCTCGCCCGCCTTCGGCACGTAGAGGATTCCCTCGTCTTCGCGGTCGGCGTAGTCGGCGGGGCGAATGGTCGCCGGATCGCGGTAGCCGAGGTTGATCTCGCGGCAGATCGCCTCCGGGATGCCCGTGGCGAGCGTGACCTGCACGCGGCATTTCTCCACCCCATCCTCATACTTGCCAATGCCGCGCACATGCGTGCTGTGGGCGAGCGTGCCCCAGGCGACGTGCTGGAATTTATCCCACTGCTTCAGGAAATAATCGCGGCAGTGATAGCCGATCTCGCGGATGAGATGCCCGTGCGTGACGCTGATCTCGTGGATGTGCGGCGCGTAGATGATCAACTCGCCGCCATCGGCCACCACGGGCTCCAGCTTGTACATGCACTTCCCGCCCACCCACAGCTCGTCGTACATCGGCGGCGCGCAGCTCAGCACGGTGTGAAAGGGGCGGTCTTTGTAGGTGATGTGCAGCCGCTTCGAGAGTTCGCTCGCCTCGTCCCAGGCACCTTCCGGGGTGCCGATGAAAAGCCCCGCGAGCTTCGCCTTCTCGACGACCATGCACAGGCACAGCTTCGGCACGGTGACCATCCCGCCGATGCGGTCCACGACCTTGCGCACGGGCGTCCACTTGTTGCCGATGATCATCGGGTTCGTGACCACGGCGCCGAGCCAGTGGAAGAAGTTCAGCACCTCCGGACCGCTCACGCCGGGGAAGAGATATTTGTTTCCGCCCGAAAAACCCACGACCTCATGCGGGAACACCGGCCCCATGATCACGAGCTGATCGTAGTCGTAAATCCGCGCGTTGATGCGCACCGGCACCTCCAGCTCGAACAGCCCATCCGTCAGCGCCCGCGTATCCTCCAGCGTCAGCTTGCCGATCTCGCGCAGCGCCGCCGGGTTGTCCCACTCGTGATTGTGAAAGCACACGCTCGCATACTTGCCGCGCCGCTCCTCCAGCGTGATCTCCAGCCGCTCGCAGATCGCCTCTTCGCTCATTGGCTGGTGCGTGCCCAGCGCGATCATCACGTCCAGCGCGCGGGTCACGCCGCCCACCTGCTCGAACATCGCTGCGAACAGCATCCCCAGCGGGCACGTCCGCGTGGCATCCGGCACGATCAGCAGGATCTTTTGGTCTTTGTAATCCTTCGCCGGGCAAGCTTGCGCGACCAGCGTGCGGACATCATCGAAGCCGAGGAACGTGCCGTCGGCGGCGGTCTGGGAGAGCGTGGGCATGGGGCGAAATTAAACCGCAGAGGCGCGGAGGCGCAGAGGAAAAATCTTCAGGCCGAACCTCCCTTTCTCAGCCTCCCCCTCTGCACCTCCGCGTCTCTGCGGTGAAAACTAAATCGTTTGGCTCAGGTAACCGCCATCCACGCACACATCGATGCCCGTCACGAAGCTGCTCGCCTTGTGCGCCGCCAGAAACACCGCCGCACCGATCAGCTCCTCCGACTTACCAAAACGCTGCATCGGCGTGTGCCCCCAGATCGCCTGCGTGCGCGCGGTCGGCGTGCCGTCGTCGTTAAAGAGCAGCTTGCGGTTTTGCTCCGCGGGGAAAAAACCCGGCGTCAGCGTATTCACCCGCACGCCCTTCGTCGCCCACTCGCGCGCCAAAAATTTTGTGAGCGAGATCACCGCCGCCTTGCTCGCGCTGTACGCCACCACCCGCGAGAGCGGCAGATGCGCGGAAACACTCGCGATATTGATGATCGACCCGCGGCCCCGCGCACCCATCGCCGGCCCAAACTCCTGACACGGGAGCAGCACGCCGCCCACGAGATTCAGGTCGAAATTAGCGCGCCAATCATCGAGCCCGATCGCCTCGAACGGCCGCTCCGCCGTGACCGTCACCTTCGGATCATTCCCGCCCGCCGCATTCACCAAAATCGTCGGCGCGCCGAGCTGGTCGTTCACCGCCTGGTGCGCCGCCGCCACCGACGCCCGATCCATCGCATCCGCGGAAAAAAACGCCGCCGTTCCGCCTGCATCCCGGATCGCCTGCACCCGCGCCTCCCCCCGCTCCGCACTGCGCCCCAGCACCGCCACGCGCGCACCCGCCGCTGCGAGTCCATCCGCCAGCGCTCCACCGAGCACCCCCGTGGCCCCGATGACCACGGCGACTTCATTAGTAAGGGAGAAAAGATCGTTGCTCATAAATTCAGGGCCGCCGAGCACAGCGCGCCGCCGCCCCCTTGGCAAGCCCGCGCACCGCTACAGCCCGCGCACCGCTTTCCCCACCCGGTAGGGCAGCCGCGCCGCGGGTGCCCACATGATAGGTGGTGGGTGGCGGAAAATGTCGCGGCGTTCCCGAGAGTAGGCACCCGCGGCGCGGCTGCCCTACCGCCGAACGCGATCGCACCGCCAGGAAGGCCTCACCTCCACAGCGCCACGACCAGGAACCACCCGATCATCATCGCCGCGATCATCAGCTTCAGCACCATGCCCGCCGTCGTGCCGAGGAAGGTCCCCCACGTCGAGCGCCCCGCCGGCAGTAGCCCTTTGCCGCCCAGCAACTCCCCCGCAAGCACCCCGATCAGCGGCCCCAGAAAGATCCCCGGCAGCCCGAAGAAGATCCCCACGATCGCCCCGAGAATCCCCCCGATCGCCCCCCAGCGCGTCGCCCCGAATTTCTTCGCCCCCAACGCCCCGCTCACAAAATCCACCACGTACGAGCCCACCGTCAGCAGCACCAGCCCGCCCAGCGTCCACCAGCCCACGCTTTTCTCCGCCCCCAGCGCATAGTGATGCACCACCGCCGCCGCGAGGATGATCGTCGGCCCCGGCAGTAGCGGCACCACCGTCCCCACCAGCCCCACCAGCATGAGAATGATCGTCAGCGTCCACCACAGGGTATCGGGGAGATTCGCGAGGTGCATCGGGCAACGTTTACGGTTTGAAAGAGCAGTCTGCGCGTGTAAGACGCCAGCCGCCATCTTCAGATAGACCTCAAAACCCAACCGTAAACCACCATGCCACTCGCCATCGGAACCACCGCCCCCACCTTCACCCTCAAAAGCAAAAAGGCCGACGGCCTCGTCGACGTCACCCTGCCCATCCCCGGCAAGCCCACCGTCATCCTCTTCTTCCCCCTCGCCTTCACCGGCGTCTGCACCGACGAGATGTGCAGCATCTCCCAAGGCCTCACCGACTACACCACCCTCGGCGCCGAAGTCGTGGCCATCAGCGTCGACAGCCCCTTTGCGCAGGAAGCCTGGGCGCAGAAAGAAAAGATCGATGTCACCCTCGTCAGCGACCTGAACAAAGAGGCCGCCATCGCCTACGACGTTCTCTTCAAAGGCATCGCCGGCATCGGCGACAGCTCCGCTCGCGCCGCCTTTGTGGTGGAAGGAAAGGGCGTGATCCAATACGCCGAACAGACCCCGACGCCCAAGGACCTCCCCGACTTCGACGCCGTGAAAGCCGCCCTGGCCATTCTGTAAGCCCGCCGAGTCCCGCTCGGTTCCGGCCGTGGGTTGAATGATCGAGACGACCTCATCGGTAATCTTCCTCAGCCCCGGTCGCGCAGGGCAAGCGGGCCGAAGTCGGGCCGAAGTCGGGCCGAAGGTAAGCGTATGGCGGAGTAGCCAAGTGGGAAGGCCGGGCTCTGCAAAAGCCCTACGAGTGAGTTCGACTCTCACCTCCGCCTCGCTTTATCCATCAGGGTTTGCGGGAAAGATGTCTGTGATGTCATTTTG
>Ga0105047_10019604_pt1 | contig 10425 bp, 8 predicted proteins | sample MAT04_FD_78384 | JGI IMG/M metagenome (GOLD analysis project Ga0105047, IMG submission 78384) | Freshwater microbial communities from Lake Fryxell liftoff mats and glacier meltwater in Antarctica - MAT-04 (megahit assembly) | ecosystem: Environmental > Aquatic > Freshwater > Ice > Liftoff... | reverse complement strand
GCCCGCATCAAGCTGGACGAGCAGATCAAGCGTCGCCAGCAGCTGGCCGAGCGCAAGATCGCATCCGCCGAGGCCGCGGCGACCGCCGAGGTCAAGGCCGCCGCGGCGGAACTGGCGGCCAATGTCGCCGAACAGATCCTCGCCGCCCGTCTGGCTTCGGCCAAGGCGGACCCGATGGTCGACCGGGCCGTCGAGCAGCTCGCCGGAAAATTCCAGTAGGCTAGGCTGCTTGATGGCTTCGCTCTCTCCTACCGTGATCCCGGCCGCAGCGTAGCGGAGAGCCGGGACCCAGCCGCGCGACGGCGCCGTGCGCAGCGGCGAGGGAGGAGCTGCTGGGTCCGGGACACGGCCCTGCGGGCCGTCCGGGATGACGAGTCGTGAGTCCGGAGCCTAGCGCCGCCGCCGCATACGCAGCCGAAGACGGCGCGCAAGGCGCATACGGCGGGGGAGCACCAGCTTTTCAACGCGCAGAAGCTGCTGCCAGGCGACTGGCACGACCTCGGGTTCGCGCCGCAGCAGGCGGCGGATCGGGAACAGCATCTTCGGATGACGGCGCTGCGCCCGTACGAACACCCGCCGGGCGCGGAACGAGTTGCGCAGGACGATCATCAGCCCGATGACGATGACCGGCACGCCGCCTGGGCCGGGCAGGGGCGCGATGGCGATCCCCGCCAGGACAATGGCCAGCCCAAGCAGCAGCAGAGCCCAGCGCATGACCCGCGATACGATCTCGCGAGCGAGTTCGTCGGCTTCCGAGCGGCGTATGTGCAAGACCTGCAGCATGGGTTCTCTGGGGCGCCGCAGCGTCCGGCCCGGAAGAATCAGGGTCGGCGCAGGGACGTTAGGCTCATATGCGAACGCACAATGGCCTCGTAAAGGCGAAGGTCCGATGAATCGGCAGTCGCCGAGGCAATTCAGGTCGGCGTGGTAATTGCGCCGCAGGCGCGGCGCTACATCCTCTCGGGCGTGTCGATGCCGAGCAGAGACAGGGCCAGTTCGATCTGCGCCAAGGCTGTCTGCGCCAGGGCGAGACGCGAGGCGCGCAGGGCCGGGGTCGCCGACATCACCGGGCAGGCGGCGTAGAACTTCGAGAACGCCTGGGCCAGGCGATAGACGTGCTCGGCGATGAAGTTCGGAGCCCGCTTGGCGTAGGCCTCGCCCAAGGCCTGATCGAAGGCGTCGAGGAGCAAGGCCATTTCGCGCTCGGCGGGCTCGGCGATCACAATGGCGCCGGCGACGGCCCCATCCGCCTCGGCCCGGCGCAGCAGGGATTTTATCCGGACCGCCTGGTAGAGCAGATAGGGCCCGGTCTTGCCTTCGAAGCTGGTGAAGCGGTCCAGATCGAACACATAGGACGTGCCGCGGTAGTTCTGCAGATCGGCGAACTTGAGAGCAGAGACGGCGACCTTGTGGGCCGTGTCCTCGAAGGCTTCGGGCGAGAGTTCACCGCCCAGACCCGCTTCGCGCAGGCGCTCCCTGGCCTTCTCGCGCGCCATCTCGATCAGGTCGTGCAGCTTCAGCACGCCGCCCTCGCGGGTCTTGAAGGGCTTGCCGTCGGTCCCGTTCATGGTGCCGAAGCCGATGTGCTCCAACGACCCCTCCGGCGCATAGCCGGCGAGATAGGCGGCGCGGAACACCTGCTGGAAGTGGTCGGCCTGGCGCTGGTCGACCGCATAGAGGATCAGGTGCGGGTCGAAAGTCCGGCGACGGTCGAGCACGGTGGCCAGGTCGGTGGTCCCGTACATGGCCGACCCCTCGGATGAGATTACGATCAGGGGCGGCAGTTCGCGTTTGTCTTCGTCGCGGGCTACCCGGATGATCCGCGCGCCCTGGTCCTCGATCAACAGCCCCTTGGCGGTCAGGGCCTCGACCATCTGCGGGATCAGGGCATCGACGTCGCTTTCGCCCTTCCACAGGTCGAACTCGATGCCGAGGTCGTCGAACTCGCGCTGCAGGGCAGTGCGGCTGACCTCCAGCATCCGTCGCCACAGGGTCCTGTAGCCGGGCTTTCCCGCCTGAAGCTCGGCGGTGGCCTTGCGGGCGCGTTCTCGGTAGGCGGGATCGTCCTTGGCCTTGGCAGCGGCCAGGGGATAGAGGCGCTCTAAAGCCGCCAGGTCGAAGTCGTCGAGCAGCACCTGGACGAACCGCGCCTCCTGACCGGGCTTTGGCCCGTTCGGCCCGCGCCAGGACTCGTCGCCCGCGACACGCCAGCGCGGATTTTCGTCCATGGCCGCGACGATCAGCAGGCCCATCTGGAAACCCCAGTCGCCGAAGTGGGCATCGCCCAGCACCTCGTCGCCTAGGAAACGGAACGTTCGCTTGACGGACTCGCCGATGATGGACGCGCGCAGGTGGCCCACATGCATCGGCTTGGCGACGTTGGGGCCGCCGTAGTCGATGATCACGCGCCGCGGCTGGGCCAGGCGGCCGGCGCCCAGCCGCTCGTCCCGGGCGATCTCGCCCGCGCGGGCGGCCAGGGCGCCCGACGAGACGCGCAGGTTGATGAAGCCGAGGCCCGCGATTTCCACCGAGGCGAGGCGGGGATCGGCGCGCAGGGCCTCGACGACGCGGACCGCGATCTCGCGCGGGTCGCGGCGCGCGCTCTTGGCTGCGGCCAAGGCGCCGTTGCATTGGAAATCGGCGAGATCGGGACGGTCCGAGGCCGTCACCCGGCCCAGTTCGGCCGGCAGGCCGCTGGCGGCGAAGGCGGCGCCGACGGCGTCGCTCAGCGCCCGTTTCAGATCGCTCATTGCGTTGCGGCGGCGCCTGACGGAGCGGCGGAGCCGGCGTTGACGCGGAAGCGTTTGCCGTCGCGGTTGAATTCGGCCATTTCCGGCGTGACGTCGAAGCCGATCAGCACCTCGAAATTGGACCCGCTGACGTCCTTGTTGGCGCGCGGGATGGTGATGGCGCTCAGGCGCTGGGTGACCATGACGCGGTCCTGACCGTCGGGGAACTTGGCGGGCAGGCCGAAATACTCCTTGGCCAGCACCGACCGGTTGCGATCGGTGACCGCGACCCAGTAGGGGAAGGTCTTGGTCTGGCTGGAGGCCCGCGGCCCCTTGCCCAGGGAGAACAGCACCTCGACCTCAAGGTGGATCGGCTCGGCGCCCTCATAGCGGCACCCGGCGGACAGGCCCTGGATCTCGCCCGAATAGATCACCGCGCTGGACGCCGCGCGGCCGCCTTCCAGTTCGACATATCGTCCGGCGTCATAGAGCACCTTGACGAAGGGGCAGGGGCCGGCGTTGCGCAGGCTGGGCAGGGGAGCCTTGCGGTCTTCCCACTCGGCGTCCTTTTTCCGCTTTGCGGCGTCTTCTTCACGCGCTTCGTCGCCTCCCGAACGCCCCTGGGCGAAAGCCTGGGTCAGGGGCGCAGCGGTCAGGGCCGCAGCGAGGGCGAGCACGGGAACAAGTTGGCGGCGCATGGGGCGATCCGAACAGCAGGGCGGGCCAAAGCCCGCGCAACAAGGGTAGAGGCTTGATAGTGGCTAATCGACGGCCTCGCAACGGAGGCCGCGTGCGACTAGATTGGGGCGATGAACGCTGCGCTCCCTAAACGCCGGCCCCTGACCGTCCTTCTGGCGAGCCCGCGCGGGTTCTGCGCCGGGGTGGATAGGGCGATCCAGATCGTCGAGCGGGCGATCGCAAAATACGGAGCGCCGGTCTATGTGCGCCACGAGATCGTCCACAACCGTCACGTCGTAGAGCGGCTTCGCGCCCTGGGCGCGGTGTTCGTGGAGGAACTGGCCGACTGCCCGGACGACCGGCCCGTGGTGTTCTCCGCCCACGGAGTGCCCAAGTCGGTGCCTCAGGAGGCCCAGTCGCGCCAGATGCTTTATCTCGACGCCACCTGCCCGCTGGTGTCCAAGGTCCATGTCGAGGCGCAGCGCCATTTTGAGGACGGCCGCCACGTGCTGCTCATCGGGCACGCGGGCCATCCGGAGGTTTTGGGCACTATGGGCCAGCTGCCGGAGGGCGCCGTAAGCCTGATCGAGACGGTCCAAGACGCCCAGGCCTTGCAGCCGGCCGATCCGGACCGTCTGGCCTTCGTCACCCAGACGACGCTGTCGGTCGACGACACGGCCGAGATCGTCGCCGCCCTGCAGGCGCGATTCCCCGAGGTCGCGGCGCCGCACAAGGAGGACATCTGTTACGCCACCACCAACCGCCAGGAAGCGGTCAAGCGGTTGGCGGCGTCCTGCGGTCTGGTGCTGGTGGTGGGCTCGAAGAAATCATCCAACTCCCTGCGCCTGGTCGAGGTCGCGGTTCGCGCCGGGTCCAACGATGCGCGCCTGATCGACGACGCCGGCGATATCGACTGGACCTGGCTCGACGGGGTGGCGGTCGTGGGCCTCACCGCCGGCGCATCGGCGCCCGAGCGGCTGGTGAACGGGGTGATCGACGCCCTGGCTGCGCGGTTCGACCTGACGGTCGACGAGGTCAGCCCTACGCGGGAGACCGTGACCTTCAAGCTGCCGCGGGTGTTGGTGGACTAGGGGGGCAAGGGATGACCGATGCGCCCTCCGGACCGCTTAGCGGCGTCACGGTGCTGGATCTCTCGCGGGTTCTGGCGGGGCCGTGGTGCACTCAGCTCCTGGGCGACCTGGGCGCCGACGTGATCAAGGTGGAGCGGCCCGGCGCCGGCGACGACACCCGAGGCTGGGGCCCGCCTTTCGCCCAGGCGGCCGGGGGCGGTCCGGGCGAGGCGGCCTATTTCCTCTGCGCCAACCGGAACAAGCGATCCCTCGCGATCGACATCGCCGAGCCTGAGGGCGCGGCGATCATCCGGCGCCTGGCCGAGGGCGTCGACGTGGTGGTGGAGAACTTCAAAACCGGCGGCCTGGCCAAATACGGGCTCGACTATCCAGCCCTCTCAGCGGCCAATCCGCGCCTAGTCTATTGCTCGGTCACCGGCTTTGGCCAGACGGGCCCTTATGCTCACAGACCCGGCTACGACTACATGATCCAGGCCATGGGCGGCCTGATGAGCATCACCGGCCAGCCGGACGGGACGCCCGGCGGCGAGCCGATGAAGGTCGGGGTGGCTGTAGCGGACCTGTTCAGCGGGCTCTATGCGTCCAACGCTATCCTGGCCGCCCTGTTTCACGCTCGCGCCACTGGCCAGGGTCAGCACCTCGACATCGCGCTCATGGATGTCCAGGCGGCCATGCTGGCCAATCAGGCGAGCAATTTCTTCGTCGCCGGCGAGGCGCCGGTCCGGCTCGGCAACGCCCATCCCAACTTGGCGCCGTACCAACCGTTCGCGACCGCCGACAGGCCGGTGGTGATCGCTGTCGGCAACGACGGTCAGTTTCGCGCCCTTTGCCGGGCGCTCGGGTCCGAATCCTTGGCCGAAGATGCAGCCTTCGCGACCAACGCCCAGCGGGTCGCCCGCCGCGAGGCCCTGGCGGCGAGATTGAGCGGGCTGACCCTGCAACTCAGCTCAGATGATTTGATGGCTCGGCTCGAGGCGGCCGGCGTGCCTTGCGGCCCGGTCAACGATGTCGGACAGGTCTTCGCCGATCCGCACGTCAAGGCGCGGGGGCTCCAGGTTCATCAGACGCGCGGCGATCTGGCCGGGCCCGTGACCACCGTCGCCAGCCCTATCCGGATGTCGGCCACCCCCGTGGACTACCGGCGGCCGCCGCCTTCGCTCGGCCAGCACACCTCAGAGGTCCTCGCCGAGAAGCTTGCGCTGACGCAGACGCAGATCGACGCGCTTTTCGCAGCCGGCGTGATTCAAGGCGCCTAGTACGCTGTTTTTGGCGAATACTTGGCGTGGCAGGCCTCGCATGCCTCGTTGAGGCGGCCCCCGACCTCAAACATCCGATCCGAATCTCGCGCGTCCGTGGCGGCGAGGGCTTCGATCCCGAGCGCCGAGACGGCCTGGGCGTATCTGATCCAGTCGCCCTCGTCGCGGCGGCGGCCGGGCAGCATCAGCAGATTGGCGCCCTCGGCGACCCCCGCGGCCCCGTTCTCGGCCTTTAGCCAGCCAGCGTCGGTGTCAGGCCGCAAGCTGCGCGTGCCGGCGGCGTCGGAGACGAAGCCCGAGGCGTTCCAAAAATCATAGGCGGCGGGGGCTATGACATGGGCCATGACCTCGCTGACCTGGAGCGAGGTCTTGTAGGGGCCAAGATCTTTGGCGGCGGTCTTGGCCGGCGGCGATTTATGCGGCGAACAAGCGACGAGAAGACAGGCGGCGGCGCCTAGGATCAGGAAGGACTTCAGGGTCACGGCTCCTTTGGCACTGGCTGGGCATTTCCGGTATTCAGGACACGATCCGTGCGGAGCCGAACGAGACACAGCCAAGGTCTCTTGGTATAGACGAGGAAAATAGCGGGGTCGTGCGCCTTGAAGGGTCGGAAGACCGGAACGGAGTCCAAAGGGGACGGCACTGGCGCCACGCCGGAAGGGACGCCACAGGCCGGATCGCTCCACATCCCCCGACTCGCCGACCTATCCGGCCTCACTCGCGTGCTCCTCGATAGCATGACTGAAGGGGTCACCCTCGCCACTCAGGACGGCGTCATCGTCTATTCCAACCCGGCCGAAGACCGCATGTTCGGCTACGAGCCGGGCGAGCTGATCGGCAGCCACGTCTCGGTTCAGAATGCCTATCCGGACGACGAGAACGCCCGGGTCGTCGGTGAAGTCATGGCAGAACTGAACCGCTCGAGCGCCTGGCGCGGCGAGTGGTTGAACCGCCGCAAGGACGGCGTGACCTTCATCACGACCTCCCGCATCAGCAGCGTGATCGTCGATGGGCGGCCCCACTGGCTGTGCGTCCAGGAAGACATCACCGAGCAGAAGGAAGCGGCCCGGGCGCTGCGAGAGAGTCAGGCGCGTCTGGAGCTGGTCGCCGAAGCGGCGGAGCTTGGCGTTTGGGACTGGGAAGTGACGACGGGCAAGATGACCTATTCGCCGCGGGCCAGGGCGATTTGCGGTTTCTCCCCCGACCAGGACATCACTTATGAGGACGCACGCCGGGCGACTCATCCGGACGACTATCCAAGGACATCGCAGATGGCGCTCCGGGCGCTTGATCCGCTGGTCCGCGCCCGAGAGCCTTATGAGTACCGGATCGTAAAGCCCGACGGCGAGGTCCGATGGGTGATCGCCGCCGGCGAGGCGGTGTTCGACGACCATACAGTCGCCAAGCGGGCGGTTCGCTACGTCGGAACAATCCAGGACATCACCGAGCGCCGCGCCGCCGAAGCGCGCCTGTCGCTCAGCGAGGAGTCCCTGCGGTTGGCGACCGAAGCGGCGGAGGTCGGCATCTGGGACCTTGATCTGCGGGCGAACGTCCTGACGTGGTCGGATCGCACCAAGGCGGCGTTTGGAATCTCGCCGGGCCGCCCTTGCAGCATGGACGATTTCTACGCGGGTTTGCATCCGGACGACATCGCCGCCACCACCGAGGCGTTTGCGTCCGCCCTGGATCCCGCGCGGCGCGCGACCTACGATGTCGAGTACCGCACGATCGGCAAGGAAGACGGCAGGCTGCGCTGGGTCTCAGCCAAGGGCCGGGGTTTTTTCAACGAGGACGGCGAGTGCGTGCGCGCCATCGGCACCGCCATCGACATCACAGGGCGCAAACGGTTCGAAGGGCGATTGCTCGCTGGCGAGGCCGCCCTTCGCGCCCTGAACGCCAATCTGGAGCAGGAGATCGCCGCCCGCACGGGCGAGCGCAACGTACTCGCGACGGTGTTTGAGACAACCGACGCCTTCATCCAGGTCGCGGATCTCGACTACCGCTACATCGCCATCAACAAGGCCTGCGCGAACGAGTTCGAGCGGATTTTCGGGGTGCGTCCGAAGGTCGGAGACAGCATTCTGGATATCCTGGCCGCCCATCCCGAAAGCCAAGCTGAGGTTAAGGCGGTCTGGTCTCGCGCCCTTGGCGGCGAGGAGTTCACCATCATAGAGGCGTTCGGCCAGCGCGATTTGGACAGCCCCTATTATGAGATCAAGTTCAACGCCTTGCGCGACGAGAGCGGCGTCCAGATCGGGGCCTACCAGTTCGTCTATGACGTCACCGAAAGGCTTCGCAACCAAGCCCAGCTAGCGGCCGCCCAGAAGGCGCTCCGCCAGTCGCAGAAGCTGGAGTCCATGGGGCAGCTGACCGGCGGCGTCGCCCATGATTTCAACAACCTGCTGACCCCGATAATCGGTAGCCTGGACATGCTCCAGCGCCGGGGCGGCCTCGACGAGCGCATGAATCGCCTTGTGGACGGCGCCTTGCAATCGGCCGAACGCGCCAAGACGCTGGTTCAGCGGCTGTTGGCCTTCGCGCGTCGCCAGCCGCTCCAGCCCGTGCCGGTTGATGTCACGGACCTGATAGCCGGCATGGCGGAACTGATCGGCAGTACATTGGGGCCGCAGATCAAGGTGGCGGTCGATCTGCCCTCGGGCCAATTGGCCGCGCGGGCAGACCCTAACCAGCTGGAATTGGCGATCCTGAACCTGGCCGTCAACGCACGCGACGCCATGCCCGAGGGCGGCACGATCAGCATCTGCGCCGCAGCCGAGGCGATCGGACCCGGGCACCCCTCCGGGCTCGAACCGGGCGACTACGTCCGGATTTCGGTCGCCGACAACGGCGTCGGAATGGACGAGGTCACTCTGGCGCGGGCCATCGAGCCCTTCTTCAGCACCAAGGGGGTGGGCAAAGGCACGGGCCTGGGACTGTCCATGGTGCACGGCCTGGCGTCTCAGCTGGGCGGGAGCCTAACTATCGCCAGCCGTCCGGGGCGGGGCACGAACATCGACCTGTGGCTGCCTGTCAGCCTCGACAATGTCCAAGCTGCCAAAGCGGAAGCCGGAACGAATCAGGCCACGGCCCCCGCCCTGCGTGGTGTTGTCCTGCTCGTCGATGACGAGAATCTTGTGCGCGCCAGCACGGCGGAACTGCTGAAAGAACTTGGATACGAGGTCATCGAAGCCGCCTCTGCAGAGGCGTGCCTCCAGGTGATCAATAGCGGCGCCAGCTTCGACATTCTCGTCACCGATCACCTGATGCCGGGAATGACCGGCGTGCACCTGGCCCAGGCGGTCCGCGAGATCAAGCCGGGCGCGCCGGTGCTGATTATTTCGGGTTATGCCGAGGCCGAGGGCGTCCCGCCCGATCTGCCGCGGCTGACGAAACCGTTCAGGCGAGCCGACCTCGCCTTGAGCCTGTCGGCGGCCGCGCCCGGCGGTGCCACACGATTAGCAACTGAGAACCGCCCATGAAGCTGCTTCGCTACGGACCCGTCGGCCAGGAACGGCCGGGACTTTTGGATGACGCCGGGGTGATCCGGGATCTGTCGGGGCATCTGCGCGACTTGACGCCTGAACACCTGTCCGCCGAAGGCCTGGCGCGGCTCGGCGCCCTTGATCCGGCGTCCCTCCCCACAGTTCATGGGCCGGTCCGGTACGGTCCTCCCATCGCGGGAATCGGCAAGCTCGTGGCTATCGGCCTCAACTATGCGGACCACGCCGCTGAAACGAATGTGGCCGTCCCCAAGGAGCCGATCGTCTTCATGAAGGCGACATCCTGCATCCAGGGCGCCGACGACGAGGTGATGCTGCCGCAGAACTCGACCAAGTCCGACTGGGAAGTGGAGCTGGGCGTGGTGATCGGCAGGACGGCCCGCTACGTGGACGAGGCCGCCGCCCTGGGGCACGTCGCCGGCTATCTGACGGTCAACGACATTTCGGAGCGCGAATACCAGTTTGAGCGCGGCGGCCAATGGGACAAGGGCAAGGGCTGCGACACCTTCGGCCCGATCGGCCCCTGGCTGGTGACCGGCGACGAGGTCGGCGATCCTCAGGCCCTGGACCTGTGGCTGGACCTGAACGGCGAGCGGATGCAGACCGGAAACACCCGCTCGATGATCTTCAGCGTCGCGACCATCGTCAGCTACGTCAGCCGCTTCATGACCTTGCTTCCCGGCGACATCATCACCACCGGCACCCCTCCGGGCGTCGGCCATGGGCACAAGCCCGAGCCTCTCTATCTGAAGCCCGGCGACACCCTGAGACTCGGGGTCGAGAAGCTTGGCGAGCAGCGTCAGGCCGTGGTCGGTTGGCGCCGCCCGGGATGAACGGCGGCGCGGGGGGCCTCAGCCGCCCGGCCTTGGGCCCCCGTCGCTCGACCGAGAGGCGAGGCGCAGCGCCGCCGCTGCGATAGCCGCTGCGATCGCCGCGATGCCTATCGCGCCGAAAGCGGGCAGGACGCCGTCGACCAGGTTGCGCGCCAGGAAAGGCACCAACAACCCGCTGAGGAACAGGCCGAGCGCGAAGAGCGTCTGCCAGATCCCCGTCCCCCGCGCCCGCACCACGAACGGCAAGCCGCGCATGGTCCAGGTCAGCAGGGTGGGCAGCAGCATGCCGGCGGCGAACGACCCTGCGAAGGTCGCGGCGGTGAACTGCACATCCGTCG
>Ga0105047_10019602_pt1 | contig 10428 bp, 12 predicted proteins | sample MAT04_FD_78384 | JGI IMG/M metagenome (GOLD analysis project Ga0105047, IMG submission 78384) | Freshwater microbial communities from Lake Fryxell liftoff mats and glacier meltwater in Antarctica - MAT-04 (megahit assembly) | ecosystem: Environmental > Aquatic > Freshwater > Ice > Liftoff... | reverse complement strand
CATTGACAAGCAGAGTAACTGGTTCCGAAAGTTCCTTGTCCAAAGCCACAATGGACCCAGGACCAAGGGACATGACCTTGTGAAGCGGCATCTTGGTCGTGCCAAGAATGACTTGGACGTTGACCGGAATTTTAAGCAGAGAGCCCTGCGGCATCGTTCCCCCGCCCCGCTGTTCAGGAAAAGCTTGGAAACCGGCTTTTGTAGGAGTTCTGCCTGCCTCCGAATTGTTCAAGGCATTCTCAAGCGAACCCGCACTTGGACCATCGATCACATCAACCGCTGGGGCGATTTCGACCGCCTCTGCCGGCACAGACTCTTCAAGAATTTCGACCATTCATAAATCTTTCAGTTCAGGCGTCGGTTCGGTTTCTGATCATCGGCTATCAAGCTTGTGGGAAAATTGTGCTTTTGGGTGGCCATGCACGATTTGCCTATTGCGCCATTTGGATTGACGTTTCGATGCTGAGGCAAAATTTTCTCGCCGTTTGGCCAAGCCTGGCCGTGAACAGTTCAATGCCGTCGCTGCACACCACAAGCGGGCTGGCGATATCATTCTCGAGCCTGATCACCTGTCCGGTGTGAAGGCTCGTTACGCTGTCCAGACTCATCTGGAACTCGGCAAGCACGGCCACCAGCTCCACTTCAATCGTTTCAACGCGCCCTGAAATCTGCGTTCCCCATTCAGAGACCTTTGCTGGCGCTGCGGCCTGCTGTTTGTCGTCGCCCAGCTGAAACTGAAGAGCGAGTTCTTCAGGAATATCGATAAGCAGTTCTCCGCTGTAGCCGTGTATGTTGCAGAGAATTTTCACAGACACGAAGGGCTTGACCGGAGGAAATTTGGGATCTTCATTTGGATCCTCCGGCGGCGCCACAAAAAATTCCTTCAGGGCTATATTCTGGAACGCCGATGGCATGGCCCGTCCGACGGTTTTGAAGAACAGCTGCGTGATTGCCCGTTCGATTTTCGAGAAGGGCCGGGCTTCGGCATAAGCCGGTTCGTTTCCGACACTGCCAAATACCACATCGCACAAGCCGTAGATGACGGGCCTGTCAATGCTCACGCGAACGCCCTGTCTTAGTTCGCCACAAATGAGAGTTTCAGAAAGACTCCAGTTTTCCTCAACTTCCTGGACAAATTGTGCCCCGGTTCGGCAAAATCCCTCAAAAGTAAAACTGGGGGATGTCGAGGCAATGCTCAAGAAATCCTTGGAAAGTGCCAACGCGAAACGGCCGAATGACTTTGGCAACAGCGCCAAATTGTTGGTGGGTTTATCCGCTTTTGCACGAAGCGCCTCAAGCGAGAGAGGTTTGGCGGGCATAGAAGTTTCAGGCCTGTCCATATTGAGCTATCCTAAGCGGCACGTGCGGCCGCGCCATGATTCATGGTTTCTTCCTCAACCTGATTGATCGTCGGCCTCTCATAGGCGGAGATGGTCTTCCGGCCATGTTCGAGTGCGACCTGCGGCATGGCGCCATTCATGAAGGCAAGCAGGGTTTGCTTGATGATGACGTAGCGCCGCACCTTTTTTTCCCGCACGGATTTTATCTTCGTGGCAAGCGGCCCGAAGAAGCCATAGGAGAAAAAGATGCCCGCAAACGTGCCAACCAGCGCCGCGCCAATCAAATGACCCAGAACCTCAGGCGATTCGTTGAGCGCGCCCATCGCATGGATGACGCCCAGAACGGCCGCAACAATCCCGAGCGCCGGAAGGCCGTCGGAGATGCCCAGCATGGCATGATAAACTTTGAGCTTGTCGCGGCCAATCGTCTGGATTTCCTCATCCATGAGGGCCTCAATTTCGTGGGTACGCGCATTGCCAATGACAATCAGGCGGGCATAGTCGCAGATAAACTGGATGAGTGCATGATCCTTCAAAATGGCCGGGTATCCCCTGAAGATCGCCGACTCCTCCGGATTGTCGACATGCGTTTCCATTTCCGTGCGTGACTTGGATCTCAGTTCTTTCATCAACCCGTAGAGGAGCGCCAAAAGATCAAGATATTCCTGGGGCTTGGGCGTTGCCTCCCTTATGGCCTCCATGATTCCGGTGCCTGTGTCCTTCACCACCTTCATGGGGTTTGCGACAAAGAAGCTGCCGATGGCCGATCCCAGAATGATGATGAATTCATAGGGCTGCCACAACACGTAGAGATGGCCACCGAGGGCGACATATCCACCGAGAATGCTGCCGATGGTGAGAATGAGGCCAACAATGAAGGTCAACGCGGGGAACCCCTTGATTCAACGTCAGAGGCAGGAAGCCGCCTCCACCCCAAGTTCCTATCGAATGAGACTTACCTGAAACTTGGCGCGGCCGGTAAGTTCCAGACAAGCTGTTCAATTGATCATGGGGCAGGATATTGAAAAGGCCGTTCAATGCTATCCACCGTCGCCAGCTACAGGTTGCTCACGCAGAACATCGATAAATCGCTGGCGCGTGTGCGCGCCGCGCCGGACGTGCACCGCGAAACTGATTACTACCTGGCTACGATCGGCAAGATTAAGACCATTGAAGGCTTTCTTGCCAATGACCGGGTGTTTGCCTACGCGATGAAGGCGTTCGGCTTGAAAGACATGATTTACGCCAAAGCCTTTGTTAAAAAAGTGCTTACCGATGGAATTGATTCGCCAAACAGCTTCACCAACCAGCTCACTGATCCGCGCTTCAAGGAACTTGCCACTGCGTTCAACTTCAAGAGCCTGGGCACCACCACAACAATATTTGAGCGGACCCAAAAGGGTGTCGTGGACAAATATCTTCAGGTTCAACTGGAAGAGCAGGCAGGCAGCTCAAATGAAGGGGTGCGGCTGGCGCTCTATTTCCGGCGAAAAGCCCCGGACATAACCACCGCTTACAGTATTCTCGGCGATTCCGCCTTGTACAAGGTTGCACAAGTGGCCCTGGGGCTGACCCCTTCGAGCAACGCCGCCAACCTCGATGTGCAGGCTGAAATCATCAAGAACAAGATTGACCTTGAAAATCTCGACGATCCAGCCGTCCTGAATAAGTTTTTGACGCGCTTTACAACGCTCTGGGAAGTGAAGAACGGCACGGCAGCGGCCACGGCCCCTGCCCTGAGCATAATCCAGGGGGTTCAATCCATCACCAGCATGGAAACCCTGACGAAAATACAGTCGTTGCGCTTCAAGGGGTTTAGCTGATGCAATCTGGATTGTACGTAAACCTTTCGGGGCAAGTTGCACTTGAACGGCGGCTCGCCACGATTGCCAACAATGTCGCCAATGCGGGAACCGTGGGTTACCGCTCCGAGGAGTTGAAATTTGATACGGTGCTGTCAATGGTGTCGGCGACGCCAACCGCCTATTCGACCGCGGGGGAATCCTTTATTTCCGAACGGTCCGGTGGCCTGAACAAGACCGGCAATCCCCTTGATGTGGCCGTTCAAGGCAGGGGGTGGCTTGCCATACAGACGCCTGCCGGAATTGCCTACACCCGGGATGGAAGAATGCAGCTTCACGAGTCCGGCGAATTGCAGACACTGAATGGCTATCCAATTCTGGACGCGGGAAATGCGCCCATTCTGCTAGACCCGGCGGCAGGAACACCAAAGATCGCCCGCGACGGCATGATCACCCAGAACGGCAGGAATTTTGGCGCGCTGGGCCTGTTCACAATCGAGCCCGCCATCGGCTTCACGCGCTATGAAAACTCGGGCATCATACCGGCCAATGCCGGAACGCCGGTAGTTTCCTTTGCCTCCGATGGCATTGTTCAGGGCTTTGTGGAAGAATCAAATGTGAACCCGGTAACGGAAATGACCGATTTGATCATGGTCACCAGGGCCTTCGACGGGATGCAAACGTCAGTTGAAGAAAGCTCGTCGTCCCTGAAGCGGGCAATCCAGGTCCTTGGCGGGGCTTAGGTGACTGAGTTCCAGTGAACATCAATGCTTCCCCCCCTGGCGGACTGGCAACCCTAGCTGCCCGCATTCACAGGCTGCAAAACTCTGTTCCGATGGCTGAGGCCATTGGCAAGGTGATTGAGGCAACCGCAAGCGGGTACAGGATCCATGGCCTCTCCAACTTTGTAAGGCTTGGCTCGCTCATCAAATTCCATTGCGGCGACCGTCCAGTCCTAGCCGAGGTCGTTCGGCTGGAGCAGGAAACTGTCCTTGTCAGAACTTTTGACAACGGCTCCAGGATCAGTCTGGCGACGCAAGCTTCACCGGTTGGAAACCTCACCATACGGCCCAGCCCAAGCTGGAAGGGGCGCATGATTGATGCTCTGGGAAGGCCGATAGACGGCGGGGCAGAACTGATCCTGGGCCCCCAATCCCTGTCAGTCGACAACGCGCCGCCAAACGCCATGGTCCGCAAACTGGTGCAAAAGCCGATTAGAACCGGCGTCAGGGTGATTGATATTTCACGCCGCTCTGCAAAGGGCAGCGTATCGGAATTTTCGCCGGTTCCGGCGTTGGGAAATCGACAATTCTTTCGATGCTGTCGAGCGCGGCCGGGTTTGATACGGTCATCGTCATTCTCGTCGGCGAGCGCGGACGCGAAGTCAGGGAGTTCGCGGAATCCACTCTCGGCAGGGACAAGCACCGGTTGGTATCCGTGGTGGCAACCGGCGACGAAAGCCCCATGATGCGTCGCCTGGCGCCGCGGACAGGCATGCGCCTTGCTGAATACTTCCGCGATCAGGGCGAGAATGTCCTGCTGATCATGGACTCGGTGACCCGCTATGCCCATGCCTGCCGGGATGTGGCCTTGTCCGCCGGCGAGGCCCCTGTGGCACGCGGATTTCCGCCGAGTATTTTCAGCGACCTGCCCCAATTGCTCGAACGCGCCGGCCCGGGCGCGGAGGGCACCGGTTTCATCACCGGTATCTTTTCGGTTCTGGTCGATGGTGATGATCACAACGATCCCATTGCGGACGCCATACGCGGAACGCTCGATGGCCATATCGTTCTGAGCCGGAGCATTGCCGAACAGGGAAGATATCCGGCGGTAAACCTGCTGTCGTCCATTTCCCGCTTGGCACAGCTTGTCTGGACGCCTGATCAACGCAAGCTTGTGCGCATGCTTCTGGCCCTGATTGCGCGCTTTGAAGACTCCCGCGACCTGAGATCCATGGGAGGATATCAGGCCGGCGGTGATCTTGAATTGGACAAGGCATTGGCCATTGTCCCAAAGCTTTACCAAGCGCTGGCCCAAACGCCTGATTCGCCCGTGAGCCTGGATCCCTTCGCTGAGGTAGCGGCTCAGCTCTCGGAGTAAAGATCAGGCTCCGCTACAGCCAGTTTGCCGATTATGCCGCTTCCACAAGCAAGTCTGACGCGCCCATCATGCCGGCAAAATCATTCTCAACCTCAGCAGTTGCGGCATTTGCCTGGGTTGCTTCATTTGGTCCCACCAGCTGATAGCCAAGGTACCGCTTGGTGTCGATCGGGTCGTAACCCAAGGCATGCTTCAGCTTCTTGCGCAGCTTGCTGATATGGCTTTCCACCACACTTTCCTCCACCTCCTCATCGAAGAGGCCGTAGACGGCGTTGAATATCAGTGACCGGTTGACCCGGCGCATGCGGTTGGCCGCGAGATATTCCAGGATGCGGCGCTCGCGGCGCGGCAGCATCAAGACCTGTCCGAGGATTTCAGGATCACGGCCGTCGAAGTAGATTTTCAGATGGCCAAAGTCCGACTGCCGCGGTGCTGCGCAAATGCGCCGCTTGATGGCCCCCATGCGCGCGATGAACTCACGCGCATGAACCGGTTTGCGGACCACATCATCGGCGCCCGTCGAAAACAGGTTCAGCGTGGATTCCAGACCCGTTGTTTCGTTGACAGCGATAACCGGAATGTTCGAGCGCAATTTTACTGCGCTGATGGCCCGTTCGCGATCCGGGAAGCTCCCAATGATGATCGTCTCAACCGCGGCGAGATCATGCAGCCCCGCCGAATGAAACCAGCCATCGAATTCGATATGATTGAAACCCGTAGTTGAAAGGCCCTCACGGCCAAGACTGGCGCAATAAGCTTCCGTAACCTCGACCCGCTCGTCCACAATTATGATCATCTTTGCCCCTTGTTACTTCGAAAACAGGATTGTTTGCCTCTAATTTACGCAAGTAAACACAACAGCTCTGGGGCTAGCATTCGTTTAGATACGGTTAATTAAGGGTTAATTTTTTATTAAACACTCGAAAATACCAAATATTACATGATTAATATTGCATTTATACTTAGATATAATAAGTATACTTAGATGTATATATTAAACTGTGTAGATAATATTAAAGTCCATATAAATTAATACATAAGCTATAGATATATACACTTAGTGTAAGTAGCTTCATCTGATGGATGATGCGGCAACTCCGCTTTCGCTGGCGCCGGACCTCAGCACCTCACACGGGGTGCTTAAAACTGCCTGCAACCTCGGCATTCCATTTACGCCTAAGGGCATGATGCGAAAACGCCATTGCCAGGCTTGGCTGACCGCGGTGTGAATCTGCAGATCGCGCGTGCCGGGCGAAAACTGCGGATAGTTTGTCACATGACCTTTGTTTTTCCGCAGTACGTTGCGTTCAGCAATGAATAACACTTTACATTATCGGTAACTGAACAGTAGTTTAATATACAAATTCGCTCTGGCCCGGGGGGGCGGGAATCATGCAAGCAAATGAACTGCTCGCGCAGCATGCGGCTGCAGTCGAGGACATTCCATGTTTAGTGGAAGTAAATTCGTGTCTTTTTATTGTCTTGGCAAACGGAACTCCAAAATAGTGGGAACGGCGCCGTGGAGAAACCATCCTTAACCGAACGCGAGATTGAATGCCTCAAATGGAGTGCTGAGGGAAAAACCTACGAAGATATCGGAATGCTTCTGGGTATAAGCACGCGCACGGTCAGGTTTTTTCTTGAAAACGCCAGGCATAAATTGGGAAGCCTCAATACGACGCACGCAGTAGCTGCTGCAATGCTGCGTGGTCTGATTTAGATTTGCAACCAGCCTGCCAATTATGGCAGTTCCGCATAAGATGACTCACTGTAAACATCTGGTGATCAGTTAGGGGGAGAGCTGTAGGATCGGATTGGCAAGCGCGCCGCATGTTCAGGTCGCGCAATTCATCAGCATTCAACATTCCGTTTCAACTGGGAAGAATTGCGGCCTGATGCCGGGTGTCAGTGCGAGTTCGCCGAATATGGTTTCACCGCGTTAATGAATAAAGATGAATACAGGGGCCAAGTTACAAAATGGACGGACCAGCAAGGGCGGTAATCCCGGTCGAATTTGAGAAGAATCAGCAGCGCCGTGAAGATGCCCATTCAGGCGGTTTCATGTTTATCGGCGAACTGGCGAAAGAAACCGGCGTCGATCCAAAAACCATACGCTTCTATGAGCGTGAGGGGCTTCTCTCGCCCCCCCGCCACGGGCGATTCAGAACATACATGGAATCAGATGTCCGCCGCCTCAAGGATATCCTGATGATGCGGCGGCTGGGAATTGGCATCGCCAGTATCCGCAAAATGTTTGAAACAAACGCGGAAATCACCAATAGCCAGCAAACCGTAAACCTGTTGCTCAGTCATCTCGACACTCTGCGGAGCCGGCAAGCCGAAGTGGCGAAGCAGCTTGAGGACACCTCGGCGATGCTGCTGCACTACAGCAACCAGTAATCCGCACCGGAAGGCTCGGCTTGGCCTTTCCCCGCGCATGAATTAACCAATAACCGTAATCAATACGTTGGCATGCCACTTGCACAGTTCCGCATCAAATGGAGACTGTAACAATGGTTTACTGGCGTGGGCAGCCTCTCGACAGCCTGCCGCGGACCGATCTGGAGCGGGCGGCAAATGATGCCATCGAGGAACTCATGGGGCTCCGCGATAATCACCAACAGCGCGAGAATCATGACCGTGTAATACTTGGTTTCATCCTCGGGGCCGCATTCTCGGCCGCCGCCGTGCTGTTCGGCATTTTGCTGCACTGAGAAATTACCGGACGGCAACCATCCCGGCTTCTGATATCTCCGACGTACTTGTCACTACAATCCACTTGCCGTTTCGCCGCTCGAAACGCAGCACATTTCCAACACCTGGAATCAGCACCCCGACTTCCACCGGTAGGGTGACAATCGACCGGTCATTTGAAATATCCACAAACGCGGTATTCTGGACAATGGTCCGCAATTTATAGTTGAGATGCTGATCCGCCTGAAAAAGCTCTAGGGCGGCGGTGTTGGCGCTCTTCCCGGAGCCTGCATCTTTCGTAATTGAGCCAGTCACAATGGGATCAAGAATGTCATATTGGCCCAACTTGGTCCGCGACGTGTCAAACGGTTCCAGCGCCACGCTAACCATCGGATTGCCGGTTCTCTCCGGCGGACCGTACATCACCATGTAGCCCGCAAAGGAGGCTGAAAAAAAGGCCAGCACGACCGACACCACATTGAGCGCGATGTCGCTTGCCGTAAGAGTCGTTCCCTCTTTGCTCATCAAAAATATCCCGCACAAAATCGTTTAGCAATTTGTCGTGGCGCTTAACTGGCCACCCGGTTGCGTCCTGCGAGTTTAGCCTCGTAGAGCTTGCTGTCTGCCCGCCCCGCAAAGCCTTCCTTGCTCTCGCCGAGCTGCAACTGGGCAACTCCGAATGACGCTGTAATGGTGCCGACCGGCTCATTGCGCTTGCTGACGAACCACTTCTGGATTTCAAGCTGATGCCGGATGTGCAGGGCAAGTTTCAGCGCATTTTCCAGGGATGTCTGCGGCAGGATCAATGCAAATTCCTCGCCGCCGAACCGGGCCACAAAATCCCGGCCCTTCACGTTCTTTGAAATTGTGTTCGCCACCAGCTTCAGTATCTCGTCGCCTATGAGGTGGCCGAAGCTGTCATTGACCCTCTTGAAGTGATCGACGTCAGCCAGGACCAGGCACGTCGGCGTGTTGCTCTTGACTGCCGTTTCAACTTGAAGCTGGAGCATGTGGTCAAAGGCCCGCCGGTTCCACAACTGTGTCAGCGGATCGCGCATTCCCGTTTCTTCCGCCACTTCAAGATCCTCCCGCAAATTTTCAATTTGCTGGTGAGACTCTTCAAGATTGGATTGCAGGTCATTTGTCTCCTTGCGCATCTTGTTGTTTTCTGTGATCAGGAAGCCAATGGCCACCCGAAGCTGCTCGGGAGATGTAAGCTCGATCAGGTTTCGCCCCGCGTTTTCCAAGGTTGCTGAGTAGGCCCGGCTTGCCTCCGAATGGCTTTTGAGAAGGGCGATGATGCGATCGAGATTGGCGGACACCTCCCGCTCTACCTCCTGGGCCATTGAACCGGGCTGGGTGATTTTCTCCGCAATCTGCGCCATGCTGTCTTCGATTGTTGGCACTTCTGGGAGCATCAGCGTCACCAGATTGAGGCAGGTCAGGCCGATGATGCATCCAAAAACGATCAGGTTCTGCGATTCCGTGCCGCCACCCTCCGTTGCAGCTCCCAGGAGCTGGGGGGCAATCCGGTTGATCCAGAGCGGCCATATGATGAGGGATGCAGCAAAGAGGCCGAGGCCCATCGCCGAGAATACGATTATTGGGCGTAGTTTCTCAGTATAAGCAGGGTTCATGTCCAGGGGCCTGTCCAATTGGCATTTTATCGCAATCGCCTCTTCTGCCGGATCCCAACTGCGGACCCTGCAGCAGGCTAATGGCCCTACCTTGTGCAAAGCTCATTCTTTCCAAACTCCCCGCCACCCGTGGCGGCATTGCCTGAATCACGCCGCATATCTAAGTTGTGGGACTGTTTGAAGGGAAGTTGGGGTGGTGACGCATGCAGGCACGCTCAGGGGCTTATCTTGTTTCAATTTTCTTGTTGTCGGGTCTTGCCGGTTGTGAGGATCAGTGTTCCAGTTTTTCACCCAACAAGTTCAATTGCCAGCAGATCGCCGAAGCCAACTATAACGTCCATTTTAATTTGCCTGACGACACCGAGATATCGCTGGGGCAGACAACAGGCCTCAGCAATTGCGCCGCAAGAGCCTCCAACTACGCAAAGCAGTATTCCGTTCCCAAGCAATATTATTGTTGCATGATTACCGCCACATCGTCCTGTGCGGAAAAACACCGCTAATCTCCCCCGGCACCCCTTGAACCTGGCTGAAACCCCAAACTGCGCTACGCTGCGTCGGGAGGGAGTGCAGCCGTGCCCACTGACCAAGTTTGTTCGGTAAACGCTTCAATTATGGGAAGGCCCATTCGGGCCAATCTTTGCCTGCGTTTGAACTATTGCGTCGAAACTCGATTGGCGGCAGCCAATGTCCACAATATAAAGTCCCCACCCTGGTGGCACCGGGTTTTTCTGAATTTGAAGCTCAAGTTCCATAAAACACAATAATTCACTGCCCGTTTAATCAGCAGTAGGACGGTTAACACGGGCTTCATCGCCCTTCTCACGGCTCAATGGCATTGATTAGGATCAATCT
>Ga0105047_10019601_pt1 | contig 10428 bp, 8 predicted proteins | sample MAT04_FD_78384 | JGI IMG/M metagenome (GOLD analysis project Ga0105047, IMG submission 78384) | Freshwater microbial communities from Lake Fryxell liftoff mats and glacier meltwater in Antarctica - MAT-04 (megahit assembly) | ecosystem: Environmental > Aquatic > Freshwater > Ice > Liftoff... | reverse complement strand
CCGCGACCCGGACCGCACGGCGGCGCTGTGGGTGGTGGTCCGCGGCCGCCCGGCGGACGACGCCCTTCTGCTCGCGGGGGTGGCCCGCGGGCCGGTGACGGCCGCTCTCTATCGCGTGCCGGGGATCGACGGCGTTCGCGTCATCGGCCCTCCCGCCCGCCTCCGCGTCGTCCTCGACCCCGACCGTCTCGCCGCCCTGAGCCTGACGGCAGGAGACGTTGCGACCGCGCTGGAGAAGCAGAACGTGCGCGTCGAGGCCGGGCCGGGCGTTTTCCCACCCGTTGCGGGGAAGCCGGTCGCGTTCACATTGTCCCCCAACGGCCGGGTCGCCGCGCCCGACGACCTGGGCGGGGTGGTCGTTCACACGGCGGCCGGAAACAAGCCCATCCTCCTGCGCGACGTGGGACGGGTCGAAGTCGCGGGGGCGGCCGGCGGCGGGTTCGCCAACCTGAACAAGGACACGGTGGCACTCGTCTCGATCACCGCCGCAGCCGACGCCCCGACCGCCGAGCAGGTGCGCAAGGCGCTTTCCGAGATCACCGGCCTGCCCGAAGGGGTGCGGGCCGAAGTCTTCGCCGACCTCCACGCCGCCGCGTCGCGGGTCGTCATGGTCGAGCTGCAACTACCCACTCGGCCTCGCGCGCCCGGACGCTCGACGCGACCGGCCGGGCGCGGGGACTTCTCCTCGCCCTCCCCGGCAAGTCGGACTGCTTGACGTTCTCCGACGGCGAACCGAACCGGACCGCCATCCTGTTTCGCACGACCGGGGCCGACGGCCCGACGGTCGGCGACATCCGCAAGGCAGTGGCCCCGTTGCACGAAGCGGTCTGCCGCGTGAGCGACGTGACCGCCGGGAAGCCGCCCTTCCCCGTCCGCGTCGCGCTGACCGGCGAGGAGGACGCGAAGTTGCGGGCGTGGGCCGACGCCGTAACGCAACGGCTCGCAAGGGACGAGGCGGCGACCGACGCCGCGGTCTGGCCCGGCCCGCCCGTTCCGCACACCCAAGTGGAAGTGGACCGCGCGAAGGCCGGAAAACTCGGGGTGAACGTCGCGGACATCCGCACGATCCTTCACGATCACCTCTCGATTTCTCCCGATGCCGGCGGGACGGAGGAGGCGTTGAAGCGGTTGAAGATTCGCGCGGCCGGCGGCGAGATGGTTCCGCTCGCGGCAGTCGTCACGTTCCGGGTCGCGGTGGGTCCGGACGCACTCTGGAGTTTGAACGGCAAGAACGCCCTGCGCCTGAGTGCCAACCCGCCCGATGGCCAGACGCCGACCGAGGCCGCCGCACGATGCGTCAAGATCGCCACGGAGGAGCGGGTGCGGTTCGGCCTGCCGGCGGCGTACCGGGCGATCGACCTCACGCGCCCCGGGGTTCCCCGCTAGTCAACCCCCGTTCGGGCTGGCATAATCGGGGGATGACCGACGCACCCCTCACGCTGACCTACGACCGCGGCACGGTCGTGATCGCCGGCGGCCCCCCCGGGTTCGACTACCAGTCGTTGCCGGGTGTCCTCTTCGACCCGCGGACGAGTACCCACCGCTCCCAGGGGCGGCACTACCGGGCCGTCGTCGAACACCTCATCCGCGAGAAGGTGCCGTACACCGACGCCGCCCGCGGGTGGGACAACAAGCCGACCGGGTGGAAGCTCAACGCCACCCGCACCCCGCGGCCGTACCAGCTCGAAGCCCTCAAGAAGTGGGTCGAGGGCGGGCGGCGCGGCGTGGTCGTCATGCCGACCGGGACGGGGAAGACGTTCGCCTCGTTCCTGTGCATCGAGCAGGCCGGCCGGCCGACGCTCGTCGTCACCCCGAAGATCGACCTGATGGTGCAGTGGGTCCGCGAGCTGGAGCAGTCGTTCGGGGTCGAGGTCGGGATGGTCGGGGCCGGGGTGTTCGAGTACCGCCCGCTCACCGTCACGACCTACGACTCGGCGTACATCCACCTGGAGCGGTGGGCCAACCGCTTCGGGCTGGTGATCTTCGACGAGTGCCACCACCTGCCCGGGCCGAGCTACGCCGAGGCCGCGAACGCCGGCCTCGCCCCGTTCCGCCTCGGGCTGACCGCCACCCCCGAGCGGGCCGACGGGGCCGACGACATGCTCCCGGCCCTCATCGGCCCGACCGTCTACCGGCTCGACATCTCGGAGGCCGCCGGCGAGTTCCTCGCCCCCTACGAGGCCCGCGTCGTCTCGGTTAATCTCACGCCCGAGGAGGAGGAGCGCTACCGCACCTGCCGCGAGGAGTACCGCCGGTTCGTGGCCGAGCGGGGCATCAGCATGAGCGGGCCGGACGGGTTCCGGCGCTTCCTGTTCGAGGCGGGCAAGACGCCGGAGGGGTGGCAGGCGGCCCGGGCGTTCCGCGAGCAGAAGCGGATCATGCAGGCCCCGGCCGCCAAGTTCCGCCTGCTCGAAGAGCTGCTCGCCCGCCACGCCGCCGACCGCATCCTGATCTTCACCGCCGACAACGCGACCGTCTACCACATCGCCCGCACCTACCTCGTCCCGGCGATGACGAACCAGACCAAGCCGAAGGAGCGCAAGGGCATCCTGGCGAAGTTCCACTCGGGCGAGTATTCGGTGGTCGTCACCTGCCAGGTGCTGAACGAGGGGGTGGACGTGCCGGCGGCGAACGTCGGCATCGTACTGTCCGGGACCGGCAGCACGACCGAGAACGTGCAGCGCCTCGGCCGCATCCTCCGCAAGTACGGCGACAAGCAGGCGGTGCTGTACGAGGTAATTACCCGCGGGACGGCCGAGGAGTTCGTCAGCGACCGCCGCCGCCAGCACCGGGCGTTCCAGTGAGCAGAACGAAAGCCCACCCGTTCGTTGCACGGGCGGGATTATCTCACGCCCCGGTAAACAGCGGCTGAATGACGTGGCCGCGGTTGAGTTGCACCGGACGGTTCAGGCGGTCGCGGACCTCAGCCTCGTGATCGACGCCGAGGACGTGGTACACCGTCGCCCCCAGGTCGTCGGGCGAGTACGGCGTGGTCGTGGGGTAGCCGCCGACCTTGTCCGACTTGCCGATCACCTGCCCGCCGCGGATCCCGGCCCCGGCGAACAGGCCGCTGAAGCACGGTGCCCAGTGGTCGCGGCCGGCGTTGATGACCTTCGGCGTCCGCCCGAACTCCCCGACCACGATCACCAGGGTTTCTTCGAGCAGCCCGCTCGCGGCGAGGTCGTCGAGCAGGGCGGCGACGGCGGCGTCGAGCGGCGGGACGTTCTTCTTCAGGGCCGGGAAGATGTCGCCGTGGTGGTCCCAGTTCTGGGCCGCCCCCATGTTCGCCTGCACCACCGAGACGCCGGCCTCGACGAGCCGCCGGGCGAGTAGCAGGGACTGGCCGAAGGCGTGCCGGCCGTAGCGGTCGCGGACCTCGGCCTTCTCCCGGTCGATCTCGAACGCCTGCGCCACCCGGCCCGACGTGAGGACCGAGATCGCCTTCTTCTGCTGCTCGGCGAGCTGCCGCCCCTCGGCCGACGCCGCCAGCGCCCGCTGCCCGCCGTTGACGGCGGCGAGGAGGGCGGCCCGGTCCGCGAGTTGGTCCACGTCCAGCCCGGCGGGGCGGAGGTTGTCGATCTTGAAGTCGGGCCGGTTCGGGTCTTGCGTCACCTGCCAGGGGTCGTGCTTCGGGCCGAGGAACCCGGCGTGCTGGCCCGGCCACACGAGCGGGCCTTGCTGGAGGAAGGTCGGCAGGGTCACGCCGGTCGGCACGCCGTCGGCCCGGGGGCGGAGGTAGCTCAGCCCGGCGGCGTAGTCGGGGCAGTCGTCGCGCGACAGCGGCTTGTCGAACCGGCCGCCCGGCTGGAGCGCCCCCGTCACGAGGTGGTGCGTCGCCCCGAGGTGGTTGTTGTCCTTGTGGGCGAGGGTGCGGACGACGGCGAACGTGTCGGCCCGGGCCGCGAGCTTGGGCATCAATTCGCCGACGCGGAAGCCCGGCACCGTCGTCCCGATCGACCCGAACTGGCCGCGTACTTCGGGCGGGGCGTCGGGCTTCGGGTCGAGGGTGTCGATGTGGCTCGCGGCCCCGGTGAGGAACACGAGGACGACCGACTTCGGCCCCTTCCGCGACCCGGCGGACTGCGCCGCCGCGGCCGCCATCGACGACAGCCCGACCCCGAGGAGTCCGGAGTAGCCGACCTGGACGAGTTCGCGGCGGGTGATGCCGACGGCGTGGCGGTGGCGGGAAGGCGTGGGCACGAATCGACCCCGGGTGGTGGGGATGGCGGGCGGTGCGGGCGGGCGGGTGGTGCTATTAGAGCATACGCGGCGGGCGGTGCAAGTGGGTAGGTACTGCATCAGTTTGGAGTTAACGGCCTATGCGGGGCAAGGGGTTACGACCCCAAACTGATGCACTACCAGGGGGTACGAGGCGAGAAGGCATGGCTTTCGGTCTTGTGGCACGGGTCTCTGACCCGTGTGGCCGGCACGGGTCAGAGACCCGTGCCACAAGACCGAAAGCCCAGAACACATTTCCATCCCTCGACTCACGCCAGGGACCAGTCCTTGCGCTGGCGGCTCGACGGGATTTTCAGCATCTTGCGGTACTTCGTCACCGTCCGCCGGGCGACCGGGTAGCCGGCGTCGTTCAGGCGCGTCACGAGTTCCTCGTCGGACAGCGGGCTGGCCTTGTCCTCGTCGCTGATGAGGGCCACCAGCTTCTGCTTCATCACCTCGTAGGCGACTTCCTCGTGGGTCTGCTTGTTCTCCTTGCCGCCGCCGAAGAACCGCTTGAGGGGGAAGACGCCGCGGGGCGTCTGCACCCACTTGTCGTCCACCGCCCGGCTGACGGTCGTGACGTGGACCTTCACCTGGTCGGCGATCTGCTGCATCTTGAGCGGTTGGATGTACTCCGGGCCGGAGTCGAGGAACGCCCGCTGGTGGTTGATGATCGCCCGCGTCACTTTCAGCAGCGTGTTGCGGCGCTGCTCGACGGCGCTGACGAGCCACTGGGCCGACTGGAGCGACTTCCGCAGCCGGTCGCGGGCCGCGTCGTCGAGGCTCTTCGACTTGTACAGCTCGAAGTACCGCTTGCTGATGCGGATGGTCGGCACCCAGTCGTCGATCAAGCGGGCCTCGTAGTCGCCGCTGTCCATCCGGTCCACGACCACGTCGGGGACGACGTGCTGGACGATCGTCTCGGCGAACTTCAGCCCCGGCTTCGGGTCGAGGTGGTGCAGCGCCGCGACGGCGTCCTGGATCGTCGCGATGTCGAACTTGGTCGCCTTCTGGATGACCGGGATGCGGTTGTAGGCCACGTCTTCGAGGTGGTCGCGGACGAGCACCCGCAGGGCCTCGCCGCCGGGCGTGTCGGGGGTGATCTGGAGGAGCAGGCACTCCTTCAAGTCGCGGGCACCGACCCCGGCCGGGTCGAGCTTCTGGACGACGTGGACGAGGGTGTCTTCGACCTCCTCGACCGACACCGGCTCGTCGTAGGCCTGGGCGATCTCGGCGAGCGACACCGACCGGAACGTCTCCTTCGACGAGTCGTCGTTGTCGCCGTCCTTGTCGCGCCCCTTGATGCGGGCACCGAGGTAGCCGGTGCGGTCGATGAAGCTGCACACGTGCCGGGCGAGGCGGCACTGGGCGGCGTCCAACTCGGTCTCGCCGAGTTGTTCGGCGAGGTGGTCCTGCAACGACTGCGGGCGGTCGGGCATGTTCGCCATCGCGTCGAGCTTGCGGTCGCCCTCATCCTCCATCGCCCCGCGGCTGACCCGGTGTTCCTCGTTGAAGTGGTCGTCCCAGTCGCGGTTGAGCGCCTCCAGGCGGCTGAACTCCAGGTCGCCGGTCTCGTCGTGCTTGAGCGGGGCGTCGGCGTTGAATTCGGCGTCGGGCGGGGCGTCCTGGTCGCCGAGGTGTTCCTTCTGTTCGAGGAACGGGTTCTCCTGCAATTCCTTCTCGATCTTGGCGAGGAGGTCGATGATCGGTAACTGCAGGATCTCCATGGACTGGATCATCCGCGGGGCGAGGATCATCTTCTGATCCATCCGCGCCGACATGTCCATTCCGATCCGCATTCCGCTCATGTAAACTCCGTCGCCGAAAAGGACTCGGGCGGGAATCGCTCCCGCCGCCCGGCTCAAAACGTCCGCCGCCCGTCGAGGGCGTCGGACAGCATCTGCGAATTCGCCAGTTCCAGGGATGCACCACTAGGCAACCCGCGTGCCAATCGGGTGAGTGTGACCCCCGACCCCGCAAGAACGTTAGCCGCGTACAGTGCCGTACCATCGCCTTCGAGGGTCGGGCTGGTGGCGAGGATGACTTCCCGCACCCCGCCGCGCTGCACCCGCGACACCAGTGGGCCGAACGTCAACCGGTCGGGGCCGAACCCGTCGAGCGGGGCGAGCTTACCGCCGAGGACGTGGTACAGCCCGCGGAACGACCCGGCCCGCTCGAACGACGCCACGTCGCGGGGCGTTTCGACGACGCAGAGCAACCCGCCGTCGCGGCGCGGGTCGGCGCAGACGGGGCACAGCTCGCGGTCCGTGAGGTCGAAGCACTCGCGGCACGGGCGGACCTTCTCGGCGACGGCCCGCAGCGCGTCGGCGAGGGCGACGGCCTGGGTGCGGTCGCCGGCGAACAGCGCGTGGGCGATGCGCTCGGCGCTCTTCGGCCCGATGCCCGGCAGCCGGGTCAGTTCCCGGAGCAACTCGCCCATCACCCCCAGCGGTTCCGCCAACGTCGCAACCCCCTCACGATTCCGGGAAGAACCTAAACCCCCAGCCCCCTTCCCTAGGAAGGAAGGGGGAGCCGGACCAAGCCAACCACCCTCTTGCTCCCCCTTCCCTCTTAGGGAAGGGGGCTGGGGGGTTAGGTTGCCTTTCTCACCCCATCCCCGGGAACCCGCCGCCGAGCATGCCCGGCGGCAGGCCGATGCTCTCGGCCATCTTCGCCGACTCCCGGGCGAGCTGCTCGCGGACCTTCGTCAGCGCCTGGTTGGTGGCGGCGGCGACGAGGTCTTCGAGCATCTCGCGGTCGTTCAGCGCCATCGCCTCTTCGGAGATGCGCACGCCCTGAATCTCCATCCGGCCGTTCACCTTCACCGTGACGTACCCGGCCCCGGCCGTGGCCTCGGCCGTGATCGTCCCGACCTGGGCCTGGAACTTCTGCACCTCGTCCTGAATCTTGCCGCGATTCCCGAGGAGGCTCATCATCGCGCCGAGTTTGTCGAACATGGTGTCACACCTCGTCGGGGTCGGGTACGGCGGTCGGTTCGAAATCGTCGTCGGCTTCGACTACGGGGCGGGCGGCCGGTTGCGGCGGGGCGGCGGCCGGGTCGAAGGCGTCGTCCACGTGCCAGATCTGGGCACCGAGCGCGTCCGCCGCCTTCTTGAACAGTGGCAGCCCCATCAGTTGCTTCCGCCGCTCGTTCGCCTGGCTGACCGGGGGCGCTGCCGCCGCCGGCTTCGCGGCTTCACTCGCCGGCGTGCCGACCAGTTCCACCCGGATCGTGACCGGCTGGCCGGTCAATTTTCGCAGGAATTCCTGCGTCCGCTGGACGTTTAGCTCCGTCGCACACGCCTCGTAAGCGTGAGTATATCCGTTCGCGAAGCGGATAGCTAGTGAGTTTGGTCCGAAAATTGCAGGGGGGAGCGACGATTTTAAGTGATTTGCCAGAATCGGTGACTTGTCCGCGAGGCGATGCAGCAGTGTCTGCCACACTTCCGGCAGCGACTCGTTCGTGAGCGCGACCGTCCGGGGTTCGGCCTGCTCGACTGTACTACGGTTTCCGCCCGGAGTCCCGTTAGCCGGTGCCGTCGAGCCGTTTTTTTTTGACGCCGCGGGGTCAACTCCGCGACCCGCGGACGCCGCCGCGGGCGCGAGCGATACGGCCCCTTGTAACAATTGCGATACCGACAGCACTTCCTCCATTCGACTCAACCGCACCACCGCCATTTCGAGCAGGACTTGCACGTGGCTGCTGCCGCGCATCCGCGCCTTGGTCGTGGTCCACACGTCGAGGCCGGCGAGGATCGTGTCGAGAGACGCCTTGCCCGCCTGTCGGAGCAAGATTTCCCGCGTCGCCGGCATGACCTCCAGGGCCAGCAGATCGGGACTCAAACTCGCCAACATTAGCGCACGCCAGTGCTCAACCAGTTGGTCGGCGAGTTCGCCCGCCTGCAACCCGGCGTCGATCCACGCCGCGACGAGGTTCACGGCCGCTTTCGGGTCGCAGGCCAGAACCGCGTCGGCGAGTTCCAGCACCCGCTCGTCGCCGGCCGTCCCGAGGACGGCCTGCACCTGGGCGGTCGAGAGCCGCCCCGCCCCGGACGCGAGGAGTTGGTCGAGGAGCGATTGCGAGTCGCGCATCGACCCGGCGGCGCGGCGGGCGACGAGGCGGAGGGCGTCGTCGTCGGCCTCGTGCCCCTCGCGGCGCACGATCTCCTTCAACTGGTCGAAGATGCGGCTCGCCCCGACGTGGGCGAACTCGAACCGCTGGCACCGCGACAGGATCGTGATCGGGATCTTCTGCACCTCGGTGGTGGCGAAGATGAATTTGACGTGCGGCGGCGGTTCCTCCAGCGTCTTGAGCAGGGCGTTGAACGCCCCGGGCGACAGCATGTGGACTTCGTCGATGATGTAAATCTTGTACCGGCTGCGGGTCGGGCGGAAGCCGACGTTCTGGCGCAGGTCGCGGATTTCCTCGACCTTGTTGTTGCTCGCCCCGTCGATCTCCAGCACGTCCACGTCGTCGCCCGACGCGACGCCCTTGCAGCTGTCGCACACGTCGCAGGGGGTGGCGGTCGGGCCGGTCACGCAGTTGAGCGCTTTCGCCAGGATGCGGGCGGCGCTCGTCTTGCCGACCCCGCGTGCCCCGGTGAACAGGTAGGCGTGGGCGACGCGGCCGGACTCCAGGGCGTTCACGAGCGCCTTGGCGACGTGCTCCTGGCCGATCAGTTCGGCGAACTGCTTCGGGCGGTAGCGGCGGGCGACGACCGTGTACTCGGCGGGCGGGCCGGCGGCCGGCGGCGGGATGTTGGGTGCCATGCGGGGCGTCCTGCGGGAACACGCGATACCCGAATGCTACCCGCAACCGTGGCCCGACGGCAATGTCCGCTCGCCGGCCGGCGGCCGCGGGGGGATTTCGCCGGCGGCAAGAGTTGCCGCGGCCGGCCGATTCGATTCATTGGTCGATAGCCTCGCCTGCGGAGACGTGCCGGAATGGACGGGTCGGGACCGACGACGGACGTGCCACCGACCCCGCCCCCCGCCCCCGGCGGGGGGCCGAAGCGCGAGCCGTGGTCGCCGCGGCTCTGGCACGGGTTCGACTTCTTCGGCTGGCTGCGCCTGCTCGCCCGCAACCGCTTCGCCGTCGAACCCCCGTTCTGGCACATCGCCGGCATCGCCACCGGGCTGAGCCTCGGGCACACCGTCCTGCGCTGGGCGCAAGACCGACTCCTCGGCGACCGGATCGCCGCCACGCCGATCCCGGACCACCCGATCTTCGTCATCGGCCACTGGCGGACCGGCACCACCCTGCTGCACGAACTCCTCATCCGCGACGACCGCTTCTCGTACCCGGACACTTACGCCTGCCTGGAGCCGAACCACACCCTGCTGACCGAAGCCGCGATCAAGACGTACCTCCCGTTCCTGATGCCGAAGAAGCGGCCGATGGACAACATGGCGGCCGGGTGGGAGCGGCCGCAGGAGGACGAGTTCGCCCTGTGCATGATGGGGCTGCCGACGACATACACCGACTTCGCCTTCCCGAACCACCCGCCGCTCAGCCCCGGGGCGCTCGACCTGAGCGGGCTGACCCCGCCGCAGCTGGCGACCTGGAAGCGCGTCTTCCGCCGCTACCTGCGGATGCTTACGTTCCGCGACCCGCGCCGCCTTGTGCTGAAGTCGCCGCCCCACACCGCCCGCGTCCGGGTGCTGCTCGACCTGTTCCCGGACGCCCGGTTCGTCCACATCGTCCGCGACCCCTACGTCGTGTTCCCCTCGACGGTGAACCTGTGGCAGTCGCTCGGCCGCCGGCACGGCCTGCAACGGCCGCGCTCGCCCGGGGCGATCCGGGAGAAGGTGTTCCGCGAGTTCCGGGTGATTTACGACCGCCTCGAAGAGGCGAAGCCGTTGATCCCGGCCGGGCGGTTCCACGAGGTGCGGTACGAAGACTTGATCCGCGACCCGGCCGGCGAGATGGCGAAGGTGTACGCCGGCCTCGCCCTCGGCGGGTTCGAGGCGTACCGGCCCAAGCTCGAAGCCTATTTGCGGTCGAACGCCGGGTACGAGACGAACAAGTACCGGATTAGCGACGACGACCGGGCGGAGGTGACGCGGCGCTGGGGCGACGTGATCCGCCGCTACGGGTACGGGTGACTAAATGCGGCCGGCGATGAGCCAGATCACGAGCCACGTCACTCCGGCCCCGGCGGCCCCGATGAGCAGCACGGCGGCGGCGATGCCGACGAGCATCCACCGGCT